>Ga0210123_1001595_pt1 | contig 11355 bp, 10 predicted proteins | sample Muzzi_PWB_D2_FD_185535 | JGI IMG/M metagenome (GOLD analysis project Ga0210123, IMG submission 185535) | Wetland microbial communities from San Francisco Bay, California, USA, that impact long-term carbon sequestration - Muzzi_PWB_D2 (SPAdes) | ecosystem: Environmental > Aquatic > Marine >... | reverse complement strand
CCAAGTAGTCCCCCCGGTCGGCCGGGGCTACATTCCTTCCCCATGCCGACTCCGCTCAACCGCCACGTGACCCGCGTTCAGGCCGTCTTCGACGACTGGGCCCGGCGCGGGCGCGCCGAGGGCATGGAGCAGAGCCACGGCCCGGTGGCACGGCGTGCCTTCGACCGACTCCCGCTCGATTCCGACTCCTGGTACCTCGACATCGGATGCGGAAACGGGTACACCGTCCGGTGGGCGGCCGCTGTCACGCGGCAGGGCCGCGCCGTGGGTCTCGATGTTGCGCCCGAGATGATCGCGCGCGCCAGGGCGCTATCCGCCGACGCCTCCGCGGCCGAGTTTCACTGCGGGACCTTCCCCGATCATCCCCTCCCCCCCGGGAGATTCGACGCCGTCTTTTCGATGGAGGTGTTCTACTACCTCCCCGACGTCGCGGCGGCGGTCCGGGAGGTCCATGCCCTCCTCGCGCCGGGGGGCCGCTTTGCCTGCGTCGTGGACTACTATAAGGAAAACGCCGCCAGCCACTCGTGGCCCGACGATCTCGGCGTCCCGATGCATCTCCTGGACACGGCCGAGTGGGGCGACCGGTTCGAGGCGGCTGGCCTTACCGTCGTGGAGCAGGTGCGGATCACCCTCCCGCCGGGGGAAGCGAGCGAGCCGTGGAAGGCAGAGGTCGGTTCTCTCCTCACTCTCGGCGAGCGGCGATGAGTATCGCCCTCGCCCAACAACGGGCAGGCCCCGATCGAGATGCCAACGTCACCCGGACCCTCGCCGTGATGACAGAGGCCAAGGCCCGGGGTGCGGAACTCATCGTCTTCCCCGAGCTCGCGGTGGACCGCTTCTTCCCCCAACAGCGCAATGGCGGCGAGGACCTCCCGGCGGAACCGATTCCCGGCCCCACCACCGAGGCCGTCGCCGCCGAGGCGCGACGCCTCGGCCTCGTTACCGTATTCAATCTCTACGAGCTCGAGCCGCACACCGGCCGCCGGTTCGACAGCTCGCCCGTGTTCGATGCAGACGGGTCCCTCCTCGGCGTCACGCGCATGATCCACATCACCGATTACGCCTGCTTCCATGAGCAGGACTATTACCACCCCGGCGACCGAGGCGCGCCGGTGTACCGGACCGCCTGCGGCATCGTCGGCGTGGCGATCTGCTACGATCGCCACTACCCCGAGTACATGCGGGCCTTGGGCGTCGCGGGGGCGGAGGTCGTGGTGATCCCCCAGGCGGGGTCCGTCGGAGAGTGGCCCGAGGGGTTGTATGAGGCCGAGGTACGGACCGCCGCGTTTCAGAACGGGTACTACGCCGCGCTGTGCAACCGCGTGGGCAAGGAAGACCGGCTCACCTTTGCGGGAGAGTCGTTCGTGGTGGATCCCGAGGGGAGTGTCATCGCCCGCGCCGGCACGGACGAAGAACTGCTGGTCGTGGACCTCGACCTCGACCGTGTGGCCGGCTCCCATGCCCGGCGCCTCTTCTGGCGCGACCGCCGTCCCGAACTGTACCGCGACTGGATCTGAGGGTGGGGCGGCGGCGGGAGCGGTGCCACCCTCCTGGACATGGCTTGCACTCCCCACCAGTGGCGGACAACTTCCCGCGTCCTTCCACCGTCCCCAGCGTCCCCAGCGTCCCTCGACCACGTAAGGAGTATCTCGTGCCATCGTTCGCTTCCTTCCGCCGCCCTACCCTGGTGCTCGGGGCGCTCGTGCTCCTCGTGTCGCCGCTACCGGCCCAGGCGCCGGTCGTGGTACGTGCGGCCCACATGGTCGAGGTGGAGTCGGGACGGCTCGTGTCTCCCGCCGTAGTGGTCATCGACGGAAACCGGATCACCGCCGTCAATCCTGGGCGCATCCCGGACGGCGCCACCATCATCGACCTTGGAGAGCGCAGCCTCGTCCCCGGCCTGATGGATGTCCATACGCACCTCACCGGCGACCTGGAGGGGGACTGGGTCCACCGCGATGTGGAGGAGACTGCGGCCGACGCCGCGCTCCGCGGCGCGCAGAACGCCAAGCGCACGCTGCTCGCCGGGTTTACGACCGTGCGAGACGTCGGCGCCCCGGGCTTCGCCGATATCGCCCTGATGCACGCCATCGACGCGGGCCGGGTGGAGGGACCGAGCATGATCCCCGCGGGGCATGCCATCGGCATCACCGGGGGCCACTGCGACATCACCGGCTATGCGCCGGGAATCGCGGAGACGGACTATCGCGACGGGGTGGCGGACGGGCCCGACGAGGCTATCAAGGCGGTGCGCTATCAGATCAAGCACGGGGCCAAGGTGATCAAGGTGTGCGCCACGGCCGGCGTGTTGTCGTTCGAGGGTACCGTCGGGGCCCAGCAGATGTCGGCCGCCGAGTTGCGCGCCGTAGTCGAGGAGGCCGCCCGACACGGACTCAAGGTGGCCGCCCATGCACACGGGAGTGAAGGGATCCTAGCGGCGGTCACGGCGGGCGTCGCGTCGATCGAGCATGGTTCCATCCTCACCGATGAGATCATCGCCGTGATGAAGGCGCGCGGGACCTACCTCGTCCCGACGATCTACCTCACCCGGGTGATCCCCCTGGACAATCTCCCCCCGCCGATCCGCGCCAAGGCCGAGGCGATCATCCCCCGGATGCGAACCAGCCTCCGGAGCGCCATCGCCGCGGGCGTCAAGATCGCGTTGGGAACCGACGCTGCCGTGTACCCGCACGGCGACAACGCCAAGGAGTTTGCCGAATACGTGTCCCTCGGAATGACGCCGGCCGCGGCGCTCCGGACCGCCACGGTCAACGCGGCGGACCTCCTCGGGCTCACCGATCGTGGTCGGATCGCGGCCGGGCTCCGCGCCGACCTGATCGCGGTCGACGGCAACCCGCTGGAGGACGTCACGGTGTTGCAGCAGGTGCCGTTCGTCATGCAGGGGGGACGAATCGTGGTGAGACCGTAGGCCAAGGCGGCGGGACGACCGGCGTGCACATCGCCATCAGTTACAACGCCGTAATCCCGGCTCGCACCTATGGGGGGAGCGAGCGGATCGTCACGTGGTTGGGGCGGGCACTGGCGCGGCGCGGACATCGGGTGACGTACGTCGTCCCCGAGGGATCACACGCCGAGTTCGCCACGGTGATCCCATACGGTCCCGAGGCTCCGGCGCTGTCGCGCCTCCCCCCCGACGCCGATCTGGTGCACGACTTCGGCGCCCTCTCCTCGCCCCCCGACCGGCCCCACCTCTTTACCCTCCAGGGCAACGTCCCTCCCGGGACGTCCCTCCCCTACAACACCGCCTTCATTTCTCGGAACCACGCCGAGCGGCATGGCGGCGCGGTGTACGTCTACAACAGCATCGACCCGGAGGAATACGGCCCCCCCGACTGGTCCCACTCCCGCAACCACCTCCTCTTCCTGGCGATGGCCGCCTGGCGCGTCAAGAACGTGCGCGGCGCCATCCGGATCGCCCGGCGGGCCGGCCGCCGCCTGGCCGTCGTCGGAGGACATCGCATCAATCTCCGGATGGGCGTCCGCATCACCCTCGACCCCAACGTCCGATTCCACGGCATCATCGGCGGGCCGCAGAAGCACCGTGTGATCAACCACTCGAGTGCCCTCCTCTTCCCGGTCCTCTGGCACGAGCCGTTCGGCATCGCCATCGTGGAAGCGATGTACTTCGGCTGTCCGGTATTCGGGACGCCGTGGGGCTCGCTCCCCGAGCTGGTCCCGGCGGAGGCAGGCATCCTCTCCACCAGCGAGGGAGAGCTGGTGCGCCACCTGGCGGAGGTGGGGGAGTTTGACCGGCGGGTGATCCATCAATACGCCGCCGACACCTTCTCGGTCGACCGCATGACCGAGGCCTATCTCACCTTGTACGAACAGATCCTGGCCGGCGAGCGCTTGCACCCCGAGGCCCCGGTGGCCCGAGAGGCGGCCGGGCCTCTGATCATGGACCCGTAGGGCTCCCCGTAACGAGCACCTTGCGGCGCCCGACGACCGGCAGTAGTCTTAATCAGTCGAAAATCGACTGATCGACAACCGGAATACTTGCCGGAGCGACCGATGCCCGAACCCGAGACCTTTCTCCCGCTCACACCGCGCACCTTTCACATCCTCCTGGCCCTCGCGCCGGGGCCGAGCAACGGCTACCAGATCATGACTGCGGTGGAGGACGCCTCCCGCGGTTCAGTCACGATCGGGCCGGGCACGCTCTACGAGGCGCTCCACCGAATGAGCCGACGGGGACTGATCGCGGAGGAGGCGGCACCGGGCGACGAGCGTCAGGATGGACGAGGCCAACGGTACTACCGCTGCACCGCGCTCGGCACCGCGGTCCTGCGCCTGGAGACGGAGCGGTTGACCGCCGATCTGACGCTGGCCCGCCGGCGGCTGGCGTCGCGAGGCCGATGAGCTCCCGCTTTCCCCACCTGACGGCGTGGTACCGTCGGTGCCTGGCGCTCTACCCGAGCCCCTTCCGCGACCGTTATCGCGAGGAACTCCTCGACACGTTCCGGCGCCGAGCGGCCCACGTGGCGGCCCGGGGGCGCCTCCCGCTCCTCGGCTTCGTCGCGCGGGCCTTTGCCGAGCTGGCGCCGTCGGCGGTGCGCGTCCGACTCGGGCAACCCCGGCTCCCGGTCGGGCCGCGACCTCGAACCCGATGGAGTGATTTCATGCGTTCCGTATGGCAGGACGTCGTGTACGCGGTCCGGACGATGCGGCGGACCCCCGGCGTCACCGCCGTGGCCCTGATCACGCTGGCACTCGGGATTGGCGCGACGACGGCGATCTACAGCGTCATCGATGCCGTCCTCTTCCATCCCCTGTCCGCCCCGCGGCCTGAGCGATTGATGATTGTGTCGGAGAGCTCGGAGGCGCGCCCGTATCTCCCGGTGTCCTACGACAACTTCCGCGACTGGCAGCGCCTGGCGACGAGCTTCGAGGCGTTGAGCGCTTTCCGCTCGCAGAGTGTCGCAGTGACCGGCGGCGGGAAGCCACCCGAGCGCATTCGCGGGCTGTTCGTCTCGGGCTCGTTCTTCCGCACTCTAGGGGAAGCCCCGGGGTTGGGCCGGGCCATCGCCGAGGGAGAGGACATCCCCGGGGGCCCCCGGACCGCGGTGCTGAGCTACGGATTCTGGCAGCGGCGCTACGGGGGCGACTCCACGGTGATCGGACAGCCGATCACGCTCAACAACTACAGCCACACGATCGTCGGCGTGATGGGCAAAGGCTTCCGGTTCCCCTACGACGAGACCGAGGCGTGGATCTCCCTTCAGACCTATCCTGGGGCCTTGAACCGAAGCAACGCGACCCTCGCCATCCTGGGCCGGCTGGCGCCGGGGGTGACGGTCGAGCAGGCCGGGGCCGACATGCGCCGGGTATCCGCACAGTTGGCCGAGGGGTATGCGGTGAACCGCGGTCGGAGCAGCACGCTCACGCCGGTGACCCAGGTCCTCGTCGGCGACGAATCGACCCGGCTGCTAACGATCCTCCTGGCCGCGGTGGCGATGGTGCTCCTGATCGGGGCCGCCAACGTCGCCAATCTGCAATTGGCGCGGGCCACCGGCCGCGAGCGGGAGATGGCAATCCGCCTGGCCATCGGCGGCCGGCGGCGGCGGCTGATCCGCCAGCTCCTCACCGAGAACCTGGTGCTGGCCGGCGCCGGCGGCGCGCTCGGGCTCCTGGTGGCCGGCGGCGGCGTGCGGCTTCTCGTTCATCATGGCCCGGGCTGGATCGGCGGCCGCTTTGCCACCGCCATCCATCCCGGCATTCTAGGATTCGTGGCGGTCGTCACGCTCCTCACGAGCATCATCTTTGGCCTGGCGCCCACCCTCCGCGCCTCTCGCGTCGACCTGCGGGACGCCATGCAGGAGAGCGGCCCGTCTCAGACCGGCCGGCGGGGACAGCGCTTCCGGAGTTCGCTGGTGGCGGTCCAGATGGCGCTCGCCGTCATGCTCCTCGTCGGCGCCGGCCTCCTCCTTCGAAGTCTGTCGCGGCTCCAGGCGGTGGATGTCGGCTTCGATCGGGACAACCTCCTCACGATGCAATTCCGGTTGCCCAGGAACAAGTACGACACCGACGAGAAGGTGATTGCCTTCTTCGACGAGATGCTGCGCCGAGTGCGCGCCGTCTCCGGCGTGATCGACGCCGCCTCGGCTCAGAGCATGCCCTTCACGGGGGACGGCGGGTCGGTCCCCTTCCTCAAGGACGGGGTGGATCCGGGGGAGGGCGTCGACCCGCCGCGGGTCGCGGTCAATCTCGTCAGCAACAACTACTTTGCGGTCCTCCGCATCCCCGTCCTCAAGGGACATGTGTTCACGCCGGCAGACCGGGCGGGGACCGAGCCGGTCGTCGTGGTGAGTCAGGGCATCGCCGACCGATTCTACCCTAGGGAGGACCTCCTCGGACGGACCGTCCGGGTCCGCGGGGACACCACCAGGTTCACCATCATCGGGGTCGTGGGTGACATCAAGGACCGCGGCCTCGTCGCCGAGGCCGCCCCGACTTTCTATGCGTCCCAGGAGCAGTTCCCCACCCGGTTTGCCACCATCGGGATCCGCGTGCCCAACAACCCGACCACGTACGTCGCGCCGGTGCGGGACGCGATTTGGGCCATCGATGCCGACCAGCCCCTCTGGGAGATCATGACCCAGAACGAACGGATCGGCTACTGGACCTCCTCCGAGGAGTTCTCCACCTGGCTCATGAGCATCTTCTCGGCCCTCGCGCTGGTCCTCGCCGCCGTGGGGATCGCCGGCATTATTGCCTACAGCGTCGGCACGCGCACCCATGAGTTCGGCATCCGCATGGCCCTCGGCGCTCGGCAGCCCGCTATCCTCGGTCTGGTGATGCGCCAGGGCGCGGTCGTCCTCGGCGCCGGCATCGTCGTGGGGATCCTCGGCGCCGCGGCGCTGAGCCGCGCGCTGGCCGGCATCCTCTACGGCGTGAGCACCACCGATGCGGTGGCGTTCCTCGCCGCGCCCGCCGTGCTCCTCGTGGTAGCCCTCGTGGCCTGCTATCTCCCGGCCCGGCGTGCGGCGCGGGTGGATCCGTCGACGGCGTTACGACATGAGTAAGGCGGTAAGGGACGGTCGAAGGCCGTACGAGAGCCTGGCCTGGATGAGCCAGCCAGATCGCAATGGCCATGCGTAGGTGGGTACGGCTGACCCTGACGGGAGCGGGGGGAATCCTCGTTCTCGGCGCGCTCGTCGTGGTCGGGGCGCGCTGGTACTTCGCGGATTTGATCAACGGACCGGAGCTCCGACCCGTGCCGGCGGAGCTCTCGCTCAAAGGCGAGTTTCCACCTCCCCCCGGGTGGTCCGAGGCCTCGGTGGCGGACGCCTTGCGGTACGCCGACAGTCTGGCTTCCTCGGCGGTCATCGTGCTCAAGGATGGCGGGATCGTGGCGGAGTGGGGCGCCACGGCGCGACGGAGTTCCGTGCACTCGGTTCGCAAGAGTCTGGTCAGCGCGCTGTATGGCATTGCGGCCGACCGCGGACTGATCGACATCGAGCAAACGCTGGGGAATGTGGGGATCGACGACCGACAGCCGCCCCTGACTGAGATGGAGAAGAGCGCCCGCATCGTCGATCTCTTGACGGCCCGCTCGGGGATCTATCACCCGTCGATCAAGGATGACAACGGTCCGTACCCGGCGGCGGGCACCCATCGCCCGGACGAGGCCTTCGTCTATAACAACTGGAGCTTCAACGCCCTCGGGGGGATCTTCGAGCGTCTCACCGGGCTGTCGTTGGGGGCGGCCTTCAAGGAGTGGATCGCCGACCCCATCGGCATGACCGACTTCCGGGTGGAGGACGTTCGGTACTTTGAGGGCCCCGAGTCTCAGTTCCCGGCCTACCGGTTCTGGATGTCGGCCCGCGACCTGGCCAGGTTCGGCGTCCTCTACATGAACCACGGCCGCTGGGGCGCTCGGCAGGTCGTGCCGGAAGCGTGGATCACCCAAAGCCTGACGCCGTACTCCGATGTCGGCGGGGGAGTCGGATACGGCTACCTGTGGTGGACGATGCCGGACTCATCGTTCCTCGCGACCGGGACGGGGGGGCAGAAGCTCCGGTTCTACCCCCATCGCGGCATCGTCTTGGTGAATCGCGTCTATACCGGCGAGGGGCTCGAGCGGACCATCTGGTGGCTCTGGGGCCGGCGTGTCAACAACTCCCAGACTTCGGAGCTCCTTCGACGGCTCTTCTAGAGCAGAGGCAGCGGAGAGCAGACCGTGAGGCTCGGGCCCCACACCGCGCGGTCCAGGAACGGTCCCGGGTCCGCCACGCACCATCGCCGATCACGCACACGGAGCCCCGGCGACTGCGCTCTACCGCCTCCTGCGCCCCTCATCCGCCTCCTACCGTCCCCTCCCGCCCGTTCGTATCTTCTCCCCATGGCCCGCTCCCGTCGTTCTCAAGAGGTCACCGCCCTCCTCATCGCCAGTCGCGAGGGGGATCAGAGCGCCCTCGACCGGCTCCTCCCCCTAGTCTACGACGAGCTGCATGCCTTGGCGGGACGGTACATGCGGGGCGAGCGGCCGGACCACACCCTCCAGGCCACCGCCCTCCTCAACGAGGCCTACCTCCGATTGGTGGAGAGCAACGTCCCGTGGGAGAACCGCGTTCATTTCTTCGCAGTGGCCGCCACGACGATGCGGCGGATCCTGGTCGATTACGCCAAGGCGCGGGGGAGGGCCAAGCGCGGCGGGGGTGCCGCCAAGGTGACGTTGGACGATGAGCTGATGGTTGGCGCCCAAGCGTCCGACGACATCGTCGCTTTGGACGAGGCCCTCCAACGATTGGCGGCGCACGACGACCGGAAGGCCCGGGTCGTCGAGTTGCACTTCTTTGGCGGGCTGACCTACGAGGAGACGGCCCAGGTCCTCGGCATTTCTCCGGCCACGGTCGACCGCGACCTCCGGATGGCCAAGGCATGGCTCGCCAAGGAGCTCAAGCCCGGCTAAGGAGCGGGCCTCCCCCCTTCCGGCGCTTCATGGCCCCGGATGCGACCCCTCTGCCACCACGATCCAACGCCCCCCCTTCGGTACTAGGGTCAGCCGTGTCGTAACCCGGTCGATGCGGGCACCTCCGGCACGCTGGACATAGACGTAAGAAAGAGGGACCGCCAGCGAGTCGCCCGCAAGCCTGCGCGGGTGGGACACGGTGACCCAGAACGTCCGTGGCGGGCACTGCGCCGGGCTTCGGTTGGACACGCCGACGATCGCACCGTCCCGCTCCTCCCGATCGAGCCATCCACGGCGATGGTCCGCGGTGTAGACCCCATCCGGACGCTCCCGGATCCCGCGGTCCAGGCAGATTTCGGGTGCCACGCCGGGGAGGTCTGCGGCGATTACCGCAGGGAGGCGCCGAAGTGCGACCTCGTAGGCGCCTTCCAGCTCGGCTCCCTCAATCGGGGCCCCGATGATCGGCCCGGGCGCGGCTCCGGCGGCGCCTCGTCCGCACGCGACAGCCGCCACGAGCGCCGCGACTGTGAGCGCGAGTGCGCGCGACTGCCGCGGTCGGCCCCGCCCAGTCATGCGCCGGCGTCCTCGAGGAGGTCGGGAGCAATCTCGTCCACCGACGACCGCCCCGAGAGGGCGGCCGTGAGGTCCATCTCCGCCAGCAGATTGTGAAGGACGGACCGTACACCCGCCTCCCCCGCGGCTGCCAAGCCATACGCAAACGGCCGGCCGATGAGCGCGGCATCGGCGCCGAGCGCCAACACCTTGACGATGTCCGAGCCGTGGCGGATCCCGCTGTCGAAGAGGACCGGGACGCGGCCCGCTACCGCGTGCGCTACGCCGGGGAGCGCGGCCGCCGACCCGATCGCCCCATCCAGCTGGCGGCCGCCGTGGTTGGAGACGATCACACCGTCAATGCCGTGGTCGAGCGCTCGGCGGGCGTCGTCCGGGTGCTGGATCCCCTTGAGGACGATCGGCCCGCTCCAGTGGCTCCGGAGGCTCGCCAGGTCCTCCCACGTCATGTCCACCTTGGAGAAGACGGAGGCGAAGTACTCGATGGCGGCCCGGGGGTCCTCCTCCGGCGGGGCGGCCAGCGCGGCACGGAACACCGGATCGGTGAAGTAATTCGCGAGACCGTCGCCAAAGAAGAACGGGAGGTAGCCATGTTGGAGGTCCCGCTCACGCCAGCCGATCTGCGTCGTGTCGAGTGTGACCACGAGGGCCGAGAACCCCGCCTCCCGGGCACGCTCGAGGAAACTGACGACCAGTTCGGGATTGCGGCTCCAATAGAGCTGAAACCAGCGAGGCGTGGCCCCGGCCGCGAGGGCGACCTCCTCCAACGGGCGCGAGCTCACGGTGCTCAGGATGGTGGCGATACCGTGCGTCGCGGCGCCCCGGGCGGTGGCCACCTCCCCTTCGGCATGGAGGATCCCCTGCACACCTACCGGGGCCAGCAACACCGGATAGGGATGGTGCTCCCCGAAGAGTTCGATCCCCCACCGGGGCGTACACGCACCCGTTAGCATCTTGGGGACGATGCGCCAGCGATCGAGGGCGGCCCGGTTGGCGCGCATCGTCCCCCCCGCGCCGGCGCCGCCGTCTACGTAATCGTACGCCTCGGGACGGAGGCGTGCGCGCGCGACCTCCCGGAGGTCGCCATACGCGACCGGGACCTCCGGCGGAACCCCGGACGCGCCCTGGAGGTAGATATCGAGTTGGCGTTGCAGTCCGAACGACCGCGACGTGGGGGTCGGCATCCCGTCGCCTCGCGAGCATTGGTGGGGAAGGGATCGGAAGTGTACCTTCTCCCCCGGTTCCAGGCGAGGGGTCCGCCCTGACATCCCCGCCGACCGCCCCCGGAAGGGCCGGGACCCGCACCGAAGACTCCGGAGGATGCCATGAGCGCATTTCCCACGGGCCGGTTCGTCTGGTACGAGCTCCACACCAACGACCCCGAGTCCGCCGTCCGCTATTACATGTCCCTCCTCGGATGGGGCACGACGGTCTGGGAGGGGGGCCCCACGCCGTACACCATGTGGACCAACCGCGACGTGCCGGTGGCTGGGCTCTTGCCGCTTCAGGAGCACACCGGTTCGCTGGCGACCCGCCCTGGCTGGCTGCCCTATATCGGCGTCCCCGAAGTCGACGCCGCCGCCGACAAGGCCACGACGCTGGGTGCCGCGGTGTGCCTTGCACCGATGAGCATCGCCTCCGTCGGACGGATGGCCGTCCTCACGGACCCGCAGGGCGCCGTGTTCGCCTTGTTCACACCGGACCCCAATCAGTCGCCGCAACCCGAGCGGCCGGCGCAACTCGGTGAGTTCTCCTGGCACGAGCTGGCCACGACGGACGGTGAGGCCGGCTTCCGCTTCTACCAGGCGCTCTTCGGCTGGGTGGAGAAGGACGTCATGGACGTAGGCGGGGGG
>Ga0210123_1001592_pt1 | contig 11365 bp, 8 predicted proteins | sample Muzzi_PWB_D2_FD_185535 | JGI IMG/M metagenome (GOLD analysis project Ga0210123, IMG submission 185535) | Wetland microbial communities from San Francisco Bay, California, USA, that impact long-term carbon sequestration - Muzzi_PWB_D2 (SPAdes) | ecosystem: Environmental > Aquatic > Marine >... | reverse complement strand
GAATGCTTTCCATTTTATTGACAGTCCGGGGTGGTTATGGTTTAGATTGTTTTCTTTTTATTTCAAGTAGCACCAAAGGGGAAGAGATGCCAACAGACAAATCAAACGGATCTGAAGTGGCCGCCATCATCATGGCGGCCGGACGCGGAAGCCGCATGAAAGGTTACGCCGGTAATAAAACATTACTGCCTCTTGAGCCCGGCCCTTCCATTTTCCAAGGCCGCCGACCTCTGCTGTTGCATTTAATGGATAATCTGCCAGCCGGTCCCAAAACGGTTATCGTCAACCATTGCAGAGATGACGTTATGCAGGCGACCCATGCGCTGGATATCTCCTATTGTGAGCAGCCCCGGCTTAACGGAACCGGCGGGGCCATCATCGCGGCCAGGGAGTTCATTGATGCCCAGGCGTGCGATCGTTTCATCATCACCATGGGCGATGTGCCTTTCGTACAAAAAAGAACTTATGCCCAATTGGTCAAGTCCCTGGATGATAATGACATCGTCATCCTGGGATTTTGTCCGGCGGATAAAAAGCAGTACGGCGTCTTGGAGATCGAGGCGCACAAAGTTCAGAAGATTACCGAATGGAAATACTGGAAGGCCTACACGCCGGAGGAGCAGGCCGCTTTAACGGTTTGCAATTCGGGCATCTATGCCGTGACCAAAGAAGCCTTGGTCACCTACTTGCCCATCCTGGCATCGAGGCCGCAGATTGTGCATAAGGAAGTCAACGGTCAGATGACGGCCATCGAGGAGTTTTTCATCACCGATCTGATTGAATTCATGGTCCAGGACGATCGTTCGGTGGGCTATCATGTGACCAATGATGAAATCGAGACCATGGGTATCGATGACGGCGACGCACTGCAACAGGCCCAATCGTTCTATCGGGAGCAGTCGGTCTGAGTCTCTCATCAAACGGATTCACTCAATCTTTGACCTGAGAAGCGCCAACCCTTCCTCCCTGGCCTGTAGAACGGTCTTGATCGGGACGTCTTTCAAAGCCCCCAGCGCCAGAATGCGGTGCTTCAACGCATCGCGGTAGAGAAGATATTCATCCTTGCCCGAAATGTTGGGATCGACCCCGGCCGTGTACAGAAAGTCGCCAATGGGTCCGTTCTTGCCGTTGCGATTGCCTTCGGTCAGGTCCACGCGGTGCGGTCCGCTAGCGAGAAAGCAGTGCACCATGGGCAGATAGGGCAGGGCGTACTTGCTTAAAATCGCTACTGTCCCGGGAACCAGGGCTTCGGTCATGGCATAGATGCCGATATGTTTCGCAACGGGCAATTCAAGCTCCGACGCCAGGGTGGCAATGACGGCATGCTTGGTGGTGCAACTGCCCTTACCCTCCTTAAACAGCGCCATCAGATCATCACGGTCGGTGTTGTATCCATAGGGCAGCCGATGCACGTACGCACAGGCAGCCCTGAAGGATTCAATCTCAAGCTTTAAAAACACACCGGAGATTTCGCCAGCCTTGGTTATCTTGCAGTCCGGCAACAGATTTAACGCATCCATGGCGCCTCCAATATACATTCAATCGCCTATAAGCTATCTCAAGAACTGGATTTTGGTCCCCACCTACGCTTTGGGACAAAAGACTTTTTTGAGATGGTTTCCAATATAATAATGCTATGATAATCATCCATGACGGAAATATAACATGCACCCGGTTAGTTTTTTATGAGCCGGCCAGCCGTATTCCAATTGCAAAAAATCAACTTCACATATAAATTCAGGTCCCATGGAAAAAAATGCTTCCTCCGCCGTTGGTTTGCAAGCCATCGTATTCGCCCTGGTATCGGCCAGCTTTACCACTATCTACCTGCTTCAACCGGTATTGCCGGTGCTGCAGCAGGAATTTGGCGTCGATGAAAAACAGGCGTCCCTGGCCATTTCGGCCGTCATTCTGGGGATTGCGCTGTCCAATCTGCCATTCGGGCGCCTGGCGGACCGGTACCCTGTCAAGCCCATCATTACTACGGGCGGTGTGGTGGTGGTACTCTGCGGATTGGGCTGCGCTCTGGTACAGCAGATGTCCTATCTGGTATTGCTGCGCTTCATCCAGGGTCTTTTTATTCCGGCTTTGACCACCTGCCTGGCTGCTTACCTGGCCAAGCATCTGCCGGTGGAACGGCTCAATGTGGTGATGGGTTCCTATGTGTCGGCCACCGTCGCCGGCGGGTTGGGCGGGCGGCTGCTCGGCGGCTGGATTCATCCTCCCCTGCATTGGCGCTATGCCTTTGTGACGGTATCCGTTCTGGTGTTGCTGGCCACATTTTGCGCCGTAAAATTTCTGCCTTCCGAAGACCGCGAATCCGGACCATTACCTGATGAAGATGGTTTCTGGGCCTTGCTGAAACGCACCGACCTGTTGCGGATATACTCGGTGGCATTTCTTTCCTTCTGGGTCTTTTCAGCCCTGTTCAACTATCTGCCCTTTTATCTGGCCGGGCCGGCGTTCAATGCCTCCACCGAGCGCATCACCTTCATGTACATGGCCTATGTACTTGGCATTATCGTGGGGCCCCTTTCAGGAAAACTGAGCAACCGTATCGGCAACGGGGCCACCATGGTGCTGGGCTCAGCTGTATTTGCGCTGTCCCTGGCGGCCACTCACATTCTCAGCCTTTGGGCGGTGGTGGCAGGCCTTTCCGGGGTTTGCGTGGGATTCTTTGCCATTCATTCGGCAGCGGCCGGCAGCCTCAACCAGAAGTTGCGGTCCAGCCGCGGGCGGGCCAACTCGCTCTACGTCTTGTTTTATTATCTGGGAGGGTCCGCCGGTATCACCGTGGGCGGTTTCGGATACCAGAGATTCGGCTGGCCGGGGGTTACCGGCATCGGAATCGGACTTCTGGCGGTGATATTCACAGCCGGTTTGGTGGAACTCAAGGCCTCCAAAGGATTAAAATCCAACCGGCCTGATGCGTCGTGATCCTGAATGTGATGGCCGGCATCTATAAATTCAAAAGCACCCAACGAATTAGGAGGAGACTGCCATGGCCCATGTAAAAATTGTTTATGCATCGCGCACCGGAGAGACGGAAGCCATCGCCAACCTGATCGCAGAAGGCGTACGTATCAGCGGGCACGAAGCCACCGTGGTGGAAGCAAAGACCGTTAAGAAAGCGCAGGAGCTTGAAGATTGCGACGCCCTGGTGCTGGGATCGGCCACCTACCACGGCGAGATGATGGAAAGCATGAAAACCCTGCTTTTTCTGGTGGAAAAAGCCGACCTTGAAGGCAAGGTGGGTGCCGCCTTCGGCGCCTTCGGCTGGAGCGGTGAAGCACCTGAACGCATCTTCAATACCATGCTCAAAATCTACAAGATGAAGATGGTCAGAGGCCCTTTGACCCTGAAGTCAAGCCTCCTGGAGGGCGGTATCCAGATGGCTCAGCAATATGGCCGCGATGTGATTTCAGCGATGGGAGCATGATCGCCTGACCTCTGCCGCCCACGGATTGTAGGCACTCCGCCGAATGAAGCTTAAAATTGGCGTGTACTTGGGGGCTGTGTATCGTTCTCAGTTATTCACCAGGGTCATCATTGCTTTTTCCTGGGCGAAGCCTTCTTTCCGGCAGTCGTCTTTTTCACGGTGGCTTGCTTTTTGGTGGTAGCCGGTTTGCGGTTTTGCGGCTGTTTATTGCCGTCTGTCGGTAATGCTCCGGCGGTCTCTTCGGGCTGCGGCATGCACACGAATCGCAGGACGCAATCAGTGACCACGCCCAGTTCCGACAATGAAGTGTTCAACCCTTCGTGTTGCTTGCCCGAGGAAACCAGGGTTCGGATATGGGGATAGCCGGTGGGCGAGGGGTCCACTTCCACCAGCCACCGGTCTGCTGCCTGCAATTTTTTCCTTGAGCCCAATACCCCCATGACCTTGGCCAATTCGCCAAGGGTGACGCTGCCCCGGCACTGATAGCTTTCACTTACCAGGGTGCGTGCATTATGCTCGATCTCCACGGTGAAGCGCAGGTCGTCGCACATCAACAATTCCAGCGGATCGATCCGCCCGGTGGTCATGTCGAACAGCACCCCCGGATCGGTCAAGTGGACGGCCAGTTCCAGTAGTCCCTGGTCTCCTTTAGCCCTCCGCCAGCCGCCGTAGGTGTGAATGATTTCCATCAACCAGAACCGCAACAGAAAATCGGCCTGAAAAAAACGAGACAGTTCGCCGAGGAAGATAGAAAACATCTTGGTGAGAAAATTTCTGCTGTTTCCGCTCTCCGGAAACGGCAATTTGGTGCGTATGACGGTGAATTCTTCGGGATCGACGTTGTCCAGCAGGTCGGTGACCGCTCGTGAAAAATATCTGAGATCCGGCTGTCCTTGCGGCGAGGAAATCGAAAATAGGTAGAGCGGTTGGTCGGCCACCCGCACCAATGCCTGGTTGTCTGGAAACTTGAGACTGCGCACCAGCTGCAGGCACCCCATGTTTTTGAACAACTCCCTTTCAAGCGCATCAATTTCCGGGTTGCGCTCCTTGTTCAGGCGCACCCCCACCGCCAGGCACTCGTGCGCCTCAGGCATGGGCAATCGCCCGCGCACGATGTGAATATCGCTGACCTTGCGGTCCTGTTGGGAGCGCACCGAGGTGGCCACCGAATAGCTCCAGGTGCGCGTCAGCGCCGATCGATTTTCCACTGTCTGATGCAATTCATGGAGGATAGCGGGCAGTTTGCCGTGATCATCATATTCGAACACAAAGGTATTGAGTCGGCTGCGCAGAAATTCGGGATCAGTAGAGCCTTTTTTCACCAGGGCGTAATGAGGAAACGGGCTGCGACCATAGATCTCAAGTGCTTCACCGAACAGGTTTAGAAAGTACTGTTCCGACAGCCCGGAACCGAGGAACAAGAAGCTGCGCGAGCGAAATACCTCGGCAAACGCTCGGCGAAACTGCGGGGCGGTGAACGCGACGCGTCGGTATTCCTCGTGTCCCACCACCAACTGGCGCTGCAATTCTTTGCGTTTGTAGTTTTCCGCGCTCTTTTTGATGCTTTCGCCCATCTTGCGGTCCTGAACAATGGCTTTCATCATACTGTTCCAGGAGTTTGCCTGGCTCAGCCTGTTGAGTTTCGAAGCCCTGCGCAGTTCGCGCAACCCTGGTCCACTCAAGCTGCCCACATAGCCCTGCAAGGCCCACAGAATGGGCGGGTGCGAGGAGTGCAGCGATGCCAGCACGAGGCGGCAATCCTTCGGCGCGCGGCCCAGGACCTGCAAGGCGGCGCTTGAAGCGGATTGTTCAGCTTTCCAGGCACGATTGTAGAAATCGTCGTAGTTGCTGGTCAGGGTCAACGGCCAGTAGATCTTTGCCAGGGCCTGGGTCTGGGCGGGAATCTGATCCGAGGTCTTGTCCTTCAAAGCCTGTTTTATAGCGTCATGGAAGACGTTTTCGCCGCGCAGCCGCAAATGGCGCACGGCATTATTGGCGCGGCGAATCAATTCATCCGACGCATTGTGACCTGCCCGACTGATTTGTTTGCGGCCAAAGGCCTGGCGCTCCAGGCCGATGATGAATTGCTCCCAGCCCGGGCAGGCCGGCACACTCATTCCGGCACCGAGAAACGGGACCAGGCGGCCTTGGCGGTAGGCTGCAGCGAGACGTGCCACCATGCGTTCTCGGTCCTTGCTCATGTTGTTCCCCTAATTATGGTATCGGATCTCCGGGCGGGATCTGCTTAAAGCTTTTGCGCTTCACTCCCTGGTCCAGCTCGAATACGCTGCGGCGGATGATGCGCTTCAGCACAATATCCACCAGCGTGGTTTGATTGGGCAGCAGGATAGTCTTCAATAACTCTGTGGACGCCTTGATCCCGCACGGCAGGTAATGCACGAAGCCCTCCGTTGGCCGCGGGTTGATGCGCAGTCCCAGGCTTTTTGCACCCGGACTTGCCGGGCGCATCACTTTGCCGTCATGGGCCACCTCCTTGCAACCGGCCATCACATCCCAATTGAAGTAGTAGGTGATGGTGCCCCGATCCCGATTGTTCGCCTGTCGATCGAGGGCAAAACCTTTGGGCAGGTGATTGGGATCGTTCTCTGGGCCTGCGGTCAGCACCAGATCGAAATCTTCCACCGCATATCCGGCCTCGTCACGCACGCGGAAAATCACCATGGCGTAGCGGTCGTGAATGAAGAAGTGGTCGGGCAACAGCAGGTGTGTTTCGACCTCTTTGCGTTCGTCCTGCTGAACCTTCCGAGTCTCCGCTTCGAAGCGCTTGCAAAGCGCAAGGTAGCCGCGACGGTCAGTGACCTTGAGGCAGTCAAAGATGGCCGATACAGTCGCCGCATCCTTGCGCACCCCCGCGCGCGCCGTCACGCTGCGCATGATACCCATCTCTTTGCCGGAGTGGGACTTTGCGGCCAATACGCGCAAGGCGGTTTGCGGAGAATGCGAGATTGCTGTCTCACCATCCGGTTTGAGCTCGGGCGCAGCGAAACCGCCGCCCCGCGTCCGGGCCGCTTCAACCTGCCGCAGCCGAATACGCGTGCTGTTGAGGTTGGCCGCGGCCACGCGCACCACCCCGTCCGATCCCTGCTCGCCGGTGTAGGTGTTGAGGTGATCGTAAAACTTACGGTCGATGGACTGCCCGGTGAGGACGAATGGGAAAATGCCGCGCACGCCGATGGCCGACGGTGAACAGTCGATCCAGTCGCCGTTGAGCAGCCACGCTTCCGGACTGCCCAGTTCCAGCCAATCCAGCACGCCGGTGCCGGGCTCTACATCATTGAACCACGATTTGAGCCGGCCCACGCGGGCTTTGCCCAATTGCGCCAGCGTAGACCCGAAGTTGGCCGGGGCCAGCATCACCAGGTGACTCATGGGGCACTTGGGCGCACGCGGTTGTGACTGATAATGCCGCCACCACCAATCACGAATCACCGGCCCTCCCGTGGAGTGGGTGATGCAGGCAAAACGGCCGAACTGTCGGACAAGGTCGTTTAGCTCGCGTTCCACCGCATCCTGAAAGGCATGCGAAATATCCTGCAGGCGCACTTCATCATGAAAGCTGATGTAGCGCCCCAGATAGATCTGCTTGACCACCAGCGAAAGCCCAACGGCGCGGCTCTCCGCCACAAGGCGCTCGGGCAGTCCGCCGTAGGTATCGGTGTGGGAGACACTCCAGCCGTGAACAAAAACGACAACACGTGGAAAAGGATCTGCCATAACTGCAATCCTTTCTTGTCATCTCCCAGGCGCCGGGAATGGCTGAACGATTCAGGAGATGGGGTTGATTGCGCGGTGCGTTCTGGGAGACAGATGCCGACAATTCCCTTTGGGCTGCCCGCTTCAACTCCTCAAATATGGGATCGTGATTTTTGCTTCCCCAATTATGTCAAACCGATATTGATGTGTCAATCTGTGCAGTTACAGCGGCGTATCCGTCAATTGCACCGCGCCTGTCCCACCTGAAGGTCAAGCTTCATTTTTTTTCCGGCAATAGTCTTTGAAGTCAATCCGTTTTCCAGAATCAGCTTCCCCAACTTCTACAAGCGTGCCGCCAGGGTCTTGAACACAATACTGTAAGTATGTCGAGGGTGTATAGCCCGGCCTAACATTCATATCGGGCGAAAAGACTTTTTTGAGGTAGCTACTAATCTTAGGTCAGGCCAAACTACGACGTGGTGTCGCGTTCAATTATTTGAAAGCCGATATCAATGATCTTCTTTACATCTGCATCTCCATCAATGCGGCCAATAATTGCTTCCGCTGCCCGGCTTCCCATTTCGATTCTATTGATCTTTACTGTTGATAATGCTGGAAAAGTGTATGCTGAAAAGCTTTGATCCCCAAAACCCACTACTGCCAGATCACCTGGTATGGATAACCCCTGTGCCGCAGCTTCAATTAAGACGCCATTCGCAAGCGTATCGGAACTGCAAAAAATTGCTTCTGACTTGACTCCGGATGCTAAAAGCTGTTCAGCCCCCATGCGGCCCAGTTTTAGATTGGGGGGGGCCGGCACAATGATAGAACTGACATCATTAATTCCATAAGCATCAAGTGTTTTCAAAAAGCTGCGCTGGCGGACCTGGGCACGCTTGTCATCGGCCGACAATATTCCGAAGCTTTTATAGCCTTTATCCACAAGGAATTTAGCAACCTGCTCACCAACCTTTTCATGTGAGAAACCGACCACGACATCAAGCGGCGTATTGGTAAGATCCCAGGTTTCCACGACAGGAATTTTGGCATTCATAAGTTTTCGCCGACTCTCTGATGAATGTGTAATGCCGGTGAGAAAAACAGCATCAGGGCGACGGCTCAAAATGGATACAAGAAGCTTCTCTTCATCTGCGGTCGAAAAACCCGATTCACCCAGCAAAACTTGATATCCTGATTCACCCAATCGATCGATAAGGGATTTAACAGTTTCCGCATATACCGGATTGATAATTGACGGAATGAGCACGGCAATTAACCTGCTTCGGCGAGATGCCAACCCTCCCGCAAGAAGGTTCGGGACATAGCCTGTTCGCATTATGGCGCTATTGACTTTCTCAGCGGTAGATGACGAAACAAGCGCCGGCTGGTTCAGCACGCGTGAAACAGTTATTGGAGAAACTCCTGCGAGCTTAGCGACATCGCTGAGCGTAACGCTCCCTGTGGATCGGTTTGACAATGATTTATGAACCAACTGATTATTTTTTTTTGCCATTTTCGCGATCTTTTTTGTCAGCAGTGCAAGATATCATGCGCCGCATCGATTATCCATCACATCGATTTCTGTGGAATCATCCACGATTAGCTGCCATATGATAGCCTTATCATTAAGATAAATCAAAAATTAAATCAAGACCATTTGCTTATCAGCATGAAATTGAAAGATATGCATTTGCCTTGCGTAACAAGGGCACAAATAATATCTAAATGTTAATATATATAATTAATTAAGTAAAATATATATTAAAAACCAGCAGCGAAAACGAGCAGTCAAACTTAAAAATACCAGAATGAAGCGTTAGAATTTGGCACTGCAAAAAAAACTTGACAACATAAAATGATAGCGCTATCATTCATGCCGAAACGCTTGGAAATTTTCTTTGTCCGTTTCGAAACTCCAAACTAAAGAGCCATCAGGATTGGATCATTACACAACGGCCGCAATCAATATTTAACGAGATATCCTACATTGTGCAGGAGGGGCTAAAATCTTGAACAATCAGATTGATAGCGTAATCAAAACGCCGGTTATTAAAGAAATGCAAATCATACCGGTTGCGGGCTACGATAGCATGTTGCTCAATTTAAGTGGTGCTCACGGTCCTATTTTTATTCGCAACCTCGTTATTCTGAAAGACAACTCTGGGAACACAGGTGTCGGCGAAATTCCCGGCGGAGAGAGCATCCGTCAAATTTTGGAAATGTCGAAGGCTGTTGTTATTGGCGCTTCGCTTGGAGAATACAAGGATATTTTAGAGACAGTTTATCAGCGTTTTGCCCACAAGGATGGAGGTGGCCGTGGCAATCAGACCTATGACCTTCGTGTTGCTATTCATGCCGTTACCGGTATAGAGGCTGCTTTTCTTGACTTGTTGGGAAAACATCTGGAGGTTCCGGTTGCCAAACTTCTCGGCAACGGTCAACAGCGGGATAAAGTGATCTATTTGGGTTACCTCTTCTTTGTAGGTGATCGTAACAAAACCAAGCTAAACTATAAATCGATACCCTTCCCGCAAAATGGATGGGATGTAGTGCGGCATATGGAGGCGCTGACCCCTGAATCCATCGTTCGCCAGGCCTCAACCGTGATGGATGCCTTTGGTGTCAGAGATTTAAAGCTAAAGGGAGGGGTGCTGGAGGGCCGCAGAGAGATTGAATGTATTCATGCCCTTCATGAGGCATTTCCCGATGCCCGGTTGACCATTGATCCAAATGGCTGCTGGAGCTTGGAAGGTGCCGTGAAATGGTTAAAGCCTCTCAAGGGAAAGATCGTTTATGCTGAAGACCCATGCGGTGCCGAGAGGGGATTGTCCGGCCGGGAAATCATGTCAGAGTTTCGTCAGCGCGCAGGCATACCTACCGCCACAAATATGGTTGCGACCGATTTTCGGCAATTGGGGCATGCAATAAAGCTCAATGCCGTGGATATTCCCCTGGCGGATTGCCATTTCTGGACCATGCAGGGTGCTATCCGCGTTGCCATGATGTGCAATGAATGGAACCTGACGTGGGGATGCCATTCAAATAATCATTTCGACATCTCGCTTGCCATGATGACCCATGTGGGAGCTGCGGCCCCCGGTGAAATCACTCCGCTCGACACACACTGGATTTGGCAGGTGGGTCAAAGGCTGACGCGGGAACCCATGGAGATTAAGAACGGTTATATCGATGTTCCGGGCAAACCCGGCTTGGGGATTGAAATTGATATGGATCAGGTTGAAGCTGCTCATAACCTATACAAAAAATATGGCGGAACAAGTCGTGATGACTCCCAGGCAATGAAGTGTTTAATTCCCGGATGGAAATTCGATCCGAAAAAGCCGTGCATGCTTCGACCCAATACCAAGGCATAAGGAGTCAACGATGCATTTCATAAGAGAAAGCGTATTGTCCGCAGAATTTCTGGCGGGCGTCTGGTGCAATCTAAGCTCAAACATCACCGTCGAAATAGCCGCCGCAGCGGGATTTGACTGGATTCTCATAGACCAGGAACACGGGCCTGGTGACACGAAAACCTTGTTGGGTCAACTGCAGGCCGTCGGACAACGGCCATGCGCACCCATCGTTAGAATCGCGTGGAATGAATTACCCCTTTTTAAGCGGGCGCTTGATTTGGGTGCCATGGGCATCATGGTTCCGTTTATAGAGACGATGGCCGACGCAAAGAAAGCAGTGAGTTTCCTGCGCTATCCTCCGGAAGGCGTGCGAGGGGCGGCCGTCTCTCCCAGGGCTGCCGGTTATGGCACCCGCTTCGAGTCCTATTTTTCAGATGCCAACCGCAACCTCCTTTCCGTCCATCAGATTGAGACCGTCAAAGCCTTAAACAACCTCGACGAGATTGCACAAGTGGATGGTGTCGATGTCCTTTTTGTCGGACCGCTGGATTTGAGCATCAGTGTCGGGAAGCCGAAACGCTTCGAAGATGCTGAGTTTCTGGATATCCTTTCAAAGGTCGCACGGTGCGCAAAAGAGCATGGGAAGGCGGCCGGAATCCTGCTTCCGAATGTGCAATTGATCGATATGGTGCATGCATTGGGATTCACCTTTATTGCTGTTGGAAGCGACAGCGGAATAGTCGTCGAAGGCATGCAGAGAAATATAGCGGCGCTAAATCACTACAAAAGTTAATTTCCGAGGTGACGTTCGTTTTTGGTCTTTAATCAATAGTAGATAAGCAATGCATTACGAGGG
>Ga0210123_1001591_pt1 | contig 11369 bp, 13 predicted proteins | sample Muzzi_PWB_D2_FD_185535 | JGI IMG/M metagenome (GOLD analysis project Ga0210123, IMG submission 185535) | Wetland microbial communities from San Francisco Bay, California, USA, that impact long-term carbon sequestration - Muzzi_PWB_D2 (SPAdes) | ecosystem: Environmental > Aquatic > Marine >... | reverse complement strand
CGGGCTATTCAGACGCAAATTCAAAGCGATCGAAAACAGGACCGTCAGAGGTCAACCGCCCGGCGCGCGCCCTGATCTTCTTGCCGGCAACATCAATTAAAAGCCGGCATCCTTCTTTATAAACACCCCTGGAAGCAATCAGCGTTGCCGTACCGTACTCATCATCGCCTGAAGACAGGAACAAGGCTGCATAACCCGTGCTCACCTGGTCATCAGGAAAATGGCAATACACTGCTCCCACCCCCCCCTTTATTAACCTGAGCCCGGCATCCATGGCGCCCTCCCGGGACACATGTACAGACTGGACAATGGCCAGTCGCAAATACTGCTGCCCGGGTTGTCCCTCGACAAGGGCAAACAACTCACCAACGCGAACATCACCGGCACCACTGTTACCCAGGGATACGCGCATTCCATTTTCACTGCTGTCAAGGACCTTGCACTCGAAAGGTTCAACCGCTGATTGCCTGCTGTCCCGGGCCCTGGATGACGACATGAGAAAACCATGGATACTGTCTATCCCGAGCAATACTTGCACCCGGCGCGCATCAGGTTGACGCTCCTCCCCGCGCTTCCTTGCTTTCGGATCCTCGGGCAGCAACTGTCGCAACAACGCAGCCTCGGGACTCAAGGTACGGACCTTGGCCGGTGTCCGTACCAGCTGATCTCGCACCGATTTCAGCGCGGCACGCGCATCCAGAATATAAGGCTCTTTCACGGTTACCGATGACTCATGTTCCACACAACTCACCGGCCGTGTGTCACTGCCCAGGTCGATCCGGTACAGGCCCTCGCCCTCACCGGGCCGGCAATTCCCGGGGATAATCCGGCAACGGCCGGCATGTTGCGAGAGCACCTCAAACAACAGGTTAATCTCGCCTTCAGCCAGCCTGAATGGATCGGTCAGTGAAGAGAGCATGCCGGCGTGATACAAGTCAGCAGTACTGACAGGATCACCATACCCGTCATCTTCAATTTTCACATTCAACAAACCATGGTAACGGGCGATCCGATACAACTGGTGTAACTCCGAAAAATAGCAAGGCTGTGTGGCGCGATAGAATCGATAACAGTCAAGCAGTATATAAACCAGTGTTTCGACGGAACGGTTGAGTGCCAAACCGAACAGCTTGTGGACCTTCCCGGAGGTCTGGCCTTCATACAGGGTCATGACGATTAATTTATAGCCGCCGGCCAGGCTCTGCAGCAGCCGCTCAACACCGTCAATCACCTGCTGGCGCTGTGTTTTCGAGAGCGACAACTGGCGCAGGTGCAGGGGATCAACGGTTACAAACAGGTGCTGCGTGGTCGCGTGGAATGCTTCCAGGGAAGCAAACCGCAACCGTGTATCCAACCGCTGCTCATTCAGTGCATCCAGTGCGTTCAGCACCAGGCGCACGGTCTCAACCACATCCATGAGGGGAAGACTGGTAAGCCAGCCGCGCAAGCGGTCCACATTCCGCTCTACCGTTGGATCAGTATAGACGTGCTGCTCGGGTATCGACAGATGCAGGGGCTCCATTATGGCGTACTTGTTTCCAGCCGGTTACCACTGCCCTGAGCTGTGTAACAGGTACTTGCCGCCTGGTTGTACTGTTGTTGTATTTTCCAGCAGTAACAGCGTCTGCCTGTCGGCGTCGGCTTCCGGCGCGAGCAGCAAATCAACCCTGTAGTGACCCCCGGGATCGATTGCGACTTCACCGGAAACCCTGAAATCACCCGCGTTTTCAATACTGCCAACAAGCTCTTCCCCGGCCTTCTTCAGATCCAGCACGGTGTCACCGAACACCATCGCTCCAGGAGCCAGAATGGCCGCACCTTTCCAAACCGCCTTGCCGGTAAATTCACGCGGAAAACCATTATCCAGCTTGAAGTTTTCGACCAGTAAATTGATGACTCCACTGCTGTTAACGGCCACAGGTGAATAACGATAGATGATCCGTTCCGGCGAGAAATTCAGATCTATATCGTGACCATAAATATTTCCGGCAAATGTTACACCGGCATTGGCCTGGCCCGGGCCGGCGGGTGCCGAAAATTCGACATGATACTCAACCCGCCCGGTCAGCAAGAGCAGGGGCAATAACTGCCAGTGCGCCGGGCCCAGGTCTGTTCCCTGGTAGCCAACCCGCCCGGCTTGACCGTGAAATACAGACCCGGAGACGGCGGACAGTGACAAACCCGGCACCTGCTTTTCAATGTAGCTCTCAACCAGGACAGCGGGCCATGTAAAAACAAGAATCAGAAAATATGCACCAACACCAATTGCGATGTAGAAACCGGCACGCCTCACGGTTGCGCAGCCTGCAATGTCAGGCGGACATCCACCTGGCCTGCCGCTTCACTCCTTTCCATGCTGACGCTGTCCGGATTAATCCCGTGACTGTCACTCAACAGGGCCAGCCACGTAACAAAGTGATCGAAAGATGCCTGCTCAAGCCATACCCGCACACCGTTGCTCCCCTCCGGCTCAATGCGTTTCAGGGATGCGGCCAACCCACCCGCACGTGCCGTACTGTCTGTCACGGCCAGCAGTGAACGCCCGCCAAGGCCCTGCACGGAAGTCTGGTTCGCACCTTTCAACTGATTTACTTTTGCTGCGCTTTCCTGCATCCATATTGCAGTCGCACGCTGTTCGAAAATATTGTTTTTGAGCCTGTCATATCCGGAATGGGCCGGCTGCCATACCAGCATATAAAACAGGAACATGGCCAGTACGACCACACCGGACAGCAGCATGATGCGTTCACGGGAATCCAGTCCGTCAAACCACTGCTTCATGTGCCCACCCCCGCTATACGCAAGCGGCTCTTGACGCGCTGGTCAGCCTCGGTCGTTGCTGACTGTATCTCAACGGTCAGGGTGCCGCTCTTTGCCAGGGCCTGTTTGAGCTGGTCCAGTAACTGCAGGCTGGTGACCTGAAGATCGAGGTCCAGCCGCCCGCCACGGAAATTCGCCCCGGTGATCTCAACGCCCTTCATATCCTTGATGATTACACCGCTTTGCCCGATCAGATCCAGGAACCGGTTGCCCGTACCCTGCCTGTGTTGCAACTGGTCCAGCTTCTGTTGCATCTGGGCACGCGGGTTTACCAGCCGAGTGGTTTCAGGAAACGCCTTTTTAAAGGTCTCCTCTATCTGCATTCTCAGCTGCTCACTTTCCCTGCTAAGCCGATAATAATCCACCGCCATCACCGCATTACTGATGAGTACACCGGCCAGCAACAATGCCGCGGTCGCCCTCCACGGATACCAGATACGACGCCACCCACCCGTATGACTGAACGCTCCCTGCAACAGGTTGACGGCCTTCATGTCCAGTCCTTGCGAAAAGACGGCCAGCGGGTCGCGTGCGTAGTGTTCGATACGGGTCTCGCCGGGATAATCACCCAGGTCCGGCGTTGCAGCATCCTGCTCCACGTACAACTGTAAAACGGCCTGTGTTTCCGAATCCTCCTGTTGCCTGGCCGTCAGTACGATTCCAAGATTGTCACTGTCAACCGCGTACCCTGAATACTCCCCGTTACGCACCACCGCCATGCCATGATCGATCAACACACTGTCGCCACCCTGAGTCAGCGGCACTGCCAGCTGTTCGGGTATCACCTGCTGTACATCAAGACCGGCTTCACCGAGTGCAGCCATGAGTGTTTCCAGGCGGTGTTTATTGGTAACAGCCACCTGCCATTTGCCGCTATCCAGCTCATGTCCGATGGCAAAATGCAGCTTCTCGACATCATCCGACAGCTGTTCTTCCAGGGCATAGGGGACCGCCTGCAGCAACTTTTTCCGATTGCGGCCGGGCACGCGGACGCTGGTCAGCAGGCAGTCTGTACCGGGCATCAACACGATTACCCGCAAACCATTCGCCTCAGCGGCCGCATCAGCCAGTGTCCCCGAGTGAATTACACCACGCGATATACCGGCAGCGTCCAGGTGCAACCAGCTCCAGCGCTCGATTTCAAAAGGGTTTGCCCTCAACAGCAGCATGTTACGCATGTGTTGGCCCTGATTTCATTATTAAAATTCCCGCGTTATCGTATCAGAAAACATGCCGAACAATACGCCTCTATATTGCAACAATCAGACTCTTCCGCAGAATTTTCGGGTTGCATCAGATGTTACCCCCTCTCCCGGAGGGAGAGGGGACGCACTGATTAAGCGCCCAGTGACAACTGGAATATTATTGATTATTTATGGCTTACACCCCTATTCCAGCCAAACTTACCCACAAAATTTTCGGAAGAGCAAGAACCATCAGGGCAAGAGTCGCTGCCGGGTCCTGCTACGGGAAACCACCCGTGTGAGACCGTCTTCCCGCAACAACAGACTCTGCAGGCGTGCACGGCCATGCCCGATCAGCACGTCGGTTTGCACATTAAACCAGTTGCTGCTGGTCCCGATGTCAACGTCGATCTCCAGACCAGCCATCGCATCATGAGCAAGAAACGCCCCTTTTTCCTTATAGCCACCCTCGCCCCGGCCCTGTATCAGGGAGTCCACGTCCGCTTCGGTCAGGTTCTCATGCAGTGCAAGCAGGATTTCCGCTGTGGCCGTGTTGACGTTGATGCCTGCATGGCCCGGTAGCGCGGTAATATGGGGCTCCAGCACAGCCATCACCTCTGCGGTAAAACCCCTGACCAGCCTCAGTTCGCTGACACTGCTCAACGGGCGATTGGCGGCCCGATACGGCGGATCATCCAGGAGATAGGTGTCATCTTCAGCGCCATCGGGATAGCTTGCATTGATGTCAGGGTCGATCCAGTCGAGCAGCGCATTGGTCAACGCGGGGTCCAGGCCCAGCACCACCAGCAGGCGACTGAAATAATCCCTGTCCACCACGCTCGGCTTGCCATCATCACCCACCAGGTTGTTGACGTTAAAGCGGCCCTGCAAGTCAGTGATGCGGCCATTGACGAACCCGCCTTCTACGGAAATCGGCGGCAAGGCCGTCGCCCAGTCATCCTCCAGCGTGTCGTTCTCGGTATCTTTTGCATCGCGATCCATGATCACCAGGGCCCAGCTTTCAGCGGCCAGCGCATAGGCATAGGCCTGTTCCCCGTGTAACAGGTTGCCGGTACGCCGTATATCGACTTGTTGATGCGTCGCCATGGAAACAGCGGCAACGGTTGCCAGGCTGACGACCAGCAGCGCGGTGACCAGTGCAACACCGCGTTGACCCGCCGACGCGCTCGCGCCCGGGCAGCGTATAAATCTGAATGAATATTCGCGTCTCATCGCGGCAGCTGAAACAACCACACAAGCGGGCCAAAGTGTTCATGTTCGATCGTCACCTCAACCGCCCATGGCAACACGGCTGGTGCTGCATCCGGATCAGGATTTTGAATGCGCACCGGCCATTGCTCCTGCCACTCATCGGCAGCAAGCAGGTAACGAATCTGCATATACTCGATATTGTCCATGAGTAACTGTTCAACCGGCTGACTGTCCTGGGCACGGTCCAGCACCTGCCAAACGTAGCGTCGCAGCTGCCGGTCCTCCAGGGACCAGGCCACCCGCTGCAGGGTACTGCGTGGATACCCGAGCGGGTTGCTCCAGCCGGCACGGGTCAATTCCAGGGTTTGATCACCGACCAGGGGCGCCAGTTCTTCGCCAAGCTCATCACGCACCGGGCGTGCCACCACCTGCTCGATATCACGCTGCATGATCAGGTAGGTCTTCTGCAATTCTGCCAGCTCATCGGCCTCTGCCTCGGTGCGGAACTGCTGCTCCAGCACTGAACTCAGTCCACTGTAGGACATCACCGCCAGCAAACCGAAGATTGCCAGGGCGATCAACATTTCCAGCAGGGTAAACCCGCGCATGCCGCGTGTTCCGGACAAGCGGCGCATCAGTCGGGCTGCTTGAGGAAACCGCTAAGCACGGTTATCGGTTCATCATCTTCAGAATCAAGCGCACGCACTTCCACATCGATGCGCCGCAATTTTTCCTCTTCGGTCTGGGAAATCCTTGCCAGCCATTGCCACTCCTGCCATCCCATCTTCAGGGTGCCCTTCTGCTCACCCACCCGGGGCCATTGATTCTCCAGTTGGTGCTGCACCAGCACATTGCGCGCAACCCAGGTTGTCAGGGTGCGGTCACGCAGGTAGGACTGGTTGCCGGTGTAATCACCGGCTGCCTTGATCAAGGCACCCATGGCCAGCGCCAGCACAGCCAGTGCAACCATGATCTCGAGCAGGGTAAATCCCCATGACCTGCGCAGGCTCACAGAGGTTCCTCCATTTCCCAGGCCAGCTCACCCAGCAGTGAAGCCGTGAGGGAATAGCGGGCCTCACTCGATTCAGATTGCAGGGTAACCGTGAAGGGGGTCATCTCGCCGCTGGATAATATATAGACCTGCGGCACCGGGGCGTCGTCTTCATTCCCTTCATCAGGGTCGTGCATACGCAAAAGCGGCAACTCCCCTTCAACCTCCAGGCGCAGTTCGATGCCGGCGGGAAGAGTATGCGGTTTAAGCAGGTCATCGTCCTGCGGCGCAACCCAGCCTGCATCACCCGGCACCAGGAAGGCATAACTGTCATCGGTAAACTGTATCGCCAGCTCTTCACCTCGGATAATGGCCTCATCGCTGGCCAGATCCATCAAGGTCACCAGGCGGCGGGTCTCCCGCTCCATTAAATCAGCCACATCATCACCCCCGAGCGACAATGCGGCAAACGTGAAGATGATCCCGATCAGGACAATGACGACCATCAACTCGATCAGGGTGAAACCGGCAGAATGCCTGAATGAAGAAACAGGCACAGGTGACATTTTAGTTACCATCCATAAATAACACCTATCGTCATTCCGGCGCATGCCGGAATCCAGTAAGTCGTTAAATTCTCTGGATCCCGGCCTTCGCCGGGATGACGGGGACTGGGAAAATCTTGCTTTTATAGATGGCCACTAATGAGTGCTCACCCATAAATATTGTACTTTATCTCGCAAAGCTTCCGCTCCTGCTCACGTCCCTTACCTACATCCCTGCAGGCCAAGACGCAAAGATCGCAAAAGTATAAATGCATTTTAATATTCTTTCTTTGCGGGCTTTGCGTCTTGGCGAGAGTTATTCTTTCTGGATGATAACCAGTCAGGCTACTGCTGATTCCAGTTGGTAATATCGTCTTCACTGGGCACCTGGTCAGGGCCGAGCGAATAGACATCGATGCTCCCATGCACACCCGGGCTCAGAAACTGATAGGGCTGTTTCCAGGGATCCAGCGGCAGACGATCCACGTAGCCACCCGCCTGCCAGTTTGGCGGCTCCGGTGAGGTGGGTTTTGTGACCAGTGCTTCCAGACCCTGGTCCGTGGTCGGATACACATAGTTATCCATCTTGTACATTTTCAGCGCCCCTTCCAGCGCCTGGATATCCAGGCTGGCCTTGGTCTTGCGCGCCTGGTCGGGGCGGTCCATCACCTTGGGCACCAGGATGGCTGCCAGGATGCCGAGAATCACCACCACGACCATCACTTCAATCAGGGTAAAACCCTGTTGCTTGCTCGGTTTATATTTCATCTTAAGACTCTGAATTGGTTGTAGAGGCCCGTCGCCCGAAATCCTGCGGGCGGACAGCAGCCACCATTCTAATAGTTTTTTGCCGGTAACAGCAGATAAAGACAGGAATTTATGGATTCAGTTCAAAACCAGCTGATTGCGCACCTTGAGTGCGTACAGGTGGCGTTCTGCATCGACAAGGTGCTGCCCCCAGTGCATGCGATAGCTTGACTGCCAGGCCTGTGCAGCCTGCCGCGGCCAGGCCTCGTCCAGCAACTGCAGCCCGTGTTGAAGATCGAAGTAGATGTCGGTCAGATCATCAGCGAGGCTGCCTGACATATGCATTTCCTCGGGAGTGGCATCAAACTCAAGCCAGTAACTGTCCCGTTCTCCCAGCACCTTGCGCAAACGACTATACAATTCAAAACGCTCATCGAGATCCACGCCAGGCAGGGGCCTGTCACCATTGTCATAGGCCGTCAGCGCAGTCACCGCCATGTGCAGGCGCGGCATCAGATTGAACAGCTGCTCCAGCCATTCACCCTGCCCCCACCCGGTGCGCTCGATCAGCTGACAAAAATTCTCTGCGACACCGACCATCTCTGCCAATGTTTCAGTCAGCGTTGTCATATTTCGCCATTTAATCCATAAACTACAGATGGTTGAATACCTTGAATAAACAGCTGCAGAATCCCTTGCAAGTCATGTTTCCTACCTTAGTGTAGTCAAAATTTCAGAGTGCGCATCAGACTTCCACCATTTCAAAGTCCTGCTTTCCGGCACCACATTCCGGGCAGACCCAGTTTTCCGGGATATCCTCCCAGCGGGTACCCGGGGGGAAACCCTCTTCAGGCAGGCCGGCCTCCTCGCTGTAGATGAAACCGCACACCACGCACATATATTCCCGATATGACTTCATGTTTACACCCCGTTAACAATCACGCGGAATCAGCCAAACAGGCCAACTTCAGGACAGGCATTGTAACGGCACAGGTAGACATTAAACAGGGTGCGTCCGGTGCTAGAATGCATGCTTGCCAGCATCAGTGCATAACAGGCAGCCAGGCCCTTCAGATGAAAAAAAAACCGATCGTGATGGCCTTTTCCGGCCACGACCCTTGCGGCGGCGCCGGCATCCAGGCCGACATTGAGTCACTCGCCAGCCTCGGCTGCCATGCAGCGCCGGTGATCACGGCACTCACGATCCAGGATACCCGTGACGTGCTTGCGTCCAGCCCGCTGAATGCAGGCCAGGTCACGGCACAGGCGCGCGCGGTTCTGGATGATATGCCGGTTGCCGCCTTCAAGATCGGCATGCTCGGCAGCGCAGAAAACGTGCAGGCCATTCACGAGATACTGCAGGACTACCCGGACCTGCCCCTGGTACTGGACCCGGTGCTGGCTTCTGGCCGCGGCACTGAACTGGGCACGGCCGGCCTGCTGGATGCCATGCGCTCATTATTGCTGCCCCGCACAACCGTACTGACCCCAAACAGCCTGGAGGCACGCGCGCTGGCGGCACCAGCCGGATCACTGGATGACTGTGCACTCACCCTGCTGGAGCAGGGGGTTGAATATGTCCTGATAACCGGCACCCACGAAGATTCACCACAGGTCGTCAATACCCTGTATCACGAACGACAGCTGCTGGAATCATTTACATGGGAACGCCTGCCACACAGTTACCACGGCTCGGGTTGTACACTGGCGGCCTGTACTGCCGGCCTGCTGGCCCACGGGCTGACCCCCTTTCAGGCCGTTAACGAGGCCCAGGATTTTACCTGGAATGCACTCCGGCAAGGCTATCGCCCCGGCCAGGGCCAATACCTGCCCGACCGCCTGTTCTGGTCGAACCAGGACGCTTAGCCCCGTTATGTTGCACGGCCTGTACGCCATTACCGACAGCCAGGCCGCTCCAGTGGACGCACTGCTTGAACAGGTTGCACAGGCCATTGCCGGGGGTGCCCGCCTCATTCAGTACCGCGACAAGCACCGCTCTGCGGCGGAACGCAAACACGCGGCCACACGGCTGGTCAGCCTGTGCGAACAGCAGGGTGTGCCACTGATCATAAATGATGATATTGAACTGGCAAGGGAAGTGGGCGCGGCCGGCGTACACCTGGGGCGTCACGATGCCCCAGTGGGCGTAGCCCGCAAGCGCCTGGGTGCGGAGGCCATCATTGGCGTGTCCTGTTACAACCAGCTGGAAAATGCCGTCGAGGCCGCCCGTAAAGGTGCCAGCTATATAGCCTTTGGACGTTTTTTTCCCTCGCACAGCAAACCGGATGCCGTAGCGGCGGACATTTCGCTGCTGAAGCAGGCACGTGCACAATTTGACTTGCCGATTGCGGCCATCGGCGGCATCACACCGGAGAATGGCGGGCAGCTGGTCGAGGCCGGCGCAGACCTGCTGGCCGTAATTCACGGCGTTTTTGGGCAGGCGGACATTCAGGCGGCCGCCCGTCAGTACGCAAAATGCTTCAGTGTTAATCGCGGATGAGATCCGCTCCTACAAGTGCCTTGTGTGTGCGTAGGAGCGGATTTCATCCGCGATAAATGACCGCCCAGTATTTGTTATTATTGGCAACAATCAATAAAGGATCAAAGCCATGACCCGCTCACACGATCTGTTCCAGTCTGCCTGCCAGCATATTCCCGGTGGCGTCAACTCACCGGTACGCGCCTTCAAGGGGGTCGGTGGCGACCCGGTTTTCTTTACCCACGGTGAAGGCGCATGGCTGTTTGATGTCGATGACAATCGCTATATCGATTACGTCGCGTCCTGGGGCCCGATGATTGCCGGTCATGCCCACCCCGATGTGATCAAGGCGGTCCAGGACATGGCGGCACAGGGACTCGGCTTCGGGGCGCCCACGGAAATCGAAACCCGCATGGCCGAGCAACTCTGCAAACTGGTGCCATCCATGGACATGGTGCGCATGGTCAATTCGGGCACCGAGGCAACCATGAGCGCCATCCGCCTGGCCCGCGGGTTTACCGGGCGCGACCGGATTATCAAGTTCGAGGGTTGCTACCATGGCCACTCCGATGCCCTGCTGGTCAAGGCCGGGTCCGGTACCCTCACCCTGGGCGTGCCCACCTCACCGGGCGTTCCCGCGTCCGTGGCTGAACATACCACCACCCTGACCTTTAACGATCTTGAAGGGATACGTGAGGTATTCGCCTCGATTGGAGATGAAATTGCAGCGATCATTGTCGAACCCGTTGCCGGCAACATGAATTGCATCCCGCCGGTTCCCGGCTTCCTGGAAGGGCTGCGCAGCCTCTGCGACGAACACGGCAGCGTACTGATCTTTGATGAGGTCATGACCGGTTTCCGGGTGGCCCTGGGCGGTGCCCAGCAGCATTACGGCATCACACCCGACCTCACCACACTCGGCAAGGTCATCGGCGGCGGCCTGCCGGTCGGCGCCTTCGGCGGCCGCCGCGACATCATGGAGCGGCTTGCACCGCTGGGCCCGGTGTACCAGGCCGGCACCCTGTCCGGCAATCCCATCTCGCTCGCCGCCGGTCTGGCGACCCTGAAGCTGGCTTGCGCCGCCGGTTTCCACCGGCAACTGGATAGCACCGCAAAACGGCTGACCTCCGGCTTGCAGGCACACGCCGACAAGGCCGGGATTGCCTTTACGACCAACCAGGTCGGCGGGATGTTCGGCTTCTTCTTCAGCCCGGAAACCTCTATCACGCGTTTCGAACAGGTGACGGCCTGTGACATGAACCGCTTCAGGGCCTTTTACCATGGGATGCTGGATGCCGGGGTGTATCTTGCGCCCTCTGCCTACGAGACCGGTTTTATTTCTTCAGCACACAGCGACGCGGTCATTGATGCCACCCTGGATGCCGCCGGAC
>Ga0210123_1001590_pt1 | contig 11369 bp, 11 predicted proteins | sample Muzzi_PWB_D2_FD_185535 | JGI IMG/M metagenome (GOLD analysis project Ga0210123, IMG submission 185535) | Wetland microbial communities from San Francisco Bay, California, USA, that impact long-term carbon sequestration - Muzzi_PWB_D2 (SPAdes) | ecosystem: Environmental > Aquatic > Marine >... | reverse complement strand
AATTCCTCCCTGCTCAGAGCTGCGGCATTCATTCGCGACGCGTCGGCCTCGCCGCCATGATCGAGGATAGCCTCGGTCAAGGTTGTCGCACGCCCGTCGTGCAGGTAGGGCGCTGTCGAACCGACACCCCAGAGTTCCTCGGTAATGAACGTCGCTTCGCCGGATTGGGCTTCATCGATGTTTTCCGCAAGGCGAGGGCCCATGTCATGACGTTTCAGGTCGCCATACAGACGCACGATGGCGCCCCCGGCCGAGTTTTTCTCGAATGGCCCGAAGTGTATTTCCCTGCCCCTGACATGCAGAACGTTGTCGGGCTGATCAGCCGTCAGATCGAAGCTGACCGGATTGGTCGGATCGACGGATTCGTCGACCGGAAGCAGGCCACTCGGGAATTCCAGTTCCATGAATTCAGGTACCTGGCTGGGTTCCGTGAAGATCGGATTGGCAACGATCATCTTCGGCATATGACAGCCGGCACAACCCGTATCGTTGAAAACCCTCTCGCCATGTTCGATCGTGCGTTTTTCTTCCCGGGTCAGGTCCAGCAATCCCAATTCATATCGCTGTGCATTACGATGCACGGCTGATTTACGCAAACCTCACGAATCGACGGATACAACATTACGGACATGCTCAAGCAGTTCTACCATGGCGAGCGTATCCAGTTTGCAATAGCTCCGGAGAGCTTCAGCCTTTTCTTGCCGAACGAGGAAGTCATCAGTTTCCAACATCTGCACCCAGCTCAGGGAAGCCTCGCCCCCGTCAGATACGACTTCGTTCTCGTACGACAATTCAGGGATAAGCGCTGGCAGCACTACTTTGATGCTCGATTTCGACCCGAATCGCCAATCGCGATAGTGTTTGAGGAATACAACCTCGAGATCCCAGATGCGCGCATCCATGCTAAGCAACGCAGTGGCGTACTGTGGAAAACGATCCACGAGGTCCTGCAAGACACCCGATTCCATTTGCGCGTGATAGACAACGACAGAACCTGATTCTCCGATGTCAGCGACTAGCCGTGCAGCCAGTGCCGCTGAGGGGTCAGAGTTTTCCTCATGGAGAAACTCGACATGTCGCATCTCGCCATTCTCTTCGAGAACATGAATGCTGTACTGAATAGGCAGCTTCTGCCAGGAACGATTGCCATCGAACAACGGCACGGCCACCGCAATCGACTCAAAGTCCAGAAAATATATTGGGTACTCAAGCTTTTCCAGCATCGACAGAAGACCAGCTTTGTCTATGTCGACTGATTTAGCTTTCATTCGATCAACGTGACCACGATCCGTATTGTTCAGGCCAAAGTCGTTTCGGATATCCTTTACATGGAACACGTCAAGTGCCTTTAACGCCGGGATCTTCGACACGTGCACAACGTCATAGATTGTTGGCTCGGTGATGTCTTTCCAGCAAACCGTCTTCTTGAACTCGCACTTGTGGCATTTCTTCGTTATACAATCACGTGCATCCGGCGGCTGGCCTCGCGACTCGGCTATCTTCAACATCGGCTTCAGCTGAGCGGGGACTTCCTCAACGGCGGCATTCACTCTGTCAGTGACATCTTCGAACTTGAAGATACTCTTCTGGTCAGGCCAGATTCCGCTCTTGTCCGCAAATACGACGCTACATTTTGAAACTGGGTAACCACACCTCTCCATCACCCATTTCTGGAAGGCAAGATCAGGGATGTGCTCTTTCTTCACCTCTGTTGACGACTTCACTTCCATTAGATGCCAGGTATCGTCGGGTTGCTTTTCAACGATGTCCGAGAGAACTCTGCATTGCTCATGGCGAAATGTCGCTTCGAGAATGACCTCGGCACCGTCTTCGATTGCCTTGCGCGTATCCTCTTCCGCCCTCTTCAGCTTACGGATATTAATGTCGATCAGAATAGCGTCGGGGTAGAGACAATGCGCGACCTCGCCGAAGCGGATGCCAAATTCCATCCGGAGCTGGTCGATGCCGGATCTTGGGCCAGCGTTGTTTCGATCCCAGAGCAGCTGCCACAGCTTGCGATGGCAGTCGAGGCCGGCCATGTAGGAGGATTTGGAGATGTATTTCTGCGTCATCTGATTAGAAAAACAAGTAGCTCGTATATGGGATCTGACCAAGGTTTGAATCAATACATATTAACAATCTTGCGAAACTCAAACTGTGCGCTGAGCCCGGCACTCCCTACTGTACTTTCCTATTATTGGCGCTGAGCAGAATGGTCGAAGTTCAAAACTTGAGAGCCACTAATTATGAGCTACTTGGTTGAAACCAAGACGATTGGCACGATTTTCAATCGTCTTCTCCAAATCCTTCCAGAACAAGCGCTGGGAAATTGTTATACCGCATTAATGCAGAAACCTTTGGACCAGCTTCTGGATGACCTTCGAACTGACATGTATGCAAACGTCAAGCTGGTAGCGTTTAACGAAACAACATATCCCGATCTTCCAAATGTGACTGAAGAAACTCTCGAGAAAATGCGTGAATTCCTAACTGATAAAGGGCACCTGGTCAGAAATATAAATAGCGAACTGGAAAAGAATCCACTTGCACTTCTCCTCTATTCGATCCTCTGGAAGAACGGAGACAGAAACAAATTCGAACCCATTTTGCATGGTCTAAACGACCGAAAACTAGACAAAAATAAGCACAAAGAAGATTACGATATCCTACAAAATGTGCGGAAGAACAGTAGCTATGTGTTCTTTCAATTTGGAAAACATATTCGAAACAGGGATGAACCTATAGTGGACCAACACACCGTTCGAGCGCACAAGTATCTAGAATTCCTTAACATTGAGAAGTCCAATGCCATATCGACAGAACTTTTAGAAGTACAGCGAAAGAAATTGGAAAGCTACAACAAGGTTTATCAATCTGGATATCTTGCGTACCTTGATTGGGTTAGTAGAGCAATTCCCACAATTCACAATCCGCACCAACGAATCAAATTATTAGCAACCCTTGATAAGGTCATGTTCACTTTGGGTAAGGCGCTATCTGCAACCAACAAAAAAGGTTAAAAAGCGCGAACAAGTGACTAGGTCGCGAAGCCTATGTCACAAACCCAATCGGCCGCCGTTCTACATCGTCCCTGAACCCTACCTCCTTCTTCAACTCCTCACACAACTTCCGCACCTTCGGCTTTTCCCTCATCACTGTGAATCGCCTTGCCAATGCTGCAAAGTCACCCTGAGCCAGTTTCAGTCTTCCCAAGTTTGCCTCCAGCATGACCCGGCCTTGTTTTGTCACAGGCACTTTGAATATGCGACAAAATTCCAAGGCCATTTCGAGCGCCTGCTGCGGTTTCAAGTAATCAAACGAGATTTTGAAATCGAAGCGCCGCAGCGTGGCCGGATCAAGGTTGCCCATCAGGTTCGTCGTGCAGAGCAACACGCCGTCGAATTCCTCCAAAGCTGTCAGGAACTGGTTGGCCTGGCTGATCTCCCAGCTTCGTTGCGCGCGGCTCCGATCCGGCAGAAAACTATCGACTTCATCAAAGAGGAGAATGCTTCGTGTTCTCGCCGCTTCCTCGAACGCGTTCCTGATTAGCTTCTCCGTACCGCCGACATATTCATTAAGAATGTCCGCACCTTGTTTAACGAGTAGCGGTCGCTTTACTTCCCTCGCCACATAACGAGCCCAGGCCGTCTTGCCGGTACCGGGTGGCCCGAACAGGCAGAATCGAGCGCTGCTGTCAGCACGAAGGTGGCCGGCAATCTGCTGAATATCAGTGTCGCAGTTGATCAACGACGGCTTGTAGGTTAACGCGCGCTTCTTACCGGTCTTCGTGATTCCTGTGCTGATCGGTTTAGCCCTCATAGCCGTCAGATCACCGTTGAGGACCCGGTTCACGACGGAGGTCGCCTCCATCCTGGTCTCGACACCAAGGCGCGTGCAGATCCTGGTTACTTTCTTGAGGTGGGCTGGCGTAATCGCCTTGTTCCTGACGATCGCACCGACAAGTTCTTTGGAGAGCGGCAAGCCCTTGAACGCCCGTGATGCCATGCGCTTTTTGACGGCCGCCAGTGGCGACTTCAGTTCCTGCACAATATCGAATCGCCTGAGGTAGGCGGGATCTACCCCCCGTACCGTATTCGTTATCCAGATTGCAGGTGCATTATTGGTTTCCAGGACGGTGTTGAGGAGTCCTTTACCAATCTCACACCTGTCCTTGAAGCCCATCCGCGCGAATCCGTAATTTGAAAGAATTTCCTCCACCTCATCAAAAACAACCAGTGAGCGGCTGCCGGGACGAATGATCTCCTGACAGAACCGATAACAGTCGAAGCGTGCGGGCGCCGACAATGCCACACCCTGGTCATCGACGACATTGACTTCCAGTGGTCGCTTGCGGAGTGACTGGGCGAGGAAGCGCGCCATCTCCGTCTTGCCGGTTCCCGGCAGTCCCCAGAGCAGGACGTTCGAGCCGATGGCCCGTTCCCTCATCGAGGACCGCAGGTACTTTTGGATCAGGCCGAGTTCGTCCCGCATGTGGGCGAAGTCCTGAGAGGTCAGAACCGAGCGAGGCCCGTTCTGGTAGAAAGTATCCATCAGGATGTCCTTGTCGCCCGCGTCCCGAAACACCTGCCGGAGCAGCACATCCGGGACCGGCAACCATGCATTCAGACGCTGCGCGCTGACGCCGTGAAAGTGCGGCCGGATCAGACCCGATTTCCGCAAGACCGCTGACGGGTGCATCGCGTCGTATACGACACTGAACGATGTACCCAGGAGTTCGGCGAGTACGTCACAGAGACCGACCTCGGTGTACATGCTGCCGCAGATGTCCGAAGCGCCATCGAGCGGCGTATGGCAATTCAGGAGGCAGGCGAAACGCAGTATCGCGAGCTCTGTCTCATTCAGGCCCATGGCGCGCTGGATGTTGCGGGTGTTGATGGCGAGCACGTCGCTTTCGTCGAACTCGCCATCGGTACAGCGTGCTCTCTCTGCCTCGAGCCACCCGGTGACGAACTCCGCGTCCTGGTGATTGTCCTTGTTCAGCGTTGAGGTATCGAAACCTGCAATGATGCTGCGGTCGATGCAGCTGAAGACGAAGTGGCTTTCGAGGTCGGCCTTGAGCAACAACGTAGCGATCCAGTGCCGAATCAGCGGCGACGGGTCGTTGTGGCGGATGTACTGGCTTTCCGTTCTTCGTTTCATGGCGGCTCCCTGCCCGGTCTTCCTGTGATTGGAGCCAGATGATAGGGAAGCACTGCGTAAGAAGATTACGCGGTGAAAACGATTTGGTCGCCTTAGTCGTTAGCGTACCGCTTGCGCATCGCGTCGATGCGATCGACGATGTAGCTGCGGAGTTTGTCTGGAGCCAGGACTTCGATTCGGTCCAACCGCCCGAGTATCCATTCTGTCAGCTGGTGCGAAGCGCGTATTCCGGGCGCGGTCAGGATATGGTTTCGTGTGCGCCGTTCTTTCTCGATGGTTTGCTTCCGCGATAACGGAAACTCCTCTAAATCCTGCAACAGATTGTCGCTTGCGCCGGCATAGATGCGAAGCTTGAGCGTAAACCCGCGGGCGGGAAGTCCTGCTTCCTCGTGAGACTCCGCTTCGAGCCCGCCGCCCGCGATATAACGCGCGGCATCGAAATCATTGGGCACCTTGTTGTTCTGCTCGCTGACTTCGGCTTTGTCCATTCGTACACACAGGAAATGTGCCGGGCGCAGGTCCTGTGCAGGCACCACAGCCTGGCTGCGATCATCCACGGCAAGGAGGTAGATCTTGGGTCCGCGCAGCACCAGGCCGTACGGATGCAGCAGGCGTTTCTTGGCCTTATAGCGCACAGCAACGCACTTGCCGTCCAGCATGGCCCTGGATACGACGCCCAACACGTCATACGGAATATCCCGCTGCACAAGGTCCTGCCCTCGCTGAGTAATTGCGATGCGCTTTAAATAAGCGCTCGCCTTCCAGCGGGCATGCTTTGGTTCCCGTTCATACCACTCGAGGACCTCCCGCGCGTTGCGAAAGAGATCCTGCAGCGACGCGTCATAGAATTCTGCCGGCAGCAGTACGTCGAAGAGCTTCTCGGCCATCAGGATGGTGCAGGCTTCCTCGATCGGCATGTCCGTATTGCCGGTGACTGGCAAGCGCGACTTGTATCGAAACTGCTTCTTGTTGTCCGGGTCAATCTGCCAGTCGAGCTGGCGCCCGAACTCGGCCGATTCACGGATGTCCCGCAACCAGTTCTGCAGGTTTCTGAGCCCTTTGTCCTGCGGCCCCTCGTCCAGCTGCGCCTTGCCCCAGTTGGTGTTGTTGTGCAGATGCGTGAGCACTTCCTTCACGGTGCGCGCATCCCTGGAACCGTCCAAATAGTTCAGGAGCGCGAACTGGGCATAGAGCGTTTCCTTGCCGGCAGACATGGGTGCTTCCTCCATTCACGCGATCCTGCAGGTGGACCACGTAAGGCTGCTACGTAACGAGACCCCATGCTCGCAGGCCAGATTGCGCAGCGATGTGACCCGGCTCCCGGATCGGCATATTTGCGTAAAAATTCTACGCAATCGGCCCATACACTGCCTGTTAATCGACGATGCAGGGATGAATAACAATGAAACAGACAAGGACGAACAAGGGCCTCAGGGAAGAGGCCAACCTGGCCATGTGGAACTACTACTCCGAACACAAGGCCTGGATGCCCGAGTGGATCAGGGAATACCGGGAGGAGATTATTTCTGGAATTCAGGTGGGAAAAACCGCGGAGGATGTATTCAACGACATTATTGAGCGGGTCGAGAGGGAACTGGTCGCTTGAATCGTTGTGTGACTCTGGTATTTGGGAATCAGGTCACGTACTTGCACACGCCAGCGACGTACATTGATCTGCAATTCTCGATTGTTAGATGGAATCAGCGATGGCGAAGTATCTGTACCCGAAAGAGAAGTATGAAATCGAACGGTTACTCGAACGCGCCACGATCGGCCTGCTATCGCAGCACCCGGAATGTGTGGACGTCAAATTCGGCGAAGTTGAAGGAGTCGAAGAACCTGACTCGCCACGGGCGACCTGGATCGCAACGGTCTCCGGCGGATCAGAAGCGGGTCGGAGAGTATTCGAAGAAGCCCTCTCATTCATGATAAGTACAAACGAACTGGTGGATTGAAAAAAGTTACGAACCAAACGAGCATCCATCACAACCGGCTAATCGCGAAAAGTCTTGCCGGGCCAAATCCGCCACATTGTGCGCAATCTGACTGCCGGTATACGGATCTTCCGCGAGAAAAACCAGAACAGATTTCGCCAACCGGGTCCAAGTCGTTCGGCGCAAAGCCAAGAACAACGAGACCCTCGTCGCCGTACTCCTGATAGCGCTTTTCGAGACCATCGTACTGCGGCGTGTTGCCACACTTTGAGGCCGCGTTCACGACCACCGCAACTTTGCCGGCGTAAGTGCTGTCGAGATTGACAACATCGTCCGAAGCAAGCCGGCGAAAACCACGCTTGAGCAAATCTGCGCCAGCGCCAATCGTCGTGGTGTCAGCTATTAGCAATAACGCACCAGCTACGATTCTCATCTTGCACTCCAAAGATATCTGGCTCCAGGCGAAGAGCGCTCCACTGAACCAAGCTGGTATCCTGTTCACCAACCCGATCTGTAGCCAGTGGAATTCTGTTACAAGTCGTACCGGAACAGGAGCGAAAACAACTGAGAAACATTGCTTTTATGAATGCCGCGCCACGCTTCGCGAAACTCTGTTGAGCTACCGGCTCGTATTCGGTGCCAGCGGCTACATCGGCAGCCACCTTGCGCCATACCTTGCATCTCGGGGCTTGCTGGTGCGCGCCACGTCACGCAACGTCGAAGTCATCGAAGGCCGTGACTGGCGGGACGTTGAGCTGGCCGAGGCGGATGCATTGCAACCAGAGTCCCTGGACCGCGTCCTCGAAGATGTCGACATCGCCTATTACCTCGTGCACTCGATGGCAGCAGGTAAGAATTTCCCCGAGATAGACGCGACGGCCGCGCGCAACTTTGCGGACGCGGCTGCGCGAAAAGGTGTCAAGCGCATTGTGTACCTGGGAGGACTGGTTCCGGAATCACCGAAATCGATGCATCTTCGCTCGCGCCAGGAAACCGGCAACATACTCCGCGCCGGCAGCGTTCCGGTGACTGAGATTCGTGCCGGAATGATTATCGGACCTGGCTCGGCAGCCTGGGAGGTGATACGCGATCTCGTCAACCACCTTCCCGTCATGATAACGCCGCGCTGGGTATTCTCGCGATCGACCCCCATAGCGCTCAGCAACCTGTTGCACTACCTCGCCGCCGCACCAATGCTCGGGGAGACTGCTGGTGAAATCTATGATGTCGGCGGTGCCGACGACCTTACCTACGAAGAAATCATGCGACAGTATGGAGAACTCGTCGGCAAGAGCCCACGCATCATCCCGGTCCGCGTCCTGACGCCGCGCTTGTCGTCATATTGGCTGCGGCTGGTGACGTCTGTGCCGACGAACATTGCTCGAGCCCTGATCGACGGTCTTTCGCAGGACGTGATCGCCGATGACGATCGGCTGGTCAATCTCGTACCGCAGCAACTTCTCGGTTTTCGTGAGGCGGCAGTCCAGGCGCTCGAAGCGGACCGTAAACACGCGTTGCCGGCCCGCTGGGTCGAAAGCGCCGTCGCCTGTCATGACTTTAAACCAGAGTACGGGTTCTATCCCAAACAGGCAGGCTGCAGTGCCTACAGCAGCGCGAGCAAACGTGCATTGTGGCGAGTTGTCTGCCAATTCGGGCAAGACGGCGATTTCTTTTATGCCGGCTGGCTCTGGTGGTTACGAAGAAGCCTGGACTGGATTCTCGGCGGGCCAGGCTTCCGCCGTAAGCGTCGTCATCCTGACGAACTCCGCGTGGGCGACGCTGTTGATGCGTGGAGAGTGATCGCCATTCAACCCGGCAAGCAGCTAACGATGTTGATGGAGATGTATGCGCCGGGTGCGGGCGTTCTCGAGTTCGATATCGACGACAGCGATGACGGCCGGCGGATGCTGACCGTTACAGGGTACTTTCACCCCGCCGGCGTGTGGGGAATCCTGTACTGGCTAATATTGCTGCCATTCCATGCATTCATATTTCGTGGCATGACGCGCGAGATTACCAGGCGGGCGGAGACGGAATCGGATCGATACGATTAGATACAAATACATACAGAACTGAAACCAAAATCGGCAGGTCGGGCTGTAGTGTTCTCCCCAAGTTTGCAATCCCCCTAAACTAAAGGAGAACAAAATGAATCGCTTGGCAAACAGAACTGCCTCCGTCGCCATCGCGGCACTCATCGCAACGGGAATTTTCTCGTCGTTATCCGCCATTGCTGGCGAGAGCAAAAATGATCAGCAAGCTGGTGACATCGTTGACGTCGCCATCGCTGCGGGCCAGTTCAATACCCTGGCCGCTGCGCTTGAAGCAGCGGATCTCGTCGGCACGCTGAAAGGCGATGGCCCGTTCACCGTTTTTGCGCCGACTGATGCGGCTTTTGCGGCGCTACCTGAAGGCACGGTCGAGTCGCTGTTGAAACCTGAGAACCGCGATCAACTCGTCTCGATCCTGACCTACCACGTCGTATCCGGCAAAGTAGCCGCGTCGGATGTCGTAAACCTGGACTCAGCAGATACGGTGAATGGCCAGCCGATTGCAATTCGCGTTACGGATGGCAATGTGCGTATCAACAACGCTACTGTAATCGCCGCTGATGTTGTTGCGAGCAACGGTGTCATTCACGTAATCGACACCGTCATTCTCCCCAACTAGAAAGGATCTCGGGTGTGCGGCGGCCATCAGACGGGCCGCCGCTTTTTCCTGTGATGCAACTATCGACGTTCAGACCCGCCACAAACGTGGTGGTAATTGGCGCTTCGGGCGGAATTGGCAGTGCCCTGTGCCGTCAGCTCGCGCGAGGTGAAACGATCGGCACGGTGCATGCGTTATCGCGAAAGACAGTTCCGGCCCCTGCGTCCCTGATCCGGCCTTTCGCCATTGACCTGTCTGATGAAGCCAGTATAGAGGCGGCTGCGGAGCACGTATCGAAAGATGCTCCGCTCGACCTCGTCATAGTCGCATCAGGCCTGCTGCATCACGACGGGCTGCAGCCGGAGAAGTTACTGCGTGAGCTCGACGGCGATAACATGCTCGAGTTGCTCCGCATCTATACCGTCGGACCCGCACTCGTCGCAAAGCACTTTCTGCCGCGGATGCGGCGCAACGCAAAATCGGTTTTCGCGGCACTATCGGCTCGTGTCGGAAGCATTGGCGACAACCGGTTGGGTGGCTGGGTGTCGTATCGCGCCTCCAAAGCCGCTCTGAACATGACGTTGAAGACGCTCGCCATCGAGCATGCCAGGCGTTGGCCGTATGGTGTCATTGCAACACTGCACCCCGGCACTGTGGATACCGAACTGTCAAAGCCCTTTAGCTGCAGGGTCACGCCGGATAGATTGTTTACGCCAGTCATATCTGCGAGGCACCTGTTGCGTGTGATTGACCGGCTTGATGCGGCCGACAGTGGTGGCTTTCTTGCGTGGGACGGCACGACGATTCCGTACTAATGATCTTTTCAGCCATATCGAAGCACGAGATCAGTGTATTCCGGTGCGGCCCGATGCCGATTCCGGATTCAGAATCCAGGTGCGAAAGCGCACATGACCGAACATGCCTTACCCTTGCTCGACCCGGGCGAAAGTTAATTCAATAACTTGTGAGCGAGCGAAAAATTTCTTTTTGACCGCGGCGATTTTTCTAGTACCTTAACTCGTCCCCTGGATTCATCTTTTTTTTCCGCCGTACCCAATCGGCGGAACGGGATGCTATTGCTCGGAGAATGTACTACTGGTGTCGAATAACCTGATCACGTTCATTGCTGGCGCAATCTGCTTCGTCTGAGCAGTATCACGGATCCATGAAATGGATTGAAGGGCGGTAGTTGCCGGGTTATCGGTTGTTTCGAGAGTTACTGTCAGTTTGACTAACCGCAATTGTGGAAGGATTGCAATAGAGTGAATGTAAGTGAAATACATGACGAGCGAGAGCTTTATGAAGCAATAAGTGACTACTCGCGCAAGATATGGCGATGGGAAGCACACATGGACGATGATTGCGAGGACCTGCCAACGCCCGATGAGCTCATCGAAATACTCTATCAACGTATAGCATGGGTGAAGGAGCACAAGAAGGCTGTCGACAACTACTGTCGAAAGCGTGGGGGAGTGACATGGTTTCGCGTAATCAACGGAAACGGAAGGCAGGCTGACTGATTTTCCTCATCAGGTGCTGGTGATCCGAGGCAATGAGAATACGGGGACAGTTTACTTAACTGCCGTTGGTCCCGGTTCGCGAAAACGGGGACAGTTTACTTAGAGT
>Ga0210123_1001589_pt1 | contig 11374 bp, 11 predicted proteins | sample Muzzi_PWB_D2_FD_185535 | JGI IMG/M metagenome (GOLD analysis project Ga0210123, IMG submission 185535) | Wetland microbial communities from San Francisco Bay, California, USA, that impact long-term carbon sequestration - Muzzi_PWB_D2 (SPAdes) | ecosystem: Environmental > Aquatic > Marine >... | reverse complement strand
GAGATACGCGAACGGTCGTGGAGTTCGGCATCGCGCGATTGGCGCTGGATCGGGTCCCACCGGAGGTCCGGGACGAGGTCCTCGACCACGGTGCGCCGCTTGGTGATATTCTAATCAGGCACGAGGTCATGCGCGAAATCGAACCGCGTTGGTTCTTCGCAGTCGACGGAGGCTGCGCCTGGGGCCGGCACTTCGAATCGTCAACCGAAGGGCCTTTGTACGGTCGAATGGGAGACATCCGTTGCAACGGTGTGCCGGCGATTGAGGTGTTGGAGGTTGTCTTGCCACGCGTGCCATAAGGGATTTGCCTAACGAGGCGGTCCCCATCCATTGCGAGGCAATGGGTGCGGGACGATGGACTTTACCCGTAACGTCCCCCACCCTTCGCTAGCGCGAAGAATGGGGCACCCGCGCGGCGATTGAGGTTCTGGAAGTCGTTTCGCCGCTGAGGTGAAAGAGAGTTTTGCTGGGTTTCGCCAATCAGGAAGAACGTACTGGCCATGATGAAGTTTGATGAATCCTATGAGTGCCTGGTGCTCGGCGGGGGCCCCGCCGGCGCGACGGCTGCGACGTTGCTGGCGAAGCACGGGCACAAGACCCTGCTGATCGAACGCGAGCGATTTCCGCGCCACCACATCGGCGAGTCGCTGATGCCGCAGACGTATGAACTGCTCGGGCGATTGGGTGTGCGCGATCAGCTACGCCAATCCGACTGTCCGCGCAAGGAGAGCGTGCAGTTCGTCTCCGCCTCGGGCAAGGAATCGCAGCCGTTCTATTTCACCGACCGCGATCCGCACGAGCGTTCGACCACGTGGCAGGTACGGCGCGACGAATTCGACCAGATGATGCTGGACAACGCGCGGCGCCAAGGAGTCGAGGTCCGCGAGGGCGTCGGCGTGCGCTCTGTGCTGTTTGACGGCGAAAAGGCAATTGGCGCACGCGTATCGGCCGAGGGTGGCGATTCGGAGATCGGCGCGGAAGTCGTCGTGGACGCCACCGGCCAGTCCTCGATCATTGCTAAGCAACTCGACTTGCGGCGACCCGACCCGGACTTGCACAACGGTGCGATCTACACGTATTATCGCGGGGCGAAGCGTGGTCAGGGTCGAGACGCCGGTGCGACGATCATCATTCACACGCCGGATCGCCGCGGGTGGTTCTGGTTTATCCCACTGCGCGACGACGTGACGAGTATCGGGCTCGTCGCACCGCCGTCGTATTTGTTCACCGGTCGCGGCGATGATCCGGGAGTGACGCTCAAAGAAGAGATCGCCGGCTGCCCGTGGATGGCCGGGCGGCTGGCCGAAGCGGAGTGCGTCGATCGCGTCTATGTCACGAGCGATTTTTCCTATCGAGCGCGTCGCATGGCCGGCGACGGCTGGGTGCTCATTGGTGATGCCTTTTGCTTTCTCGATCCGATCTACTCGTCCGGCGTCATGCTGGCCCTGAAGAGCGGTGCGATGGCGGCCGACGCGATTCACGACGGGTTCCAAAAAGGCGACCTGTCGGGGCGACAGTTGGGCGGATTCGCGCGGGAATATCTGTCGGGCGTGCAGTGTGTGCGACAATTGGTCTACGCTTTCTACGATACGAGTTTCAGCTTCGCGCAGTTTGTCAGGAAGCATCCGGAGTACAGCGATCACATCGTACGGATACTCATCGGCGACGTGTTCGACAACGAGGTCGGCAGGGTGTTCGACGTCATGCGCGATTGGGTCCGGCTGCCCGGCCCCATCGAGTTAGAAGGGAGTGCGTCCGCCATATGAAGGGACTCGTGTACGGCTTGATTGTGTTGCTCGCGGTGTTCCACCAGGACTGGTGGTGGTGGGATGATTCCGACACGCTTGTTCTCGGGTTCATTCCGATCAGCTTGGCCTATCACGCAGGTGTCTCGGTGGCTGCGGCCTGTCTTTGGGCGATGGCCGTCAAATACTGCTGGCCTCATGAAACGGATGCCATCGACGAGATGCCCGATCCTCGGCTTGAGACGGGAGAACACGCATGAGCGGCGGAATGATCGCGGTTGTCATAGTGCTATTCTATCTCGCGCTGTTGCTTGGGCTCGGGCTCTTCAGCAGTCGGTTCTTCAAGGGCACTGCGGCGGATTTCTTTCTCGCGTCGCGCGGTATCGGTCCGTTCCTGCTGTTGATGTCATTGTTCGGCACCACCATGACGGCGTTTGCGCTGGTCGGCAGTAGCGGTGAGGCTTTTAAGGCAGGGATTGGTGTCTACGGCAAGATGGCGTCTTGGTCTGGCATCGTCCATTCCGCATGTTTCTTTCTAGTGGGGATCAAGCTCTGGTCGTATGGCAAGCAGTACGGCTATGTCACGCAGATCCAGTTTTTTCGAGATCGCTTCGAGTCGGACAAACTGGGTCTGGTGCTGTTTCCGATTTTGGTCGGGTTGGTGGTGCCCTATTTGCTGATCGGCGTCATCAGTGCGGGTACGGTCATTGAGAATGTCACCGCAGGCGCCTTTCCCCAGTTGTTTCCCAATGAAGTCGCGAGGCTGAGCGGTTCCGTGCCGTATTGGTTGGGTGCGGCGGTCATTTGCCTGGTGGTGTTGATTTACGTGTTCTTCGGCGGCGTACGCGGAACGGCATGGGCGAATGCCTTTCAGACGATTATCTTTATGATTCTCGGGTGCGTGACCTTCTTTGCCATTGCCGACAAGCTTGGCGGACCGGAGGAAGCGACCAGGTTGGTACAGGAATACAACCCCGCAAAACTCAAATGCAAGGTGACCGATTCGGACGTCGCCAATTATCAGGCAAAGCTGGCGGATTACGAGGCGGATCCCAAGGCTGCGGTGATCAAGCCGAAGCCTCCGCAAAGCATTTCGAAGCTGGCATTTTTGACGTACATGTTCATACCGCTCAGCGTCGGGATGTTTCCTCACTTGTTTCAGCATTGGCTCACGGCGCGATCCGCGAAGTCGTTCCGGTTGTCCGTCATTGCCCATCCGCTGATGATCATGATTGTATGGGTGCCCTGTGTGCTGATCGGCATATGGGCGACATCGGCCATCCTGAGCGGCAAACCCGTGATTCCGCCCAACCTAACGAATCCCAACGCTGTGTTGGCGATCATGGTGAAGAAAATGACCAGCCCATGGCTTGGCGGTTTTCTGACCGCGGGCATTCTTGCCGCCATCATGTCATCGCTCGACTCTCAGTTCCTTTGCCTTGGAAGCATTTTCACCAACGACATTGTGGGGCATTACATCGCACATGAAGGCTTGAGCGACAGGCAGAAGGTACTGACCGGGCGTATTTTTGTCGTTTGTATCGTAGCTATCACCTACCTGATTGCGGTGCTCTGGAGGAAGACGGGTGTTTTCCCACTGGCGATCTGGTGTTTCAGTGGCTTTGCGAGTTTGTTTCCGCTGGTATTTGCGGCCGTGTATTGGCGGCGGGTGACCAAGGCCGGCGCCTACGCCTGCGTGTTGGTGGCCGCAACTGTTTGGATCTACCTGTTTCGCGAATCCGGTTTCGGCGCAGACCGCGAGTACCTGTTCTTGGGCATGATGCCGGTCGCGACGATCATCGGCTTATCGACGCTTGCGTTGGTGGTCGTATCATGGATGACGGCTCCGCCGTCACAGGCGACCGTCGACAAGTTCTTCAAACCGCTGAAGTCGCGTCAGACGGGCGATGTGTTGCCAAGACAGGTGGAACCGCTGGGAGCGACGGTTGATGCCTGATCCATTCAAGATGACGCGTATCGTGCAGTTCGCCGACACGGACATGGCGGGCATTCTGCACTTCGCCAACTACTATCGCATCATGGAGGAGGTCGAGCACGCCTTCTGGCGGTCCGTTGGTCACAGCGTGATGACCGAATACAACGGCGAGGAAATCGGCTGGCCCCGCGTCAAGACGAGTTGCGAGAATTTCGCGCCGGCGCGATTTGAAGATGAATTGGAGCTCACGCTGAAGGTCGTCAAACTCGGCGAGTCGTCCGTTTCTTACGAAATCGAATTCCGCCGTGGCGACGATCTTGTGGCCGTCGGGCATACCACGGCTGCGTGTTGCACGGTGCAAGGAGGCCGGATCAAGTCGGCTACCATTCCAAGTGTGTTGCGCGAACCGCTTGTGGCCATGATCGCCGTGCCGTAGCGGAGTTTGAAGTTCCTGGTGCGACGGTGCCGCCGGCGGCATTCTGCGGCCGGGCAGATTTGCGCCGCCTGCCGTAGTCCTGACTGGAGACATCTATGAAGCCTTGGCTCATTTTCGTGATTCTCACCGTGTTGTGTTGGGGGGCCTACGTGCCGACGCTGCACAACGGACAGATGGCATTGGGGAAAAACAGCGCCCTTCGCGCCTTCTTGTTCGTCGGCGCGGCGTACTTTATTACCGCCGTCGCCGTGCTTCTGTACGTGCTCGTCACGAAGGCGGAGCCGATGGAGATGACCAACAGGGGTATGTCGCTCTCGACGTTGGCGGGCATTCTCGGGGCGATCGGGGCGTTGGGAATCGTGTTCGCGCTCAAGGCCGGCGGAAAGCCGATTTACGTGGCGCCGCTCGTGTTTGCCGGCGCGCCGATCATGAATACCATTGTGTCCATAGTCTGGCATAAACCGTCGAGTCCACCGCACTTCGCGTTTTATGCCGGGATTTTGTTGGCAGGTATCGGCGCCGCCATGGTGTTGGCATACAAGCCGACATGAGCAGCGGACGAGGCTCGCAAACGATCGCGAAGGGAGCGACCCCCGTGTGCTGTGGTAGGACAGGGGATGAGAGAGAATGATACGTCCCGGTACCAGATTCTGTGGTCGTATGACGATTTCAGCCCTCGCCGTCATTGCCGCCGTGGCAGGCACATCGTTGCAGGGCGGTGAGCCGTGCGCCTCGGAGCGATCCTGGCCCATGTTTCGCGGTGACCCGGCTTTGACCGGCGTGGCACGTAGCGCGCTGCCGGAGACACTCGCCGTACGCTGGACATTCGAGGTGGAAGAGCCGATCACCTCGACGGCCGCCATTGTGGACGGGGTGGTCTACGTCGGCGCGATGGACGAGAATTTCTATGCGTTGGACCTGGCGACCGGCAAAGTCCTATGGAAGTTCAAAGCGAATGGGGCCGTCCAGTCCTCACCGCTGGTGTCGGGGTCGCTGGTCATCTTCGGCGATGAAGAGGGTGTGATCCACGCGCTCGAGTGCAAGAACGGTGCGGTCAAATGGACCTATGTAACCGACGGCCAGATCGTTTCTTCAGCGAACCAGCATGACGGCCGCGTTCTGGTCGGTTCCTACGACGGCAGTCTTTATTGTCTGTCCGCAAATGACGGCAAGTTGGTCTGGAAGCACGAGACGGAGGGCTATCTCCACGCATCGCCCGCGATACAGGGCGATACCGTCGTGATCGGCGGATGCGACGAGGGTCTCCACGTGCTCAACGTGGCCGATGGAAAGGCCATCTCGGACTCGCCCCTGGGAACCGTGGTGGGGGCATCGGCTGCGCTGATGGGTTCTCATGCGTACCTTGGCACCTACGGGGCCGATGTACTATGTCTCGATTGGAAGACCGGGAAGACCGTCTGGCGGCAGCACGATGCGGACAAGGAATTCCCGATCATGGCCTCGGCCGCCGTCACGGAGAAGCTGGTCGTCACCGCGGGCCGCGACAAGATCGTTCGTGCCCTGGACAGGGGTAAGGGCGATGTCGCGTGGACCTTTAAGACCAAGTCCCGTGTGGATTCTTCGCCCGTAGTGGTGGGCAATCGTGTTTTTATCGGCTCATCCGATGGAAACCTCTATGAGCTCGAGCTGGAGACCGGCAAAAAACGCTGGCAGTTCGAGGCCGGCTCGCCGATCACGGCATCGCCTGCGGTGGCGAGCGAGAGTCTGGTCATCGGGACCGAAGACGGGGTGCTTTACTGTTTCGGCGGCGTACGTACACTCAAGCCGTCTTGATCGAGACGGGCGTTCGCGCCTCGCTTATTGAGGTAGGGACGTGCGATCGCGACGATTGGTCACCGTATCCTGGTGGGTCTTTTGGTAGAGAAACTCATGAACGCAACGTTGGGTCTTGTGGTTCGATATCGGTTAGCCCTTTCGGTACTGGTGGCGTGCGTGGCGACCGCCGCCGTGCAGGCGCAGTGGCCCCAATTCGGCGGGCCGACACGGGATTTCCATGCCAAGGCAGGCGACCTCAGCGACGAGTGGGATGAGGATACCCCACAGGTCGTGTGGAGGGAGGACGTGAGGGCGGGGCCGTCGTCGGTCTTGTTTCACGACGACATCATCTATGTCATGGATCGGTTCAACATCGCGGAGGAATCGCTCTATCCCCGCAACGCCATCAGCGGTGACCGGCTCATGACGCTTCGCTATCCGTCGCCGATTAGTGAGACATTTGACACGACATTCGGCGCCGGTCCGGCGGCCACCCCACTATGGCTGAACGGCATGGTGCACACCGTAGGGTTCACCGGCAAGGTGCAGTGTTTCCATCCGGATAGTCGCAAAGTACTCTGGTATACGGATTTGTTCGATGTCTACGCGGCCACGCCGCTCAAGCGCGGCTATGCCTCGAGTCCGATCGCGTACAAGAACAGCGTGATCTTTCAGATCGGCGGACCCGTGGCCGGGCTCATCTCGTTCGAGACGCCTAGCGCCAAAGTCAACTGGGTGAGCCCGATCTTTCAGAACAGCTACTCATCGCCGATCCTCATTCGCGTGGATGGGCAGGAGCAGATCGTGGCCATGGGAGCCGATCGAACATCCGCCGTCGATCCCGCCAATGGTAATGAATTGTGGACATTTGATCATAAGAACGGGCATTACTCGTACCTATCCATGCCCGTTTGGGGAGACGACGGCCTGCTCTTTCTTCCTGCGGGGGGCAAAGGTACGAGCCATATGGTAAAGGTGACCCATCAGGGCGGTGCGTTTGACGCAAAACAGGCCTGGTCATCTACGACAGACCGGCTCGGCTACGGCAACGTGATCCGTGTGGGTGACTACCTCTATGGTGCGGGCGGCAATGACGACGCCTCGTTCATCACGGCGGTCAACGCCAAGACCGGCAAGGACGCGTGGCGCGAGAAGGGCTTCGGTCGCGCCGCGATGGTCTACGGTGACGGCAAGTTCATCATACGAGACAGCGACGGGACGTTGGCCCTTGCCACGCTCACGCCGGAGAAGATGACGGTACATTCTCGCAAGAAACTACTGGAGCCAGGCCTGCCGTCCGTACCGACGCTGGTACGTCGCAAGGCGTATATACGCGATGACAAAACCGTCATGGCGGTCGATTTGCGCTAGCTGCCCCGGCTCGCTTGCGAGCGAAGTAGTGACGTATCGAACCGAAATGGGGATTTCTACGGATTCACCACTTGATTGTGTTCCGCGAGCACCGGAACCGGAACGCCGCATACAAAGGACCCTCGCCATGCAGAAGAATCAGTGCTTTGGTTTCATCGGAACACGATTCGGGATTGTCGCGATCGCGCTCTTATTCTGTACGCCGTCCTACGCCCAATGGACGCAATGGGGCGGTCCTAACCGCAACTTCATGACCGAAGCCAGCGGGCTTGCGGAAAAGTGGCCTGACGCTGGTCCCAGAAAAATCTGGGAGCGGGAGCTTGGCGACGGCTATTCTACGATTCTCGTCGATGAAGGCGTCCTCTACACCATGTATCGCACGGATGAGGATGAGTTTACGGTTGCGATGGACGCCCAGTCCGGGAAGACCATCTGGGAGTACAAGAACGCCTCGCCGTTCACCGAACTCATGGCGCAATTCGGCCCGGGTCCGCATTCCACGCCACTCGTGGCGGGTGATCGTCTGGTGTCCATCGGCTCCAACGGCGTCATGCACTGCTTTGACAAGAAGACCGGCAAGGTCATGTGGAAGCACGATCTGGCCGCAGAATTTGAGGCGGATGTTCCCGGGCGGGGATTCGGATGCAGCCCCATCGCCTACGGTAACACCATCATCCTTCCGGTGGGGCGAAAGCAGGTGGAAGACGACGCCGAGGATGCACCCAACGAGGAACCGAAGGGCGACAAGGACGGGCAATCGCTGATCGCTTTCGATCGCACGGACGGCCACGTGGTTTGGAAGAGTCAGAGCTATCCGGTCAGCTACGCTTCACCCATTTTGATCGAGTTCGACGGCCAGGAGCAACTCGTCCAACTGATGGCCAAGGGGATGATGGGCGTCGACCCCGCGACCGGCAAGCTGCTATGGCATCAGCCGTTTGCGCCGGAGGGCGCCAACATCGCCACGCCGCTGTGGAACGGTGACGACCTCCTCTTCTGCTCGTCCGCGTACGATTCCGGCAGCCGGGTCATCAAGCTCAGCAAGAAGGACGGCAAGACGGTACCCGAGCAGCTCTGGTATTCACGTAAAATGCGCATCCATCACGGCAACGCCGTTCGCATCGGCGACTACGTGTACGGATCGAGCGGGGATTCCGGTCCTACCTTCTATTCCTGTGTGGACATTCGAACCGGGGAGCCCAAGTGGCGCAAGCGCGGATTCAAGAAGGCCACCAGTGTTTATGCGGACAACAAGCTGATCATTCTGGACGAGGACGGCGACTTGGCGCTGCTGAAGGTCTCGCCGGAGGGCATGGACGTGCTGTCCCAGTGCACGATCGCCAAGCGCTACGCCTGGGCCGCCCCCACGCTGGTGGGCACGACGCTGTACGTTCGCGACCGCGAGCACATCGTCGCACTCGACCTGAGTTGAATCGCGCGGTCTTTACGACCGTAAATCCCGATGTGTCGGGTGGCACACGCACGCGCGGTTGTCGCGAGTTGGATAGCTAACTCAGCACGGTTGAAGCACGTACTGCAACTCGGCTGGTTCTGCGTCGTTGTCTATAAGGTTGAAACCGGCGCTGCAAATGGGCAGCGCCAGATCCATGAAGAGGTCGACCCATTCTGATTTGACTTCCTCGCGGGTTTGTTTGTCCACCGCGTTGGCGAGTCTAATGAGCAGGGGCGCGATGGGGCGTAGACCGACATCCCAGATGTGTGCGTGCGTGGCCGTAATAAACGGCGATACCTCCTCGATTTCCAGCCCTGCGCGAGCATAGCGGCGTTCCCACGTGGCTCGATCCGCAAGGCTTTGCCAACATGCCAGGCGACCTCGATCGATGATCTCCAGAAACCTGGTACCCAGTTGTTCGGCGAACGACGCTAGCGTGTAGCGGGCCATGGTGTCGAGTTTGACTTGCAGGACGATCCGCCCATCGGGTCGCGTGATGCGCCGTAACTCCGCCAGGAAGCCGTCGATGTTGTCGATCCAGTAGGCAGCGTTGCAGTAGACCGTCTCGAAGGTGTCGTCATCAAATGGGAGGCGGCGATTGCAGTCGTGCTCGACGAGCCTGTCGTAGAAAAAGAGCTTCGAGGCCTTCTGCAATAACGCCGCTTTGTGATCCACCCCCGTGTTGAAGGTCGAGTGAGGCGTCTGCACGATACGCGGCCGATACCCATCGTTACAACCGTCGAACATGTCGTCGCCGTTCGACGGCCGCGGTTTGACCTCCCGCACCGTCTGGAATACGTCGAACGCGGGATCGAGCACGCCGCCGCCATGCAGAAAGCTGAACAGCCCGTCCCCACAGGCCACATCCAGTGATGGAGCTACGATCGGACACCGTGCGAGCGTCTCGCTCCGTAGTGCCATCCAGAAGGCGTTTTCAGGGCGGAGCCAGTACACCTGAAGGAAGCGGCGAAGCAGGCCGGCTTTCTCCGCGTGCAAGCCCGTCCTCTCTGTTGCGCTTACGGTTGCCGGCACGAAAACTCCCTTTCGCATACGGTGTTCACGTCGATGGTGTCGACGCGGGCGAGTTGAAACGGGTCCGCATCCTGGGCGATGAAACCGGTCTCGGTCGTGAATCCCGCGGAAAATCCGGCGGACCGGCAGAACCGCTGCGTGTCCGCGTCGTACCGGCCATAGGGATATGAAAACGGGCGTACGTCGGGCCCCAGCCCGCTGTTCAGGACGCTCGCCGCGCGGTGTATGTCTTCTCGTTGTTCGATCGGCGACAAACGGGTATACGGTTCGTGCCGATGACCGTGGCCGCCGATGGTGTGTCCCATCGATCGCATCTCGATCAAATCGTTCCATGACAGGTACAAGTCACTCGCCCAGCGCCGCGGCGTGCCGATGTGGATCTCGAACAAGTGGCGTACCGCCGCATCACGTAAGCGTATGGGCAGCGTGACGGTCAGCAGGTACTTGAGCTTGGCTCGATCTTCCGTCTCGTAGTGATAAAGAGCCGTAGCGTCATCGGTCTCTTGCTCTTTGCGCCAGTCACGACCGCCGTTGTGTCCGTCGAGGTAGGCGAACAGGTCTTCGCGGAACCGATCGTCGCCTACCCGCGCGAGCAGCATGTGTATGGCATGGGCCGACAGAAGGGTCTGTCCCGTGAAAACTGCGGTGGGGACGAAGAAGACACCGTGCAGACCCCGCCCTTGCAAGACGGGCAGAACGTGCCGCGCGTGGTCTGACAATCCGTCGTCAAAGGTCAACAGGAAGCAGCGATCCGGCAGGCTGACACGGCCCTCCATCCATCCTACCAGTGAGGGCCAGTCGATTGGTTCCATGGTGCGGCAGAGCAGGTCGATCTGGTCGCGGAAATCGCCCACGGACAACGCGCCCACACCGGATGCGAGAATGGGTTGGGCGTGATGTACATAATGGTACATGACGGCCAGGATCATGGTCTTGGTGGTCGTCGGCGTCATCTCTGAGTCCGCGGGTCGTCTCCGGTCGGGCTGCCGTCCGCCCGCCTGGCGTGCGAACCGCTTCCCGCGACCCTATCGTCATTTATCGGATGTTTAGGCCTGCCGGTCCAAACTTCCCTGTATATACGGTACCTGCCTCAGCAGTCTCCGGCGGGCTTGGGTCGAATCATCGCGACGAGGCTTGTCTGACTCGAGACGGCGTGCAGAATGGCTGGCAACGTGAGTGGGCCGCACCCTGACTGGGCAGGACCGCCCGTGAGGGCCCATGCGGGGCGTTGCGGCACGGACGCCCGAGTGCGATTCCCGGTCATTTGCCCCACTGAGAGATTGGCAGAATGCAGCAACCCTTGGATTTCTTGTTGCCCGCACCGCGCAGCTGCGAAATTGTGCCGGGGTCTCCGATTCAACTCCGTCGGCTGCGTCCGGATCTGCGCGTGCAGGATGATCGTCTACAGCGATCCTGTCGGCGTCTGACTGACGCGCTCGCGATAGGACGAAATGGACACCGCGGCGCGACGGCACGAGACATACCGTTGACGATCGCAGTCGACGCGTCCAGCTCGCTTCCGCCGGACGGTTACCGGCTGGAGATGGGAGCGGACCGTGTCGCCCTGGTCGGCCCTGCCGCCTCGGGCTGTTTCTACGGATTGGAGACGCTGACTCGACTGGCGG
>Ga0210123_1001588_pt1 | contig 11379 bp, 9 predicted proteins | sample Muzzi_PWB_D2_FD_185535 | JGI IMG/M metagenome (GOLD analysis project Ga0210123, IMG submission 185535) | Wetland microbial communities from San Francisco Bay, California, USA, that impact long-term carbon sequestration - Muzzi_PWB_D2 (SPAdes) | ecosystem: Environmental > Aquatic > Marine >... | reverse complement strand
ATGGACCCGATCCTGGTTGTAGTATTGCCTGAAATCTGCGAGTTTTCGCTCAAGGTCCTGAGCATTCCAAAAGAGGGTGTGGTCAAGATATTCACGGCGAATGGTTCCGATGAGTCGCTCAACGAAGGGATGCGATATAGGTGTGTAGGGGACGGTCTTGATTTTGTCTGCGCCGAGTATTCTCAGGTTCGCTTGCCATTGGTGATACAGGAATAGTGGGTCGTTGTCAGAGCTGAGATATTTCGGAGCGCCCCTGGATGAGATGGCGGAGTTGAACATTCGGCACAATGCTGCACCATCCACATCACCGGCACATACACCAAAGCCAATGATGCGCCGCGTGAATTGGTCCATGATCACGAGCACCCAGTGGGTGTTGAGTATAATGGATTCACAACGAAAAAGATCAATACTCCAGAGACTGTCCTTCGTGTGCCCGATGAAGGTCAGCCATGACGGCCCGCCATCATCGGGCGCTGGTCGGTAGTGTTTGGCGAGAACACGTCGGACAAGATCCTTGTTAATATCTACGCCGAATGCCATGGTGATTTGCTGCGAGATTCTAAGGCAGCCAAAGCGCGGGTTGCGTCGTTTCAATTCAACGATAGCCTGGATGAGTTCCTGTGATGGACCCTTAGGGCCTGGCTTTCCTTTTCTGCCAGATGAATATAGCAGTCGATACTTTCGCTTCTTGAGAATGTCGTGAAATTTCAAAAGTGTCGATGGCTGAATAATCACGGCAGCTCGCTGGATACGGCGTGGATCGAGAAACAGCGACCAGAAGCCGAACAGAAACCGATCGAGTGCTGATAGATTAGGCGCGCGTCGCCGCGAACGGTTGATGACCAGGAGCTGCTGCTTCATGAGCAGGCTGTCAGCGACAACAGCCCTTGCGCCACCGGGTCCCAGTAGATTAGCAATCGTGGTTAAAAGATGTGCGAGGAGTACCAACAGATCCTTCATGGCAGAGCAGGGTAGGGAAGATTGCTTTCAGGAACAAGTCTGTCTAAGTTATCGTTTTCAGGCGATAATTAGCAATTCGCCTAGCACACCGCAACAGAGCTTTAATCCCTGGCCAATCCAGAATGATTAACCTCGCCCCTTCGAAGCCGTAGACAAAGCATGCATCCCCGCAACTGACAGTCGCTTTCGAATCACCGATAGTTTCATTTATATAGCCAACAGGACCACCAGTCCCGGTCGCACCCGACGTCTTCTGCGGCCCCCTTTCTGCTTCAGATCGTTCTCCCGGCTCAACCGAAATGGCCTCGATCACGATTCGCTTGCACGCTTTTGTCCGATTTGTGAACTGACTCACACATCATGTTCAAGAAACCCGGTGATGCACCGATAGGGAGACTGTGAATTCGCTAACATCACAATGAAGGCTTGTATGTCACATTATGATCTCAGACACACTTACCGTTCCGCTCACCAGGAGGGAGATATGATCAATTCCGCATCAATCATCAACAAACGTCGTCAGGGTGGCTTCACCATGGTGGAACTCGCCATAGTGCTGGTCATCGCTGGCATCATCCTGGCCGCAGTTCTCAAGGGCACCGACATGATCAACAAGGCCAAGATCGAGCGGGTCACCGCCGACCTGAAGGGCCTGCAGGGCATGCTGCTGGAGCATGAAAAACGCACCGGCCGCCTGCCCGGGGACTGTAACGAGAACGGCCTCATCGAGTTCACGGCCTTTACCCCCGATGCGGTCTGGAACAACACGGGCACTAATGTCTACTCATTGGATGCCGATCCCGACACGGATCGTTGCTCCCCGGCCAGCACGACGGAAACCAATGTGAACCGGGTATGGTCCGACCTGCGCAAGGCCAACATCGTGGATCCGACCCGGACCAACGTAAACCTGACCAAACATACGCTGTCGGACTTCTATGCCGTGGGTTCCTTCACGCCGACCACGCCCGCAGGTGGCCCGGTAAACACCATTGTCGCCTACGGTCTGCCGCTGTGGCTGGCCAAGGGCGTGGACGTGGCCATTGACGGTGCCCAGCCGGTCGGTGAGGAGCTTGCAGGAGGCAAACGGGGACGGGTGCGCTTATTTTATGACGATGCCGGTGCTCCGCATAACAACGGCGATGACTGGCCGGCCGAGGCGCACGACTACCAGTTCGTCACCATCACCTTCCAGTTCGACACCCGTATGTCCCGGCCCAAGGGCTGAGCAACAGGGGATGCGGATGACGCGAATGTTTGACACCCGCTCACCCGCATTCCCTGGCACGTGCCGGTCTGCCTTTGGTGGGGTGCGGCAATCAGCGGCTGGTTTCGTCTTCTGTCGTGAAGCGGCCGGTCGAGTTTCAAGTCATTCGAGCAACAACAGGCAGGACCGGTTGCCAGCAGTATGGTGCTGATCAATGTGGCCAGGAATCGGGGAACGGACAGAGTTCACCGCCCTGTTATGGAGACTAAAAACGAGATGATCAAGAATCTGCTGTCGAGTAGTAAGGAATTGTTAGTGGCCGTCGTGCCCGGTGAAGATCAGCACCCCGAGCTGCGCTTTGCCTGCGTGAGTGGCCGGCACATTCTGAAGACCGGCGAAGGAGTACCTGAACATTTCTCCGGGCCATGCCGGGTCTCGGTCTTCTCGCTGGACAGTTATTTCGAGCAGGTGGATCTGGCTGCGCCCTCTCCCAAGATGCTTCCCCTCGTGGCCCGCCGCCATGTGGATGCGGAACTGGTATTCGAAGATGAACCCTACCGTCTGCGCGCACACAGCCGGGCCAGGCGGGAACGCACCATCGCTGCCGATATTGCGGCCATGCCCGAGTCGGACCTGGATGCCGCCACCTCCCTGCTACCCCTGCAGCAGGAGCCCTGCCTGCAGATGGTGCCGATTGAACTGGCCATTGCCGCCCTGGTGCAAAAGACAACGAGCGAGCCGGTCATTGTCTTCTGGGAAAAAGGTGGGGTGCTCCTCTCCCTGCTGATTTCCGATGGCATGGTACAGACCCGCATGCGGGAGACAGTCACCGATGCAAACCGGGAAACCATCATCGGCCGTGCCGAAGCAAGCCTGCGAGTGAGTGCCAGCCGCTTAGTGGAAAGCCGGGAGATATTCCTGACCCTGTATACAGGCGACTTGTGCGGCCGCGGCCCGGAAACCCGGGAAAAAGCCGCCCGGGTCTTCGAGGACAGGCTGGCCTCTATATACAGGGTTGGTAGAAACATGCCAGGGGACGCCGTCCTGCGTGACCCCGAGCTGTATGGTCTGCCCTTTGTCAGCGAGGACTGGAGTTTTCTGGAGGAAGATTACCGCAATCAGGTTAAGGCCTGGCGCTATGCCAAACCGGCTGCCGCCCTGGCGAGCCTGGCAGGTGCTGCATTTGTCCTGGTTGGAGGCTTTCAGCATCTTCAGGCACTGGGTGCCGAGTCCGATTTTGATGACCGGCGCACCAGTCTCAATGAAACCCTGGCCGAGATCGACCGCATTCGCCCGAGTGACGAGGCCATGACGACTGTTCGCAGCGGCCTGGAGGTGCAAATGCAGAGCCGCAACGAGGTGCGCCTGGATCGAATGCTGGACTGGTTAACCCACCTGGTGCCCGACGGGGTAGTCATCCGTAACCTTCAGGTCCAGCCGACACCTCCACCACACCAGCGCTACACTAACGTTGCCGTGAATTACGCGCCGGGCGAGAAGCCCTTTCAGGTCAAGATGGAAATCATGCTGGCCGATACCACGTTTGATGCCGCCGAGGCAAGCTCGGCCGTGGTCGTCAGGCGCCTTAGCCAGCGTTTGCAGATGGTGGACAGCCGCCTCGATGTGCCTGCCCCCGAGCCGGGTGTGCGGCGCAACGTGGTGTTGATGGTCGACGCCCAGGCCCGGGCGGTGGATTTCTGAGGAACGGACATGGATGACAGGGCTGACAATATAATAGGCAGGCTCCTGCTGGAGGCCGGCAGCATCAACGAGGCCATGCTGGCCTATTCCCTGAAAGTGCAAAACGTTTCCCGTGAACGCATGGGTGACATCATGCTGCGCCTGCGTTTCGCTACCGACCGGGATATTGCCCAGGTGGTGGCGCGACAGGCGGGGCTGGAGTACCACCCCATGCTGGTGGTGACTTCTTCCGAAGAAGCCCTGGCACAGATTCCGTCCAGTTTTGCGCAGAAGCACGGATTGCTTCCTCTGGCCATCGAGAACGAACACCTGGTGGTGGCTTGCATAGACCCTTATGCACATAACTCCCTGGATCGTTTGACCCGCTACACCTCTTATCCGTTGCGTCTGATGGTGTCGCCGGAGGCCAGCCTGCGCCGGGAAGTGCAACGCCAGTACCAGCTGGTTGAAAACCACATCGAACAGGAGATCGAGCGCATCTCGCAGGCAGCGGTAACCGGGCGTGAGTTCGTTGCCGAGCGCCTCATGGAGCTGTTGATCGGTTCGGCGATCGAATACGACGCCACGGACGTACATATCAATCCCACCGAGCTTGCAACCCTGATTTCCTTTCGCCTGGATGGCGTCATGCAGCTTGTTTATTCACTGCCGGCCTCGGCCCATGGCAGGCTTGTCTCGGTGTTCAAGATGGCGGCCAGCATGGACATCGCCGAATCCAACCGGCCCAATGACGGGCATATGAGCTTTAATTACCTGGAAGAGCGTTACGACCTGCGTATTTCCACAATCCCTTCGGTGACCGGCGAGAACATGGTGATCCGGATACTGTCGGGCTCGCACCAGTTCCTGTCGCTGAAGGATCTCGGTCTTTCCTTTGAGCAGATCGACCGTATCACTGCCATGGCCCACTCTCCTTACGGCATATTGCTGATTTCCGGCCCGACCGGTTCGGGAAAGACCACGACCCTGTACGCCGTGATGCGCACCATCAATGCCATGGAGAAGAACATCCTCACCATCGAGGACCCTGTGGAATACACCATGCCCCTGGTGCAACAGGTTGGTGTCAACGTGAAGGCAGGCATCACCTTTGCCAGCAGTATTCGCAGTTTCCTGCGCCAGGATCCGGACGTGATGCTGGTCGGCGAGATCCGTGACGAGGAGACCGCCGGCCTTGCGATGCGTGCCGCCCTGACGGGCCACCTGGTCTTTTCGACGGTGCATACCAATGATGCGGTGGGTGCCGTGGTGCGCCTGCGCGACCTGGGGGTGGAGGACTATATTATCGCTTCGACCATCCGTGGTGTTGTTTCCCAGCGGCTGCTGCGCATGCTTTGCCCGCACTGCAAGCAGCCGGCCGGACTCAGGGAACCCTGGAACGGCATTTCACCAGAACGGATTCTCAAGCGCGTGGGTTGCCCGCTTTGCCGCCAGACGGGTTATATCGGTCGAACCGCCGTTGCCGAAGTGCTGCATGTAGACCGGGAACTCGTAACCATGATCGGCGAGGGCTGCACCATCGGCGATATCCAGAAGGCCGCCAGTGCGAGCGGCATGCGAACCCTGAGTGATGCGGGAATTGAGCGGGTGGCCGAAGGCATCACCGACATCGCTGAATTCGAGAGGGTGCTTTGATGGCCTACCTGCTTTATTCGGCACTCGACAGCGAAGGTCAGCAGGTCCGGCGCTTCGGACAGTATCCCGGTCTGGAGGAACTGGACAAGGAACTGTCCCTGCACGGCGAACAGCTGGTGGGTTACCACCTCCTTTCGGATGGTATAGGCAAGACTCTTGAATTCCTGCGCAGGAAGCCGAGGCCCCTGGAAATTGCCGAATTCTGCTCGACACTGTCCTATTACATTGCCGGCGGTATCGACCTTCAGGGGGCGCTGGCCGATGTGGTGGAGTCGACCAACAACTCGGCAATGCGTGCTGCCATCATCGAAATCCGTCGGCGCCTGCAGGGAGGGTACTCGCTGTCAGAAAGCATGCGCATGACCGGCCGCTTCCCGGATGTCGTAATCAATATGTCCCGCATCGGTGAGGAAGGGGGCAGCCTCGCACACATGCTGCGGGATGCCGCCAACCACATCGAACGGGTGGAATCCATCAAAAGCGCCATCAAGCGCGCCCTGATCTATCCTGCCTTCACCCTCCTGGTCGTAGGCGCCGCCGGCATTTTCTGGATGGCCGTGGTCGTACCCAAGATCGTGGAACTGTTCGAGGCCATGCAGGTAGAACTGGAGCCTGCCACCCTGTTGCTGATCGCCATGAGCGACTTTTTCAGTGCCTACTGGCCAATGATGCTGGCTGCCATCGTGGCCATCCCGGTGATCTGGATGATTGCACGCCGCAATCAGCGTTTCCGCGTCGCCAGCGATCACGGCCTGTGGCGATTCCCGCTCTTCGGCCGCATCGTACGCGGCGGTCAGATGGCCTTCTATTACCAGTACCTGTCCCTTATGTACAGGGCCGGCGTGATCATCATCACGGCCCTGGATACGATGCAGAAAACGGTCAGCAACAAGTATTTTGCGGAGCAGGTAAGCAGCCTGAAGGGTGACCTGCAGTCCGGTATGGCATTGTCGAACGCATTCAGGGAATGCGAGGTGTTCCCGCTCATGGATCAGCGCATGGTGGGCATCGGCGAGCAGACCGGCAATCTGGACGAACAGTTGCAGAGACTGGCCGAGATGCACTTTCACCGGGTGCAGGCACTGGTGGAGGTACTGCCAAAATTTGTCGAGCCGGCCATGCTGGTGCTGCTGGGCGGGGGCTTTGCCTTTTTCATCATTGCCCTGATGGGGCCGCTCTACAACATGGTCAGCAACGTGGGAGGCCTGTAGTGATTCCCGCATTCCGCCGCAACGCCGGCTTCACCATCATCGAACTCTCCATGGTGCTGGTCGTGCTGGGTATTCTCGCGGTGGTGTTTCTTCCCATGCTCCAGGTGGCCCACGGCGAGGCCATGCGCCAGCGGGATCTGGCCAGCCTTGAGGCTGCAAAAAATGCCCTGATGGGATTTATACGGGTCCACGAGGGTGTGCCCTGTGTAGATGCCGGGGGCAGCCAGGTATCCAACGGCTGCGATCCCACCCGCACACTGGACCTGCTGGGGATACGAACGATCGACAGCCGGCGCATGACCTTCGCCTACGATGTCAACGACACGCTGACGCTGGCAGGCATCGCTGCCAGCGGGAACTCCCTGTGCGACGCCCTGGCCGACATCATCGATCCGCCCGTGCCGCCGGCCACGCCGCCTGATCCCTCCATTTGCGCAAGCAGCAATGCCAATACCGGCAGCACGGCCTGCACGGCCGCCCACCCCATGGCCTTCGTGCTGGTGGGACGCGGAGACGACCGCTGTCTGAATCTGGAAAACACCCACGCCAGTGCGACCAACAACGCGGTCTGCCCAACGGCGGTGGCCGCCAACCGCAGCTTTGAGAACCCGGTGCGCATCCACTCCCTGACACAGGATGACGGTTATTACGACGACCTGATCTATACCATAACCCCGGCCGAACTGGCGGAAGCCATGGACTGTCCGATTGGGGGAGGCAGTGGAACAGGTTTCAACTACTGCCTGTCCGGAGAAAAGCTCGTGCAGGTCATCAACGGGGAGAACAACGCGAACGGCATCAGTATCGGCGGATTGTGCTTTACCGTTGATCGCGGCACGACCGCGAGCCTGGGCTGCCAGCCCGAGACAACCTCCATAGGGGTCCACGGCAACACCAGCTGCAGCACGGTGCTCCTGAGCGGCACGGTGGGAAGCCTGGACACGAACGCGGATGGCCGCACCGACATTATCTGCAATTCAACCAGCTGCACATCCAGGTGAGTATGCCTATGTCCACTTTCACCAACACCACCATCAAACTCCTGGCTGCCGGGGCACTTTTCCTGGGGGCCGGAGTTTATTACCAGGGATTTACATCCAATCATCTGCAGGAAGCTCAACGGGCCCTGCTGAAGGTCGATGCCGCCCAGTCACGGGCGGAGACAATGAAGCAGCGCGCTGAACAGTACGTCAACCTGATCGAAAAAATGGCCGACAACAAGACCGACCGCCAGGAACCCATCTCCGTGGACAGCGAATTCTCCGCCCAGGAAATCAGTCAGGTAGGACCCTTGCTGGATGCCCTCTACCAACGGGACGGCCGTTTCTTCATGCAGCGCTTCGAGCTGGCCTGGCGGGATGGCAATGACCGCCTCGGCCTGTTACCCCGGGTCGCGCTGGATCTGGAAGGCCGCAAGGTTCTTTTGTTCTCCGAAGAGGCAACCGCCGCTTCACCCATTAATGTAGTTAAACGCTGAGATCTGCCATGCATCCCTTTCTACCCTTCGCAGCCTTGCCCGTCACAGTGATTGCCGCCTGGTTCAGTGCCTCCCACCTGACGGCCAGTGATTCGGGCCGGTTTCATGTCACGCAGGCAACAGAGATTGAAGACCCCTCTGCCCTGATGGAGACGCGTTCCCAACCCACCGAAAAGGCGGATATCCATGTCAAGGCCTTTCTGCCGCATATACCGCCGCGCCCGCCTGTCCCGGAACCCACCCTGGTACTGCACAGCGTGATGACCGGCGCGGGTATCCGCTCGGCCGACATCAATGGACAGATTGTCAGGGAAGGCGACCAGGTGGAAGGCTATCAGGTGAGGCGCATCACCATGGAGGGTGTGGAACTGGCTCGTGAGGACAGCACACGCAACCTGCCCATGCGCCCGCTGCATGAATTGCCTCCCCCCGTAACGCCGGAACAGAAAGCCATACAGAATGATGCCGCTGCGAAGCGCGACAAGACCGATCTCACACAGGATTTCTGGAAGATCTTCGATTCCCTGAAACTTTAGCCACAGGAAACATTCATGGTCACCTTACGCACTCCACTCCTCCTGGCCCTGACGGTGCTTGTTGCCGCCGGGTGTGCAAGTACCCCTCAAGCCCTGCGGGTTCCGTCAGGAGACCTGGACTACAAGCCTGCGCCCGCCAGACCCGCCAGACTGGACCTGAAGGATCGTATGCCCAGGTTCGAACTGCCGGCCACGGTGGCTGACACCAAACTGTACAGTTTCAGGACTACGGGACAGCCGGTGCGTCTGGCCCTGTCCCAGCTTGCCACAGCCTACAAGCTGAATATCGTAGTCGATCAGGATGTGGATGGCCTGGTGACCGTGGATCTCAATAATCTGCCCCTGGAAAAGGTGATCGAGGCCATGCTTGAACCCATCGGACTGGCCTGGCAAGGGCAGGACGGGCTGCTGCGTGTCAGCCGCCAGGAAACCCGGATGTTCACGATCGACTACCTGCGCCTGGTACGTTCGGGTACCGGCAGCAGTTCCACCAACACTTCGCTCGCAAGCGGTGGCGCCGGCGGCGGTGGCGGCGGCGGAGGTTCCGGCAACAGCAGTTCCACCATCGCCCAGAATGACACCATTGATTTCTGGAATGAGCTGGAAGAACAGCTCGAGTCTATACTGGAACGCAGCGTCGAAGACTACGCGGGTGGTGAGAGGCCCATGGAGACCACCGTTCAGACCGACCGGGAAACCAACATCACCACCACCCTGAGCCGACCGGTGCGGGAATCGGCCGGCCGTCTGGTCATCGACCGGCTATCAGGCACCATCCAGGTCACCACTTCCCGGGCACGCATGAAAAACGTGGAGGACTTTCTCAAGCGGGTGGAAAAGGGAATCACGCGCCAGGTGTACATCGAGGTCAAGGTCGTCGAGGTTGAACTTAACGACGACCAGTCCCTGGGCATCGACTGGAATGAGATCGACTTCGGTTCCCTGTCATTCAGCACTGATGTCTCGGGCGTTGGTCCGGCCGATGGCGCCGACAAGCGTCCGGCCACCCTGGAAGGCAGCTACATCAAGAGTTTTTCCGGCGTCGACATCGACATGACCCTGAGCGCCCTTGAGGAACAGGGACAGGTCAGGGTGGTGTCGCAGCCGCGCATTCGCACCCTCAACAATCAGTCGGCCATCGTCCGCGTGGGCAGGGAGGAAACCTTCTTCACCACCAGTACCAGCATCATACCCTCCGCGGACACGACAATCACGACCACGAACACCACCCCGTCCGCCGTCACCTCAGGGCTGGTGCTGACGGTGACGCCACAGATCGCGGGAGACGGGATGGTCACCATGGACGTTACCCCCGTACTGACTCATATTGCCGGCAGAACGTTTTCTCCGGACGGGAATAGCGATGCCCCGATACTGGACATCAAGCAGAGTTCCACCCTGGTGCGCGTGTATGACGGGGAAAACATCGTGGTGGGCGGCCTGATCCAGGAGACGGTGAGCAATTCCAAGCGCGCCGTGCCCGTCCTCGGCGATTTACCCATGGTAGGACCACTGTTCAGTGGCACTTACGACCGCGACGGGCGGAAGGAGCTGGTGATTTTTCTCACCCCCCATATCATCTGATTAACGGAATGAATACCGTCTGCGCAAACGAGGCCGGCCCGCTTCTGGATGTAGAGTCCTGTTACGGTGCACTGGGGTTCTCGACGGCTCCCTTCCGGATTACCCCGGATACAGAGTTCCTCGTGCCTCAACAGCAGTATCTTGAGGCCATCGGCCATCTGCGCTTCGGCCTGGAAAGCGGCAGTTTCACCCTCCTGACCGGAGAAATCGGGCTGGGCAAAACACTGCTGTGCCGCTACCTGATGCGCCACCTGCCGGCCAACACCTGCACAGCCTATGTCTTCAATCCACAGCAGGATTATGCGGAATTATTGGGCAGCATTCTCCACGACCTGACAGGTGCGGTGCCCGATCCAGCTGCCAGCAGCGCCCAGTTGCATGAACAACTGTTCGGGGTACTGGCGAAATTTGCCGCAAGCGGAACGCGGGTGGCCCTGCTGATCGACGAGGCCCACTGCCTGCAGCCGGAACTGCTGGAGGGGCTGCGCTTGCTGTCCAACCTGGAGACGGACAAGCGCAAACTGCTTTCTCTCATGCTGGTCGGGCAGAATGAACTGGAACAGACCCTGAAGCTGCCCGGCATGCGTGCACTGCGTCAACGCATCAGTATCTGGTATCGCCTGCGCCCGTTCTCCTTGCGCGAGAGCATGGACTATATCCAACACCGACTGCAGGTGGCACATGTCCCGGACGGCTTCAATATCACCGGGCCTGCCTGCCTGGTGGCCCATCGTTATGCCGGGGGTGTCCCGCGCCGCCTCAACCAGATTTGCGACCGCGCCCTGATGGCAGCCTTCTGCGCAGAACGTTCACGAGTGGATGCAAGCCTCATGTGGCGCGCGGCCCGGGAGGTGGTTGCACTGGAAACAGTGTGAACCGCACAGAACTGGAAAGAAACCCATGAGCATCATCTACAATACCCTGACGCGCCTCGAGATGGACGGTCCCTCCCGGGAAGAGACCCGGGCTGTGGCCAGACCGTCCCCCCCAGCGAGGAAATCCTTGAGAATGCCGATCGAGGCAATCGCAACAGCACTGGTGCTGGTCTTTACAGGGACCGGTCTG
>Ga0210123_1001587_pt1 | contig 11384 bp, 9 predicted proteins | sample Muzzi_PWB_D2_FD_185535 | JGI IMG/M metagenome (GOLD analysis project Ga0210123, IMG submission 185535) | Wetland microbial communities from San Francisco Bay, California, USA, that impact long-term carbon sequestration - Muzzi_PWB_D2 (SPAdes) | ecosystem: Environmental > Aquatic > Marine >... | reverse complement strand
GCTCCGGCCGGCCGGTCCGTGACTTCCAATCGACTCCCCTCATGATCGGGGGAACGCTGTACACGACCACCGGCGCCTCCGAGGTGGCCGCGGTCGATGCGGAGACCGGAGAAACCTTGTGGCTCTTCACGCCGGAGCCGCGTCCCGGCGAGCCCCCACCCGAAGGTCCGGGCCGCGGCGTCGCCTATTGGACCGACGGGACGGTCGAACGGCTCTTCCACAACGTTATGGACGGCCGGCTCGTCGCTCTGGACCCACGCACGGGGGCGCCCGTCGAGGAGTTCGGCGAGGGGGGCTACGTCGACCTCGCCCAACGGATCGGCCCGCCCGATGCCCAGGTCCGGCCCCTCTCGGCGCCCATCGTCGCGAAGGGCGTGGTGGCCTCCACCGTCATCCCCGGGGACGAACACGGGAAGCGCGCGACACCCGGTCACGTCCAGGGTTTCGACGTGAGGACCGGAGAGCGACGGTGGATCTTCCACGTCGTCCCGCAGGAGGGAGAGTTCGGCTCGGTAACCTGGGAGGACGGGTCCGCGAGCTACACGGGCAACGCCGGAGTCTGGACGCAACTCGCGGTCGACGAGGACCTCGGGTACCTCTATTTGCCCACCGAAACGCCAACCAACGACTTCTACGGGGGTGACCGCCTCGGCGACAACCTGTTCGCCAACAGCATCGTCGCACTCGACATGATGACGGGTGAACGCGTTTGGCATTTCCAGATCACGCATCACGACATCTGGGACTACGACCTCCCCGCACCGCCGACGCTCCTCGACGTCGTCCACGACGGGGTTCCGGTCAAAGCCGTGGCCGTGCTCACCAAGCAGGGTTTCGTCTTCACGTTCGACCGCGTCACGGGTGAGCCCCTTTGGCCGATCGTGGAGATGCCCGTGCCTCAGTCGGACGTGCCCGGAGAGCGGACGTCGCTGACGCAGCCCATCCCATCCAGGCCGGCGCCGTTCGAGCGACAGGGCTTCACCTACGATGAGCTGATCGACCTGACACCGGAGCTCCGCACGGAGGCGATGGAGATCGCCGGCCATTACAGGCTGGGCTCTCTGTACGCTCCGGGGTCGCTGCTCGACGATCCCGACGGGACGCAGGGTACGATCATCCTCCCGGGTTGGGGAGGCGGTGCCAACTGGCTGGGTGCCAGCGTGGACATCGAGACGGGTGTCCTCTTCATCCCTTCGGTCTCGCTGCCCATCCTTGTCGCGCTCGACGAGGGGGGGCGGGCCGACGACCCGGATGCGTCCGCGTACGTGCGCGTCGGATCCATCTATCCGCCGGATCCGCGCGGCCTACCTCTCGTCAAGCCGCCGTGGGGACGGATCACGGCGATCGACATGAACACCGGAGAGCACCTGTGGACGCGTCCCAACGGGCCTGCGCCCCGGGACGTCCGCGAGCACCCGGACCTGCAGGGCCTGGGGCTCGACTTCTCGTCGATGGGCCAGAATAGTCGCGTCGGCACGCTCGTTACGAGCACCCTGCTCTTCGCCGGGGAGGGTGGCGGGGTCCGGGGCGGCGCGGGCTCGCGCTACGGAGCCGGGGGGCCCGGATTCCGGGCCTACGACAAGCTCACGGGCGAGCTCGTCGCGGAGATCACGCTTCCCGTAAACCCGACGGCCCCGCCGATGTCCTACATGCTGAACGGGAAGCAGTACATCGTCATGCCCGGGGCGACGCTGGAGACGAACGGCAAACTGATCGCGTTGGCGTTGCCGAACCGCTAGAAGGGTGTTGAAGAAGGCAGGCGGCCAGGACGACGGAGTCTTGCGTGTCCGAGAGTAGGCGGAGCCCTGAACGCGATGCCGTAGCATCGGGGAAGGGCTCCAACGACGTCTCGGGCCGCAACCCTCCGTCGCCCTTCGGGTTGCGGCGGCACAGGCCCATCTTCGTCGTTGAAGCGCCTCGACGTAGCTACGGCTATGCCTTCGGCGCGTCGCCTAGAATCTGAACCCGTGGCGCTGCAATCCTGGCCGCCTGCCTTCTTCAACACCCTTCTAGAGCTCCTGGATCCGGATGTTGCGGAAACGGAGCTCTCCGCGGGGGGGCGCCAGAATGATCACACCCTCCCTGAGCCTCGGGGGTGCGTCGGCATCCACGGTCATCCGCCCGTTCAGATAGACCGTGAAGTGGAAATCCACGACCGCGATGTCGAGGTGGTTCCACTGGTTGACGGTATGGGGCACCTCGTCGTTTTCCTGAACCTGAATGAGCTCTCCCGTCTGCCACTGGGGCCCGTCGTCGAAGATCTGCACCTCGTAGGCATTGTCGACCGTGGCTGGCTCATCCTCCGGGGCACGGACGTAGACACCGCTGTTCGATTCCTCGTCGACGAAGAAGTCGAGATGGAGGCGGAAGTCCGCGAAGCTGCGTTCCGTGGCGAGGTGCCCCCCCCCCATGCCGGGCGTCACCGTGATCGTTCCGTCCTCCACGTGCCACTCGGCCGTGCCACGGTTGGTCCACCCGTCCAACGTTTGGCCGTCGAACAACAGGTCCCAGCCTTCCGTTTCCTCGGCTGGGGACAACTGGTTCAACGCGGCCGGGGCGGATCCCGACGCACAGCCGGCGACCCACAGCAGTGACGTCAAGACGACGGTTCGCATGGGCTTCTCCAGAGGGTGCGGGGCCGGGACATCCTCAAAGCGGATCGCCGTGCGGCACTTCCACGCCATACCGCTCGCGAAGGATTCGAAAATGGTGTTCCGCGTGCCCGGCGATGATGAAGGCCAGGGCCCGTGCGGTGATCGGGTGTCCACTCACGACGCCCCAGAACTGCATGGCCTCGGGCGCGATTCCGTCCAGCAAGGCCAGCGTGGCACGACGGACACTCTCGAACTCGTCGACCAGCGATGAGAGACGGCTCCGACCGAAGTGCGCCGCCTCGACGTAGGCCTTTTCGTCGAAGGGACTCAAAGGCGTACGGTCCCCGCGACTGATCCGAAGTAGACGATAGGAAAGGATGCGTTCCGTATCCGCGAGGTGCCCGACCACCTCCTTGACGCTCCACTTGGCGGTCTCATAGCGATGGAGTGCCTCCTCTTCGGTCATCCCCGTGCACGCCCTTCGCAACGCAGGCAGTTGTCGACCCATGACGTCGACCAGGTCCTGACCCTCCCGGACCAAGCCCACGTAGGTCTCGAAGAAGGGCGCAAATTCGCCCGCTTCCGGAGGGGATACCGAAGGGTGGCTCAATGCAGGCGAGGTTCGGGACGACCACAGGGGCATCCATGCCAACCGAGAAGCATGGCGCATCGACCCGGCGCAACCTACAGCCGTGACCGCGGTGCGGCTATTGGGAGAACTACGGCGTCACGAGACCCTCGATACGTACGGCCTCGAAGGCAGACGACGGCACCGACTTCAGAGCACCCAGCGCATCGTCGTCCCAACGGGGGTCCGGAGCGCCGCTGACGAACCACCCGCCGCCGTTGTCCGCGAGGAACATTCCGTACCGTTTCAGCGCCGTCAGGATAACCTGCACTTCGACGGACAACCCCGACACGTCGAAGTCGGCCCGGAGCCTCACGCGCATGCCCATAGGGGGGAGGTCCGGGTCGGTCTGGCTGCTGGCCCAGTGCCGCGCCGGCGGCGCGTACGCCCTCCTGGTGGTCGGGCACGTGAAGCGAAGCGCGTGACGGATCTCGCCTTGCTCCACGACCTCGTCGTAGCGGACGAGACCCGGAAAGATGGGCAGTCCCGCCGCGTCGGCCGAGGTCCAGCCCGCCGGCCGAAGGGCAGTCGAGTTCAGATCGAAGATCGCACCGGAACCCGCGTGCCAGCGGCCACCGCCTTGCACCGGATACGCCGCGAACAGCTCGTAGAGCCTCCAGTCGTCGCGATCGACGATGAGGACATGCCGGTCGCCATCCGAACCCGATCCACCCTCGATCGGCGGGTCCGGAGGAATGGGATAGGGCCCCGGGTCGCTCTCGTCGTCGTAGTCGAAGGTGACGTCCACCCCGGGCTGGTCCCCATCGACGACTACGTATGGGATGCCATTCGGTGCTCCGTTCCAGGTCGTCCCGAAATCGGGGTGCAGGTTGCGGATGCCGCAGCTCTCGATGAGTACGTCGGACCGGGGATCGACGGGCGCCGCGGATACGTCCGCATTCCACGGACTGTCGTCCGGGAACGGCCGTCGGCCCGCGAGCGCCCCTCCCGGTCCCAGCCCCACCTCCGGAGTGGAGGCCGGCGCTGCGGGTGAGTCGGCGCAGGCCACCACGAGCAGGAAGGTCAAGCCGAGAAGCATTGGGGAACGCATGGAATCTCCATCGTCGAGGTCCGGGGGGAGATCCACAGCAGCTTTCATTCCGCCTGCGGGCCTCACGTTTACGCCCCTCCGCGAGGTGACCCTCGAGAGATCTCAGGAGATCCGCGAGACCTTTTGCACGATGCATCGGTACCCCACTGTGCAGGCTGCCTCGACCTCGAGCCCATCCACGACCGTTTTCGGCTGAATCAATCCATGAGCTTCTTTGTCCGTATCCCCATCCGCGCCCTGACCGCTGCCGCTGCCGCTGCCGCCTTCCTTCTGTCACCGTCCCTCGGGTCGGCCCAGAGCTGCCCCAGTCCGGGCGCGCTGACCGGCGGCCTCGAAGGCGTCCTGGCCGACGTTCGCTACCTGGCCGCCGACGAGTTGGAGGGGAGAGAGGTCGGCTCGGAGGGTGAGCACTGCGCCGGGGACTACCTGGCGGGCAGATTTGCCGAGCTCGGGCTGGCCCCGGGGGGAGAGGACGGCAGCTATTTCCAGACCTTCCAGATCCGCCACGGCGCGGAGATGGGACCAGGGAACCAACTCGTGATCGCGGGCCGGAGCTACGACCTCGGGGAGGAGTGGACGCCCCTCGGCTTCTCGGCCTCTTCCAGCGTGGAGGGTGAGCCGATCTACGCGGGGCAGCTCGTCAGCAGCCCCGGGAACCCCGAGGACGAGTTCGCCCACACCGACCTCACCGGCCGGCTCGTCGTCGTCGAATGGGGTGACCCCCACGATCCCCACGGCCTTTCGCTCCGGGCCGATCCCCACTTCAAGGCCACCGTCGCTGCCGGACGAGGGGCTGCGGGCGTCCTGGTCCTCGCACCCGAAGGCATCGCGCTGCCCGATCTCAACGGCGAGACCCGCTCGCGACTCGAGATCCCGGTCGGCATCGTGAGCGGTGAGGCCGCCGCCCCGGTCCGCGAAGCGCTCGACCGTGGCGGCGTCGCCCGGCTGGAGACGGACGTGAGGGTGATCACGGCCGACGCTCGCAACGTCGTTGCGCTCATCCCCGGGGCCAGCCCGGCTCTCGGGCAGGAGGTCATCGTCGTCGGCGCCCACTACGATCACCTGGGCATGGGAGGAGAGGGGTCCCTCTCCCCCGACGAGACGGCCGTCCACAATGGTGCGGACGACAACGCAAGCGGCACGGCGGCGCTTCTCCAGATCGCGAGCGAGTTGATGGCGGGACCGCCACCCGACCGTAGCGTGCTCTTCATCGCGTTCACCGGAGAGGAGCGTGGCCTCTGGGGTTCCGCCCACTTCGTCGCCGACCCCACGGTGGACCTCGAGAACGTCGTGGCCATGCTCAACCTGGACATGGTGGGCCGGGTCGTCGACGACCAGATCACGGTTTTCGGCGTCGGGACGGCCCGAGAGTGGGACGAGATCGTAGATGGCGTCAATGCGGAGATGGTTAACCCCTTGATCGTTTCCAAGGCGCCCGACGGCTATGGTCCCTCGGACCACTCCTCGTTCTACGGCCAGGGCATCCCCGTCCTGCACTTCTTCTCCAACACACACGAGGACTACCACAGGCCGACGGACGACTGGGAGAAGATCAACGTGGGCGGGCTCGAACGCGTCTCCGGTCTCGCCGCAGGAATCGCCCGTCGTCTGGCCAGCGGCGGTGAAGATCAGGTCGCTCTGACTCCGGTCGCACAAGAGCGCCCAGCGGCCCCGAGCCAGTCGTCATCGACAACGAGTGGATATGGGCCCTACCTCGGCACGATTCCCGATATGACGCCACGGGACTTCGGCGTGCGGCTCACGGGTGTGCGGGAGGGTAGTCCCGCGGCCGAGGCGGGCATCCAGGGCGGGGATGTCGTCGTCGAGTTCGATGGTGATCCGGTGGCCGACATCTACGCCTACACGTACGCGCTCCAGGCCCACACCGTGGGGGACGAGGTCGCGATCGTGGTGGAGCGTGATGGGGAGCGCATCACGGTGCGCGCGACGCTCGAAGAACGCTGAGGGAGTTGACGGTTGGCGCCATGATCAAGGTAGGGCGCAGCTCCCCTTGCGATCGCCCTCCGAGCACCACACCCTAGCCACCCGCCCCTCTCGTTTCGAGGGGGGGCGCACGGCATCCGTTGATGGTTCTTCCTTCACCCCAGCGAAGGAGAGGCAACCATGTCCCCGTCCGATCTCGATCGTCGTGAGTTCTTGAGGACCGCCACGGTTCTGGCGAGCGGAGCGTCCCTAACGGCGTTGGGCGACCGAACGGGGCTAAGCCCGGAGGTGGTTCCTGGCGGTGGAGCGGCTCAGGAGGCTCCCCTGCGTCGGTTCATGTACATGACGTCCCCCGACGCCTCCCAGGGCCCCCACGGCGGAGGGAGCCGAACCGGCATCTACGTCTTCGACATCGACGATGGGCACCGCTTCGTTCGGTTCATAGACGTGCCCGAGTTCGTGGATGGGCTTCGGGGATTCTGCGTCAGCGTACCCAACCGCACCGCGTACTACACGAAGCAGGGCGGCTTCGTGGGCGCCTTCGACCTGGAGGAAGAGCGCGTGCTCTGGGAGCGGCAGTACGAGTTCGGGTGTGACCGGGCCTGCATCACCCACGACGGGACGACGCTCTACGTGCCCAGCGGGTGGTGGCGCACCAATGCGGACGGTGGCTTCTACGTCGTGGACCCGGAGAACGGGGAAGCCCTCCGGTTCCATGTCATAGGTGGTGGGGCCCACAACAGCCTCATCACCCCCAACGGCGAATACATGCTCATCGGCTCCGTCGGAGGGGCGCTCCACATGTACCGCGTATCTGAGAATTCGAGGGAGCCCGAAGCGGTGCTCCGGTTCGCGGGCATGATCGATGCGGACGGAGTCTTTCCCTTCACGGTCGAGAGTCGGAACCGCTACGCCTACGTCTGTCATCAGGAGCACATCGGCTTCTCGATCCTGGACCTCGAGCTGGGTCAGGAGATCGAGTACATCCAGGACCGTGACGGGGCCGTCGAGCGGCGAACCCACGGGATCGCACTGACGCCGGACGAAACCGAGGTCTGGATTTCGGACCAGGTGGGCGAACGGATACTCGTCTACGACAACACTCCGATGCCCGATGCACCACCGGTCCTGACCCACGAGATTCCGCTGAGCCGGGGCGGCCACGGCTGGATTCTCCACAGCTTGGACGGGCGGTGGGCCTGGACCCACACCGAGGACATCATCGACGCGCAGACGAAGGAGGTCGTCGGACGGTTCGAGGACGCCGATGGCAACTGGATCGCCGGCTCCAAGTACTTCGAGGCGCACTTCCGGGGAGACCGGCTGGTGGGAGCGGGTGCTCAATTCGGGATGGGCCGCGTGAATCTTCAGGGTTGAAGCCCACACTCGACCGTCGGAGGGGAACCAACCATGGCGATCACCATCGCGCCCTTCTACACGCCGACCTGGTCCGTGGGTCAGCGGGGACGAAACGACCGCATCGACGTGATGCTGGTTCAATACATGTTGTTCAAGCTCCTCATCAACCCACGACCGAACTTCGAGCCTCGTCCCCACCATGGGCCGTTCTCGAGTCTCTCTCTATCCCAGCTCGGGAGCTTCGACAACACGGGAGACACGGGCGCCTCCGCCCTCTTCCCCATACGTGGAATCTATCAACCCGCGCTGGATGATTGGATCCGCGCGTTCCAGGCGTCCTGCAACCGGTTGAGTCTGGGCCCCCTGGTGACCGACGGCCGGGTCGACCCCGGTCCGGTGGGATGGGGTCCGCGCGCCCGAGGACAGCGGTGGAAGACGATCCATGCCCTCAACACGGCGATGGAGAATCGGTGTGCCGTGCCCTATGCACAACTCCCCGACCTTCCGGACGTCCCAGCGGACCTGCGCGACACCTTGAGACGACATTCCGTAACCAGTTGGGGGTGAGGGCCTGGGGATGTCGAGCGAGCTCGTGATCCGCATCATGACACGCCCGGAGGTGGACGATCTCGTCGGCTGGGCGGCCCTCGAGGGCTGGAATCCCGGTCTTCACGATGCGGAGGCGTTCTGGGCAACCGACCCAGAAGCGTTCATCGCGGCGGAGCTGGACGGGGAGATGATCGGCGGAGGCGCCATCACCTCCTACGGCGGCGACTTCGGCTTCATGGGTTTCTTCATCGTTCGTCCTGAATTCCGGGGTCGGGGATTCGGGAGTACGCTCTGGGAGGCCCGCAGGGAGAGGCTTCTCGGCCGATTGAATCCGGGTGCGAGCATTGGCATGGACGGGGTATTCGAGATGCAGCCCTACTACGCGAAGGGTGGTTTCGCGTTCTCGCACAGGGACCTCCGCTTCCAGGCCGACCTCTCGGACTGGTCGGTCCCCCCGCGTGAGGGCGAGGAGCCCATCGTCCCACTCGCCCGAGTGCCCATCGATCAGGTCCTCGAGTATGACCGGACCTGCTTCCCCGCCCCGAGGCCGGCCTTCCTCCGCTTCTGGACCTCCCAGCCCGACGCGCTCGCGCTCGGCCACCTCCGAGACGGGACGCTCCGCGGATACGGCGTTGTGCGGCGCTGCCGGAACGGCTGCAAAGTCGGCCCCCTGTTCGCCGACGACGCCCGGGTGGCTGAGGCTCTCTACGCGCGCCTGGCCCGTTTCGCCAAGGGCGGCCTGCTCTTCCTCGACGTACCGGAGAACAACCCGGCCGCGATGGAGCTCGCCAAGCGGCACGGGATGACCGAGGTCTTCGGCTGTGCGCGCTTGTACCTGGGCCCGCCACCCAACCTGGCCCACGAGCGGATCTTCGGCGTCACGACGTTTGAGTTGGGATGACCTCGGAGCGTGACCTCGTCGGGTAGGGCAAGGACCGATCCCGACGTGGACGAGGACTTCGACAACAGCACGGCCGGTGCGGACCTGTGGATTCCGGGTTCGCGGTTCTGACGGCCAGGAGCCTCAAGGCGACTCACGACGCCGGATCCCCCGCAGCCCCTCCCTGAACGAGGGGAGATCCGGGAACGTGAGGATCCCCGACTCGATCCAGGTGGACCGATGAGGCTCGGCCCCACGGCCACCCACGATCACCGCGATTTCGTTGGGAAGCCGGTCCCTGAGCTCGATCACCCCTTCCACGCTTACTTCATCGAGCCGCGGGTGGACGGCGGAAAGCGCGACGACGTTCGCGTCCATGGCGAAGGTGGCGCGGGCAATCTCATCCGAAGGTAGGTCCGGGCCGAGGAACCTCACGCGCCAGCCCTCTCCGGCCGCGACCACGCCCGCGAGGTGCGCACCGAACTCGTGCCGCTGTCCCGCCGGAGTCGCCGTGACCAGGAGTGGTGCCCCCGCTTCGACCTGAATTGTCCTGGACAGCCACTCGAGAAAACCACGCACCACCTCCGTGGCGAGATGCTCCGAGCTGGGACCGAGACGCCCGGAGCTCCAGCCATCCCCGATCTTCTGTAGGAGGGGCACGAGGAGATGTTCGACAACCTCGTGAGGGCGCAGCCGGAGCGCGGACCGCATGAGGAGGCGGCGGAGCCCCTCTGCCTCGAGGCTTTCGACCAAGTGGAGCGCATCCTTCACGATCTGGTCCGCCCCGTCGTGTGAGTGATCCGGAGGGGCGAACGCTTGCCGGTCCTCGGCTACCATCACTCGGAGCTCTTCGCTGGGCAGATTGGCAACCGCGCCAATCCTCCGTCCAGCCTCCACCGCGTTGGCGAGGAGTGTCAACCGCTCCACATCCGCGTCCGTATAGTAGCGCTGCCCCCCGTCGCTTCGCTCAGGAGTGACCGCTCCGTACCGCCGCTCCCAGGCCCGTAGGACTTCGGGCGTGAGACCCGTTCTCTGAGCGACCACGCGGATCGGGTGCCGGAGACCTCCGTTCGGTTGATCCATGTCCCCACGCTAGGGCTTTGTATAAGGGATGTCAAAAGAGAAAGCTGTACAGATCCTTGACAAATAGACTCTGGAGCATATTATAGCTGTACAACAGTTGAACAGGTGGCCCCCCGCCCCGGTCTGGGAGCCAGCGGCCACCCTTCGGAGAAAACTCCAGGAGGCATCCCATGAAGAAGATCTTCCTCCCCGTCGCGACGGCCCTGATGCTCTCGGCCAGCATGGGCACGGGCCCCGCGCTCGCTCAGTCGCCCGGTGACATCGTCGAGACGGCTGCGGCCGCCGGCTCCTTTACCACCCTGCTTGCCGCTGCACAGGCCGCCGACCTCATCGATGTGCTCAAGGGAGAGGGACCATTCACGGTCTTCGCCCCGACAGACGATGCGTTCGCTCAGGTCCCCGAGGCGGACCTCAATGCCTTGCTTGCAGATCCCGAAGCGCTCCGCGCCGTTCTCCTCTACCACGTCGTTCCGGGCCGCGTCCCGGCCGCCCAGGTGGTCGACATGGATTCCGCCGACACGGTCCAAGGCGAAGCGGTTTCGATCGCCGTGATGGACGGCTCGGTTACGGTCGACGAGGCGCGCGTAGTGTCGACGGACATCGAAGCCACCAACGGAATCATTCACGTCATCGACCGCGTCCTGCTTCCGGGCGCGTGAGTCCAGCCAAAGAGGAACAAACCATGAACAGGTACAAGCTTCTTTCGATGTTCGCCCTCTTGCCCGCGGTGGTTGTCGCTACCGCGTGCGATGATGACGACGGCACGGGCATGATGGATCCCGAGCTCCCTGAGGCTCTGGACATCGTCGAGACCGCCGAGGCTGCGGGGTCGTTCAACACGCTGCTCACGGCGGTGAACGCCGCGGGCCTCACCTCAGCTCTGCAGGGGGCAGGGCCTCTTACGGTCTTCGCGCCGACGGACGCCGCGTTTGCAGCCCTACCGGCCGGGACTCTCGATGCCCTCCTGGGCGATCCCGATGCGCTCGCCCAGATCCTCCTCTATCACGTGGCCCCGGGCGATCTTGCCTCTGGGAGCGTGGCCGCTGCATCCTTCATCCCCACTCTGAACGGTCAGGCGCTCCCGGTGACCGGGAGTGGGTCCGCGCTCGAGATCGCCGGAGCAGGACTCGTGGACACCGACATTGAAGCGACGAACGGTGTGATCCACGTCGTCGACGAGGTCCTCCTTCCTTCCGACCAGAACCTGGTCGAGATCGCTCAGGGGAATCCTTCGTTCAGCACGCTCGTTGCAGCGGTTGTCGCTGCCGATCTCGTCGACGCGCTCACTGCTGACGG
>Ga0210123_1001584_pt1 | contig 11386 bp, 13 predicted proteins | sample Muzzi_PWB_D2_FD_185535 | JGI IMG/M metagenome (GOLD analysis project Ga0210123, IMG submission 185535) | Wetland microbial communities from San Francisco Bay, California, USA, that impact long-term carbon sequestration - Muzzi_PWB_D2 (SPAdes) | ecosystem: Environmental > Aquatic > Marine >... | reverse complement strand
GGACGAATAATGTATTTTATATTTGCGTTCATTTGCGTTCATTTGCGTTCATTTGCGGACTCTAGAATTTGTACTTTCTCAGCTGCCCGATCAGCACGCCCTGGATGCGTATGCGCTCGGCTTCGTACACCACCGGTTTCATGTCGGCGTTCGCCGGGATCAGCTTGACGTAGTTGCCGTGGCGGCTGCGCTTGTAGCGCTGCAGCGTGGTTTCGCTCTCGTCGATCAGCGCGACCACGATGTCGCCGTCGTTCGCGGTTTCGCGGAATTCGATGATCGCGGTGTCGCCGTCGAGAATGCCGGCGTCGATCATCGAGTCGCCCCGCACCCGGATCGCGAACGTGTTACCGCCGAAAAAATCACGCAGGTCGATCTCGTCCTGCCCCGGCGTCGCCTCGATGGGCTTGCCGGCGGCGACCCTGCCGAGCAGCGGCAGCACGGACGTGAGCCACTGCGCCCTGGCCTTCAGCAGGCGGACGCCGGTCACGGCCGCGGACGGGATGGATCGTGTTCTCATGGGGAACATTATATGAGAACGTTATGAGAACATTCAACACAAGATTCGGATTATGCGGTCCGTTCCCGATTGACAGTTCTCCAATCGTTCTCTATGCTTTCGCGATGAGAACCCGGCGAGAACACCGATGCTGACCGAGCGCCAGCAGGCCACCTACCGCTTCATTCGCGAGTACATGCAGCGCCACGGCTGCGCGCCCAAGCTGAACGAAATCGCCCTGGGGATCGGCATCCGCTCCAGGGGCGTAGTGCACCGTTACCTGAAGGCGATCGCCGACGAGGGCCTGATCGAGATCCTGCCCGGACGCCACCGCGGCATCCGCCTGCTGGATGACGAGGTGCGGGAATCGCCTTCCGCCTACGAACTGCCGCTGCTCGGCAGGATCGCCGCCGGCCTGCCGATCGAGGCCATCCCGGACCAGGACACGATCAACCTCGCGGATTTTTTCATCGGCCCCGGCCGTTTCGTGCTGCGGGTGCAGGGCGACTCGATGATCGACGCCGGCATTCTCGACGGCGACATGGTCGTGGTCGCGTCGCGCAGCCACGCCGACAACGGCGACATCGTGGTCGCGCTGATCGATCATAACGAGGCCACGCTGAAACGCATCCGTTACCACGAAGACAATTCCATCACGCTGATCCCGGCCAACCCCGCGCTGAAGCCGATCCGCTACAGCGGCGGCCGCATCCAGGTGCAGGGCGTGGTCGTGGGGCAGATGCGGTCTTACGAATAGATAAACATGAGCGGACAGGGATAGTTATGATACAGAAACCGAGCCAGTATAAAGATCGGGAACACAGTGGCATAAAACACTATCTTCTCGAAAGTTACCTTGAGCGTCTGTTCATGATTATCGGACAACATGAGCGACGAATATGTTATGTCGACTGTTTCGCGGGCCCATGGAAAGAATCGGATGAAAGTCTGTCCGGAACATCGATCTCGCTTTCACTGGATGTCATGCACAGGTGTCGAGACAGCCTGTCGAAACTGGGAAAACCCGCTGAATTCCGTGCCTTGTACGTCGAGAAAGGGAAACGCGCCTACAGGAGGCTCGACACTTATCTGAAAGAAACACGCCTCGATGGCATCACGACGCATGCCATGAACGGCGAGTTCCACGAATTACGTGAAGACATACTCCGCTGGTGCGGCCCCGGGGACTTCGCATTTTTCTTCATCGACCCGAAAGGCTGGAAAAATGCTATCGAGATACCGACTTTGACACCATTCCTGCAACGCCATAGATCGGAATATCTGATCAATTTTATGTATGACTTCCTGAACCGCCACTTTATCCTGGAACAATTTCAGAAGGATATGGATGCAATCTTTGGCGAAATTCCGGACATATCAAACATGCTCCCAAAACAACGGGAAGACTACCTCATAAAGCGATATCTAAACCACCTCAAATCCATCCCTGCCAACAACACGGACCGGCTGAGATCAGCTTATGTGAGCATACTGGACCCGGTCAAAGAACGAACGAATACCACCTTGTCTATCTCACGCGCCATCCTCTTGGAATCGTGAAATTCATGAACGCTTCGGAAAAAATGGACATCGTACAGAAAACCGTACGTGCCAGAACAAAACAGCAGCGTCGAGTCGATACAAGCGGACAGGAAGAAATGGATTTTATCGAAGCGGAGACCACCAACATCGACGATACCGTGGATATGGAAACCGTAAAACAATACTGGCTGGACAAACTTTCAAGCGTACCAGGAAAATTTGGTATCGAAGACCTCGCTAACATGCTGGAAGAAAGCAACTGGTTTGAAAAAGACTTGCAACAGGCATTCAATGAACTGATAGATGAAGGCAGGGCGGTGAATATTGACAAGCACAATAAACGTCCGATAAATCCCGTACACTTCGACAAAAACGAACGACTACAAAGGATAGAGCAGTGACGACGCAATCCTCCATCGAATGGACCGAACAGACATGGAACCCGGTTACCGGCTGCACGAAGATATCACCCGGGTGTAAACACTGTTACGCGGAAACCATGGCGAGACGGCTCCATGCAATGGGTGTCCATGGCTACGAGAACGGGTTCGACCTGACATTACTCCCAGAACGCTTGCTGGAACCATTAAAACGAAGAAAACCTGCCGTTTATTTCGTCAATTCCATGAGCGACCTGTTTCATGAAGACATCCCGGATATTTTCATTCGCCATGTATTCGATGTGATCAGAAATACACCGCAGCACACATATCAGATACTGACCAAGCGCGCTGATCGTCTGGCAAAATTTTTCGGCCATGACACTGTGCCGGATAATGCATGGCTTGGAGTCTCCGTCGAGAATATCAAACATGGATTACCTCGAATCGACGCGTTACGCCACGTTCGGGCAGGAATCCGGTTCCTCTCGGTCGAACCATTGCTGGAAGACATCGGAAAAATAAACCTGCAAGGCATTCACTGGGTTATTGTCGGCGGCGAATCAGGCCCGAAAGCCCGCCCCATGAAACAGGAATGGGTGATCAATATACAGCACCAGTGCAAACAACAGAATGTCGCCTTCTTCTTCAAGCAATGGGGTGGTTGGGGAGCCGACGGTAAGAAACGCGCAAAAAAACAGAACGGGAGAATTTTACTTGGCAAAACCTGGGATCAGATGCCTCTCCTGACCGCAACAACACTCTAGCCCTGGTATAGCTCAAAGCGTCTCGCGGCACTGGCGCAGTGACTTCGCCATCTGCGCGCCGCTCTTGTAGCGGTTTTCTTTCTGCTTCTGCATGGCCTTGTTGATGATGCGGACCAGACACGCGGGGATGTCGCTGCGCAGTTTGCGTATGTCGGGCGGGTTTTCGTTGCAGATCCTGTGCGCGAGGCCGGCCATGGTGTCGGACACGAACGGCAGTTTGCCGGTGCTCAGCTGGTACAGGGTCACGCCCAGCGAGAACAGGTCGGAGCAGCCGTCGACCTTGCTGCCGCTGACCTGCTCCGGCGACATGTAGGACGGGCTGCCGAGCATGGTACCGGTTTTTGTCCTGCTCGAGCTGGTCAGGCAGGCGACGCCGAAGTCGGTGACTTTCGCATCCCCGCTGGTTTCGTCGTAGATGATGTTTGCGGGCTTGATGTCCCGGTGCACGACATCGTGACGGTGCGCGAAATCCAGCGCGGTCGCGACCTGGATCGCGATATCCAGCACGGTTGCCAGCGGCAGCAGCGAATCGGGCGATTTGTGATGCGACAGGTCCTCGCCCTGCAGGTAATCCATCGCGATGTAGGCCAGTTCCTGTTCCTCGCCGACGTCGTAGATCGTGACGATGTTGTGGTGGTTCAGGCGCCCGGCCGTCTCCGCTTCGCGCATGAAGCGCGCCCTGATTTCCTCGAGTTCGTCCGCCTCGAATTCCTGCGCCAGCGCCATGGTCTTGATCGCGACCGTGCGCCCGATCTTCGGGTCGTGGCCGAGGTAGACCAGGCCCATCGCGCCGCGGCCGATTTCCTTCTCGACCTGGTAGCGGCCGAGCATCGGTTTCTGTACACCGCCGTCGGTCAGTATCAGCGTGCCCTGGGGGGTATGCTTGCCATTCTGCGGCAGCACCACCACATTCTGCAGTTCGCGGTTTTTCTGAACGCGCTGCACGACGTCGCGGTAACCGGCACGGCCCTTGCGCACATGTTCGAACACCATCTCCGCCTTGCCGAACTGGCGTCGGCGCTCGTAATCGAGACCGAGGTTATAGAGCCGGTCGAGCAGTGTCTCGTTCAGCGCGCATTCGCGGTACTTTTCGAAAGCCTGGTCGAGCTGCCCCTGCGCCTGCAGGTGCTGCCCCAGCGACAGGTTGGATTCGAACAGATGCGCCTCGGTGCGCTGCTGTGCCTCCTCCAGCTTTCGCACCGCCGCGACAGCGAGCGCGCCTGTCAGCAGGGCCGCGGCCGGCAGCATCAGCGGCACCCAGGTCGCGTTCACGATCATCAGCGCGAAATGGGCATTCAGCAGCACGAACAGCAGCATCAGGCTGGTGACCAGACCTGTCCAGAAGCGCAGCCTCGGCAGCACCAGCACCAGGTATGCCGTGACCGCAGCGAACACCGCAAACTGCAGCAGCAGGCCCCAGTCGGGCACCGCGAACAGGTCGCCGTACAGCAGGTTTTCGATCAGGTTTGCGGTAATCATCAGCGGCGCGACGGCCTCGCCGCCGGACAGCGTCACCGGATCGACCAGCGACGGCGCGGTGATGCCGATCAGCACGTCCCTGCCGCGGAACCGGGCACTGTCCGGCGGCGCTTCGTCCGGCGTATCGGCATAAACTTCGTGGAACGAATGGACCCTGAACGCGGGCTGATCCGTGTGTCGGCTGTACAGGCGCGGATACGCGCGATAGCCCGGATCGGTGTCCAGCACGCGGTCGCCGAGGCGGATGTCCTGCCCCGGCAGGATATCGATGTCGCCCGGTTTCAAACCCAGACTCAGTGCCGCGAACACCAGGCTGAATGACGGATAATAGCGGTCGCCGTACTTCAGCAGCAGCGGTGTCACCAGCGCGCTGTCCGCGTCCGTCGCGAACTCGTCCAGCATGCCGGCGTCGCTGTATTTCGCCAGCAGGCGGATCGGCGGCTGCGCCTGTTTGACCGCGGTCAGATCGACGTTCAGCACACTCGGCAAATAGGCCAGCCAGCCAGCCGGCGATGCCGGCAGGCCCGGCAGCGCAAATTTTTCGAGGGTTTCGCGCGTGCCGGACACCGGCGCATGACGGCGTTCACTGCCATAACCGCTGCTGATCGCGAGCACGGTGTTGCCGGATTTTTTCAGCGGCGCCGCGAATGCGCCGTCGGTATCGAGGCGCTGGCGCGCGAGGAACAGGATATCCTTCACGGTTTTCTCGTGCTCACCCTCGTAGCTGAACCGCATCGTGTCGAGACGGTTCACACCGAACTCGCTCTGCGGCGTGTGCACCGGCAGCGCGATGCCGATCGTGCGCGCACCGGCTTCGTTCAACTGCCTGATCACCACGCCGAAGTAGCTGCGCGGCCATGGCCACTTGCCCAGCTGCTGCAGCGAGGCCTCGTCGATCGCGATGATTTCGAGATTATCCCTGGCCGCCGGGGCGGGCATAAACCGCACGCCGGTTTCATAGGCGCGCCATTCCAGCTGCGACACGTAACCCGTCCAGCCCGCGAGCAGAAACAGGCCGCTCGTCGCCAGCCCGGTGAACCAGCCTGTTTGCCAGAATTTTTTCTTGACCATGCTGTGCTGCTTGCGCTCCCGGGGCGGGATTGATGCTTAAACCTCGACGGAAAGGTCTGCTGTGCGGTGCCGGCGCAGGCATCGCCGTCTGCCGGCCCGCGCCCTGAATTCGGGTGACCAGATGAGTATAGGACAGGAATACACAACCACCACCGGCGCATTTAATAACGTATTGCGTTATATAACGCGTTACGTTACATTTGCTTTATGCCATCCGCACACCATCCCGGGTTACGCCTGCAAAGCGAGTACCTGCTGCCGCTGGGCATAAGCCAGAACCGGCTCGCGCGCGAACTCGGTGTGCCGCCGCGCCGGATCAACGAGATCGTTCTCGGCAAGCGCGCGATCTCGGCCGACACCGCGGTGCGCCTCGCGCGGTTTTTCGGCAACGATGCGGGCGACTGGATGCGATGGCAGGCCGACTTCGATATCGAACGCGCCGCGGCCAGTCTCGGCAGCCGGCTCCCGCGTATCCGCGCTCTGAACGCTGACGGTTGCGAAATCCCGCCGGCCGCAGCCGTGGCATCCACCGCAACCGGCGCGACGATCCGCAAACGAATCCTGAGGTAATACCGCATGAAGCTGAAGACCTTTCCAAACCCGTGGAAGCTGCGGCGCAGCAGACGCGTATTCGAAAACCCGTGGTTCCGCGTCGATGAGGACGAGGTCACCAATCCCGGCGGCGGCATTTCGAACTACGGCAAGATACTGTTCAACAACATCGCGATCGGCATCATCCCGCTCGATGACGATCAGCACACCTGGCTGGTCGGCCAGTATCGCTATGTGCCGGACTGTTACTCGTGGGAGATCCCGATGGGCGGCGGACCGCTGGACGACGATCCGCTGGAATCGGCGCGGCGTGAGCTGAAAGAGGAAACCGGCCTGAGCGCGGGCCACTGGCAGGAACTGATGCGTCTGCATACCTCGAACTCGGTCACCGACGAGCGCGGCATCGTCTATGTTGCACGCGAACTTACACTCGGCGAACCCGAGTTCGGCGAAACCGAAGACCTGCAGATCATCCGCCTGCCATTGCAGGAAGCCGTGCAGCGCGTGATCGACGGTGAAATAACCGACGCGACCAGCGTCGCCGGCCTGCTGCGACTCGGATTTAACGGCCGTCGGTAAATAATTCTTTCACAGAACCTGATTCTGAACAGCTTGAGGTAAATTATTCTTTCTTCGCACTTGATTTTGATTTCGACATTACTATAATTGCGCTCTCCAAACATTACCCCTCGAGGATTTATGTTAATCCGCTAACCGAGCGTCACCTTTATGACGACGCCGGGACCCACCCCTTATCACTGACGTTGTTATATAGGAGTACTTGAATGAAGCCACTTGCTTCTCAGGCGCTGGATAGTGTTATACCTATCACAGGCAGAATTGCCAAACAGCAGATCGCGGCCGGATACACATCGGGCGACGAATCTGCTGACCACTTCATCCGCCGTAATGGCATCGAATACGCCGGCACACACCTGATCCTCGATCTTTGGGAAGCTGAAGGCCTCGACAATCTGGAACTGATGGAATCCGCGATGCGCGAGGCCGTGCTGACCTGCGGCGCCACGCTGCTGCACATCCACCTGCATCACTTTACGCCGAGCTACGGCATTTCCGGCGTCGCGGTACTGGCCGAATCGCACATCAGCGTGCACACCTGGCCGGAACGGAGCTTCGCCGCATTCGACATTTTCATGTGCGGTGACGCCAAACCCGAACTGGCGATCCCGGTGCTGAAACGCGCCTTCAACCCCGGACGGATCAACATCTCCGAACATATGCGCGGCATCAACAACGAGATATGAAGGAATTCACCGAGACCCTCTACGATGCGTTCGGCCAGACCTTCCGCATCGACAAGGTCTATTTCGAGAACAAGACGGAGCACCAGCACCTGATGATTTTCCACAACGCGTCCCTCGGGCGCGTTATGGTGCTGGACGGCGTCGTGCAGACCACCGAAAAAGACGAGTTCATCTACCACGAAATGATGGCGCACGTGCCGCTGCTCGCGCACGGCGCGGCCAGGCAGGTGCTGATCGTCGGCGGCGGTGATGGCGCCATGCTGCGCGAAGTCCTGCGGCACGACTCCGTCGAGCTGGCCACGATGGTCGAGATCGACCGCGCGGTGATCGACATGGCGAAGACCTGGCTGCCGAGACACTCGGCGGGCGCATTCGACGATCCGCGCGCGAACATCGTGATCGCCGACGGCATGGACTTCGTGCGCGACACCGATCAGACCTTCGACGTGATCATATCCGACAGCACCGACCCGATCGGACCGGGCGAAATCCTGTTCAGCGACGACTTTTACGGCCACTGCAAGCGCATCCTGAATCCCGGCGGCGTCGTGGTCACGCAGAATGGCGTGCCGTTCTTCCAGCTCGACGAAGTGCAGACCACGTCGAGACGCATGTCGCATCATTTCAGCGATGCCACCTTCTACAGCGCCGCGGTACCGACCTATTACGGCGGCATCATGACCTTCGCCTGGGGCAGCAACGAGCCGTCCCTGCGCGAAGTCAGCATCGAAACACTGTCGCAGCGTTTCGAAGCATCCGGCATCAATACCCGTTACTACACACCGCAAATTCACAGGGGATCGTTCGCGCTGCCACGGTACATCGTCGATGCAATCGAACAGACGAGAGCATGAAATCCGTTGAGTGACCGTAGCATCCAGTACGGCGCCAGCGAGGCGGATGCCGAACACTACCAGGATCTCGTCAAACGCTACGGCAGCCCGCTGCTGGTGGTCTACCGCGACAGGCTGCTGGCGCAATACGCGCTGCTGTGCAAACAGCTGCCCGGGGTCACGCACTATTATGCGATAAAGGCTTTCCCGTACGAGGCAGTGCTGAAGATTCTGGCCGACGCGGGCGCGAGTTTCGACGTTGCCTCCGCCGGTGAAATCGACATGCTGCGCAGGCTGTACATCAGCGGCCGTCGCACCATACACACCCACCCGATCAAGAAAAGCATCGAGATCAGGGCCGCGCTGCGCGGCGGCTCCACCACCTTCGTGGTCGACAACATCGAGGAACTGCGCAAGCTGCTGCCCTACCGGCATCGCGTCGGCGTGTTGCTGCGCGTCAGTTTCCGCAGCACGACGGCCAGGGTCGACCTGTCGCGCAAATTCGGCTGCGCGCCGGAGCAGGTGTCCGACATCGTGCGTGAAGCCGCGTTGCTCGGCGCCAACATCCGCGGGCTGTCGTTCCATGTCGGCTCGCAGAGCCTGACCCCGGATGCGCATGTCGACGCGATCAGGCGCTGCGCGTCGCTGATCGGCGACATCGAGGAGGCCACCGGGCGGCCGATGAACGTGCTCGATATCGGCGGCGGATTCCCGGTGGACTACGCGCGCACCGGCATCGACTACGACGCCTGGTTCGAGCCGATCCGCGAAACGCTGTCCGGCGCGCTGCCGGATTACGTCGACGTGATCGCCGAACCCGGCCGCTTCCTGGTCGCGCCGGCCGCGACCAGCATCGCGACGGTCGCCGGCAAGGCGCGACGCGGCGATTTCCAGTGGTACTACCTCGACGACGGTGTCTACGGCTGTTACAGCGGCCAGCTGTTCGATCACACCACCTACCCGCTGCAGATACTGAACGACTCGCCCGAACGCGAACCCAGCATCCTCGCCGGCCCGACCTGCGACAGCATTGACGTGATCGCCGAGAATATCGAACTGCCGCAGCTCAGGGAAGGCGACCTGGTCATCGGCCACATGATGGGTGCGTACACCTACGCCACGGCCGCAACGCGATTCAATTCACTCAGCGGCGCGCAGATTGTTGTTATTTGAATACAGGCGGGGATATAGTGATAATTGATACCAGATGAGGCGTATTTCATCGTGATCAAACGTGAAACATCTCCACAGTCTCGCAGGTGCCGAACGCGTGAAATGCCGGACCTTGAAACACACAGCCAGACCTGACCGACGGCAATGAACATCGACCCCGCCACCGGCCTGCTCGAAAACACAAGCTGCCTCCCTTCTCCCAATATGGACGAGCGCCCCGAAGGCGCGGCCATCGACCTGATCGTGGTGCACAGCATCAGCCTGCCGCCCGGCGAGTTCGGCGGTGACTGGATCGGGAAGTTCTTTTGCAACGAGCTGCCGGCGGACGCGCATCCGTATTTCGAACATATCCACGCTCAGCGGGTATCCGCGCACGCACTGATCCTGCGCGACGGGTCGGTCGTCCAGTTCGTGCCGTTCCATATGCGCGCCTGGCATGCGGGAGAGTCCTGTTTCCGCGGGCGTGAGCGCTGCAACGATTTTTCCATCGGCATCGAGCTCGAAGGCACGGACACGCTGGAATTCGAGGATGCGCAGTACGCAGCCCTCGCCGAGCTGATACGCGCGCTGCGTTACCGCTACCCGGACCTCAGATCCGGCCAGGTCGCCGGCCACAGCGAGATATCGCCTGGCCGGAAAACCGATCCCGGCACCGGCTTCGACTGGGCGAGACTGAAATCGCTGCTGGCCTGAAATTCCCCGCGCACGCGCTATGCTTGGTGCAAACACAACAATATAAATACATGGCGCTGATTTCCATCATTCTCGGTTTGGTGTTCGACCGGCTGTTCAGGCATTTGCACGAGCTGCGCGATCTGTCGTGGTTTGAATACTATACCCGTGCGATCGCCCGCCTGTTCGGCTTTAGCTACGGCCCGCTGCAGATGATGCTGATTCTGTCGCTGCCGGTGCTGCTGATCGCGACGATCCAGTACCTGCTGTACGGCATCCTGTTCAACCTGCCCTACCTCGCCTTCGGCGTGCTGGTATTCGCCTACTGTCTCGGACCGGCCTGCCTCAGCAGTGAACTCGAAATCTACATCGATGCGCGCCGTCTGGGTGATGAGGATGAAGCCATGCATTACGCGGGTGCGCTGACCGAGCGCGCAGCCTCGCCTTCCCCCGACCAGCAGACCGAGGACGTCACGCGCGCGATCCTGCACGCCGCCTGCGAGCGCATCTTTTCGGTGATCTTCTGGTTCGTGCTGCTCGGACCCGTCGGCGCGCTGCTGTACCGGCTGGTTTCGAATATCAGCAAGCAGGACGAAGTCAATGACGGCCTGCTCTACACCGCGATCGTGATCCAGGCGCTGATGACCTGGGCGCCGGCGCGGATGCTGGCGCTGGGATACGCGCTGACAGGGCATTTCGAAGGTGCATTGCAGGCCTACCGCAACCGGCCGTACGAGCCGGACATCGGGCTAGAAAACGACGACGTGCTGATCAGTACCGGCATCGGCGCGTTACGTGATTTCGATTCGACCGACGAGCTCTCCGGCATCCTCGCCGCGCGCAACCTGGTGATACGCGCAACCATGGTGTGGATCGCCGTACTCGCGGTGCTGACGCTTGGCGGCTGGCTAAGCTGAACGATGGTGTCCGCAAAAAACGCAATAGACGCGAATATGAGTAAATAACCTGGTCCTCATCCGTTCAGCATTGCGTAAATATCCCTGTCATGGATTTTTGTATCGAATAACTCACGTTTTGTTTAGTGACATAATCCTGCACAAGCAAGCAATCTCACTGAAGGTGCTTCCGTGCTTTAAAATAATCTCTTTTTCGCGTTTTTCGCGGACATTTTGTATCTCTGAGGCACAGGCAGGAT
>Ga0210123_1001581_pt1 | contig 11399 bp, 9 predicted proteins | sample Muzzi_PWB_D2_FD_185535 | JGI IMG/M metagenome (GOLD analysis project Ga0210123, IMG submission 185535) | Wetland microbial communities from San Francisco Bay, California, USA, that impact long-term carbon sequestration - Muzzi_PWB_D2 (SPAdes) | ecosystem: Environmental > Aquatic > Marine >... | reverse complement strand
CTGAGGCAGAGCAACGACCTGCCCTACGGCTTTTCTCGTCCGCCGATTCTGTCACACACCGGTGCCGCCTTCAGAGCCCATTGCGTTTGGCAATGTTCCACCCCGGCTTTATCGTATCGGACGATACATTGCGTCTTGAGCCTTGGCGGTGCTTGGCTCAGTTGGGCATTCGTACGGACGTGGCCCCTGTTCGGGGACAAGGAACGCTGAGCCCAGCCAGACCTGTGTGGAGCGCGGCGGCCTGATTCGAACGTGAATCGTGGACGAATGATCGCGGGTGTCCGTGGTCTACGGACACGAGAAAAACGGCGAGGTCGATGAGTTCGGCGTGAGCGGTTACGTGCACAAGAACACGTTCTTGATTTTCGATCGAAAGACGGAGAGCCTCTGGTATCCGCTGGAGGACACCAAATGGACGGCCATCTCCGGCCCGTGCAAGGGCGAGACCATTCCGTTCATCAAGGAACCGCCGATTCAGACACTGGGCGAATGGCGCAAGAAACACCCCAACGCGGTCGTACTGTTGGGATCGAAGAAAGACCTCGCGGGCGCCAATCGCAATTGGCCGGTACGCCCGCTCAGTTCGGGGTGACGATATCGCAGGGAGGAGGGTTATCGATCCTCTGTCCCTCGAACGGACCGCAAAGATGTCCGGTCTCCCCGAAACAGTTGCCAAAGAGCCCGGCATCCGCGCTGTATTGGAATTCCCACGTGCCCGTCATCGTATCGCCACTGACCTGTCCGTTGATGATGGTGGATCCCTCTTCACCAATGCACGATCGTGTCGGAACATCCACCAGCTCTGTCATGCTCAGGTCACCGGTCAATGGGTCAAAGGAGTGTGCGGTGATCGACCGATTCGTGTCCAAGACCACATTGTTGTCGTATCTCACTTCGAGGTAGTTCGGACCGCCAGTACTCGGATAGAACACCTGGATGCACTCCGGATTACCCTTGACGGGACCGGAATCCGTGATCAGATTCTCGACCAGTTCATTGTTCTCATCAAATCTGAGATAGCGGAGCTCGTTTTCGAATTCTTGGGCGTTTTCCGGATCGCACTCTTGGGTAGCGTGAAATTCAACCCTCCACCAGCCGGTAAGCGATTCACCGCAGTCCTCGGACACATCCACCTCAAAGCCGCAGATGAAGCCCGGGTCGCTGCGTTGCAGGAAATCGAACGGCACGGCGTGGCATTCCACACCCGTCTGGCCGACCGGGAACAACGCGCCCGACGGAGGATCGCAGGACACGAAGCACGCGGGTCCCTCGGCGAACGCCAGACCCTTGGCCTGGTGATCCGTAATCCCGATTTCGGTTTCCTCGCCATCAGTGTTGACCGTGAACAACGGGCCGGGACCGTGATCCTGTTTCCAGAGAAAGGTCTGTTCCGCCGACCAGTAGGTCAGCGCCTGGGCCTCTTCGTTGATCAAAGCGGTCGAGGAAATATCGATGTCCGTTGTCGCGCACAACGGCCCGGCCGTGTTGTCGATGCGCTCGAAGATCACGCACTCGTCAAAACCACCGCCGCCACGCCCGTCGTTGTTGTCTCCACAGCTACCGCTGTGGCCGGAGGCGTGGTAGAGGAAGCCGTCGTCCGGGTTGTAGGCAATGGCCTCACCGTCGTCGCCACGCCCCAGCCTGCAAAGCAGCGTGGGCTCCGCCGTTGACTTGTTGAGAGTGTGCAGCGACTCCGGCCTGCACGCACCGTCACCGGTGACGCCGTACAGCGTCCCATCGGCGCTGAAGGCCAGCCCGGCGAACGAATCACCCGTGTAGCCGACCGGCGTCACCACACCGGTCACGGGATGGACCTTCGCGAGTAGTCGTCCCTTGCCGCCGCCCGGCGTTACGCCGCGTCCCCCGTTGTCGACGGCACACTCGTTCTCGCATGCACAACCGTCGTTTCTCGGCCCGCACCCACTGCACTCCTGGTCGATCTCATCCCAGAAACAAGAGGCGATGCCGCCGTCGCCCAGTATAAAGGACGCCTCACACTCACCTTGCGTCGAGAGATTATGACAACCTTCTGACCCTCGACAGCCGGCAAAGTTCGTGCGGGTCGGATCACCGGCACACACCAATTCGGGCAGCGTGCTCGGAGCACAAGTGTTCTCGCAGCTGCCTTCACATTCGTTTCGATCGCCACAGCCACGGCACGTCTGGCCATCGTACCAGCAGGAAGCCACGCCGGAATCGCCCTCCACATACGCCAACGCGCAACCTTCGGGATCGCCGTTGAAACGCTGGCAGCCGTTGCTGCCGGAAAAGCCCGTGAAGACTTTGCGCGTGGCATCCGCGCATTCAGGGACGGCGCGGCAGGTGTTTGTGCAACTCCCGTTGTTGGCGTTGTTGGATCCGCAGCCGCGACAGGATTTTCCATCCCAGAAACAGGAAACGACACCGTTACCACTCAACGCAAAGGACTGCTCGCAGCCCGATTGGTCGTTATCGAAGAACCGACAGGCCGCCGTGTTGGGTCCGCCAAGGTAGGTCGTACGGGACTCATCCACGCATTCCGGCTCGGGCGCGCAAGTGTTGATGCAGAAAGATCCCGGCCCCTCACCGGCCAAGGCATCACCCTGAGGACCGGACCGGCCACAGCTGTAGCACACGCCGGATGGCTCGTCATAAGTGCATGATGTCACGCCGTCGCCACCCAGCGCGTAGGCCATTTCGCACCATGCCTGATCGCCATTGAAGCGATCGCACGCATCGGCGAACTGCGGCCCACCGCGGTCCACGTTGCCACTACCCTCAGGGCATCCGGCGAAGACTGTCCGCGTGGCATCCACGCACTCGCCGACCCGCTGCACTTTGAGTAGTGCCCATAGTTCACCCGTCGTGGGATGCGTGGCGAGTCCGTTCCCACCGACGACGCACTCCACCGGCTCACCCGCTACGGTCATTAGCACTTCGTGCATCGTCGACGCGGAGTGTTCATCCACGACGCGCAGTACGCCATCGGTAGACGCGACCGAATACAGGTTGAGCCGCGGACCGTCGACCGGACAACTATCTACGCAAGCGTCCGCGCGGGGCTTTTCGTATTCGACGACTGTGCCATTCGGCGTCTTGCAATCCGCAAAGATATCGTCCGGACATTCGCAATCGATGCAAACGCCAATGCACTCGCATTCGATGTCCTCGCTCGACTTGTACACGGTCGCGTGCCAGGATTCGGCAGTACCGCCGACGAACTCGTGAAACTCGGCGCCGAGCAGGTGGTACGAGCCACCGTTGCTCGAATAGGTCTTCAGTTCAAACGCGAGGAAGTCGGCGACTTTCAGATCTTGTGGAAAATCCAGGCCGGCCGGCGAGTTGATGACCAGATCCACCACCACGAGGACGCCGTCGTCGATACTGCCGTCAACGCGGACCCAGCGGCGCTCGCCGTAGGGCTGCACGGATTCGCCATTACGCAGGCGCGCCGCATCAAGTGTGAACACAAAACACTCGCCGTTGTACTCCCCGTGCCGCAGGAATGACAGCCGCATGGTGACGTCGTGACCTTCGTCGTACATCTGCGGGATGGCCACACGATAGGCCGTCGCGTCTTCCTCCGGGCTGCCCAGCACAGGTTCCGAGATTGACACGACGTCGACGGGCAGGTCACCCATCTCGTTGCCTTCGATGGTAAAGAAGTCGTCCACGAAGATCGAAAAAAAGCTCTGGCCGTCCACCCCGGGCGCTCCTCTGGAACCGGCGGGTCCTCTTCTCCCCTCGGGACCTTCCGGCCCTGCGGGTCCTTCAGGCCCCTGAGGCCCATCCGGCCCGGCCGCACCGGGATCACCTTGTGCACCTTGTGTACCGGGCGCACCGTCTGCACCGGGATCGCCCTGGGCACCGGGATCACCATCCGGTCCGGTCGGACCGGGGATCGGTTGCCCGGCCCCTCCACCGGTGTTACCGCCAAGCAACACGCCGCTGAGCAAACCGCCGACGAGCAGGTCGCGCTGGTAATCTTGAAGACCCAAGAAACCGATGCCGGTGTCACAGCCGACGAAGCAGGCCAAACCGACCGCGACGGTCGTCACGATCGAGTGTTTTACGAACCTACGACTGGATCTCTTCATGGTGTATGCGCTCCGTAGTATCCCCTGGCTCGATGTCTTTGGCGTAGGTGGCTCGATTACCGCTCGTGGCAACGAAACGCGCACCGGGGACGTGCCAATTCTCTTTCGATCCGCCAGAGGGGCGCCGCATGACGCCCCGTCGACACTACAACCAGTCTGCCCGGTCCCTCCACGAGGTCACGGCAACCAGTCATGCCGGCGATCTACCGCGCATTGTATTCGATTTCAATGCTCTACTCAAGCGCGGGACTACCTTCAATGGAAAGTCCGATTAATCTCCAAGCTCCGAAACGACCCCGGCGAAGTGCTGACAGCGCGGGTGCCAATCGAGCGGCGTGGACCCTGGCGTTACCGGACGGCACAACTCCCAATGCTGGCCGTCGATCCGATAAGTTTGGCAGATAGGGAAGACGAGGCACGATGGCGAAATTCGTGCGAATCATCGGTCCTTGTCGAATTGCTTGTTGGCACGCAGCAAGACGACCGGCCGGGTAGTACCGCACGTTGCGCACGGGCCTATTGATGCATGCTCTTGATTTCTTCGGTGTCGGACACGGTACGACTTGATCGAATCTGGAGCTTGCGTCGAGGTTGGCCGTACTGATCGACAGTCGTGGACATCAGCGCATCCAGCGTCGCATAGGACTCGTCACCAATCAGCTTTCCAAACACCGTGTATCGACCATCAAACGTCGGTTCACGAGTATTGCAGATGAAGAACTGGGAACTGCCGGATTCCGGATCGTCGTCAAGCAGCGACATCGAGATGGTCCCGCGCTCATGCACCTTATTACTGATTTCCGTGCTGACGCGCTTGCCATCCGGCCGAATGCCCGTACCGTCGCCGTGTTGACACCCTCCGAGAATGAACTGCCCCGGTTCGATTCGGTAGAATACCGTGCCGTCATAGAACCCATCACGTACAAGCTCCAGAAAGTTGGCCACCGTAGCGGGTGCCTCATCGAAAAAGAGCTGAAATGTCAGCGTCCCAGCGTCCGTCACGAATTCCACGCTTTTGCGCTGCGCGACGGTGATGTAAACGGGGTCTTGCTCGACGGCCCCTTTGTACGGCGTCCACGTGATGCGAAATCGCCCGGAAGAGCGCACGGCCGGGAAGTACTCGCGCATATCGATGGAGGTTCCCACGATACTGTGCGGCGCGACGATGAGAATCGGTGCGTCCGCAGGGGCACGATAACCGAGAGGCTCGCTCCAATGGCGGTCACTTTGCGTCACCACAGTGATACTCGGAGAGGAGCCGCTACTGAAAATATGCGGTAAGGGCAGGCCAACCTCCGGTGTCGGAATCTGCGGCGTCGTGCCCGGCACCGTGAGGGTCACCGCCTCGTCGGTCGTATTTTCGATGGCGAAGGTCACCCGGACCGGCTGTCCGATCGGCACGTGTGAGCTGGCAGGGATGATCCGTGCGCGCAACCCCGGGATCGTCACCGGTTGTTGACCCAGAGCCAACGAGACCGGAAGAAGAAGGCAGCAAGCCACCGCCGCGGTTCCAGAGCGAAAACGAAAGATCATGCTGCGAATATCTCCAATGTCGACTTCTGTCAAAGGCCCCCATTGTCTTGAGTTTCTTTCGCGTGTCCAGCAAAAGGACGAACCCCGCCCACCGGAAGGCCCCCTTGTTGGTACCCGCTCCTATGCCTGTCAGTTGCACGAATCGCGGACCCACAGCGGCGAGTCTTGCCAATTCGGGCGTGGTTCCGGAGAATCCGGCAATGTCCATAGCAGACGATCCAGCGGTGCAGACGCTGATCGCCGCGGCGAAGGCTGAAGACTTCGGCAGCGGCGACATCACGACCGACCTGCTTCCCCACAGCCGCCAGGTGTCGTCGTTCGCGTTGGTGGCGAGCGAATGCGGCGTGCTGGCCGGGCGCGACATCGTGCTACCGGTGCTCCATGCTTACGACGTCTCGGTGACCGTCGAGTGGACGGACGACATGGTAGAAGGTGCTGTCCTTGCGGACACGCCGTGCACGCTGGCGAAGCTCAAGGGCCCGCTGGGTCCATTGCTATCCGCCGAACGGGTCTTACTCAACTTCCTCCAGAGGCTCTGCGGCGTCGCCACCCTGACGAGACAATTCGTGGATGCCGTGGACGGCACAGGGGCGAGAATCCTCGATACGAGAAAGACGACGCCCGGATGGCGAACGCTTGAAAAATACGCCGTACGATGCGGGGGCGGCGCCAACCACCGGCAGGGGCTTTACGATGCCGTTTTGATCAAGGACAACCACCTGGCCGGTACCGACGCCAATCGCCTCGCGTTCCACGTCTTCGACCTTCTCAATAATCTCGATCGCGGCCGGGTGAAACCGGATTTCGTCGAGGTCGAAGCGGACAATCTTGACATGGTCGAACAGTTGTTGCAGGTCGTCGGTATTGATGTCATTCTCCTCGACAACTTCACGCCGGACCAATGTCGAGAGGCCGTCGCGCTTCGCGACGCCGAGGGCGTTCGCGACCGGGTGCAGTTCGAGGCCTCCGGGGGCATCACGCTGGACACGGCGCGAGCCTATGCGGAGGCGGGTGTCGAACGCATTTCTGCGGGTTGCCTGACGCACTCCGCCCAATCACTCGATCTCAAGCTGGAGCGGATCGAATGCTGACGAGCTACACCTACGGTTACTTCCTTGACTACTTGTTGTGGTGGGTGCTGCTGGCGATGCTCCTTGTCCATACCTGGTGCTTTTTTCATTTCTTTCCCCGCAAGTCGCATCCAAGATCCGGCCTCGTCTTGGGAAATATCCTGGTCCTTTTCTGCCTGCTCGGAGTTGCCGGCATCATCGGAGAATCCTACTTCCGCTTTGTGTACAATGCGACGGACTCATTCGGCATGTCGCTTCCCTCGCGACGTTGGTTTCTCATGCACACGAAGTTGAACTCGTTCGGGTGCCGGGACAAAGAGTGGACGACGGAAGAGCCGCCAGGCATTCGTCGCATCGCCTTCGTCGGTGACTCCTTTACCTATGGATGGGGTGTGGAGGATGTGGCCGACCGGTTTACCGAACGACTCCAGCGCAAATTTGACGCCCGCGACCCAGGGCGCACTGAAGTCTTTAATGTGGCCCGGCCCGGTTGGGGAACGCAGGATCAAAAAATACCGGTAGACAACTTGGTCACGCGATTCGATGTCGACGAAATCGTTCTTTGTTATGTGCCCAACGATATTGAGAAGAGGCTGCCGAGGGACGAGACATTCGACCCGATTCGACCACCGGAACCGGTGCTCTTCGACCCCGATCGTTCCTGCCTGCTCGACTTCCTGTACCGCCGGATTTGGGTGCCCCGCGTGCCGACGGTGCGCGACTACCATGACTGGCTGGCGGCGGGATTCGAAGATCCTGTGACCTGGGACCAGCACCAGCGTGATCTCGGCGAACTTGCCGAGATTTGCCGCGATCACGACAGGACCTTCCGAGTGGTGCTGCTCCCGTTTCTTCGGACAGGAGGCACGAATTTCGATGCCAAGAAGATACACAATAGGCTGAAGACGTTCTTCTCGAGCCTTGGGGTCTCGGTCGCTGATCTCCTCCCCGTGGTTCAGGGGCACGATGCCGCCAAGCTGGTCGTCAATGCCGGCGATGCCCACCCAAATGCAACTGCCCACGCCCTGTTCGCCGAAGCCATATGGCAGGCCTTCTATGCGAGCGAATGATCCATGTCTCCGCCCACGCCATCCCTTCGCACCCGGATAGGACCGTTTCATGTGAACTCATTCATCGTGATTTCGTAGCGTAGCATGCGGGTTTCGGCACGCCCCGGTGGAAAATGGTGAACTTCCTCGGCCACCCGCGTGAACCCCACGTGCCGGTAGCATGCGATCGCCTGGGTATTGTCGGGAAGCACAATCAAGGAGATCCGATTCGCCAGCAAACGCTCAAACGCGAATCTCACGACTGACCCGACAAAGGCGATTCCAAGCCCTTTGCCCCGTTCGGGGGGAGCAATAATGACATGACCGAGCCAATAGTGCGCTGTCTGGCGCGCCATGGGGTTTAGCTCCAAATAGCCGAGCGGCCCGGTGGAATGATCACGCGAGAGGACAAACGTCCGCCCGCCGGGTCGTTGCCAACTCAATACTTTGGCCGGGGTGAGCGGCATCGTCGTGCCGGGGGCCAGCCGCTTCAACTGATCGTCGGTGGTGACCCAGCCGGCCACGACCGCCGCATGCCAGTCTTGAAACCCCTGCAACCGCAATGGACTGATCGCTCCCGTCACCTCCACGGGCCACGTCAGCTCATCGGAAGAGTTGTCAGCCATCATCTCTGAATCGTGACCGCCAGGCTTGCCCAGCACAAGCCCGGGCGTTCCATGGGGCTGCACGCGAACCACACCGGTCGACGGGGCAAAGGTCACATTCATGAATGCCTGGCCCGCCCCAGGACCGTGCGGTGCGTGCGCTACGATCTCTCTGGGCCAGTACGGTGATCTGTGCGCGGAAAGATAGAATTGCTGAATGCCCGGAACTGGATTCGAACCAGCACGTCCGCAATTGGACACAAGCACCTCAAGCTTGCGCGTCTGCCAATTCCGCCACCCGGGCCATCGATGCAGGAGTGTATCTTGCCCGTGCAAGGCGTCAACCAACATGGGCGGATTCCGGGTCGAATCTCGCAATCCCCCGGCGATGGTCCCACCGCCGGGTTCGCGCCACCAGCCTGATCCAACGATGTGCGAACCCCGCCCAAAATTGCGACCAACGTCGGTCACGTCTATTCTCCTGCACGGCTAGGGACTCGACGTAACGTTTCCACGAGAGTTGTTGCGATGACCCATGGCGCCGTCATGGACGGATTGACGCTAAGCTCTTTCGGATCAGTCGGTGACGTGTTCGCCGTGGTCGGAGAGACGATGCGCGCGCATAAGGGCCGAAGTGTCGTGCAAGTCGATCTCGACGGCGTCACTCACTTCCTGAAGCGTTTTTGGCTCACGCCCTCGCAATTGTTCAAGGGCCACGTACGCCGGGGCTTTCATGAGCTTCGTATGATCGACTGGCTGTACGCGAACGGTTTCGAAGGTCCGCGTGTGGTCAAGCGGGGCTGGTCGGGAAAGCCGCCGTTTTGCATGCGAATGTATTTTCTTATGGAAGAAGTGGCCGGTGAGCTTCCGCTCGAGGCCGCCTGGTCAAAGTTTGTCGACGACCGAGAGTCCCTTCTGAATGCGCTGGCACGGTTTGCGGCACGACTTCACGATGCCGGATTCGTGCACACGGACTTTTCAGAGCGCCACATTCTCGTGGGCAAGCTGGCGGACAGGTGGACATTCCGCCTGATTGACGTGGAGCGTGCATGTGTCGGTCGGGCTACAAACCAACGAGTGGCGGACGATCTGGCAACCCTGGCGGCAAGTGTGATGAATGGAGACCTTCGTAGCGTCTTGAGGTCCACGTTTCTTGACACTTATGCCGCGAGACGGGTTTCCTGGCCGGACGATTATCCCGTGCGCGCGCTCGTGGCGAAGGGGAGGCCCACCAAGTCGTTTTGATGGTCGTACTTCGTACGATTCGCTAGTACGATGTTCCTTCACATTTGCGGTCTTTCTCTGTCAAGGCTCCGGTTTCTCCACAGTGAATTGAACGTCAACGCCACGGGAGGCGAGTTCGCCCATCATCCAATCGTACAACGGCTCATCCGGCGCTAATCGCTCCAATGGCAACACGCCGGCCTGACTCAGCCTCCCGCTGGCGACGGCACGGGCCATAATAGTGGCAGGAAACGCCGTGGTCCGTGCCATGGAGGACATACCATTCGGTTTGTCATACTCGTCATACAGATCGTAGGAAAAACGCGTCCGGCACCCGTTCGCGAGGTCGTCTACCACCACTCGAAGAACGGTGAATTCCTCCTCGCCGCGTTCAAGCCTCCACCTCGGAAAGAGCAGCGACGAGGTGACGTCCAGCGGTCGCACGCGAACGCCCTTCACCTCGATTTCGTTCTTATCGAACAAGCCGGTCTCGCGTAATGCGCGCATGAGATCGATGTGACCGGGATAGCGCAGGGTTTTCTCCTTCATGAAAGGAATGGCCATCGTATCGAGAAGGGTGCGCAGGCCGTCCGTGTTGAAGGCCTCCAACGTGCCCACCCGAGGGAAGTCGACGAATTCCGGTTCGGATAGGGCAGGTTTCGTGACGACCTGACCGTTCTCGATGAGTCTCGCCGGACGCGTGTACTCCTCGATCACGTCCGACGGCGCAAAGGGGGCTTTGTAGTCGTAAGGCCATCGGCGGACCTTGGGCAGCCCGCCCACCATGATCACGGCACGGTCGGCCGAGTCGAGCTTCGCGTAGGCGTGCCCGACAAACAGATTGGACAGACCCGGCGAGACACCGCAATCGACGACCGCCGTCACGCCACGGGCTTTCGCTCGTGCATCCAGATCGAGAGCGTTCTCGGGCATAAAAGAGATGTCACAGAAGTTCTTACCCGCGTCGATGATGATTTCGAGGGTACGGAACCCGAAGACGCTAGGTAGAGCTCCCAGCACCACATCGGCCTGCTCCACCACCGACCGTAGCGTCGGCTCGTCGGTCAGATCGGCGCATCGTGTCTCGATGCGGCCGAATTCAGCAAGCCTCGCGAGGTTATCCTCTGACACGTCTGCGACCGTAACGGCGAATCCGTCGTCCGCGGCCAGATCGCGGGCCATGGTTTCGCCAATCATGCCGCAGCCCAGTACGACAGCATTCTTAGTCATGTTTGCAGATATCCGTTACTTATTGTCAGTCTATCCACCGACCGGCGCGATCGGTCTCGCCCGGCGTGCCTGCCACACGAACATCATCAGGGCGCCAAGTATGACCCCACCGCCGATCGCCGTCGATAGCGGTACTTTCTCGCCCACGGCAAGATACGTCCACAACGGAACGAGCGCGGGTTCGATCATGGTCACCATGGCTGCCTGGTACGCGGGAACGCGCACGAGTCCCAGCGTATAAAAGTAATAGGGCAAGCCGAACTGGACCACCCCCAGAATTACGAGAAGAAACGCCTCTCTTCCCGTGACGATCAGCCCACCTGCGAACAGGGCAAACGGCAGAATCAGAATGGCGCTGCCGAGGTTGTTGAGTACGGTGACCGCCGCGGAATCGGCGTTCCGCATCTGACGAATCATGAGCGTCAACAACGCGAAAAACAAGCCGGAGCTGAGCGCGATGACCAGCCCGATCAGATCGGTCGTGGCGTTTCCGAAGAAGATGATTGCAATTCCTGCGATCGCCAGCGCGAGAATCCAGATATCTCTGCCCTGCGGCGTCTCCTTGAGGATCCAGGGCGACAGGCCGAAAATCCAGAATGTGGAGGTGTATTG
>Ga0210123_1001579_pt1 | contig 11403 bp, 16 predicted proteins | sample Muzzi_PWB_D2_FD_185535 | JGI IMG/M metagenome (GOLD analysis project Ga0210123, IMG submission 185535) | Wetland microbial communities from San Francisco Bay, California, USA, that impact long-term carbon sequestration - Muzzi_PWB_D2 (SPAdes) | ecosystem: Environmental > Aquatic > Marine >... | reverse complement strand
CGGTCTGGCTGGCCTGGTCATCGTCCTGGTGTACCAGTGGAGTCAGCCGCGCATCGAAGCCCATCAGGCCCGTGTTCTCACGGAGGCGATCTACGAGGTGCTCGGCGGTCCCGAGCGCTATGAGACCGCGTTCCTGGTCGGCGACGCCTTCACCGTCGCTCCCCCGGCGACGGCGGATACGGCCGCGCTCGAAAGGGTCTACGTCGGCTTCGACGAGGCCGGCCGGCCCATGGGAGTGGCAGTCGCCGCCGCCGAACCGGGCTTCCAGGATGTGATCCGCCTCATCTTCGGCTTCGATCCCGGGTCGGGCGAAGTGGTCGGGATGAAAGTCCTCGAGAGCAAGGAAACGCCCGGCTTGGGGGACAAGATCGGGAAGGACTCCGCCTTTGTGGCGGAATTCTCCGGTGTGGCCGTGCCGTTGGCGGGTGTGAAAGCCGGGCGGGCGTTCGGCACTCCCAACGAGGTGGACATGATCACGGGGGCGACGATCTCTTCCCGGGCCGTGATCGACATCATCAACCACCGCCTCGAAGGTCTGGGAGCACCGATCCGGCAGTACTGGGCGAGCGGTGCGGTGGAGGCTGGACGGGCAGCATCGGATGAGCCGGTCTCCGTCTCCGTCTCAGGGCCCCGGACCGGGGGTGTTCGATGAACGTCACGACCCCCCAGCAGGATCTCCTCCGGGGCGTCTGGAAGGAGAACCCCGTTCTGGTTCAGCTCCTGGGCCTTTGCCCAGCCCTCGCCGTCACCAACACGGTGGCCAACGCCATCGCGATGGGACTGGCGACGTTCTTCGTCCTGCTGGGCTCGAGCATCCTTGTGAGCCTCCTCAAGAACGTGATCCCCTCCGAGGTGCGGATCAGTGCGTACATCCTGATCATCGCGACGTTCGTCACCATGGCGGACATGATCCTCGCCGCTGTCGTGCCCGACATCCACAAGGCGCTGGGGGCCTTCATCGCCCTGATCGTCGTGAACTGCATCATTCTCGGCCGACAGGAGGCCTTCGCGTCCAAGAGGTCCGTCGGGCGGGCCATCCTGGATGCGGTCGGGACGGGGGCCGGCTTCATCGTGGCCCTCCTGATGATGGGGGGCTTCCGCGAGGTGCTGGGGAACGGCTCCTTCCTGGGCCACGCCCTCTTCGGTCCGGGCTTCGAGCCCTGGATCATCATGATCCTGCCCCCGGGTGGCTTCTTCACCCTGGGCTTCATCCTGCTGGCTTTCGGATGGTGGAAGGATCGGGGGGTGGTGAGCGTGAAGCCGCGGCGTTGGCCCCACGGAGTCACGGTTCAGACCCGGATCCCGGATCCGGTGGGTGACGTGGCAGCGGCCAGCGGTGCGAGGGGGGCGAGGTGAACGGCGGATTGGGGGAGCTCCTCTGGATCTTCGTCAGCGCCATGCTGGTGAACAACTTCACCCTCGTCCTCTTTCTGGGGCTCTGCCCGTTCTTGGGCGTGAGCGGTCGGGTGGCCACGGCCCTCCGCATGGGTGCGGCGAACATCTTCGTGCTGACGATCACTTCGCTCGCGGCGTCCCTGCTGAATACCTACGTCCTGGTAAATGCCCCTTACCTGCGGCTCATTTCCTTCATCGTGGTCATCGCCTCGCTGGTGCAGATCGTGGAGATGACCATCAAGAAGGTGAGCCCGACCCTATTCAGGGAGCTGGGAATCTACCTGCCCCTCATTACCACGAACTGCGCGATCCTCGGCCTGGCAATTTTCCAGACCAACCGCGGATACGGCTTGGTTGAGGGGCTTTTCTTCGCGGTCGGAGCGGGTGCCGGTCTCACGCTGGCGTTGGTTCTGATGGCGTCGATCCGGGAGCGGACCGAGCTGGCCGACGTGCCGGCGATGGCCCGAAACATGGGACTGGTCCTGATCGTCGCGGGCAGCCTTTCGCTGGCCTTCATGGGCTTCGCGGGGCTGCTCAGCTCGTGAGGATCGAGTGAGGAGGAGGAAACCGTGACTGCGGCGTTTTTGGCGGTGCTCGGATTTGCGAGTCTCTTCGCGGTAGTGGGCCTGATCCCTCTGGAGAAGAGGAGTTGCCACGAGGAGTGCGCGGCCGAACGCGGGGCCGACTGCTACGGCTGCCCCTTCGCACCGGGCGAGGATGTTGACGGAGTGAGCTCCGGAGAGAGGAGGTGAACCCGATGTCCAAGGGAAGATTCCCGGATCGACGTGATTTCGTGGTATTCGGGTTCGGGGCGTTCGCGGTGGCGGCGTTGCCCGGTCCGCTTCGGGGCCGTCAGCGACTCGTGCGGAGGAGTGTGCCGGTCATGGGCACGATCGCCGAGCTCGCGGTGGTGGATCGGAGCGAGACACGTGCACAGCGGGGTCTGGACGAGGCGATCGCCGAGCTTCGGAGGGTCGAGGGCCTCATGACGTGGTTCCGCGACGACTCGGACGTGGGGAGAGCGAATCTGAAGGGTCGGGCGGGCCACCCGGTCCCGGTCTCGAGCGAGACCGCAAACGTGCTGCGCGAGGCCCTCACGTGGGCTCGTGCGAGTGACGGAGCGTTCGACCCGTGCATCGGGCGGAGCGTCCGCATGTGGGACGTCACGCATCGCACGGAACCACCCGAGCCGTCCGCCGTCAGGGAGCTCGCGGGACGGGCGCTCTGGAGGAGCCTGGAAGTGGAGGTCACAGGGACCGCGCCCCGCGTGACGTATCACGACCCCCGGATCTCGCTCGACCTGGGAGGGATCGCCAAGGGCTACGGGGTGGACGCCGCGGCCGCCGCCATCCGCGACCTCGGCATCTTTCGTGGCCTGGTCAACGTAGGCGGCGACCTGGTGGCGATGGGGCTTTCGGAGGACGGCGACCCGTGGGAAATCGGCGTCCGCTCGCCGGAGGATCCGAACGGGCTGGTGGCTAAGATCCAACTGGCCGACGGCGCCCTGGCCACTTCGGGGGACTACCTGAACTACTTCGACCATCGAGGCCGTCGATACCACCACCTAATGGATCCCGCGGCGGGTGAGCCTCGGCGTTCGAAGATGCATTCCCTCACGGTCTCGGCCGGCTGCTGCATGGCCGCCGATGCCGGGGCGACGGCGGCGTTCGGTATGAGCGGGGAGCGGGGTGGGGCCGTTTTGCGACTCGGCCGAGCGGACGCGCGCATCGCACACACGGACGGAGGGTGACGGCAATGACGGGCGGAGGTGAGAGGAAACAGGAATTCGAGATCCGAACGGCGTACTGCTCGGCTTGCGATCACAACGTGCGGGTCGCGTTCACGCCGGGAGAGCCCGGGATCGAGTCGCACCCCGATGTCTCGGGCCTCGTGTGCCTCGAGTACGGAGAAACCTGTACGGGGGAGATGTGTCCCCTTTTCGACGTGCCATCGGACCAGATGCGTGAGAACCTCAGACGGCTGCTGGAAGAAACCGGGCCGCAAGCGGAGGGCTGATCATGGAAACCAAGGACAGGGCGGAAAGCCGCAAGCTGAGCAGCGCCTACTGCCCGGGATGCAACCGTGCCGTGCAGATCACCATGACGCGGGCTCCGGCGCACCGGGGACACGCCAACCTTCCCGACGGAGCCGAGATGGTCTGCCTGGACTTCGGGGCTGGATGCACCGACGGCCGCTGTCCGATGACAGGGATGCCCGGCATCGTGATGGGGGTGAGGCTCGCGAAGAGCCATCTCGCTGATAAGCACTTCCCCACGATGCTCGCGCGTTGTGACGCCTGCGGGAACGTGGCTCAGCTCGAGGTTCTGGATGAGGCGCTCGCATTCTGTCCGATCTGCGAGTCGACCACCAAGTGGATGCGTCTGGACGTGGATCAGGATGGGAGCGTGGTGGTCACTGTGAAGTGAGGAGCGGTTGCCACCTCATGGACCTGGACGGGGTAGGGGTCACGCCGTGCCCACCGACCCCGCGCGAGGCGCCCCGTGACTGTCCGCTTTCCCCACCACAGACGAACTGGAACCGAGGAGCTTCCTCCGTTCCGCGAGCGCGTGAAGGCGCTCCGCCTCGTTCCCCGCTTCCTCGCGATGGTCTGGACGACCCGACCCTCGTACGGCGTCGGGATCCTGGCTTCGCGGATCCTGGGGGCGTTCGGCCCGGTGGCGATGCTATGGGTCGGGAAGCTCATCATCGACACCGTGATCGCGAACGTCGGTGCGGAGAGTCCCGACTGGCGGGGCCTTTTCGGTCTCGTGGCTCTGGAAGCCGCGATCGCGCTGACCATGGAGGGGCTTCGTCGGGTCTCTAGCGTCCTGGAGTCTCTTCTCGGCGACCTCTTCGCCAACGAGATGAGCGTCCGGCTGATGGAGCATGCCGCCACTCTCGATCTCGAGCACTTCGAAAACCCCGAGTTCTACGACAAGCTTCAGCGGGCTCGGCGTCAGACTATGGGTCGTGTGGCGCTCCTGGGGACGCTGCTCCAGATCGGTCAGCAAATGCTGACGCTCTTGTCCCTTCTGGCGGCCCTCGTCGCCTACAACGTGTGGCTTCTGGCCATCCTCGTGGCCGCGATCCTCCCGGCCTTCCTGGGCGAAACCCACTTCGCGGGCATCACCTACTCTCTCTTCTGGCGATGGACGCCCGAACGCCGAGAGCTCGACTATCTCCGTTACGTGGCGGCCAGCGACCAGACCGCGAAGGAGGTGAAGCTCTTCGGCCTGTCCGACTACTTCATCGGCCGGTACGCCGACCTGGCCGATCGGTTCTATGAAGCCAACAAGGAGGTGGCGGTCAAGCGGGCCGTCACCGGAGGCGCGCTTTCCGCGTTGTCGACGGCCGCGTACTACGGTGCCGTGGCCTTCATCGTCGCCCAGGCGGTGGCGGCGGCCATCACGATCGGGACCCTCACCTTTCTCATCGGCTCGTTCGATCGGAGCCGCGGGCTCATCTCCAGTGTCCTCCTCCAATCGGCGAACGTCTACGAGCAGAGCCTCTTTCTGAGGGATCTCTTCGAGTTCCTGGAGATGGAGCCGAGAACGTCGAGCGGCCCTGGGGCGCGAGCGATGCCGAGGCCCATCCGGAAGGGCTTCGTATTCGAGGATGTGGGCTTCCGGTATCCGGACAGCGAGCGATGGGCCCTCAGGCACGTGACGTTCGAGCTCGGACCGGGGGAGCGTGTGGCCTTGGTGGGCGAGAACGGGGCGGGGAAGACCACGCTGGTCAAGCTCCTGACGCGACTCTACGACCCAACCGAGGGGCGAATTCTTCTGGACGGGACCGACCTCCGGGAGATCGACGCAGACGGGCTGCGTCGATCGATCGGGGTGATCTTTCAGGACTTCGTTCGCTACGACATGATGGCTCGAGAGAACATCGCGGTGGGCCGGATCGAGGATTTGGACGATGAGGTGCGGATCCTCGAGGCCGCACGAAAGAGCCTCGCGGAGGACGTGCTCTCGGCCCTCGACTCCGGCCTCGATCAGATGCTCGGCCGGCGTTTCGACGGTGGCGCCAACCTCTCGGGCGGCGAATGGCAGAAGATCGCTCTTGCGCGAGCCTACATGCGGGATGCCCAGGTGCTGGTGCTGGACGAGCCGACCGCGTCCCTCGACGCTCGAGCCGAGTACGAGGTCTTCCAGCGCTTCAGCGAGCTCACGGCCGGAAGAATGGCCGTGCTCATCAGCCACCGTTTCTCGACGGTGCGAATGGCCGATCGGATCCTCGTGCTCGAGGGTGGCGGAGTCGCCGAAGACGGGGGCCACGAGGAGCTACTGCTCCAGGGGGGCAGGTACGCGGAGTTGTTTTCGCTGCAAGCGGCGGGGTACCGGTGAGCCGCCCCCCGGACCCGCTGGACCGTGACTTCCCGCTGGGCGACGGCGTGGCCGACACCCGTGTCACGGCCTCCTGCCCCTACTGTGGTGCCGGCGCGGACCTCACCGTCGATCCGGGGAGCGGTGCGGTCCAGGAGTATGTCGAGGACTGCGCCATCTGCTGCCGGCCGTGGATGGTTCGGCTCGTGTTCGACCGGGAGGGGCGGGCCCGTGTGACGCTGGCGACGGAAGACGAGGGCTGGTAGGCGGCGTCAGGTGGCCGAGATCAGCACCGACTCCATCGTGACAGGTTCGACCGGTCGGTCACCGGGTCCCGTCTTCACGCTCCCGATCGCCTGGACCACGTCCATGCCGGAAACCACCTTCCCGAAGATGGCGTGTTTTCCATCGAGCCAGGGTGTGCCGGCGAGCGTGATGAAGAACTGGGATCCGCCGGTATTCGGTCCCGCGTTCGCCATCGAGAGAATGCCCTCAGAATCATGGGCGAGGCCGGGTCCGAACTCGTCGTCGATCGTGTGACCCGGACCGCCCCGGCCTGTACCCGTGGGGTCTCCGCCCTGGACCATGAATCCGCCGATGACCCGATGGAACACGACGCCGTCGTAGAAGCCATCCTCGGCTAGGGTGATGAAGTTCTTCGTGGTCTTCGGCGCTCGATCCTCGAAGAGCTCGACCTCGAAAGAGCCGTGATTGGTTTTGAACGACGCCTTGCGATTCGCCATGTAGGATCCTTCTGCGGGGACGGGTGGAACGTGGTGAGCGTGACTCATGCATGATAGGCCGATCTCGGCGTGCAGGGCACCCCAGGAATCGGCTCGATCAGCGGTCGGGGCGGATTAGCGGGGGCGGTCCACGACGATCCCCCGGCGACACTCGATGCAGTGGAGCCAGAGTCGGTGGCGGACGTAGGCGACGTGGTCTTTCGGCGGCACGTCGCGCTCTTCCATTGGATGCCCACAACGAGGACAGGCGACCGACTCGCCGGCCCGGACAGCGTTCACGATCCGGTGCTCCTCCACGCGACTGTAGTCCGGATCGTTCATGGCCGGCCTCGCGGTCGTTGCAGCCCTCAGTCTGGAATGCTAACGTCTTGCACCTCCAATCCCCAGCAGGGCGAAGCCAGGCGTGTCCAAAGAAGCGATCGAGATCGAGGGTACCGTGAACGAGGTGCTCCCCAACGCGACGTTCCGAGTCGAGCTCGAGAACGGCCACGAGGTTCTGGCCTACCTCTCCGGGAAGATGCGGCAGAATTACATTCGTGTGCTCGAAGGTGACCGGGTCAAGGTCGAGCTCTCTCCCTACGATCTCAGCAGAGGTCGCGTCACCTACCGCTACAAGTAGGGCCGGGTCCGCCATCGTGTGACAGCCTGGGCCCGGACGGCCATCGGTACGCCCGGTCCCACGCCTCATCGTTCGGGAGCTTTTCCTTCGGCCGGCAGATGGTCGCGTACCGGTGAAGGTCTCCTCTCCCGATCAGGCCAGTCTGCCCCGGATGAGCTCGGACCCACTGCCCTCCCCAGGTCCCTTGTTGGGCCGGAGTCCGGCGACCGCCGATCTCAGGACCTTCCTGGAGCGGGCTTCGAGCGTCGACGTTCCCGTCCTCCTGATCGGAGAGTCGGGGACGGGCAAGAGCCATGTGGCCCGCCTCCTGCACGGACGCAGCCGTCGAGCCAACGGGCCCCTGGTATCGGTCAACTGCGCGGGTGTGCCCGACGGGCTCTTCGAAGCCGAGTTCTTCGGCCAGCGCAAGGGTGCCTTCACCGGCGCGTCCGAGTCACGCCCCGGCCTGTTCGAGCAGGCCTCGGGTGGCACGCTCTTTCTGGACGAGGTCGGTGAGCTTCCGGGCCACCAGCAGGCCAAGTTGCTCGCCGTCCTCGAAGATGGTGTGGTCCGGCGCATCGGTGGCACGAGGGTCCGATCCGTAGATACGCGGGTCGTGGCGGCAACTTGCCGTAGGCTGGAAGAACTCGTGGCTGAGGGTGCCTTCCGTCTGGACCTGTATCACCGACTTGCTCTCCTCCGATGCGAAATCCCTCCGCTGAGAACGAGGCTGTCCGATCTGAAGCCCCTCGTGGATCACTTCCTGAAGCGTCTGGCCAGAAGGCACGGGTTCGCTCGGGTGACCCTGACCGACGGCGCTCGACGGCGGCTCGAGGACCACGCATGGCCGGGGAACGTCCGGGAGCTGAGCCATGCGCTCGAGGCTGCGCTCATCCTGGCCGGGCGCACTCACCTCGATCGAACGCATTTCGAACCCGTCCTCCGCACGAGCGCCGCGCCGGCGTGGGTGGCGGCCTCGGATTCGGGCAAGGTCGCTCAAGGGCCCGGTGAGGGGGGGCGTGGAGAGGCGCTGCACCCGCGTGAAAGGCGCCGATACTCCTTCTACGGATCCGACGAGGAAGAGCGTGCGTCGATCTTGGACTCCCTCGCTCGTCACGGAGGGAATCGTACCCGGACGGCCAAGGAGCTCGGGATGTCGAGGAACACCCTACGGTTGAAGATGCGAAAGTACGGCGTTTGACCGCCCGCTCGGACGCTGGAAGATCACCGTGGGCGCGGTGGGTGCCTCCGCCGGGACGTGGCGTTGACTCCGGCGGCGCCCACGACTCCCCAGCCAGCCATCCAGAGGAGCACCCGGATGAGCGCCACCCAACCTCCGCTGCCGCCCCCGGCAAGGAAGGCCGAAGCGAGCCCCAGGTCGTCCAGGGGAAGCCCGACCACGTCGGCCGGGCCGGCGGCGGGACCGAGCCATTCGGGATGGAGCCGGGCCACCAATTCGAGGACCGACAGCATGGTGGCGACGAGAAGGGCCGCCCAACCGTCGCCGGCGACACCCCATCCTCCCAGCGCCCAGACGAGGACGGCAAACACGAGGTAGAGCAGCATCATGCCCGGTAATCCGGAGACCAGGCGCAGAGCATCTCCTTCCGCGCCGCCGACGAGCGACGAGCCCGCGACCAGCAGGATCGGAAGTCCTGCCAGGATGAGGGCGGTGGCGGTCAGCGTGGCGAACCGAACCCCGTGGAGGAGAAGGGGATTTACTGGGAGTTGTGCCCAGTGCAATGCGATGCCGGATCTCGCCTCTCGCCCGATCCATCCTCCGGTAAGGCTCCACACGACCGCCAGCCCTCCGTAGAGGGCCACCACAGCGGACGTCCGAAGTCCCGCGGAGCCTGGCGGGACCGCCTGGGTCAGAACTGCGCCAAGGAGGGTCGCGACCGAGACGACCGTCAACCGCGAGCGGCAAACACGGAGGCGAGCCCTGCAGGCCGCAACAGCTCCCAACGCTCTCAACGCTCGTCCCGTGGGTGCGGAGGGGGTCTCTCGGCACCGACCCTCCGCCCGGCCGCGGCGAGTCGCGCAGCGACGCACCCGTGCTCCAGAACGATGGTGCGGTCTGGCGGGCCCGGGGCCGAGCGAGGGTCGTGGGCCGTGACGACAACGGTGGCTCCCCTGGCTCGGACCCCCATCAGGACCTCCCGCACCCGCGTCGCCGATGGGGGGTCCAGACCGGAAAGGGGCTCGTCGAGCATCACCAGAGGGGGTTGCCCCGCCAGCGCGAAGGCGAGGGCCACCCGGCGGGTCGTGCCTTTGGAAAGCCGATCGACCCGTTCTCGGGAGACGTCACACAGGCGGAGTGCGGCGAGAAGGGTCGCGGCCTCCTCCCGAGCACGTCTCCTGCCGTAGCCGCGGATGCGAGCGGACATGCCCACCCATTCGGCGACCGTCCAGCCGGGGGAGGGAAAGGGGTCCTCGGGCAGGTAACCCACGCCGTGGCGTAGTCGATACGTGCGGGCGGACACACCCGCGACCCTGACCTGGCCGGCACGGCTCCTGCTGAGGCCCAGTAGGGCCAGGATGAGGGTGGACTTCCCAGCGCCGTTCGGGCCTACGAGAGCCGTGATCTTCCCAGACTCGACCTCCAGGTCCACTCCGCGGAGGGGTCCGCTCGGGCCTCCGGAGCGGTGCGCCACGACGAGCCCCTCTGCTACGACGACCGGGCCAAGCTCAGCCATCCCGTCGGATCCGGGCGAGCGCGGTACCTACGAGGAGGTCTCGTACGAGCAGAACCTCCTTGCGGCCGACGAACGAGGCGTTCGGCGCCGAGACCTCGAAGCGGGTCCGACCACCTCCGGGACCAAGCAGGTCGAGGGCCTCTGGCCCTCTCGCGGAGGGGATGCTCAGAAGCGGCCCCGCGGTCGAGGATCGCACTTCGATGAAGGTGGGGAGGAAGTCGGGCATCTCGAGGCGTCTTCCGACGCGCGAAGCCTGCACGGCGAGGGCCTCGAGGCGGATCCGAATCGAGTCGGGAAGAGGGAGTCGCTCGCTGGTGGGAACGCAGAGGGTGATGGACTCTTCACCGTCCGATTCGGGATCCAACGGCCAAAGGCAACCGTCGGAAAGGGTGCCTGCGAGAAGCGTTCCATCCAGGACCGCCGCGACCGGCACCCGGAAGGGATCGAAGCGACCTCCGGGTTGGAGAGCGAGGTCGAGCAGAAGGTCGACGTCGCCTTCCGGTCCGACGCGTTGGTAGAGTCCACGCATGCTACCATCCATGCCTGTGCAGGTTCGTACCACTACGAACCCACCCGACGGGTGTCCGAGAAGTGACTGACCCGGCCCGAACGCGCAGCCTCCGTCGGTGAGTCCGACGGGTCCGAGCACGCGGCCGGACAGGTCGAAGCGCACGAGCCGGTCGCCCCTGGCCTCCAGTACACCGACCTGGTCTCCCGATACGGCCAGAAACGATGGGCTCTGGAGCTCTCCAGGGCCGTCTCCTTCACGCCCGAAGCGCAGAGGCAGTGACTCGGGGTCGTTGGGGAGGACGACCACCTGTCGGGCGCGGGGATCGAGAAGGACCCACCCCGAGTCCACGTCGACGGCGGCCCCCACCGAGAGCAGCTGCGGAAGCGTGTCGACGCGATACGCGTCGCTCCAGCGAGGTCGCTCGACGGTTAGCGGTGGAGGGAGGAGAAACGCTTCCCCTTCCGCGGCCGGGCCGGTCCCGCGGGGGACGCCCAAGCCACGGCTGAGGGTGACCACCAGGGTACCGAGCAGCGCGGCGAGCCCCAGGGCCCAGACAAGGAGGAGCCCCAGCGGGCGTGACGGGACCGGTCGTGGTGCGAGTCGCAAGGCTTTCGGGCTCCGTGGAGAAGGTGACCCCTGGAAGGTTCTTCGCCCGGGGGGCCGGATGAATGGTGCGATGGGCCTGATCGCTCGGGGGAGCAGCGGACGATGCGGACTGTGATGAAGCCCTCCCCCGGGTTGGCCGGGGGAGGGCTCCGGACTCAAATGGGGGGCGGGGGCGGGAGGATGTAGTGCCACGGAACGACGGCACCGCACGCGAGCAGATCGAACGCCGCCCACGCGTTGCAGTATTGAGCCCCCCACCACGAAACGTCCTTGAGCCCGTCACCATTTCGGTCGACACAGCCCTTCCAGGAGTCCCACACACCGGTCGCGCACTGGCCGAGGCGCTCGGAAAGCGTGCAGCTCCTGAGAAGTCCGAACGAGTCGTAGGTCACACACGGAATCGTCTGCGCCTCACTTTCGTTCGTGGCCGCGTCGCCGAGCACGGCCAGAAGGGCCAGTACCATCAGCCGACGAAGGACGGGTGAGTACCTGCGCCACCACCACATGGAAGCCTCCCTGCGAAGATTCG
>Ga0210123_1001578_pt1 | contig 11408 bp, 9 predicted proteins | sample Muzzi_PWB_D2_FD_185535 | JGI IMG/M metagenome (GOLD analysis project Ga0210123, IMG submission 185535) | Wetland microbial communities from San Francisco Bay, California, USA, that impact long-term carbon sequestration - Muzzi_PWB_D2 (SPAdes) | ecosystem: Environmental > Aquatic > Marine >... | reverse complement strand
GTCTGTGGCTGTGGTCGCTCCGTTTCCTCACCCAATGCACGGACACGGCCGCGCACCGCAACTCGCTGCGCAAGTTTCGGCTTATGGTCTATTCGAAGGATTGCCTCAACCAGCTCGTCGACGACACCGGAATCGACTACGACGGCAAGAGCAACGGTATTGCGTATTTCTTCCGCTCGCGCGATGGCCTCAAGGCCGCGCAAAAGCACATGGGACTGCTGCGCGACCACGGGCTCGAACTGGAGTTCCTCGATCGCGACGGGCTGATCGCTCTGGAACCCTGTCTGCGTGCCAGCAACGACATCGTGGGGGCCATTCATTCGCCGAGCTGCCAGACGGGCGACAGCCATAAATTCGCAAACAACCTTGCCGACTGGTGTGCCACCCACAACGGTATTTCACTGCGCTATGACACCGTCATCGAGCGCCTGACCGTGGCCGATGACCGCGTCAGCGAGATCCACACCGACAAGGGGCGGATCGCGGCCGACGCCTTCGTACTGGCGGCCGGCGCCGAGAGCGTGTTCCTCGCGGAATCGATCGGCATCCGCCTGCCGATCTATCCGGTGAAGGGTTATTCCATCACGGCGCCGATCGAGGACCCGGCCAGGGCGCCGCGAGGGGGCGTCGTCGACGAGGACCGGCTGGTCGCGATGTCGCCCCTCGGCAATCGGCTACGTGCCGCCTCGTCGGCGGTATTCACGGGCTTCGATTACGGATACCAGCCCGAGGACTTTCGCACGATCTTGGAGACCGTCCGGACGCTCTTCGGCAACTCGGTCGATTGCGGCGCGGCGGAGTATTGGTCCGGTCTCCGGCCGATGACACCGAGTTCGGTGCCGATCCTCGGCCCCTCGCGCTATCGAAATCTGTTTCTCAACGTCGGGCACGGGCACGTCGGCTGGTCCATGTGCTGCGGCGCCGGAAAGTTCGTGGCCGACTGGATCGACGGTCGGAAAACCGAGATCAGCGGCGAGGGCTTGATCGCGGCCTAGAAATGATCGCAGGCCGGGACCGTATTGCAGATTCTCAAGAACGCTGACTGCGCGGGATTGGGCGTCGAACCGGGATTGGAGATTTGGAAAGTCTCTGCGATCGGCAGATCGCGATAGGGCGGCAATTGCCAAAGTTCCCCCCGCTCGGCCAACTCCTTGGTCAAGTGGACCGGCAGCATTCCAATTCCGATATTGGTACGGATCATACGCTGTACTTCCTCGACGTTGCAGGACGCCGCCCTGACCCACTGGCCGAACGAGGCAAAGGCGCGTACCGCGGTTACCGGCCCCATGTGCTCGCCGCCCAGCACGTCAGCCGTGAAGCTGACATAGGGCAGGCCCCTCAGGTCGTCGAGCTTCAGCTTCTTCTTGCCGAAGAACGGGTGGCCCTGCCCGCAGAACAAACCATAACGCTCGCGCGCAAAGAGGATCTTTGCAAGGCCGTCGGGAATCACTCCGTCCGATAGGCCGATGGTTGCGACCTTGCGCTCCACCGCGCGAATGACGTTGGCGGTCGTTTCCACCGTGAAGCTGACCGATGCCCTGGGATGATCGGCGAAGAATTTTGCCAGCATGGCGTCCCAGGCAGGATTGCGCGCGCTGCTGATCGCATAGATGCTGATATGCCCAGTGATTTCCTCGTCTGCGTCGGCGGTCAGATCCGGCAAGCGAACCACCGCGCCGAACATTTCGCGCGCTTGCGAGAAGACCTTCTTGCCGGCGTCGGTCAAATCGAAGCGTCCGGGGCGGCGGTCGATCAGTTTCTGCCCAACGGTATCCTCGAGGCGCTTCAACGCCATGCTCACGGCCGGTTGCTGCAGCAAGAGTCGATTGGCGGCCGCGGTGACGCTTCCCTCCTGCACGACGACGAAGAAAGTGTGCAGCAGGTTCCAGTCGAGCTGCCGCGCAAAGCGGTCCAGCCTGTTTTCGGCCATTGTCGTGCCCTACGCCCGGTCCCGCCCGTTACGTTCGGCGTATTGAGGAACGGCGAGCCTGGTCGTTGACAAGACGATAACCCCCGACGGGCCGGCGCCGCAACATGGACGCGGAACGATCACTTTCGCGGCTCCTGGTTGCAGTAGCCGCTATGAACCACTCGGCTCAGGCCGGAAAGACCGGTTCCGCCAGGCCCGCAACTCCGGCATCGACGGCGAAGAGACTGCCGGCGAGGGGCGCGCGCGCCACATCCGCCGGCGACATGTCGACCGAGGCCGTCGTGACGAAGAGGGTGCGTAGTTCACCGCCTCCGAAACAGCAGCTCGTGACGTGCGGTACCGGCAGGCTCACCGTCCTGTCGCGCCGGCCGTCGGGCAGAAAACGGGTCACCCGCCAACCGCCCCAGTGGCAAGCCCAGAGGCCGCCCTCGGCATCGACCGTCATGCCGTCGGGCTGCCCGTCATCGCCCGAAAACTCGGCAAACAGACGCCGGTTGGCCAGCGCCCCGGCCACGGGGTCCAGATCGTACAGGTAGATCCGTCCGGCAATGGTATCGGCAAAGTAGAGGCGCGTACCGTCCGGGCTGAAGGCGGGGCCGTTCGCGCAGGCGAAGCCCTGATCGACGACCGCCGATGCGCCGTCCGGCAGCACTCGATACAGCTGCCCGACCGCATCACGCTCCTCGATGTGCGAAGAGGCGAGCCACAGTCGCCCGCCGCGATCGACCTTGCAGTCGTTGAATCGCGTGTCGGCCGGCCGGGCATTGGGGTCGATCCAGGGCTTCAGGCTGCGTTGGTCGAAGTCGCAGTGCAGAAGGCCCTCGGGCGCGGCGAGCAGAAGGCCGCGCCGGCCACGCACCACGCCGCCCAGCGGCGTGGCTAGCGGCAGTTTCCACGTCTCGTTCCGCCCGCTCTCTGGATCGAAGCGGTGCATCGCCGGCCCCTTGAGGTCGAGCCAGTAAAGCCGCTTCTCGTCGGGCAGCCAAAGCGCCGACTCTCCGAGTCGCGATTCGATCCGGAGAACAAGATTGGGAGTCATGTCAGCCCTCTCGACCGGCCGCGCCCTGCGGCATCAGGTGGCGCGCCGCCGCCAGACAGAGCACCGTGGTAAAGAGAAGAATGAGGGCCACGAGCGCATTGATGTCGGGCGTGAAGCCAAGCCGCATCATGGCCCACAACCGGATCGGCAGCGTATTCTCCGTGCCCGTCACCAGGAGGGTGATCATGGTCTCGTCGAAGGACAGCGCGAAGGCGAGGACCGCCGCGCCGATCATTGCGCTCGACAGGTTGGGCAACAGCACGTAGCGGAAGGTCTGCAGGCCGCTCGCCCCCAGGTCGTAGGACGCTTCGATCAGGCTGCGGCTCAGCGACTGCAGCCGTACCAGGACCGTTCTGTAGACGAGGGCCAGGACGAATGCCGTGTGCCCGATGACGACCGTGACCAGCGAGCGGCTGAAATCGATCTCGCGGAAGAAAATGAGCAGCGACAGCCCGGTAATGATCGGCGGCATCAGGAAGGGCAAAAAAACGACAAGCTGCAGAAATTCGCGGCCCCGCGACCGGCCGGAGTGATAATAAAATGCCAGCAGCGTGCCCAACGCCAGCGACAGCACAACCGCCAACACTCCGACGATCAGGGTGTTGCGGAGGGCCTCGAGAACCCCCTCGTTGCGGGTCAACGCGGAATAGGCTGCCAGCGTCGGTTCATCCCAGGTCACCGTACCCCGTTTGACGGTAAAGAACGACGAGACGATGGGAACGAAGATCGGACCGTACAGGATGACGACGACGAACCCGGTCACCGTGGAGAGTGCAATGGTTGCGGTTTTGTTTCGGGTCATCGCTGCTCGTCCCGGCGATTGCCGAACAACGCACCTGCGGCGATGGCGCCGACGACGACGGCGGCCAGGACGACGGACAAGGCGGCACCGAAGGGCCAATTGAAGGCCATGCCGAACTGACTGTAGATGATACGTCCAAAGGTGAAGCCACTCTGGCCGCCGACCATTTGCGGCGTCAGGAAATCGCCGATTGCCAGAACGAAGACGAAGGTTCCGGCGGCAACGAGACCGGGCAGGCTCAACGGTAGGATCACCTTGACGAAGGTTTGCGCGCTTGACGCGCCGAGATCGGCCGACGCCTCCAGCAGGCTGCGCGGAATCCGCTCCAGCGAGAGAAAGATCGGCAGAATCGCAAAGGGGATCAACAGCGCAGTAAGCGTCAGGAGCACGGCATTCAGGTTGAAGACGAAAAAGGTCAGCGGTTGGTCGATCAGGCCGAGGGCGAGCAGCGCCTGATTGAGGAAGCCGTTGCCGCCCAGAATGCTGCGAATGGCGTAGATCTTGATGACGTAGCTCATCAGCAAGGGCACCACCAGCAGCATGGCGAAGCTGTATTTCTTGCGGCCTTCGAGACCGGCGAGGAGATAGGCCACCGGATAGCCGAAGCCGATCGCCAGCCCGGCGACCTTGAGGCACAGAAAGAGGGTCCGCCAAAACACCGGCAGGAAGATGTCATCCGTAAAAAAGCGCTGGTAATTGAGCAGCGTGAGGCTGAAGCGCATCTGCCCGCCTTCGACCCAAAAAAAGCTGTACACGAGGAACGAGGTCAGCGGCACCAGAATGAAGCCAATCGGCACCGCGTAGGCGACGACCGCCACCGCGGACCGCCAGGTACCGGCCGCAGTCACGTCGAGCGGCAACCCGGCAACGCGGCGTCTCATGCCAGGACCAGCCGGCAATCTTCGGCACTCCAGTTCAGAACCACCCGATCGCCGGATGTCACTTGCGCGCCGTCGACCCGGCTGGTGGTCTTGACGCGGATGCCGATCGGCCCGTTCGCGGTGGAGAGGGCAACCTCGGTAAGGGTCGTGGCGCCACCGAAGCCGACCGCCATGACATCGCCCATGCAGGCGTTCTCTGCCGCGCCGCCACGACCGACGGCCACGGTCTCCGGGCGGAACACGGCGAAGGCCTGGCGGCCGGCCGGGGCACCCGCCACCTCCGGCTGACCGTCCACGGCGCAGACCAGCGGCCCGATCGGCGTATCGATACGCCGCCGCGTCCGGTCGCCATCGGCCAGCCGGCCCTGGATCAGGTTATTGTCGCCGAAGAACCGGGCGACGAATTCCGAGCTCGGCCGGTAATAGACTTCGTGCGGCGAGCCGATCTGCAGGACGCGACCGAAATTCATCACGCAGATCCGGTCGGCCATGGCGATCGCCTCCTCCTGATCGTGGGTCACGAACAGGAAGGTGGTCTTGATCTCGCGCTGAATTTTCTTCAGGAAAAGCTGCATTTGCTTCCTGAGCTCGACGTCGAGAGCGGCGAGCGGCTCGTCGAGCAGAATCAGGCGGGGTTCACAGATAATGGCGCGCGCCAGTGCAACGCGTTGCCGCTGCCCGCCCGAGAGCTGCGCCGGGTAACGATCCGCCAGGTCGCCGAGCTGAACCAGGTCGAGCGCCTCGGCCACCCGCCGCCGTCTCTCGCCCTGGGGTACGCCGCGTACGGTCAACCCGTAGCCCACATTTCGCGCCACCGTCAGATGCGGGAACAGGGCATAGTCCTGGAATACCGTGTTGAAGGGGCGCCGATTGATCGGCACGGCCGTGATGTCACCGTCGTCAAGCAGGATCTCGCCGCCGGATGGTGCGGTAAACCCGCCGATCATGCGCAGAATGGTGGTCTTGCCCGACCCGGAGGGTCCGAGAATGGTGATGAACTCGCCATCGTGCACGGCAAGGTTGATGTCTTCGAGAACCGTTACCGACCCGAACGACTTCGTGACGGACTTGAGCTCGAGGAGGATGCGGTCTTCTGACATGTCCCGGCGACCGGTCGGCGGAAAGGCACCCGGCCCGTCCGCAAGGACAGGCCGGGTTGTTCGGCAATCCAAGATACCGCCGCAGGCTCCTCGATAAAAGCCTATGGCGCCGCCTTTACCTCGTTCCAGAGATCGGCCCGCTTCAGCGGATCTTCGACGAAATCCAGCCACACCATGGTATCGCCCTCGCTGGCACTGGGCGTCGGGACGACGGCGTTGCCAAAGCCGGTTCGCTCGGTAAGCTGGGCACCGATCTTCTTCTGCAATACGAAGTTGATCCACTCTTCTGCGAGATCCTTGTCGCGCACGCCGCTGGTCAGCGCCCAGGTGTCGAGCCAGGCGAGCGCGCCCTCCTTCGGGTTCACGTAAGCGACATGGGCGCCGGCGTCCTCCATTGCTTTCATCTGTTGCTGGCCGTAGTTGGCCCAGATGAGGGCAACGTCATTGCTCTGGTAAATCTGCAGCGCCTCGTCGGCCGTCGTATAGAAGCTCAGCACGTTGTGCTTGAGATCGATCAGCTTCTTCTTGGCCTGCTGCATCTGTTCGTCGGTCAGATGGAAGGGATCCTTGATGCCGAGGGTCAGCGCCGTGAAGGAGAAATTATGCTCGCCATTGTCGTAGGCCAGCACCTTGCCCTTGTACTTCGGATCCCAAAGCACCTCCATCGAGTCGGGTGCCGGTTTCACCTTGTCCGTATCGTAGATCAGGCCGATCGAGTCGAAAGCGTAGGGGATGGAGTAGACCTTGCCGTCGCGCATCACGCCTTCGACCTTGGAAAGGTCGCGGAACCGCGGCAATACGTTCTTTTGATTGGGAATCTTGCTGAGGTCGATCGGCGTCGTGAGGCCGGCGTCGATGTAGCGCTGAAGCTGCGCCGTATTCACCGCGAACAGGTCGAAATCCTTGCCCTCGCTGCCCTTGATCTTGGCCCAGATTTCGTCATCCGTGCCGATGAAGACGACGCTGACGTCGGCGCCTGACTCCTTTTCGAATTCCTTGACCCAGTCGTCGTCGGCGTAGCCTTCCCAGGCGAGGATCCGCAGCTCCTTGGCGGCGGCCTTCCCTGCCATCGGTGGCATGAGCGCCAGCACCGCGGCGGCGGCCACCGGCCCCGTCCACTTCAACAACGCTTTCAGCATCTCATTTTCCTCCCTTTGTTACCTGACGTGTTGTCATCTGCCGTCGTTAGAGTTGCGAAACCGCAATCAAACCCTCGTCAGGGGCGAGCTCCATGCGATTACGTAGCGGCTTGCCGAATATCGGCGCTTCGATCTCGAACTCGTCGCCCGGGGCGGTTTTCACCCCGGCCGAATAGCTGAGCACCGCTGCGCCGAAAAAATAGGCATGCAGGTCGCCGGGTCGGCGAAACATGTCGTAACGGAAATGGTAGTGTTCCAGGTTGGCGATGGAATGCGACATGTTCTCCTCGCCGGACAGAAAGTCCTCCTCCCAGACCACCTGGCCATCGCGGATGACGCGCGACTTGCCGCGCACGTCTTGCGGCAGCGCGCCGATCAGGAGCTCAGGACCGAACGAGCAGGCGCGCAGTTTCGAATGCTGCGTGTAGAGATAGTTTTGCGCCTCGGTGACATGGTCCGAGTACTCGTTGCCGATGGCGAAGCCGATGCGCCACGGGTGGCCGTTTCGGTCGACCAGGTAAAGGCCGACGATCTCCGCCTCCTCGGCACCGGCCAGCGCGAAGGCCGGCAGCGGCAGCGGCGCGCCCGGCGAGACGATACAGGTGCCGACTCCCTTGAAGAACCATTCGGGCTGCACGCCGATCCGGCCTCCTTCCGGCTTGCCGCCCGCGATCCCCATACGAAAGATCTTCATCGAATCCGATTCCGGCGCGCCCTCGCCGTGCGTCGCGACATGCATCTTGTTGCGGGCGTCCGCGCTGCCGAGATGCGTCAACCCGGTGCCGGTCACCAGGAAACGCGCCGGTTCGGGGTGATCGACGGGCACCAGGACGCGGCCTCGCCGCAACAGGGCGACGTAGTCGACCCGCTCGTCGCGAAGATGTCCATGCACCAGCTCGGCCAAGGCAACCCCGCCATCTGCCGCTTCGCGCGCCAACTCGTATACCGTGGCGGTTCCGTCGACCGGCCTGACGTGGTCGCCGTCCTCGGTAACCATTCCGACCCGCCGGCTTCCGTCGTCGTCGCGATATTGAATGATACGCATGTCGTGCTCAGTCCCTTGGTACGACGCGGCTCAGACCCAGCCGCCGTCGACGATGAAATTCTGCGAGGTGCACATGCGGCTGTCGTCGGCCGCCAAGAACAGGACCATGCGCGCAATGTCCGGCGGGTAAAGCCGGCCGCTCAGACATTGCCGCTCGTCGATCTGCCGCTCGCCTTCGGGCGTCACCCAGAGGTTAAGTTGGCGTTCCGTCATCACCCAGCCGGGCAGAACGCTGTTGACCCGAATCCCTTCGGGACCGAGCTCGCGGGCCAGCGCCCGGGTCAGTCCGACGATCGCCGCCTTCGCCGTCACGTAGGCCGGGCAGTCCGGATCCCCGACCATCCAGGTGATCGAGCTGAAATTGACGATCGAACCGCCGCCGGCCTCGCGCATCTGCGGCCGTACCGCCTGCGCGGCGAAGAATTGGTGGCGCAGGTTGACCGCCATCCGGTCGTCCCAGTAGTCGACCGTCACGTCCTCCGTCCGATGGCGGTCGTCGTTGCCGGCGTTGTTGACCAGGACCCGGACCGGCCCGTGCCGGTCGCGCGCCGTCTCGATCGCCGTCCGCAGATCGTCGATCTCGCGCAGATCGCAGCGAATGAAGTGCGGTGCCGGGTGCCCCTTGGCGGCGACGCGCTCGACCAGGGCGCGCGACGGCGCTTCGGCAAGGTCGACGAAAGTGACGCGCGCTCCCTGGGCGCAGAAATGCTCGACGACGCTCTCGCCGATGCCGCCGCCGCCGCCGGTGACGAACACCGCCCGGTTCTCGAGGCTGGGATAGATCGCGCCGTTCTCGATGGCTCCCGTCATCGCCGCCTCAATGCGAGTGCCGCGGCACGCCGGCGCCGCGCTTGCCGACCAGAAAGTCCAGGTCGCAGCCCTTGTCGGCCTGCAACACATGCGCAACGTAAAGGCTCTCGTAACCGCTGCTGGCGGCCGGCCCGGCCGGTGTCCAGGCCGCTCGGCGCGCCGCGAGCTCCGCCTCGGATACATCCAGGTGCAGCCGTCCGGCGGCAACGTCGAGGTCGATCATGTCGCCGTCGCGGACCAGCGCGAGCGGCCCGCCGACCGCCGCCTCCGGCGCGACGTGCAGCACGACCGTGCCGTAGGCCGTGCCGCTCATCCGCGCATCCGAAATCCGCACCATGTCGGTGACGCCCTGCTTCAACAGCTTGCTGGGCAGCGCCATGTTACCGACCTCGGCCATGCCGGGATAGCCCTTCGGCCCGCAGTTCTTGAGAACCATGACGCAGTTCTCGTCGATATCGAGGGCCGGCTCGTCGATCCGCTCGTGATAGTGCTCGATGCTCTCGAACACGACGGCGCGGCCGCAGTGCGACATGAGATGCGCGCTCGCCGCGGAGGGTTTGAGGACAGCGCCGTCCGGCGCCAGGTTGCCGCGCAAGACGGCGACGCCGCCCTGCGGCGCAATGGGTCGGTCGAAGGGGCGAATGACCTCGGGGTTGTAGTTGGGCGCGTCGCGGCAGACCTCGCCGATCGTCTCGCCGGAGACGGTCATCGCATCGCCATGCAGCAGGCCGGCCTCGGCCAGGGCGCGCAGCACGGCCCTGAGGCCGCCGGCATAATAGAAATCTTCCATGAGGAAGCGGCCCGAAGGCATCAGGTCCACGATCGTCGGCACTTCCCGCCCGAGGCGGTCCCAGTCGTCGAGCGACAGCTCGACGCCGAGGCGCCCGGCCAGCGCTATGAGGTGAATCACGGCATTGGTCGAGCCCCCGATCGCGCCGTTGACCCGGATGGCGTTCTCGAAAGCCTCGCGGTTCAGGATCGTGCTCATGCGCACGTCGTTGTTGACCAGTTCGACGATTCGCCGGCCCGCCATGTGCGCGAGGACATAGCGACGCGAGTCGACCGCTGGGATCGCCGCGTTGTCCGGCAGGCCGATGCCGAGCGCTTCCACCATGCTTGCCATGGTCGAAGCGGTGCCCATCGTCATGCAGCTGCCGGCCGAGCGGCTCTGCCCCTGTTCGGCGGCCATGAAGTCGGCAAGCGACATGCGGCCGGCCTTAACGTCCTCGTAGAAGCGCCAGACATGAGTACCCGAACCGATCGCCTGGCCGCGAAAATTGCCGCTGAGCATCGGTCCGCCGGAAACGGCGATCGCCGGCAGATCGCAGCTTGCCGCGCCCATGAGCAAGGCCGGCGTGGTCTTGTCGCAGCCGACCAGCAGCACCACGCCGTCCACCGGGTTGCCCCGGATCGACTCCTCGACGTCCATGCTGGCAAGATTGCGGAACAGCATCGCCGTCGGCCGCAGGTTCGATTCACCCAGCGACATCACCGGGAACTCGACCGGAAAGCCGCCGGCCTCGAAGACGCCGCGCCTGACCCGCTCCGCCACGTCGCGCAGATGCGCGTTGCACGGCGTCAGCTCGGACCAGGTGTTGCAGATTCCGATCACCGGCCGGCCGTCGAAGAGATGCGCCGGCAAGCCTTCGTTCTTCATCCAGCTCCGGTGCATAAAGGCGTTCTTGCCGTCGCCCCCGAACCAGGAACTCGATCGCAACCGGCGCGGCCGGTCCGCCATATGGATCTCCGATTTACGTTAGGCATTGCCAAACACTGTTTGACAATACTATCTCCAGTAAACAGAATGGCTGTTCCAGAGTCAATCATGCCTCGGTCGTGCGCAGCCTGGCATTGACGCTCGGCTCCGGGCGAGTGACGCAACGGTGATCACATGAGTCAGGGCCATTCGCAACGCTGATCTCCGCACCCGATGCGAATTCGCGGCGGACGTTGCCCGCGAGGCCGGAGAGCTGGTCCGCCGATCCTTTCGCGATCCATCGGTGGCCATCGAAGTCAAGGCGCCCAGCGATGTCGTCACGTCCGCCGACCGCGCGGTCGACCGGTTGATCGCCGAACGCTTGGCGGCGGCCTTTCCAAATGATGGCCGGATCAGCGAAGAATCTCTGGGCACCGAAGCCGCCGGCCTGTGGGTAATCGATCCTATCGACGGAACCGCCAATTTCGCCCGCGGCATTCCGCATTTTGCTGTTTCGATCGCCTTCTGCTTCGATGGGCGGGCCGAAATCGCTGCCCTCTACGATCCCATGGCCGACGATTTATTTTTCGCTCGGCGGGGCCACGGCGCTCAGTGCAACGGTGTTCCGATCCGGGTGGGTGCAGCCGCCCAGCCAGCCACCGCCCTCGTCGAACTCGGCTATTCCCCGAAGCGCCCGGCAACAGAATACCTCGGTTTGGTCGACCGGTTGCTCGCCGCCGGGTATGCGTTTCAGCAAGCCGGATCGGCCGCGCTTGGTCTTGCCTATGTCGCCGACGGTCGGATCGATGGCTATTTCGAATCGTGTCTCTATGCCTGGGACGTGCTGGCGGGCCTCCTCCTTGTCCGGGAAGCCGGTGGTTGGACCAGCGATTTCCCTGCCAGCGGCCAGATCGCAGAGGCTCGAGCGGTGCTGGCGAGCACGCCCGGCCTAGCGGCGCCGCTGCG
>Ga0210123_1001577_pt1 | contig 11425 bp, 12 predicted proteins | sample Muzzi_PWB_D2_FD_185535 | JGI IMG/M metagenome (GOLD analysis project Ga0210123, IMG submission 185535) | Wetland microbial communities from San Francisco Bay, California, USA, that impact long-term carbon sequestration - Muzzi_PWB_D2 (SPAdes) | ecosystem: Environmental > Aquatic > Marine >... | reverse complement strand
GCTTCATCCTGGCCTCCGTAGAAGCGTTTAGCGATCGTGAAGTATCACAATAGTCCGCGGACAACGCGAAAGTCGCAAAACCGTAAAGGATCACAATAGTCCGCGAAAAACGCGAAAGACGCGAAATAATGACAATGCTGTCACCATTGTAAACATTTACATGAACTATTCGCGTCCTTCGCGTGTTTCGCGGACTTTTCGACCTGTATCCCTGCGCGCGGCGCGAGTTTGCCGGATTAGGTATACTTTCGGCGTGAACAAGCCCCGCGCCGAATTCCGGTTTTACGAAGAACTCAACGACTTCCTGCCGCCGGAAAAGCGCAAGATCGCGTTCGACTATGCGCTGGAGCGGCGCGCGTCGGTGAAGGACATCATCGAGGCGCTGGGCGTGCCGCACACCGAGGTCGAGGTGATTCTGGCCAACGGCGAATCCGTGGATTTCAGCTATATCGTCAGCGACGGCGACCGCATCAGCATCTACCCGGTGTTCGAGGGACTCGATGTCCGCCCGCTGCTGAAGCTGCGCGAAACGCCGCTGCGAAATACCCGCTTCGTGCTCGACTGCCATCTCGGCCGGCTCGCCCGATACCTGCGCCAGTTCGGCTTCGACACGCTGTACCGCAACGATTACGATGACGAACAGCTCGCGCGAATCTCGGCGGACGAGCGCCGTATCCTGCTGACGCGCGACCGCGATCTGCTGAAACGGCGCATCATCAGCCACGGCTATTTCGTCCGCAACACCGACCCGCGCAAACAGCTCGACGAAGTGCTCGCACGTTTCGACCTGCACGCGGACATCGAACCGTTCGGCCGCTGCACGCGCTGCAACGGCCGCGTTGTCGCGGTCGACAAGAACGACATACTGGACCGCCTCGAACCCAAAACCCGCGCGTATTTCGACGACTTCTGGCAGTGCAGCTCCTGCGGGCAGATCTACTGGGAAGGCAGTCATTTCAAAAAAATGAAATCGCTGACGGATGAATTCGACCCTGTGCCCCCGTCGACCGGGCGGGACCGCTGAATGCTCGCGCGAATCTGGTTCGGCTTTTTCGCGGTCTCGTTCCTGAGCGCCTGGTACCAGTGGCTGGTCAACGGCCACGCGAGCATCTTCACCGAAATCATGCAGTCGACGTTCGACATGGCCGCGCTCGGCGTCCAGATCGCGATCGGCCTGGTCGGCGTGCTGTGCCTGTGGCTGGGTTTTTTCAGGATCGCCGAAAACGCCGGCCTGATCACACTGCTCGCACGCGCGCTGGAACCGCTGTTCGTACGCCTGATGCCGGAAGTGCCGCGCGGCCACCCGGCGCACGGCAGCATCACGATGAACCTGGCCGCCAACTTTCTCGGTCTCGACAACGCCGCGACGCCGATGGGCCTGAAGGCGATGCAGGACCTGCAGTCGCTGAACGGCGGCAGCGACACCGCGAGTAATGCGCAGATCCTGTTCCTGGTGCTGAACAGTTCGGCGGTGACGATGCTGCCGGTGACGATTTTCATGTACCGCGCGCAGCAGGGCTCCGCCGATCCGACCGCGGTGTTCATCCCGATCCTGATCGCGACCTCGGCTTCGACCCTGACCGGCCTGCTCGCGGTGGCCTGGGTGCAGAAACTGAAGCTGTTCGACAGCGTGGTGCTGGCCTACTTCGCCGGCTTCGCACTGTTGATGGCAGCGCTGGCGAGCTGGCTGGCATCGCAGCCGGCCGAGCAGATGGCGGCCAGTTCGGGCCTGCTCGGCAACCTGATCCTGTTCAGCGTGATCATGCTGTTCCTGGCCGCCGGCTGGCGCCGCGGCGTGAACGTGTACGATGCGTTCATCGACGGTGCGAAACAGGGCTTCGACGTCGCCGTGAAGCTGATACCGTTCCTGGTCGGTATGCTGGTCGCGATCGGCGTGCTGCGCGCCAGCGGTGTGCTCGACGGCCTGCTCGCGCTGTTCGAGTGGTCGTTCTCGGCACTCGGCCTGAACACCGATTTCGTGCAGGCGCTGCCGACCGCGTTCATGAAACCGCTCAGCGGCAGCGGCGCGCGCGCGATGATGCTGGAGACCATGAACACATTCGGCGTCGACTCGTTCCCGGCGACCGTCGCCGCGATCATGCAGGGCAGCACCGAAACCACGTTCTATGTACTCGCGGTGTACTTCGGCAGCGTCGGTATCAGGCACGTGCGCCACGCGCTCGCCTGTGCGCTGCTCGCCGATCTCGCCGGCCTCGTCACCGCGATTCTGGCGGGGTACTGGTTTTTCGGCTGACAAGCTATAAAGATAAGCGCGGCGCAGAGGCGCGGAGAAAATAGCTTTGTTGCGGGTGCCAGGTTCTGATGCCTGTTCACGTATTACACATCAACTTGTCATTGTTAAAACAAATTCAGATTTCTTCCCTGCGTCTCGGCGCCTCCGCGGTGAGTACTTCCCGAATCAGCAACTTCGCCAGCCTGTTCGAACACGACAGCGACTCGATCATATGGATAAACCGAAAAAAATAGGCCACAATGGACGCCCGACGCAGAATACCTATATTAATAAATACTTATACAATATGCGCCTTACAGTATCTTCTCCACGCTTCGCCGCTCTACTGATCTCAGCCTTGTTCATCAGCGGCTGTTCCTATAACCAGATGCTGGTGCGCGCCTCGACGCCGATGATCGAAGGCGGCATCTACGCATTGAACAAGGAAACCGATCTTGCGCTCGCCGAAGACTCGATTCCGACCAATATCGAGCTGCTCGAAGGCTTCATCAGCATGGATCCCGAAAATGCGCAGCTTTATACCTACGCGGCGCAGGCCTATTACGGCCTCGCGTTCGGTTTCAATGAAGACGATCGCGCCGAGCGTGCTTCGGATTTTTACCTGCGCGGCGTCAGGCGCGGCCTGACCGCACTGGAACTCGACGGTGCGCACAATCTGCGCAAAACGCCGATCGCGGATTTCGAACAGCAGGTCGCCGATATGGGAGAGGATGACGTGCCGGCGATGTTCTGGACTGCGAGCTGCTGGGCCAAGTGGATCGACATGCACCGCGACCTGCCCGAGGCCCTCGCCCAGCTGACGCGGCCGACCGCACTGATGCAACGCGTGCTCGAACTCGATGACGAGTTCTACTACGGCGGCGCGCACATGTATTTCGGCGTGTACTACGGCAGCCGCTCGCCGATGCTCGGCGGCAATTTTGAACAGTCGCGCAAGCATTTCGACCGCGCCCGCGAGATTACCGGCAACCGGCTGCTGATGCCGGATCTGTTACAGGCGCAGTACCTCGCGCGCCAGCAGTTCGACCGGAAAGACTTTCACGCGCGCCTGACCCGGGTCATCGAGGCACCGGAAGACCTGTTCCCGGAAATGGCGCTGGCCAACGAGATCGCCCGACACAAGGCAAAACTGCTGCTGGATAAGGAAAACGAATGGTTCTGAGGCTGCTGTTCGCGATACTTCTGTCTGTCGCACTGCAAACGGGCGCATGCGCGGAGACGTATACGCTCAAATTCGCCACGCTGGTACCGACCGGCACGTCGTGGACGAATATACTCGACGACTGGGTACACGAGGTCGAAACAAAGAGCGGCGGCCGGCTGAAATTCAGGATGTACACCGGCGGCGTCATGGGCGACGAGCCGGACGTGCTGCGCAAAATCCGCAAGGGCCAGCTGCACGGCGGCATGTTCACCGGTTACGGCATCGGCCGCATCTATTCACCGGCGCGCGTGCTGGAAGTCCCGTTTTTCTTTCGCAATACCGATGAGTCGGACTATGTGCGCGAGCACATCATGCCCAACATCGAGGCCGGGTTCAGGGAAAACGGCTTTGAATTGCTCGGCTGGCCCGAAATCGGCTTCATCCATCTGTTCTCCAAACTGCCGCTGACCTCGCTCGACGACATCAAGAATCACCGCATCTGGCTGTGGCAGGGCGACCCGCTGGGCGAAGCGTTTTTCGCGGCGTCCGGCATTTCGCCCGTGCCGCTGTCCATCATCGATGTCTACACGCAGCTCGCCGCCCGGCACGGCAGCATCGATACCGTCTACAGCTCGACCTTCGGCGTGCTCGCGCTGCAGTGGTATTCCAAGCTCCGCTACGCATCGAAAATTCCGTTCACCAATGCGATCGGCGGCCTCATCGTCAGCAACGACTTCTTCGACCGCCTGCCAAAAGACCTCCAGCAACTGCTGAAAACCACCGGCAAAAAAATGAGTGATGAAATCCGCATCAGGGCGCGCGAGGAAAATGCACACAGCATCGGTATACTCAAGGACAACGGCATACAGTTCATGTGGGGCTGGGATGATGTCAATATGGACGAGTTGATCGATATTCGCGACAAGGCCGCGAAACACCTGGAGAACACCGGCTACATTCCCGCGAAAGACTTCGAACGCGCGCGGAAACTGCTCACCGAATTCCGCCATTCACACACCAGGGCGGACGGCGACGTCACTCCATAAAAAACCATCGGGCCGTCGCTTGCTGAACCGGATCGAAAACAGTCTGATCAAATTCGAGAGCCTGATCGCGGCGTTCAGCCTGCTGCTGATGCTGACGCTCTCGATGGTCGAGATTTTCACCCGCAACTTTTTCGACTTCGGCTTTCCCGAAATCGAAATCATCAACCGCAATCTGCTGGTCGTGTGCGGCGCCACTGGCGCGGTGCTGGCGACCTCCAGCCTGCGGCACATCCACGTCGATGCGCTGACGCCTTTTCTGGGCAAGCGTCAGCTGAAGCTGCTGCGTATTCCGCTGTCACTGCTGTCGGCCGTGGTCTGCGGCATCATGGCGTACTATGCGACGCTGTTCTGTATCGACGAATGGGAATTCACGCCGAGCAATGAGCGCTGGACTCTGCCGTTCACGCTGATGTATCCAGTCGGTTTCGGCCTGCTGAGTCTGCATTTCCTGCTGATCTGCCTGCGTAAAGACGCGTCATGATCGCGGCAGCCGTGCTGATCCTGCTGCTGCTGGCTCTGATCGGCGCGCCGCTGTTCGTCGTGCTGTCGGCCGGCGGCCTGCTGGCCAGCCGGTTTGCCGGCATCAGCCCGGATATCCTGATCATCGAAATGAACCGGCTGGCGAATTCACCCAACATGATCGCACTGCCGCTGTTCACGCTGGCCGGCGTGGTCCTCGCCAACGGCGGCGCACCGACACGGCTGGTGAACTTCTACCGCGCTGCGCTGGGCTGGCTGCCCGGCGGACTTGCAATCGTGACCATCGGCGCGTGCGCATTTTTCACATCGTTTTCCGGCGCGTCAGGGGTCACTATCCTTGCGCTGGGCGGCCTGCTGTATCCGATCCTGAAAGGTGAGGGATATCATGAGAAGTTCTCGCTCGGCCTGTTGACCACATCGGGTTCCCTCGGCCTGCTGTTCGCCCCCAGCCTCGCGATCATCGTCTACGGCATCGTCGCTGGCGTCGGTATCGATCACATGTTTCTCGCCGGCATCGTGCCCGGCCTGCTGCTGATGGTGATGCTCGCTATCTACAGCATGCTGCACGGTGAACGCCGGCATGTCAGGAAGCACGAATTCAGCCTTGATGTGCTGTTCCAGAGCATGCGCGGAAGTATTCTGGATCTGCTGCTGCCGGTCGGCATCGTACTCGGTATTTTCGGCGGCTTCGTCTCGGTGATGGAAGCCGCAGCCGTGACCGCGGCGTACGTGATTGTTATCGAGGCTTTCATCTTCCGCCAGATCAGCCTCAGGCGCCAGCTGTTCCGGCTGCTGGTCGAAACCTGCATCCTGTTCGGCAGCCTGCTGGCGATCCTGCTGGTCGCGCTGGGCCTGACCAACCTGCTGATCGACGCGCAATTGCCGATGAGAGTACTGGATCTGCTCGAAACCCATATCAGCAGCCATTTGCAGTTCCTGCTGCTGCTGAACGGTTTCCTGCTGCTGGTCGGCGCGGTGATGGATATCTTTTCCGCGATCGTCGTCGTCGTGCCGCTGCTGCTGCCTCTCGCATCGCGTTACGGCGTCGACCCTGTGCACCTCGGCATTATATTTCTTGCCAACCTGGAACTCGGGTATTCGACCCCGCCGGTCGGCATCAACCTGTTCATCGCCAGCCAGCGGTTTAACAAGCCGATCGTCACGCTGTTCAGATCGACGCTGCCGTATCTGGTACTGATGGCCACCTGGGTGCTGATCGTCACCTATACGCCCGAACTTTCATTATGGTGGCGAGGAAACTGACGCCGACGCAGGTGCATTCATACAATTGTGAGTGTATTCTTGCATTAAAATCAACGAGGAAGAGAACATGTCGAAACCCTGGTTGCAGAGCTACCCTGCGGGAATTCCGGAAAATATCTCGATCGAGGAATACGCTTCAGTCGCCGATGTTTTCGACCAGAGCGTTTGCCGGTTCGAAGACCTGCCGGCCTATTCGAATTTCGGTACAACGCTGAATTACCGGGAAATCAGCACGCTGACTTCGCGCATGGGCGCGTACCTGAAGAACGAACTTGGCCTGGACAAGGGCGCCCGGGTCGCGGTGATGATGCCCAACCTGCTGCAGAATCCGATCGCGATTTTCGGCATCCTGCGCGCCGGGCTGGTCGTGGTCAACACCAACCCGTTATACACGGCGCGCGAACTCAAACACCAGCTCAACGACTCCGGCGCGGAAGCGATCATCATCGTCGAGAATTTCTGTCATGTACTCGAGGAAGTCATCGACGAGACACCGGTCAAACACGTCATCGTCACCCGCATGGGCGACATGGTGCCGTTCCCGAAATCGGCGGTCATCAATTTTGTCGTCAAGCACATCAGGAAACTGGTACCGCAGTATCACATCCCGCACGCGGTCAGCTTCAACAAGGCACTGAAACTCGGCGCCCAGCACCGCTTCGAAACCGTGCCGACCAATCACTACGACATCGCGTTCCTGCAATACACCGGCGGCACTACCGGTATTTCCAAGGGCGCGGTACTGACCAACCGCAACATGGTCGCGAACATGCAGCAGGCTTCCGCGTGGATTCACGGCGTCGTAGAGGAAGGCAGGGAAACCATCATCACCGCGCTGCCGCTGTACCACATTTTTTCGCTGACCGCTAACTGCCTGACGTTCATGAAATACGGCGCGCTGAATTACCTGATCACGAACCCGCGCGACATGAAAGGCTTCGTCAAGGAACTGAAGCAGACTCGCTTCACCGCGATCACCGGTGTGAATACCCTGTTCAACGGCCTGCTGAACACGCCGGGTTTCACCGGGCTCGATTTCTCCAGCCTGAAAATCACACTCGGCGGCGGCATGGCGGTACAGCGCGCGGTCGCCGAGCGCTGGAAACAGGTAACCGGTGTGCCGCTGATCGAAGCCTACGGCCTCACCGAAACCTCGCCCGCTGCATGCATCAACCCGCTGGACATGAAGGAGTTCAACGGCAAGATAGGCCTGCCGATATCATCCACTGAAGTCTCGATCCAGAATGATGACTGGAACCTTCTCGACATCGGCCAGAACGGCGAAATCTGTATCCGCGGCCCGCAGGTGATGCAGGGTTACTGGAAACGGCCCAAGGAAACCGCCAACGTATTGAGCGCAGACGGCTGGCTGCACACCGGTGACATCGGCTACATGGACGAGAACGGCTACGTGCAGATCGTCGACCGCAAGAAGGACATGATCCTCGTGTCGGGCTTTAACGTGTATCCGAACGATGTCGAGGACGTGATCGCGACCCACCCGGGTGTTCACGAAGTCGGCGTGATAGGCATACCCGATGCAAAAAGCGGCGAGGTTGTCGCCGCGATCGTGGTGAAAAGCGATCCTTCGCTGACCGAAGAAACGCTGAAGGCCTACTGCAGGGAAGAACTCACGAACTACAAGCGGCCGAAGTACATATTCTTCACCGGCGAGCTGCCGAAAACCAACGTCGGCAAGATCCTGCGGCGCGAACTCAGGGAAAAATACATCAATTCTGTCGACAGCAGGGTTTAGCTCACACATACTGCGTGCTGAACGAGTTGCATTCGCTCGGCGAACAGTTCCACCAGCCCCTGTCATGTCACGCATCCTGATCATCTACTCCACCACCGACGGACAAACGCTGAAAATCAGCCGCTATCTGCAGCAGGTAATCGAACAACACGACATCAAGGTAACGCTGGTCGACATCAATGATATCGCAAGCGTCGACCCGGCCGCGTTCGACAGGATCGTGATCGGCGCAAGCATTCGCTACGGAAAACACAGCAGGGACGTGTACGCATTCATCCGCAATAACCTGGCATTACTGGAAAGCAGGCCGGGCGCATTTTTCTCGGTGAACGTGGTCGCGCGCAAGCCGCACAAGCGACAGCCGGACACCAATCCCTATGTCAGAAAATTCCTGAAACAGATTCCGTGGAAACCGGAAACGGTGGCCGTGTTCGCCGGCAGGATCGACTACCGGCGCTACAGCCTGCTGGACCGCAGCATCATTCGCATGATCATGTGGATCACGAAAGGACCGACCGCCCCCGACACGGACGTGGAGTTCACGGACTGGCATCAGGTGGAGGAGTTCGGACGTCTGCTTGCCCGATAAGGGCAGCTCGGGAGTACGGCGGATCCGGATAAGTGCAACAACTTCAGTAACCGGATATTATGTGATAGAGTGTTTTGAGTGTCGATTTGATGGATCCCAACCTGTTGAATTATTTACTCCAGCGCCGCAATAACCCGAGCCTTACCCGTGTATCCGGCCGTGGTGCTTTCATCCCTGATGCCAGGTTTGCTGTGTCGATGCTGACAATATTCATGTTGTCTTTATCTTTAGCCGTCCGTGCAGATGACACATATGATAACCAGCTGAATCTGGCAAAACAGGGCCATGCAGATGCGCAATTCAAAATCGGCGAAATGTACGAGAACGGTATCGGTGTAAAACAGGATAAAAGAGAGGCGAGATACTGGTTTACAAGATCTGCCAACCAGGGATACGAGAATGCAGGTTTCAAGTTGCTCTACTGGGAGTTAGAGGTAAAGGGACTTAACGACGAGAATTATGCCAGGGTGGAGGAACTGAACATCAAGGCAAAGCAGGGTAATGCGCAGGCGCAGTATTATCTCGGCAAGATGTACGCGAATGGCGTCGGCATTAACAGGAATCCTGACATTGCGGCCGAATGGCTGAATAAAGCAGCGTCAGCCGGCGTACTGGAAGCCGAACTTGAGCTCGCTTCCATGCGGGAATCCATGCAGCGTGAAGCTCAAAAGAAGCCGAGATTTGTATCCGACCCCTGCAATAGCAAGTCAGCAACATTTCTGTCGACATGCAGAAAATGATTACCCGGTGCGCGGCTATACAACCGGCAGCGGCAACGGATCATGATTCGACTGTAATCAGATCCTGAGCGGTGCTCGCCCGCTGTGCCGGCGGATGCCGTTAATGCTTCTGAGCACGTGTCTGCGGGTGATGACCCAGCGCTCAAGCCGGTACTTGCCGGGAAAGTTAATCAGCATCAGGCCGATGACGATCGTCAGGATGCCCTGCCCGGGCAGAACCAGCATCGCGATACCGAGCACGATGACAACCCAGCCGAACAGGTTCCTGCCGATCAGCAAACTCCAGCGCACAAGCGGATGGCCGGCGGACCAGGGCTCCGGTCCGTGCCGCCGCGCGTCAGCAAAATAGTCGGCCGGTATGCGGATAATCAGCAGAGGAACGATCGCAATAGTGGCAGCAAAACTGATAACGGAAAAAACGGCAAGCCACCACAGGGCTGTTTCGTTATTTGTTACCCATTCGAACATGCGCGGGACCTGGTTGAATCTGTGAATTGAAGTTCATGCTTCCTGCAGCAGCGCATGATGATATACAGTCGCTGATGTTTGCAATCATTTCACCCGGTCTCGATCCGGCGTATCCACGCGCGAATGAACATGGCGGCAATGCGCCGGCCGGCGCCGGTGTGAAGCCGGTACGATAACCGGCGGCATGTCCGGTCAGACGCTATAAATGACAGGACCGTTCCAGCCATGCCGAACGGCGGCCGTGGCCTGCCCTGTCATGCTCATTCCATGTCACAGGTCATAAGGCCTTACCGTGCCGCGTTTGTTGGCTTCGGTTCGCGCAATTGCGGTATCGAGCAGTTCGTACACCTTGTCCGAAACCGCCTGCACAAGATCGCCGTCGCTGCGCAAACCGGCTTCACGTATCACTTCCTTGACCTTGGAGCCGACGACAATGATTTCTCGGGGTTTCTTCACCCGCGCAATCAACGGATTGCCCATATAGATGACTCCGTCCAGCGCGGCGGCTGCAATACCGGCATCCTCGTCGCCGGCAAACGCGACATCGGCGATCGCGGACTGGTTGCCATCCCTGTCGATACTGTTGACAGCGATCGACAGCACTGCGCCGTATCCCTCGACCAGCCGCGCGACTTCATCGCTCGTTGTCGACCAGGCCAGACCGCCGACAAACAGCTTGCTGCCTGCCCACGCGGGTGTGGCCGGGTTAAGTACGGCTATCAGTAGAATCAGCAGTGTAAAATTCTTCATGATCAATCCTCCTTAAGGGTTGACAGCTAAGCAGACTCGTGCCGCGAATCGACGCTGCGCGAGATCAGGTACAGCACCCTCGTCCGGGTTCATTGAACACCGGCGCCTATTGCTCAACGCAGATCAGGCGGTACCGCTGTACGCACTGCACGCCCGAGCTTATCCCGGGCGCCGACCAGGAAAAATCCACGGCGCCGATCGAGGCAGTGAAACTGGCCGTAGCCAGAACATCATCCGTCGTCCAGTTGTTGCAGGTGTTCTGGGCCGGATTACCGATGCCGACCGGCGCTCCGTTCGCGACGGTGCTGGACCAGGCGCCGGTATCGCTGAACACCGTAGCGCCGAACTCGTCTACGTTGATCGGGTTATCCAGCGTCCCGTCGACGAGATCGCCAAAATGATCGGCCACCCGGACACCGTCGGGTCGCACATAGGGTACATGGTGCCGAACGAAACGGTGCAGCGGTCCGGACGCCGGCTGACCGACGATCGGACCCGACGTGGTCGACAGCCACGCCAGGTAGGAACCGCCGAGCCCGGCCTTGTCCGCCGCTGACTGGCATCTGGCGTCAGCACCGTCCAGCCCGCCGAGATTGCCGGTAAACGCACCGGAAGTGACGAAAACCTTTCTGGTCTCGATCAGGGTGAGCATATCTTCAACCTTCGATAACCGCAGGTCCAGATCGACCTGTCCATCCTGAAGAAGCTTCAGTTCTTCCTGGGTCTTGTCAATGCTCAGGTGGATCGCATCGACATCATTGCCCAGCTCCTGTATCTGTGACTCTATAAGCCTGAGAATGATCGGCAGCACAACACCGTCGGCCGCTGCCGAAAACGAAAAAAATACGGTGAGCGCAGCGACGGTCATTAACATTCGAGCGTGTTTCATCTTGTATTCCTCCATCAGAACCGGCATGGGACCGGATCCTCGTTCG
>Ga0210123_1001576_pt1 | contig 11425 bp, 10 predicted proteins | sample Muzzi_PWB_D2_FD_185535 | JGI IMG/M metagenome (GOLD analysis project Ga0210123, IMG submission 185535) | Wetland microbial communities from San Francisco Bay, California, USA, that impact long-term carbon sequestration - Muzzi_PWB_D2 (SPAdes) | ecosystem: Environmental > Aquatic > Marine >... | reverse complement strand
GCCGAACAGAAGCACCGCGTCCAGCTTGAGGCAAGGGACCTCGAGGAGGACTGCTCCGTCCTTCTCGACGATCAACCGATCGCCGGTCTTCCTCAGGATGGCGTGCTGCTCGGTGACGTAGAGGGTGGGCATGGGGTTCTGACCAAGGACGTTCAACTCTCCCACCATCACGGACACCAAAGACTCCGGGAATGTTGAAACGGGACTGACCGGCGACCACCGGGCGAACCTCGCTCGCTCTGTCGCAACCTCCAAACACCATCGACTCCTGTGCTACCTTGCCCACGAGCCTCTGAACATTTCTCACAGTTCCGGGTCTGTACGGTGAAACGATGGACTCACTGCCCACAGCGGAAGTACTGGTCGAGCGGCTCCGAGGGGGCGTCGAGCGGGCGCTCCTCGAGAGCAATCGGGGTGCGGTGGACAAGGCCGAGGCGGCCGAGGTCGCGCGGCAGGTGATCCTCGGCCGCGGACTGCCAGAGCGGATCGCAGACCGGATCGGCGACCGCCCCGCCTGCACCCTGGTCGCGTTCGACGCGGACCGGATTCAGACCTGGGTCTTCGCCTCGGAGCGCATCCAGGTGGCCGCCGGGGCGTCCCACACGCTCGAGCACCTGAACGCCGAGGTGGAGAAGATCCCAGAGACCAAGGAGGGCCTCTTCCGCAAGACCGGCGTGCGCAAGGTCTACGGCGTCGTCTACTCAGCGGGGGGTGGCGGGATGCTGGTCGCCGACGGGCGACAGGAGCCCGAGGTACTGGAAGAGGAGGTCAAGCGCTGGCTCGAGGAGCGGAGCCGCGGGCTGACGTTCACGGTTGTCGCCGAGCCCCTGACCGCACGGGACCTCCAGGAGACAGGCAAGCCTCGGGAGCTGGCTGCGGCCGATGGCAACCTTCAGGACGTGCTGGGCGGCCTCGCCGTGCTCGATGGCCTGGGCGGCGCCCTGACGCGCTTGATGACCAAGGTGCGGGAGCGGAAGGACTCCCGGCCGGCACTCCGGCACCGCCTCCAGTTTCAGCCCGGCCCGGGCGGCGTGCTGGAGCGTTGCCCTTCGTGCCGGTCACGCCCACCGGGCAAGACACCAGTCGAAGGGGACGGCCCGGAGTCCTGGTGCGGACACTGCCAGAGCCTGCGCCGCTCCTGGAAAGAGGCGGCCACGGACGACCCCTACGCCCGAGTCGAGACCTTCGAGGACCTCGCGGGCGCCAGCCAGTTGGGGCGCGGGTACCTGGCCTTCATCTCCCTGGACGGCAACAGCATGGGCTCGGTGTTCCGGGGCGTCCGGAGCCTTCTCCAGCTACGGGCCTTCAGCGAGGCGACCACGGCAATCTACGAGAACGCCCGCTCGGAAGCGGTCAGAGCGCTCGGAGGCGGTTACCTTCGTGCGGAGTGGACCCCGGATCAGGCGCACTTGTCGTTGCTTTCGGGGGGCGACGAGATCACCCTGGTTCTGCCGTCCTCAGCGGCCCCGGAGGTGACCACGAAGCTGCTGCGCGCGGTCGAACAAGGCTTCGAGACGGCGTGCGCTCCCGGCGGCCTGCTTCGGGAGGCGTTCCAAGGTAACCCAAAGGTGTTCGAGTTTCTCCGCCACGGAGCCGCTGCCGCGGGAATGGTGATCGCCCGCCCCAGCTTCCCCGTCCGTCTCCTGCGGCGCTATGCCATGGAGCTCCAGGCCGAAGCGAAGCGGGCATGCGCACTGGACGGCGTTCGCTCTGGCGTGGCCTGGCTGCTGCTCACGGACTCCTCTCCCCTGCCGGAAGGTCTCGAGGTGGCCGAACCCCTGGCCGAGCTCGATCTCGTCCGGTTCGATCAGCGCTTGGCCGAGGCCCAGGCGGCCCTCGCCGAGGACGTGCGTCTCCCCGGGTCTGCTCTCCAACGGCTCATCGAGCACGGCCGGACTGAGGAGGACGGCATCCGTTCGCTGGGGCCCGGTGACGAACGAAACGACGTTCTGGGTCTGTTGCTCGCCAACTTCTTCCGCTATCAGCTCACCCGGAGCAAGCCCCTCTGCCGGTGGTGGCGGTGCGTCTCTCCCGAGAGCGAGGGCTCCGCGGAGGCCGAGGTCCGGGCGGTTCAGAGCTGGTTTCGGGAGGGAGGCCTCAACCGGCTGGAGCGGCTGGTGGAGCTGGTCTCGCTCGAGCCCCTCCCTCGGCCGGAGGGCCGAGCCGTCGAACAAGACCGTGAAGGGCGGAGCGCATGAGAGCCTTCGAGATCGCGATTCGCCCCCTCGGGCCGCTCCTTGTCGGTGGCAGCTCTGCGCCGACCCATGGCGGGGACCGGACGAGCGCGCGCGACGCGCGTGGACGGCCCATGATTCCTGCATCCGCCCTGCGAGGTGCCCTGCGCATCGAGCTGGAGCGACTGCTCCGAGGCCGCGACGGGGACGGCGCAGCGTGCTCGGCCAACCCGGCGCCGCCTTCGGCCGCTTCGCCCGGAAGCTCGTGGCCTGCTGCCTGCGACTGCCCGGTCTGCCGCCTCTTCGGGGTCGAGGGGGAGGGCACCGGCCTGCTCCGGCTGGAGGATGCGGTCCTACCGGAAGAGGCCGGGGCCACGGTGACGATCCGCTCCCAGGTCGGCGTCAGCCGTACGACCCGGGCGGCGGCTGACGCTCACCTGGCGTTCATGGAGGCGCTCGAGCCGGCAGGCCCCGCGAACGCGGCACCCGCGTTTCGCGCCCCGGGGCGGTTGGTGCCGCGCGGGACCACCGACGAAGACCTCACCGACGACCTCCGTAACCTGCGGGCAGCCTGCCACGCCCTGTCGGGAATCGGTGGCGGCAAGGCACGGGGCCTGGGGTGGGTGGAGTGTGAGCTCCGGGAGGTCGAAGACGAGGAGATCGGCTCAGGAACGGCGCCAGAGCTGCCCGCCGGCACACACACGGTGCGCGTGTCCCTTACCGCACAGGCACCGCTCCACTTCGGCGCCGGGCGTCCGCTGGGGGCCTTTCATCCCACGCGGACGTCGGCACCGGGCTCGACCGTCCGCGGGGCGCTGGTGTTCGCACTCCTCGAGCACGGCCTATCGCGCCCGGAGGACGCCGCCTTCCGGGAGCTGGTCACTCCGGGCACCGCGGCGGCATCCTTCGGCACGGCTCGCGTGGCGAGTGACCGTCCGATGGCCACCCGGCGTAAGTGCCGGCCGAAGGACCACCTGTTCGACGACCTGTTGGGGGAACTTCTCCGCCGCCAGGCGGCTCGCTCCGGCGTGGCGCTCATTCCACGGGGTGGAGGTGTCTGCCCCGTCGGGGACTGCCAGGCCTCCAAGGCATCACCCTGGCCGTGGACCGGGAAGACAGTCCCACTCCTGAAGCGCCTCCGCACGCGCACCGCCATCAACCGCAAAACCGGCACGGCCATGGACCAGAAGCTCTTCTCCATGGAGGTCCTCGAGCCGACCTGGGCACAGGGCGCCTCCTGCGACGGGCCGGTGCAGTTGCAGGCTGAGGTCCGCGGCCTGACTTCGGCGGGTGCGGACCTGCTGGCCGGCCTCGACGGGAGGGAGGTCTGGCTCGGAGGCAGGAAGTCCCGAGGAATGGGCCTGTGCCGAGTCGACGTGGAGGCTCTCGACGGCCCGGACCCGAAGGGTGCGCGGCGCCACGTCGAACAGTTGACCCGGGCGTTCAAGAAGGGCTGGAACCTGATCGAAGGAGCGGCTGCAGACCGACTGGAAGGGCGCCCCCTCGGCCCCGGCGACCTCCTCCTGGCCCTGGTCCTGGAGGAGCCCTGGCTACCGGACGGCCCCGAAGCGGAAGAGGCGCTCCATCGGGGCCCACTCCTCGACGGCGTGGGGCCGAGCCCGCAGGGCGTGGAGCTGTTCCAGGCCTTCCTCGTCCTCACGGAGCACGGCCGCTTCGGGGCTCGGGAGGCGGATCGCCACGGCGCTCCGGAGTCGGTGGTGCGCGGCGAAGCACCTCCGGAGACGGCGGTCGCGGCTGGCTCCGTCTACGTCTATCGCGTGACCGAAGAGCTGCTGGAGAACCACCTGGAAGAGTGGGTCGAGATGGGCTTCCGCGGCTGCGGATCGGACCGCGAGATCGGCCTCGGGCGGTTCAGGTTGCGGGGGGTTGACACCCTTCACTCTCAGAAGAAAGAGGGAGTCTCGGAATGACCGAATCGACAGCGGCAGGTGGAGCGAGTGAAGCTGGTCTCGCGGAGCGGCTTCAGCCACACAAGCGATGGCTGGTGGAGCAGGGCGACGCGCTCGGCGGGCAGGCCCGGAACCACGGCAAGTGGAAGAGCCAGATCCGAACCCTGCTCGAAGCGGCGCGCCACGAGACGGAGCCCCGGGTGCTCCTCAACCTCTTGGGCTACCAGGCGACGCGGGAGAAGAAGTGGAAGGACAACGACCTGGAGAAGTCGCTCCGCGTGAAGCTCGCCGAATGCGACGATCGAGCGGCCGGCGACGCGGAGCTGGCCATGGAGATGATCCGCCACCTGCTCCTCTACTTCGTCCGTGCGTACACCTACGAGGCAGACCGGGCCGAGGCCGGCAAAGGGGCCGCGGACGCGAGCAACCAGCAGAAGGGGAGCTCCGGAGGAGCGGCGCAATGACGAACGAGGCAACGCCGGAACCGATCGCGGAGCGCTCCGCCTATCCCGGCCATCACCGGCTCGAGCGGCGTCACAGTCTCATCGGCACCCTGGAGTGCGAGAGCGCTCTGCATGTGGGTGCTGGATCGGGCAGCGGCTCCGGCGGAGCCGTGGGAAGCGACAGCCCGGTCGCCCGGGACGGCCGGGGTCGGCCCTACATTCCCGGCTCCTCCTTCCGCGGCGCCCTGCGTGCGAGTCTCGAGGCCCTCCTCCGCGGGCTCGACCAGAGCCGCTTCCGGGTCTGCAATCCTTTCGAGAAGGGTCAGGATGCCGAAGACCTCAGTTGCTCGGAGAGGGTCTACCAGGAGCGCAAGGACCGTGAAGCCATCACCGAAACCGAAGCGCTGAAGCTTGCCTGGGAGGGGAGCTGCCCGATCTGCCGCCTGTTTGGGCAGCTCTTCCTCGCTTCCAGAGTGCGGATCGCGGACCTGCCGCTCGATCTCGACGGCCCATCTGGCGACACCTACGTCCGCGACGGCGTCGGCCTGGACCGGGATCTCAGAACGGCCGCCACCGGCATCCTGTACGACTTCGAGGCGGTCCCCCCGGGCGCCACCTTCACGCTCCGCATGGAGGTCGAGAACGCCGAGGACCACGAGATCGGCCTGCTCCTCACCGGCCTCGACCTGCTGAACCAAGGACTCTTCACACTCGGTGGAAAGGGCTCGCGGGGGCTCGGCAGCGTCCGCGTCGTGAGCTTCGAGATCCGCGCCAGAACCGCGAGGGACTTCTTCGATGGGGCGAAGCCGGAGCCCCTGTCGACCGCCCAGCTCGACGCACTGCGTGGCGCGGCGAGGAGCTTCTACGTGGAAGGGGGTGCGTGAATGTTTCGTAAGCTCTACAACCGGGCGCTGTTCGAGGGTGTGATCCAGCCGGACGGGCCGGTTCTGATCGTCCAGGGCGGCCTCTCCCTGGACCCCACCGCCCCCGATCTCGCGTTCGTCCGGACCAGGCACCGAGGCACCGAGACCGTCTATCTTCCCGGCTCGTCGCTCAAAGGGGTCGTCCGATCCCACGCCGAACGGCTTCTTGCCACCGAGATCGGCCTCCATGCCGCCGAGGACCCGTTCGACACCGAGGCCCGGCACCGGAACCGGGCCAAGGAGCATCGGAAGAACCTCGACCGGCCAGCCGTCTACGCGGCCTCCTGCGCCGCCGACCGGCTGTTCGGCTCGACCGAGATCGCCGGCCGCTTCCGGATCTCTGACGCCTTGCCCACCGAGGAAACCCTGGAGCCGGCCAACCGGACCCAGGTCCGCTACAGCGTGGCCATCGACCGGGCGAGCCAAGGTCCCAAGGGGGGTGCTCTGTTCGAACAGGAGGCGGTCATCGACGGCGCCTTCCGGCTCCGGGCGACCGTCGAGAACTTCGAGCTATGGATGCTCGCTCTGCTTCTCCAGGCCTTCCGCGACCTGGCGAACGGCCTGGTCCAGGTGGGCCATGCCAAGACTCGCGGCTTCGGCACCGTCCGGCTCGAGAGCCCGAGCCTGGAGCTCCTCTGGCCGGGCGCGCGACCCGGGCGCCTCGAAGGAGCCGGCGCCCGGGAACGGGACGCGGGGCTCCGCGCCGCCTACGGGCTCTCGGAGGAGGACGTGGCCGCCCTACCCGCTGCGGCCGAGCAGCACGGGAGCGGCATGCTCCAGGGCTTCGCCTTCCACGGCTGGGAGGTGCTCGAGCCGCTGCTCGACACCCTGGTGCAAGGCCCCTGGTCGGGCTATGTCGAGCGGGCGCGCGAGGAGGTTCCGGATGCCTCATAGCGCCGTCTCCGGTGTCCCCGGTGGCGTCCGGACGGAGGCCTTCGTTCCCCGGCACCGGATCCTCCCGGACCGATGGAGCGGCAGTGTGGAGCTCGAGCTCGAAGCGTGCCGGCAGCATCCGCTCGTGATCGGTGTCGGTTGGGTCGCTCTCCTGGAGGACCAGACCACCGCCCGGAGACGGAAGAGAACCGTGGTCCCGCGGGGCAAGAACCTCCAAGCACGCATGGCTGCCCAGCGAGCGCTCCAACAGGCTCAGGAGGAGCAGTACGAGGTGGTCTCCGAGATCGTGAGGGAACGCCCCGGTGGGCCGCCATGCATCCCGGGGAGCTCGCTCAAGGGGACCGTGCGCCAGGTCTACGAGCTCCTGACGCCTTCCTGCGAGCCGGGACCCGGCACGGGCTGCTCCGCCAATGGCTCGGAACCAGAAGTCTGCCCGGCCTGCTCAGTCTTCGGCGGCCTCGGCCTGGGAAGCCGCCTGAGCTTCGGAGAGGGGCGGCTTCAGGAGAGTGACTGGAAGAGGCAGATGGAGAAGGTGCAGGTGCCGCTGGGACGCCCGCCCCAGAGACCGGTCCCCGGGACTGTGCGCGTGTATGGCGCCGGCCCCGCTCGGGATCAGGAGGAGAACCTCCGCGAGAAGGAGCAGACTACCTGGAGCGTCTGGGGCCACTTCAGGACCCGTGCCCGTCTGTTCAACTTGTCGGACGATGAGCTCGGCCTGGTCTTCGCAAGCCTCGGAATCGGCTGGGAGGGGCCGGGACCGCCGCTTCGTCTGGGTGGGAAGAAGTACCACGGCCATGGGGCGGTCGTGGTCCGGGTGGTTTCCGCCCTGCGGGGTATGGGTTTCGGCGGTCGGGAGGCGATCGAGGCACCGAACGACTGGGCCGCGGAGCTGGCCCGCCGCGCGTTGGACCGAGAAGAGAGCCGGCGGCAGGTCTGGCAAAGGTTTCATCAAGCTCTCGCCAAGGAGCGTTGAGGACACACCCATGGACAGGCGCGGCGAGTCGGTCGGAGATCGTCAGCGGGAGCTCATGCGGGAGGCGGAGACCCTCGCAAGCCGGCTCTACCGTGAGTCGGTGACACGGACGGAGCTGGAACATGTCTCGAGCCTCCTCTTCTACTCCACCGGACCGTGGAGGGCGCGGCTGGAGAGGGCGCGGCAGTTGACGCGCACCCTCCCGAGCTCCTGGGTTCGGAAATGGTCCAAGCAGATGCCCCGTCGCCTCAAGGCCCTCGAGACCCTCGTGCTGCCAGTGCTCGACAAACACCCGTCGGAGCCCGATCTCCGGTTCGTCCTCGGCTGGACCTCTCGCCTCCTGCACATCCAAGAGAAACAGGGGAAGGGGTGAGACCCGTGCCGAAATGGCTTCAGCGGACCGTACTCTCCGTCGGGGCGGGCATCGCGATCGCCGCCCTGTTCCTCCTGATCTCGTCCCTGGCAGAGGCCGACCTCATCCGGCGGCTCGACGAGGCCGGGATCATTCTGGGGTACATGCTCGCCTGCCTCGCCGCCGGCACCGCCATCGCCGCCTTCCGCTTCTGGCGCCAGCTCTTCCGCTGGCTCCGGCGGTTTCGAGAGCCCGGCGCCGAAGCGCTCTGGAACCGTTTCACCCCCATCCGGGAGCACGCCCAGGTGATGGTCATCCCCCTGAGCAACCGGGAGCAGGCGGAGTGGATCCTCCGGCACCTGAAGCCGGAGCGGGTCTCGTTCCTCTACACCGCAACCTCCCAGGACATCGTCCAGACGCTCGCCTCCGAGTTCGGTCCCCGGGGAATCGTCTTCAATCCGAGCCGAGAGCAGATGGAACGGGGCGAACTGATGCTCGAAGACGCCCACAACCCCGCGGAGGCGAGGCGGCTCGTGGCGTACTTTCTGCGACGCTTCCGAAAGGAAGGCTTCGCGCCCGAGAAGACCATCGTAGACACCACCGGTGGAACGAAACCGATGTCGATCGCGCTCTTCGCTGCCGCCGAGGAGGCCGGAGTCTCGTCCATCTACGTCCTGGGAACGGCACCGAAAGAGGGCCTCCGCGGCTCCCAGTACATCGCCGACCCCGAGAAGCTCGATCACGGCGATCCCCGGTTCCTGAGCGATCGCACCGGCACGAGCTGACTGACCCCCTCCCCACCCCCGCGCCTCCCACCACACCCCCAACCAGTACCCGCCGGGCTTTCCCGCCTCCAGGCCGTACTCGTAGACCTGCACCGGGCCGAAAAGCGGGGCGGGCTGGCCGAAGAAAAGGAGGAAGGCGTTGGAGGCGGCGACTTCAGTACGTTCCGGCGGCCGTCCGGGACGAGCGTGGCCGGGGCGAGGCGCCGGGTGATCCGCTGGAGATCGGAATCGACTACAGGTTGAAGCGTCTTCGGAGCCGGTAGCGCTCGCCCCCCGCTCACCCCTCCGGCCCCCACCGGAGCCCCGGGGTATAGGCCCCCAGCTCTCCCCCTTCGAGGTCGTACTCGTAGATCCGGATCTTGCCCAGGATCGGGGCGAGCTGGCCGAGGAAGACGAGGACGGCGTTGGGGGCGGCGGCGAAGAGGTGGACGGCGCCGGGGCGCTCTTCGGGCGGCCGGGAGCGGATGCGGCGGGCGAGGGTCTGGGCGAGGCGGAGGGCGTGGGCGCCGTCGCGGACTGCGGTACCCGAGGGCTCCGGATGGAGGGTGGCGTCGAGGACTCTTCGGACCTGGAGGCCGGAACGCTCGAGGTAGTCGTCCACGTCGTCGCCGACGTCGTGGGTCACGCTCAGGGCGACGGCCAGGGCGGCACTCTCCGGGTCGCGGGGGCGGTCTCGGGCGTCCTGCCAGAGCTGGCCCTCGACCACCTCGCCCGGGCGGGATGCGAGCCAGAGGTCCGTCCCCCCCTGCCCTCGCTGGACGACGGTGAGGTCGACCCCGCTCTTGGCTTCGAGGAGGGCGCCACAGAGGAAGGCGATGCTCTGGTGGGTAGCGAGATCGAGGATCACCGGGCCTCGGGCGGTCCGCGCCGGGGCGAGGAAGTCCCGGACCGCCGGGACGATCGCCCCGGTCCAGAGGGCCGGGTCGCGGATCACCCGGCCGTCGAAGTGCTCCACCAGGGAGAGGGTCCGGTCCGCCTCGGCTTCGAGGCCCTCACCGAGGCCGACCAGGCTCCGGATGCCGAGCCGGAGCGGCCGGGGCTCCTCCGGCGTCGTGCCTGGCGGGCTCTCGGGGCCCGGGTCGGGGCCGTTGGAGGCGGCCGGGGGATGGGTGAAGAGCGCGCCGCTCTCCCCGCGCAGATAGAGGACCGGGGTCATCCACTCGCTCGCGGTCGCCTGGTTTCCGAGCAGGGTGAGGCGGGCCTCGGCGACAGCGGCCTCGATCGGGTCGTGGGCCGCGAGGCGCCGGTAGAGGGTCTGGGAGAAGGCGATCGCCGCCCGGTCGGAGACCGGGAACTGCATGGCGACGACGGCGGGAATGCCGGCCATGGTGACGCTCGCGGCGGTGGCGGTGAACGGGTCTCGGCCCCCCTGGCGCGGCAGGGCGCCGCTGGTGCAGGCGTTGAGGACGACGAGCTTGAGGCTGTCGATCCCCTTGAGGTGGGCGGCGAAGGTCTCGGCCGGGACGGCCAGCGGCCGGCGGGTGACGCGCTCGAAGTAGAGCACCCCCTCGCCGGCGTCGGTGAGGTCCCCGTGGCCCATGAAGTGGACGGCGTGGATCGTCTCCCGGAGGAGGGTGTCGCGGAGCTCTTCGAGGTCGGCGTAGTCGAGCTCGACGATCTCGACCGCGCCCGGGGAGGCCGCCAGGGCCTGGCCGATCCGGCGCCGCTCGGCCGGGAGGTCGAGGGGACGGAGACCGACCGGGGAGGACTCGACCAGCAGCACCCGGAGGGGCGGCTCGACCGCCAACGGCCGGACCGGGCGGGGAACGTCGAGCGTGCGGACCACGGGAGTCCGCCGGTCCTGGGCGAGGAAGTCGCGGGTCTCGGGGCGCCGGAGGAGCTCCCACGGAACGGCGCCGTGGGGCGCCAGGTCGGCGTCTTCCGGGTCGAAGACAAAGCGGATGCGGAGGCCGGCCGGCGTGCCCTGGTCGGTGCGGCGGTCCTCGATGCGGCTGAAGGTGCGCTCGAAGGTCCGGCCCGCGGTGCCGGTGAAGAGGGAGCGGAAGAGGGCTTCGCCGATCGTGGCCGGGTCGGCCGGCTCGGTCTCGGAGTCGGCCTCAGCGGCTGATTCGCCGTGGGAGCCCGGGGAGGCGACGTGGCGGAGCTGGGACTCGAGGGACCGGAGCACGTGGTCGAGGGCGTCGGGCTGGAGCGGGGCATTGTAGGGGGCGGAGCCCCGGCCGTAGGTGGAGGAGCGGACCTCGACGAGGGGCTCGGCACGGCCGGCGGAGCGGATCTCGATGGCGAGCTCGTCGTAGTGCATGGGCGGGGTCGGGGTGGTCAGTGGTCGTGCATCCGGCGGCAGGCGCTCGGGGCAGGGGGGTGGCGGGCGGCGGGCGCTGGTCGAGGCTGCCTGGGACGATAGATGCCGAGTGTTCGGCAAAGGGTGAGTCTGTGCCGGAGATCCTGCAATCCCACCGTGCTGACCAGGGCAGTTCCGACTCGGCTTCACCGTTGCGCTCTTCGTATCGGTCGTCGCCTTCCCGTCGCAATCCCATCCTACCGATCAGGGCAGTTCCGACAGCAGCAACTCCAACCTATCTCTCTCCTACCACGAGATGCCTGGCACCCGCCACGGCTCGGTGCGTCCGAGGTACCTGGCACCCCCGGGCCAGGCGGCCATCAGAACTCCCACCACCGGCCGAGGTGTGCACGCGGAGCCCGAACCGTAGTACGATCTGTGACTACAGGAGACCGATCATGCCGACGAGCATCCGCCTCGATCCGAAGACCGACCGCGCCCTCGAAGAGCTTGCACGACGCCGTTCACAGACGAAGTCCGAGCTAGTACGCCGGGCCATCGACGACTTGCTGGAGCGCGAGCGCGTGTCACCGTTCGAGCGAGCGGCCGACCTGATCGGCTCCGTCTCCGGAGGCCCCGAAGACCTCTCGGAGGAGACCGGCAGGCGCTTGCGCGACCTCCTCGCCGAGCAGAAGCGGTGATCCTCACGGATTCCGGCCCCCTGGTCGC
>Ga0210123_1001574_pt1 | contig 11436 bp, 10 predicted proteins | sample Muzzi_PWB_D2_FD_185535 | JGI IMG/M metagenome (GOLD analysis project Ga0210123, IMG submission 185535) | Wetland microbial communities from San Francisco Bay, California, USA, that impact long-term carbon sequestration - Muzzi_PWB_D2 (SPAdes) | ecosystem: Environmental > Aquatic > Marine >... | reverse complement strand
TTCAGGGAAGAAATTAGGAACGGTTTGTCGAAAATCTTGCAGTCGAGCGTTTCGGCATAATTTCTGTGCAAATCAAGCCAACTTCCCGACATTAAAGCGATGTTTGGAACTTTGCAATTTCCATGATCAACATGTTTGAGAAACTCGATGCTGGGAAATCCAAGGTAATTGATATCCGCAATGATTATATCGGCACACGGACGATCGGGAGGTAATTCTCACCCGGACTCAAGGTTCATGACACATATACCGGCTCGTTCAAAAGCAATACATTCGTAACCGCGCTTTTCAAAGACCAGTAAAAGCAAGTCCCGTATAATCTCCTCAGCTTCAAAAATGAAAGCTCTCAAAGTCATAAAAGCCACTATCCATAGCATCCGGACAAAGGTTCACTAGCGCCAAAATGTGATGATGACGCCATCTGGATGGCACCAAACGCCAAACTTTGCGCGTCAAAATTAAATTTATTTTAATAATGAATACTTATCAGAAAACATAATAGATTTTAATGCTAGAAAGTTTCCTGCCAAATGCCAGGCAAATACTGGTATTACGAGGTGCTTTTTTCAGGAAAAGATTGGAGGAAGGTTCTTAGGTTAGTTTTCTGGTTCCACAGACCAAGTTTTTTTCGAATATTGGCTCGATGAAACGATACTGTCTTGGCCGACACATTAATAATTGATGCAATCTCTTTGCTTGTTTTTCCCTGATTCACGAGGTTTGCGACTTGAATTTCGGACGGGGTAAAATCGATATATTTGAGGGACAGCGATGCGGAAATCGGTTCCATAAGGTCTTTCAAGTTGGACCTTATGATCTTCAAATAGGTTTGCGTTTCTTCATCCAGTTTCTTTTTTTCCATTTTTTCTATGTAAGGGAAAACCAGTTTCTTTAAATTGATAAAGAGGTTTTCTTTAAAATCTGCTTTCTCTCTTTCGCGCTGTTCGAGAAGAACTCTAAGTGCGATATTCATCTCTTCAAGACTTTTGCTCTTTTGCGTTATTTCCCCTTCCTTGTCATGCAACAGCTTTTCAGCGGCCTTGCGCTCCGAAATGTCGGTTACGATGCCAAGAACGGAATTTTCACCTTCATAGTTTACCAGTTTCGTCGTTAAGATTGCCTCAATTCGTTTGCCTGCTTTGGTCAGCAAGGCATATTCGTAGGGCTCAAGCTCCTTGCCCCGCAGATGCCTGTTGTAGTGTCTCTTTATCAAATCGACATATTCGGGCGCAATTAAATCGAGAAAATTAAAATCATCGGCAAAAAGCTCTTCTCGCCGATAACCCATAATCTCTTCGCATTTTCTATTGGCGTAAACGACCTTTCCGCCCCTGTTTATAAAGATCATGTTGGGGGATTGCTCGGTTAGATTTCTGAATTTTTCTTCAGACTCCCGCAAAGCTCTCGCTGCCACGACACGCTCGGTGATGTCCCTGCCGATCCCCGATATTAGCCTGCCATGGTCATTCTCAATAACCGCGGCCGGCTTGAATTCTATTGTTCGATATTCTCCGGATTTCGTTAGTATGTGCACTTCCGTGGGTTCGACGTGTTCACCTCGCAGAAAACGCCCGAACTGCTTGTTAGCTTTTGGCAGGTCATCAGGGTGGATATATGGAGTCATCTCCCTTCCGATCCAATATTCAGTGGGCCAGCCGGTGATCTTTTCACAGGCAGGATTCACAGAAACAATTGTTCGATCAGCAGAAATGAAATAGATGATGTCATCAATATTTTCCCATATAGCGTTGAATCTCTCCTCGCTTTCACAGAGGGCTTTTTGTGATTTTTTTCTTTCGGTTATATCCTTTCTGAATTCCGTCGCACCGATAACTTTCCCGGCATCATCGCAAACCGGGTAACTGTGTATCTCCCATATTTTTCCGTCCGCATTTGAGACCTCATCCCATTGCACCTGAGCCGTCTCCATCGCTTTCAATGAGGGGCATTCCGTACAAGATAGTGGCTTCTTACACCACAGAACATAGCAAAATTTACCTGCAAGATCTTCTACAGGCGAGCCGATAATCTCACCCGCATATTCACTGGACCATTTAACCCTTAGATCTCTGTCCAGATAAAAGACCATCTCGCCCAAGGAATCCAGAATATGCGCTTTAAAATCATTGGATATATTCATCTTGCCATCCAGTTTTTTCTTTGATTGTTGATCTGAAAATTTTTTTTTATCAATATGTTTACCGCAGTAACCTATCCGTTTCAGATTATAATCTATGAAAAAGGCTTGCTGAAAATTCTGCAGCTTAACTTATATGTATGTTGAAAATCGCTTTAACGGGCTTCATTTGTAATTTCCGCCCCATCTTTCGAAACAACAAATGTTACAATATCCCGGAATTGTAAGATAAAGATTTTATAGCGACTCTTCTATTGAGTCAAGGGCTATACCCAACTCTTTGGGGATCTGTGTCCCGTTATAGATACTTTAGCCACGGAAATAAAGGATAGGGCCCGCAGGCGATGGGTGCTTACCTAAGATTAAGCGTTCCAGCAAAAGCACGCATGCCCGCCCGCCATATCCGGGCATAGTTATGCCCTTTCCTCCTGCAACAAAGGGTCGCCAATATTGTGCAGCCTCTCAACCGCCAGCCGCTTCATATCAGGAGTTAGATGCGCGTACCTTTCTGTCAGCGATATCCGTCAGTGTCCCATGAGTTCTTTAATTGTCTGCAGTGACTCTCCACGAATAGCCAGCCAGCTGCCGAATGTATGCCGCAGGGTATGGAATCCGGCCATCTGCAAAGATGCGTTCATCACCATAAAAATCCAAGCAGCGTTTAGAATATCCTCGTTTGTAAATTTGTGTTCCGGAAGCACCCGCACCAAAATGTGAAATCGGAACACTGGTCCGTCAAATCCGTAATGGGCAATAGATCCTTGGGTAGAAACCCCATGGAAATGGCGCATGCACCCTACATCGCTTTAATGGCTGCACCCTATGTCCTGTTCCTATCATTTCCACGAAACTGTTACGGCACAGATTTTCTAAAGGGAGTTCTTCTTTTTGCTTTATCGGATTTCTTCACTATTTTCCCCTCCAGATTTCATCAGCAATCTCTTTGATGAACCGAAGCTTGTTCCATTGTTGTTCTTCGCTGAGAATATTTCCCTCTTCAGTAGAAGCAAAACCACATTGCGGACTAATGCATAACCGGTTGATCGGAATATACCGGGTCGCTTCTTTTACCCGGTTGATGATGGTGTTTTTATCCTCCAATTCACCCGATTTTGAGGAAAAAAGACCGAGCACAACCAGTTTCTCATCACTCACAAACCTCAGCGGGGAAAAATCGCCGGCACGCTCGGTATCAAACTCTAGATAATATGCATCTACATTTTCATTGCCGAAAAGGGTGTCCGCCACTGGCTCGTATCCGCCTGAAGCAGCCCAGGTCGAACGAAAGTTGCCGCGGCAAACATGGGTTGTTAGCGCCATATCTTCAGGACGGCCTTCCAGTGCTTTGTTATTGAGCTGGACATAAAGGATTTTTGTTGAATCCAAATTATAATTATCTCCTAATTTGGCCCTCATGTAGTCCTTGTCACACATCATTCCCCAGGTGCAATCATCCAACTGTAAACTGCGACAACCCAGTTTATAAAATGCATGAATCGCCTTCCGATACGCTTTCCCGATATCCTCCACCAGCTCTTCGATGGTGGGATAAACCCTTTTTGTGGATTCAATATTCTCCGGGCGCTGAAGCTCTGATAAAAACTGTGCCGGTGCAGGAATGGACTGCCTGGCGATGACATCATCGCCGGCTTGCTCTTTCAAAAATTGGTAATGCTCCAGAAACGGATGATTACCAAATCTGATTTTACCGGATAGACGGGCTGTTTCCGCTCGGGTCGTTGCATTTTTAAACTGGTATCCCTTGGTGATATCGGATTTTTTTACCCCTTCCAGTCCCCACATAAAATCTAGATGCCACCAAGATCGACGAAACTCTCCATCGGTTACCGCTTTTAACCCGACAGCTATTTCCTTTTTCACAAGCCGGGTTATCTCTTCATCTTCAATATCTTTCAAGGCTTCAGGTGATAGGTTCCCTTTCGCATACTTTTTTCGTGCTTCTTTTATCGGCTGAGGTCGAAGGAAACTGCCGACAATATCATGACGAAAGGGAACAGAATCTCTTTGAATGGCATTATCAAAAGTTTGGTCCATAACGTTCTCCTTTTTGCCTGGTCAACAAAAAAAAAGTTTATGGCACAGCCACAGGATGAAGATTTTGTCCGAGTTTTTGAGCGCGAAAACCAGCCGTCGGTGCTGTGCAGCAAAGAGTTTATTTCCCGGATCAAGGATCGATTTTTCAAAAAGAAAATTAATAAGGAAATTCCAGCGTCAAAGGGACTTGCGCCTGATGGGGATCGGATCATATCCGAAGTCAACCGGTATTATCAGGCAAAGCCGAGCGCATCAACAGCGGTTCGCCGGGGCAGTGAAAACGAGCCGCGGGATGCGGCTTTATATTTAATTCGAACCCTGCGCGCCGAACCGCTGATGAAAATTAGTGCGGGATTTGGATTAAACCGTTACAGTTCAGTCAGCAGCGTGATTATGCGCATAAAAACAAAGTTGCAAAAGGATCGAAAATTTAAACAACGCCTTGCAGATATCGAAAGCAATATTTTGAAAGGTCAATCGTAGACCCCTCTAACAAAATTCCGAAAATTCCGAATGGAAGCACGTCGTTTCTCAAAACCTGACACAACTCGCAGAAATGCTGGTTATCCCTCAGCCTGTTTTTCAAGCTCATCCAGTTTTTCAGGCTCCGAAACGGCAATGTCCACCAGGGCCTGGGGGATAGAGCTCTGCTCGCACATAACTCTGATTTCCTTTTCGACATCGCTGAATTCCATGATTTCGCGAATGGATTCGATGTACTCGAGCATCTCATCCGGCGCAATATCCTCCAGTGCAGGTCCGGCAGCCTCGGCCTTTTTCTTCGCAGCTTCTTCTTCTGCCAGCCTTTGTTTTTCTTTCAGCTCCTCTTCCATGGCCTTTTTGACGCCATCAATCGCGGCCTGATCAACTTCCGCCATTTCGATTATCAACTCCTCGGAGACATTGTTGTCAAATAGGTGCTTGATCTTTTCGTCGTTGGACTTGCCCTCTGCCGCCTTGAGCAGGGATCCCACTCTTGCCCTCTCTGAGCGTTCCTTTTCAATTTGCGTGTTCACTTCTTTAAGCTTCTCCTTGGTGATATCCAGCGCGCTGATGATCACCTCGGAAGCCACCTGTTCCTTAATCAGAAATCGGATACCCTGATCGTCAGGCATGTCTTTGGCCTTGGCAATGAGCAAATCGAGTCTTGTTTGTTCGACAATCCCGATTACGTCCGGTCTGCGTTCGGATCCCCTGAACCTGGGCCACGTTTTTCCGAGGTCTCTGATGATTTTATCCGCTGTCGAATAAGGATCAGCCAGATCCTCCAGTGTAAGGGCTGCGATCGCGGCATTGAAACCCTTCAACAGAGGCTTTCCCGCCTGGCGCATTTCATTTATCGCCCCTCTCAATTGAATCATATTGCCCCCATGACGCGAAACATTGTATCCCGCATTGTCAAGCGCACCCGCTATCCGTTGAACCGAGGCTTCCAGGTTTCCCTCTGAGAGATCCTGCGGGCCGAGCTCAAGGATATTTTCCTCGATTAGCAACCAGAAAGGCTTCTTTTTCGTTTCGTCACTTGTCGTCATTTTTCGATCTCCTTTTAAATAATTATTCCCGACCGTTATTTCACTGCCCGAATCCCTCCGATGCAGTGCTTTTGATTTCCCCGGGGATATAATTAGGTTGGTAAAATCCTACTTTTTGGCACGAAATATAGAGAAGCCCCTTATTGGAGTCAAGGAAAAATTATTCATCGCAAAATTTAGGGGTCTACGTTTGACCTTTATAATTAGCCCTGCTATGTATAAGCCATGTCGCGTCCATTGAGAATAGACTAACCAAATTCACTTGTTAATATAGAAAAGCTCAAATTGCCGTTGGCGGTGAATGGGACGGTTTGAGGAGTGTATTAAACAAAATCAGTTGTAATTTGATGACCCAATTGATTTAAAATGGAAACGATAGATCCCTCCAAGACGATAATCCGAAGTACTGAAGGAGAATGGACCCAAGAGGATTTCTTTTCTGCGCCTGAAGCACCGTTCCAAACTGTTGTACGTGAAATAAGTCATAATAGATATCACACAGAAAAACTAGCATCCGGTGATCGAATTGGTCGGTATGAGGTCATTGGTTTGATTGCAGAGGGGGCCGATGGTAGGGTCAGCATTTATAGCGATCCCCTATAGGACAGAATTCAATAGTGTTTTTAGCACCATTGAAAAGGCTTGCTTAGGTGAGAAGCTTCGCCCGAGGCGCATGGATCGGCTTGATTTTACTGAGGATATTTGGAATCAAACGGTAATGGAAATAGATGCTGCTCGAGTAATCGTTGCAGATTTCACTGGAATAGGGGAACAGAAGCTACCGAACCCCAATGTGGTGACAGAAGCAGCTCATGGAAGGGCTATCGGGAAAAAAATAATTTTGGTCACACAGGACGCACCAGAACAACTGCCTTTTGATTGGAGGCATATGCCAGTCATCAAATATAATTCTGATAATAAAGGGATGATAAACGTAGCAGAGGCACTTACCAGATTATTGAAGACCACTTTATAAAAGGCTGATACAGTATGAAGAGTAACTCGTCATTTTATAAAATGGAAATCGGACAACTGTTGAAGCCGAAATACTGGGACTACTCTAAAATTTTTCAGTTAATTTTATGCTTTCGAAATTAATAGGCCTCATAATTAGAGATAGTTGATCAGGTCTGACACTTCATTTACAAAAGAATCGAATGACCAATGCCATGGGGCGTTAGTCAACTCCGGACACAACGTCCCTTAATTGCACTTAATTGCAAGATCTTTTTATTGATAAAGGCGGATAGTGAAGCATGACGGATGGCAGGAGTTTGAAACTTCGTCTGAAAATACTTAGCTCAATTTTCATGATTTTATGCCTCGGGTGTTCGAATTCAACTCAGCTGCCGACACCTGAAAAGATCGGCCATAAAGAACGCATCAGGGTCATATCGGGAAAACAGGCTGCAATTTTGGTAAACAAAATGCACGGCCAATCCGTGGCGGCGGACGACAACGTTATTGCTGAATATGGCAGGGAAAAGAAGGATCTTTTATACATTTCTTTCTATAGAGATCGAAACGAGGCCGATAAAGCCTTTAAATTGATGATTGAAAAAATGGCGTCTGCCGAAAAAGGGCCCTTTTTTCATTTAATGCCGCTTCCCGCTTACAAGAATAAAGTTTACTTTACTTTAGGCATGGGTTCCGGACATTATATATTTCTTTCCGGTAACTGTTTGCTGTGGTACCAAACCGATCAATCTTTTGGAGATAAATTGCCTCCCAAGCTTCTTAAATTCTACCCGGTTTAGAGAAAAAAGATCTTATTTCCTTTCCTTTTCAGGCGGCCTCCTTTAAAATTGCCAGGTTTTCACTACTTATTACCTTGTCGATATCCAATAGTATCTTGACGCCGCCAGCCATCTTGGCCATTCCCAGGATGTATTCAGTTTCCAGCCTGGTACCGAAAGTCGGGGAGTCTTCTATCTCACCTGCTTTGATATTCGATACCTCGCAGACCGCATCTACCACAATTCCCATAGAAATTACTGATTGTTGGATTTGTGCTGCCTGGTAGAAGTTATATTTTTGACATGCCTCGATCTTTTCATGAAACGAGCCTTGAATCTCGTCACGACAATATGTGCCAGAGATCATCCAGCACCGCAGATCGCGGTTTTTATAAGCCGGGCATTCCTTCTTCATACAGCTTTTAATCTCCCAACACTTTTCCATCTGCGAGCTCAATGCTTCGATCACAATAATGCAGGTGCGTTCAGTGTACTCAATCTCTTCCATTCCAAACCGCATCCTTAGATCAATCACAGGGATGACCTTACCTCTGAGATTGATCACGCCTTTAACAAAAGGCGGTGTCTGGGGTAAAAAAGTAATTTGCATCATTTTGATGATCTCTTTGATTTTCAAAATACCGATTCCATATTGTTCGTCGGCCAAAGTGAACGACAGATATTTGCCTTCCCTGTCCGTCGAAGTCCCTACATCTTGCCCTATTGTTTTTTCGTCTTTCTCCATCTTTTTGCCTTATATAGTTTAAACGATTGTTTTTCGAATATTTTTAAGAAATATATCCAAAAGGAATATTGTGTTCTTCGGCTATAGGTTGATCCCTCAAAAAGAGGCTGAAATTTGTCCAACTCTATATATTTGCCTCTGAATGATTTATAATAAGACCCATACCTATATCGGCATCAAATCCTAAGTCCTTAATAAAAATTGTTTAAAAATCAAAAATGCTATATTCTCAGCAGTTTGTTGCAATTTACAGGGATCTCCCTGGACGGAAACAGGCGCATGGCTCATTAGATTAAAATTTTGGGGGTCAATTTGGGGTCAAGTCTACGATTGATTTTGGTTATTTAATTTGTTAGGTCCGATTAAAAAGTTAAACGTGGACTTGACCCTTAATTTTGAGGTACGTCGACAGCACAAACCGTCCTGCATCGCCGAAACCCTGATCCTGGTTTAGTTGTAGACATTTTTTCATTTCCATAGCATACAAACGGAACACATCATGGACTTACAGCTGCATAACAAAGTGGTCTTAGTCACCGGCGGAACTTCCGGTATTGGTTTATCCAGCGCGGAGATTTTTTTACAGGAAGGCGCCCGCGTGATGATCAGCGGCCGCAATGCCGAACGCGGCCGTAAAGTGCTGCAACAACTTTCAAACACACAGTCCGATGCCGTCGAACGCGTACAGTTTGTATCCGGCGACGTGGCGGTGGTCCGCGACTGTCAGCACATGGTCAGCCACACTCTGGAACAGCTCGGCGGCCTCGATATCGTGGTGAACTCCGCCGGCATTTCGTTTAATCACCAAATTGATGACATCGACGAAGCCAGCTTTGACCGCCTGATAAACACCAATTTAAAAGGCAGTTATTTTATTTGCAAATACGCCGTGCAACAGTTCCGTGCCCAGGGACACGGGAACATCGTCAACGTGTCTTCCGACGCCGGTCTGCAAGGCAACAAAGAGCTGTCACTGTACTGTGCCTCCAAAGGCGCCATCACCATCATGAGCAAAGCGCTGGCCGTGGATTTGGCGCCTCACAATATTCGCGTCAACTGTGTGTGTCCCGGTGATATTCACACACCGATGCTCGACGCCGACCTGCAACGGGAAAGCGACCCGGCGGCCTATCTGCAAGGCTTGACCGAACTCTATCCCATCGGCCGCTTGGGCCGCGCCGAAGAAGTAGCGCGAGTCATTGTATTTCTTGCTAGTGAAGCCTCACCGTTTACCACCGGTGCTGCCTGGTCGGTGGACGGAGGTATTACCGCCTACTAATAGCCATGGGCTATTCTCGCGGTTTCCATAGGCTTTAGTGATAAAAACCGATCATCTGGATTTTGCACGAGCCGGGGGCTTTCAAATGCAGGGAATTTAAAGGCGCGGCGGTTCGCCTGAGGCGGAACGATGAAAGCCTCCGCCTCGCCCGCCCTGTGGGGTCGTCGTCCCGCCTTGGCGGAACGAAGCTTAGAGGGAGAAAATTAATGAGATAAAATCGACGATAACCCTTTTTACCTATCGGGTATGTGGCTTTCGGGCTCTGAAACTCCCAGAGTGCTGGTATTCAAATCTATTGATACGTCGCATTTAATTTCATACAAGATTCAGGTATCAACTTTATAGAATAGATCGCAGTATACCACTCGGCATGTGAAGCGCGGCAGACTGCGGTGCGCCGTGTGAATGCCCGAGTCGCCGGTTACCCGGACGCCAGTTTGACCCCTTGGCGCTAAGCGCTTCGGGAACCATACGTTCGCCCCTGCAAATTTTCCCGGATAACCAATCAACTGCGTTGCCGATTTTTTTCCTGGTAGTATAACTTGCCCCGAAAAATGGCCGTTTTTGTCGGCCTGCCCAAACTGTACTATTTTGCTAACATGGCGGATATCTTCTGGAAGAAGGCAATGCTCGCCGCTTCCCAGCCCAAGGGGCCAGGTGTGTAGCTTAGCTTCACAATGACCGTGCTGTTTTTCGGATCGATATAGATGAATTGATTGTGCAGGCCGATTGCCAGATAGGCGTCAGAATTTGGGATGGTCCACCATTGATACTGGTAGCCGAGTGCCTCGCCTTCTGCCACGGGTTCATATCCTTCGTCCGGCACAGTGGATTCCTTGACCCAATCCGCTGGCACCACCTGCTTTTTGTTCGCTATGCCTTTATTGAGCATTAGGAGCCCGAAACGGCCGTAGTCGCGGAGAGTCGCATTAAAGCCGGCACCAAAAAATTCACGACCAACGGAGTCGGGACCGTCCATTATCCAATATCCGTCGTACTCCATACCGGCCGGTCTCCAGAGCTTTTCAGACAGGTATTGGCTGCCTGTCACACCGACAGCGCTTTCCAGAATGCAGCCCAATACACTTGCGTCGAGTGTTGAATAGTTGAATTTTTCACCCGGTTTGCCGGCACGCTTCGATTCATTTGCCGCATAGTCGCACCACCGATATTTGTAGGCCACTAGGGAGTTGTCGTGGACCCGGGTGAGCTGGGTGTCGCTTCCGAACTCGTAGATCTCCAGCCAGGCTACCCCCGAACGCATGCGAAGCAAATCCCGGATCGTCGCGCCCGCATAACCTGAGTCTTTCATCTCCGGCAGATAGGCGGCAACCTTGTCATCGATGCTTTTAATTTTGCCCTCAGAGACAGCGAGGCCGATCAAGGTCGCTACAATGGACTTTGCCATGGAAAAGGATATGAAGCGGGTCGTCTCATCGCTTCCATTTCTGTATGTCTCGTGGACGATCTGGCCGTCCTTGATAACGAGAAGTGCATTGGTGGCGCTCTTTTCAAGAAATTCTTCAAGCCCAAAGGAACTTCCCTCAAACTCGAATTTGCCCTCGATGGATACCCGTGAGTAAGGAAGTTTCCAAGCTTTTTCTCCGGCCGGGACGATTCTTGTTGCGAACATTTTGTCAAGGTGCTGGAAAATGAGGAAGTTAAGCTTTGGATTAAACATATTCGCTCGCGCATTGATCATCGTCGGGGTAAGCCAGCGCGAGTCGTTATCCGCCAGAGCTGTTCCGGCTTGTAGCAGCAGGGTGAATGATAATCCGACGCAGACTGAAATAATTGCGGTCCTCAACTTTCTTCTGATGTGGGTTTTTTGCATGTTTTTCTCCTTTCACATAACAGAACCAAGATTGATGTTATGAATTACAACCGATATCACATACCGTATAGGAAAAACCGGACATTTTAAGATCCAATAAACAATCGACCACGATAGG
>Ga0210123_1001572_pt1 | contig 11441 bp, 10 predicted proteins | sample Muzzi_PWB_D2_FD_185535 | JGI IMG/M metagenome (GOLD analysis project Ga0210123, IMG submission 185535) | Wetland microbial communities from San Francisco Bay, California, USA, that impact long-term carbon sequestration - Muzzi_PWB_D2 (SPAdes) | ecosystem: Environmental > Aquatic > Marine >... | reverse complement strand
AACCCGCGCCGAAGTCCGCGGACGCGGAGCATGAATGAAAGACGTCCGCGAAAGACGCAAACAGCGCGAAGAATAAAGTCAGACCGATTTTCACGCAAAGCCCAGGGTCGTCCAGGGTCGTCCGGGGTCGTCCGGGCTCGCCCCGGGCTGCCCCGGGTCACGAACGCAATCCGGTATTGATATGAACGTGAGCCGACCCCGGCGGCAGTACCAGCCGAAAAATGTCTGTCTCCGAAGATGCCGGAACAGGACGGACCGGCTGCTCATTCGCATTGCATTTTTCGCGTACCGTCTATTCGTCTATATTGACGACCCGACGGAACAGCATTTCACTTGTGCGAATAAATCGGGCCTGTTCCGGCTCCCTTTCGTTCCTGGACACGCCGATCAGGCATGGTCGATCCTGCAGCCCAGGCGTTTATGGCGCAGCGACGGAAAGTTACTGCGGGTACGGTTCAGCATGTCCATGTCCAGCTTTGACACCACCGCACCGGCGCCGTGCGGCAGCCGGTTCAGTATCACTCCCCAGGGATCCACGATCATGCTGTCGCCGTGGGTTTCGCGCCCGTTGATATGGTAGCCGCCCTGCGCGGCCGCGACCATGTAGCACAGGTTCTCGATAGCGCGTGCGCGCAGCAGCGCTTCCCAGTGCGCGGTGCCCGTCAGGCTGGTAAACGCCGATGGCAGTACACAGATCTCCATACCGGCATCGACCATCGCCCTGAACAGCTCGGGAAAACGCAGGTCGTAGCATACGGCCATGCCGAGCCTGCCAAAAGGCGTATCGACCACGACCACCCTGTCGCCCGGCGTGATGGTCTCCGATTCCGTGTAGCTTTCATTGCTGGCTTCGATCGTGACATCGAACAGATGAATCTTGTCATAACGCGCGACCATTTCGCCGCTGCTGTTGTACAGCAGGCACGTGCTGTAGACCTTGCCGGCCTCGTCGGAACGCAGCGGTATGGTGCCGCCGACCAGCCAGATACCGTGTTTTCTTGCCTGCTCGGCCATGAACTGCTGGATCGGGCCGTCACCGGGCTGTTCCGCGACCGCGACCTTGTCGTGCTCCTTCAGGCCCATGATCGCGTAATTTTCCGGCAGTACGACCAGCTCGGCAAGCTGCTGCACCGCGGTACCGATCAGCTTTTCGGCTTCCGCCAGGTTTGCCGGCACATTCGGTCCGGACGCCATCTGGATGGCAGCGGCAATACTCACCTGTGACGTTCTCCAGTCATGATTGTACGTAAACGAATGATATCTTCCTGACCACTGGCGGGAACCGCGACGAAGCGGTCGGACGGCACGCCCAGAGCGACCAGCCAGTCCATGAGTTCGTGCACCCAGAGCTCCCCTTCCTCACCACCGGGATACTGCAGCTCGATGCGCTGCTCCGGGTCCGTCATCCATGCTCTGACGGTCGCGGCAATGCCGTCGATAGCGAGAATGCGTTCGCCGTGGCGTGAGAGTTCCCACAGTTCCGCGTGCAGCAGGCCGGGCTCGGGTACACCGGCCTGCGGCGCGGCGGTATTCGCTGCGGCTGCGGCCAGCGGCGATGATAGCAGAACACAGAACACAATTAATCCCGCGCGCATACCGGCAACGATCGCGCAGGGCTCAGAAGTCATCATCGAGATCATCCTGGCTATGGGCTGTGCTTTCCACGATCTGTTTTACCACCGGACTGTCCCAGCTACCCTTGATCGAGTAGATATCCTGTCCCAGCAGATCCAGCCCGAACAGCTCCTGCAACAATACCAGACCGGTGCCGACAATGACACCACCGGCAAGATAGCCGCCGGTGAAGGTCGCCCCGGTCGCATGGGGCCTGACCATCGTGACCAGGTCGTAGTTCCTGTTCTGAAGTCCGACGCTGCCCATCATATCGATATCGGCCGCGGAAGCGAGGATTTCGGTGTCCTGCGTTACCGCTTCACCACCGGCGATAACGTAATGGCCCTTGACGGAATCGAACACGAAACCTTTCCCGTAAACGTCCTCGAAGTCGAGCGACAGCCGCTTCGGCAGTTGCAGCAGGTTGAACAGGCCCAGCAGCCGGCCGCCGGTACCGGGGCTGATATCGGATATCACACCCTGGCCGAGCGTAATGCTTGAGGAACCGTCGACCGAATTCCAGCTGAAGCTGTAGGGTTCACCCGGCCAGTTCCAGTTCGCCGACGCGCTCAGTTCGCTGCCGTCGACAAAACGCGGGTAACCCAGCCGCGCCAGCAGATCGCCGATGTTGTCGCTGCTGACCGTGAAACTGACATCCGAGTCTTCGCGCTGCTGCCAGGAACGCTGCAGCCAGCTGCCCTTGCCTGTTATCCTGACCGCGGCGTCATCGACCCTGAACTCGCTCAGCACCATACCGCGCGGATGCCATTCGGTCCGCGCAGACACATTCGCGACAGTCCAGTCACCCCAGGTCAACGAAGCGGTCTTCAGGCGCAATGACGGAATGTCTTTCGGCGCCAGACGCCAGTCCGGCGAATTCACGCCCGGCCTGGGCCTGAACGCGCCGAGGTCGATATGATCCAGGTCCAGAACGATCGCCGAATCCGTGCCGAAATCCTGCCTGAATGAACCCTTGCCGCTGAATATTGCGGAATCGGCGACAAAGTTCCAGCGCAGATCCTCGTCACGCGTTGCGCGCAGTTTCAGCAGATTGTCCACATCGGCCTGCAACTGCATCGCACCGCCGAGCATTTCGAGCTCCAGACTGAAGGCATGCGCCTGCAGACGCGGCTTGCTGATCGTATCCGTCAGGTTCAGCGACACCCCGTTCAGATCGGATTTCGCATCCACCCTGACGGCGTATTTTTCGACCCTGTGCGGCACACGTACCGTGACATCCCAGAGCGAACCGCCATCCATAAGCTGCGGATAATGCCAGTCGTATTTACGCAACAGCGAAGCGACGCGCCAGCTGCCGTGCAGCTTGAAGCGGGTCTCGTGACCGTCCGGATCCGAAACATCGGTGACATCGATCGCAACCGGACGGCCGTCGAACAGTGCGGTCAGGCCGCTGCCCCGGATGCGTTCGCCGTCGAATGCGAGCGTACCGTTCAGCGCGGTCAGCTGGTAGTCCATCGCGGGGAAATACAGATCGTTGTCGACAAAGCGGATGTCACCCCTGGTGGCAAGCACACCGTTGTCGTGTTCCAGCGGGATCCCGAGATCGAGATGGATGCGCGTCTGTCCCCGCGCCTGGAACTGCGACACGGCCGGCCCGAGGATGCCGTTCAGGCCACTGTTCCAGACATACGTCTGCAGCTCGTCCGCCGACGCCGTGACATCGCCCGTCACCTTCAAAAACGGCTTGCTCAGGTCGGCGATCACGGCGCGCGCGTTCGATGACGCGCCGCTGTCTTCACGGCTCGTAGCCCGTTCGACCTGCAGCGATGAGTTGAAAAACCTGACGTTGCCGCTGAGATGATGGATATCCGGCCAGCCGTCGAGGAAATGCAGGCTCGTGTCCGCGGTCGCAAAGCTGGCTTCCATCACGCCTTCGTTCCCGCTGAACGGAAACCGCCCGACATCGCCGCGAAACACGAAACCGCCGGATGAAACCTTGCCGCCCAGCAGCGCCTTGTCCAGCCAGTCGATCAGGCGGTCGGATAGCACCGCGACCGGAAGATAGTTTCGCGCGGCAACCGCCAGCGCATTCCGGTAACTGGACACCATGTCGAGGAACACCGAACCGTCGGCGCCAATGTCCACACGCAGACCGGAAACCGTCTGTATATCGGCGTTCCATACACGCGCCTGTTTCGAAGCGATCGTCCACTGGTCCTGCTGCTGCGTCGCGGTGAATGCGCCGGTCAGACCGTCGAAGCGCAGCGGCTGTCGAAATACCGTGGCCAGCGTCAGTTCGACGGCCTTCGAGTCCAGTTCCAGCTCGACCCGCCCGGGCTGCAACTGGATCGCGCCATCGACTCCCTGCACCGCGATCTGCCGCTGATCGATGCGGAAACCCAGATCGCTGAAATCAGCGACCGCGCGGACCTGCGCGTGCTCGCCCGCGGAGACCTTCGCCTGCAGGTTGAAAACATCACCCTGCGGGTGGTACGACAGCAGCTCATCGAAGCGATGTCGCTGATCCTTGCGAATGAGTATATCGGCGAGCGGTAACAGATCCCGCGTGCGAAGATAATCCGCCGCCAGGGTCAGGCCGCCGTCCGCGCCGCGAATCACGCTTGCGTTGCTCGCATACGGCCAGTATTTGCCGTCGCGATCGAGTTTCAGGTCTCGCACATCGACCTGCCAGCCATCGTCGCCCTTGCGCCAGAAAAAATTGCCAGCGAATTCATCCGCGCGCCAGCTTACAGCGCGTCCGTCCGCGCACGACAGCCGCATTTTTCTCGCTGCGGCGCTGCCGGCGGCGCGGGTGACGCTGCCGGCATCGACGTCAATCCAGAATTCGATATCCGCGCTGCCGTCGGCGAGCACATATTCCCGCAGACGCGTGCGATTGATCCAGCTGTCGAGTTCGAGCGCCCTGCCGTTGATGTAGATCGAACCAGAGAGTGTGTCGGGCTGGCGGATATCGCCGCTGATTTCGGCGATGAGCTGAAAGCTGGTACCGAGATTTTGCGGTAACTTCAGATCCATGCGCACTGAATGGCTGCCGAGAAAACTCTCGATCGCGATGTTCGCGTCGTCGAAATCCATGTCTCTGCTGTTGCCGGTAGAGTCGCGCCAGTGGACATGGCTGTCGAGCAGCGCCAGGTTCATGTTCAGCAATACCCCGATGAGTTCGTCCGAGTCCGGCGCCGTTTCAACGCCGCTGAATTCGAGACCCTGCAGCGCCCATTTATTCTCCGGGTATTTCTCGATCAGGATGTCAGCGCCGTGCAGGCTGACCGAGCCGGCCATCGGCCTGAGGTAACGCAGCGATTCGAACATCGCCAGCGAAAAATCCGCTTCGGTGAACGAGATCAGAACGTCCCGGTCATCGTTCCTGTAGATCACGAAATTGATCAGTTTCAGCCGCGGCGTCAGCCAGTCCATGTCGGCATCGAGCGATTCGATACTGACCGGCAGTCCGATCATCGCACTGATCTGCTGTTCGATATCGGTGACATACGCGGTCGCATGCGGCAGCAGCGCCCGGAGAATGCTGAAGATGACCGCCAGTACGATGAGTGCGATAGCGACGGTTGAAATCAGCCAGATGCGGATTTTACGTAACCAGATCATTGCTGCCAGTGTGCAGAAGAAGCGGTCCCGCCGGCGACCCGGGCGGGGCGCATTACAGGATCACGACGTCATATTGCTCCTGCGTGTACAGCGCTTCAACCTGGAACCGGATCGGTATTCTGATAAAGTCCTCCAGCTCGGCGAGACTGCCGGATTCCTCATCCACCAGCAGATCGACCACGCCCTGAGACGCCAGCACCAGCAGCTCCTTCGCGTCGAACTGCCTGGCTTCACGCAGGATCTCCCTGAAAATTTCGTAGCATACGGTTTCAGCGGTCTTGATGGTGCCGCGCCCCTCGCAGGTCGGACAGACGCCGCAGAGCACGTGTTCCAGACTTTCCCGGGTGCGCTTGCGCGTCATCTCCACCAGTCCGAGCATGGACACGTCGCACAGCTGCGTGCGCGCATGGTCTCTCTCCAGCGATTTTTCCAGCGCGCGCATGACCTGCCGCTTGTGATCTTCTTCGGCCATGTCGATAAAATCGAGAATCACGATGCCGCCGAGATTGCGCAGCCTGAGCTGGCGCGCGATCGCCTGTGCGGCTTCGAGGTTGGTCTTGAAAATGGTCTCTTCCAGATTCCGGTTGCCGACGAACGCGCCGGTGTTGACGTCGATCGTGGTCATCGCTTCGGTCTGGTCGAGAATCAGGTAGCCGCCGGACTTCAGATGCACCTTTCGCTCCAGGCCTTTCTGGATTTCGTCCTCGACCCCGTGCAGGTCGAATATCGGCCTCTCACCCGGGTAATGTTCGACCACGCCCGCCACTTCGGGCACGTACTTGCGGGCGAACTCGTCCATGACATTGAAGGTTTCCGTGGAGTCGACACGGATGCGTTCAAGGTCTTCATCCACCATATCGCGCAGCACGCGCAGGTACAGCGGCAGGTCCTTGTGCACCACGTTACCGGGCTCGGCATCCTGTGATTTCTGCTGGATCGACCGCCACAGGCGATTCAGATACTTGATATCGCTCGCGATCGAATCGGCGTCGGCGACCTCGGCCGCGGTGCGAATGATATAACCCGCGCCTTCGATACGCTCCTGCTGCGACAGCAGCAGATTGCGCAGCCGCTCCCGCACTTCGACAGACTCGATACGCGACGACACGCCGATATTGTCCGCGTTCGGCAGAAACACCAGATAGCGTGACGGAATGGTCACGTTCGCGGTCAGGCGCGCGCCCTTGGTACCCAGCGGGTCCTTGATCACCTGCACCAGCAGATCCTGACCCTCGCGCAGCAGATGGCTGATGTGAGGCATGCCGTTGCCGTCACCGTCCCTGCCGTGGGCGATATCCGACACGTGCAGGAAGGCTGCGCGTTCCAGCCCGATCTCGACAAACGCCGCTTCCATGCCCGGCAGCACCCTGACCACGGTGCCCTTGTAGACATTGCCGACCAGACCCCGGCTGCGCCGGCGTTCGATGTAGAGTTCGTGCACCATGCCGTTTTCCAGGATCGCGACACGTGTTTCCTGCGGCGTGACATTGATCAGGATTTCCTTGCTGAAGCTCTTCATGACTGCTCCCGCCCGGAAACCGGCGCGTGTATCGTGGAAACGCCGCAGCGCGTCAGCAGCAGCGCGGTTTCATACAGCGGCAGACCCATCACCGAGGAAAAGCTGCCGCGCAGACTGCACACGAACTGGGCCGCGATACCCTGGATCGCATAGGCGCCTGCCTTGCCCGCGGGCTCGCCGGTCGCGATATAGCGTTCGATCAGGTGCTGGTCGAGCTTCATGAACTCGACTTCGCTGGTATTGACATCGACATACTCCTTCCGCGCCGTGACCACCGCAACCGCCGTGTGCACCCTGTGCGTTTTTCCTGAAAGTCTAGTTAACATTCGCTGCGCCTGCGCTGAATCGCCGGGTTTTCCCAGTACGCTGCCGTCGATCTCGACCACGGTATCGGCGCCCAGTACCGGTTTGTCGATGCCCGTCGTACTCACGCGCGCCCGTACCGCACCGGCTTTCGCCAGCGCCAGGCGCCGGACGTGCGCGAGCACGGTTTCGCCGTCGCGCAGGGTTTCATCCAGCTCCGACACCTGCACATGGTAATGCATGCCGATCTGGTCCAGCAGTTCGCGCCGGCGCGGCGACGCCGACGCCAGGATGATTTCGCAGCGCTGTAACGAGGTTTCAGGCACGGTGGTACGGATGCCTGTTCAGGATACTCCACGCCCGGTACAGCTGCTCGACCAGCATCACGCGTACCAGCGCATGCGGAAAAGTCAGGTCCGACAGTGAAATCTTCAGGTCCGCGCGCTGCAGCAGTTCCGCGGACAGTCCATCCGGGCCGCCGATCAGGAATGCGATATCACGGCCCGCGTCCAGCCAGTCACGCAGCATCGAGGCCAGGTGTTCGCTGCCGATTCGCCTGCCCTGAACATCCAGCGCGATCAGCTGCGCACCCGCCGGCGCCGCATCGAGCAGTCTGCGGCTTTCATCTCGAACGATACGTTTGATATCCGGGTTCCTGCCGCGCCGGATCAACGGCAGCGTATTCAGACTGATACCGATTTCAGGCGGCATGCGCCGGATGAAATCAGCGCCGGCCGCTTCCACCCAGTCGGGCATTTTCTGCCCGATGGCGATCACGTGGATGCGCACGGCTTAGGGCCTGTTAACACTATGCGGATGCCCAGCGTTGGCTCTCCAATGCGACCAGGCAAGGCGCGCGGAGCACAGTCTGGTTGTTCCGGTTAAGCCGGCAATCAGTTTTGCCGGGTTAACACAGGGGCATGGATGCCCTTGCGCGGCATTCAGCCGCGTGAGCCGGGGGCGGGCGTGTACCGAACCAGGCGCCGGCCATAAATACATGGATGTATTTGATGGCCGATTCAACAAGCAGCGATGCGCAACGCAGTATGGTCGCATTGGAGAGCCAACCCGAAGGGACGGGACCATTTTTCCGCATGACTGCGTTGCACTTTCGCTTGAGTACGACAGGTACACGGCGCTCAGTGCGCCGTGTCCTGCAAAAAAATGGCCACCGTCGATGGGTATCCGCATAGTGTTGACAGGCCCTAAAGCGATTCCTGCCGTGTCGGGAGGCCCACCTGCCAGAGACTTTCGAGGTCGTAGAAATCACGCACCGCCGGCTGCATCACGTGCACGACGACGTCGCCCAGATCGACCAGCACCCATTCGGCTTCGCTTTCGCCTTCGACGCCCAGCGGCCGGTAGCCGGCCTGCTTTGCTTCAGCAACGACGTTATCGGCGATGGACCTGACGTGCCGGTTCGAGCTGCCGCTGGCGATCACGATGTAATCGGTCACACTGGTTCTGTCGTGCACGTCCATTTCGACGATGTCCTCGGCCTTGAGGTCTTCGAGCGCGGCCATCACCAGGCTGCGCAGTTTATCCGCGGCGTGTTCGTCGAACACGGGTTTATCTACGGTCATTCAGCTTTTCACCATTTCGGTCAGTTGTTTCCACGCCGCATCGGGCATCAGGTAACGCACGCTGTGCCCCCTCGCGAGTTCGGCGCGGATAGCGCTGGAGGAGATATCCAGTTGCGTGACCGATTGTAACAGGATTCGGCCGGCTGCTTGCGCGGCCAGATCCGCGGCGGCGGTGACCAGTTCGGCCGGCAGGCTGTGCAACAGCTGGCTGTGGGCCTCCGGCCATTCAAAACCGGGCCGGCAGGTCACGATCAGGTGGCACAGTTTGGGCAGGCGCTGCCACTGCCGCCAGTTCCCCAGGCCGAGAAACGCGTCCATGCCGAGAATCAGGCACAGGCTGTGGTTCGGAAATTCGGCGCGCAGCGAATCCAGCGTATCGACCATATAGGATTTGCCTTCGCGCCGGAGTTCGCGCTGATCGAGCACGAAGCCGGGTTCGCCGTCGATCGCCGTGCGCAGCAGCGCGAGCCGCTGTTCAGCATCCAGCCACGGTGTTTCACGGTGCGGCGGCAGGCGGTTCGGCACGAACCGGACATGATCCAGCCCCAGCGCCTGGCGGATTTCCAGCGCCGGCCTCAGGTGGCCGAAATGGACCGGGTCGAAGGTGCCGCCGAGGATACCGATCATAAGTACAGGAACGAGGAGCGAGGGACGATGGGAGAGGTAAATATGCTCAGAAAGACCCGGTCGCTTCGTGAAATGACGCTCGTTTCTCGTCCCACGTTCCTGTCACGTGCGGACGTGACCATCGCCCAGCACGATGTATTTCTGGCTGGTCAGGCCTTCCAGTCCGACCGGGCCGCGCGCGTGCAGCTTGTCGGTGCTGATGCCGATCTCGGCGCCGAGGCCGTATTCGAAGCCGTCGGCGAACCGGGTCGACGCATTTACGATCACCGAGCTCGAATCCACTTCGCGCAGGAAGCGGCGCGCATGGCTGTAGTTCTCGGTAATGATCGAGTCGGTGTGCTGCGAGCTGTGTTCATTGATGTGCTCGATCGCCTGGTCGAGGCCGTCGACGACCCGGATCGACAGCACAGGCGCAAGGTACTCGGTGTCCCAGTCCGCGTCCGCGGCTTCGTTCACGCCATCGACCAGCGCACGCGTGCGCGCACAGCCGCGCAGTTCGACGCCGGCTTTTTCAAAATGCGCGCACAGGTCCGGCAGTACATCCGCGGCGACCGGCGCGGCCACCAGCAGCGTCTCCATGGTATTGCAGGTGCCGTAACGCTGCGTTTTCGCGTTGAATGCGACCTTCACCGCCTTGCGGAAATCGGCGTGATCGTCGATATAGACATGGCAGATGCCGTCCAGATGCTTGATCACCGGCACCTCGGATTCGTTCGAAATGCGCTCGATCAGGCCCTTGCCGCCGCGCGGAATGATCACGTCGATGTCGTGCTTCATGCGCAGCATTTCTCCAACCGCGGCGCGGTCGGTGGTTTCGATCACCTGCACCACGTCGGCCGGCAGACCGGCGGCCTCGAGTCCATGATGGATGCAGGCCGCAATCGCCTGATTGGAACGGATTGCTTCGGTGCCGCCCCTGAGGATCGCCGCATTACCGGCTTTCAGGCACAGTCCGGCGGCGTCGGCGGTCACGTTCGGCCGCGATTCGTAGATGATGCCGATCACGCCCAGCGGCACGCGCATGCGCCCGACCTGGATGCCGGACGGACGATAGGCCAGACCGGTGATCTCGCCGATAGGATCCGGCAGCGCCGCGATCTGGCGCAGGCCGTCTGACATCGAGCGGATGCGCGCATCGGTCAGTTCCAGCCGGTCCAGCAGCGCGTCATCCAGGCCGTTGGCCCTGCCCGCCTGCAGGTCGCCGGCGTTCGCCTGCTGCAGCGATCCGGCCTGCGCATCGATGCGATCGGCGATAGCGAGCAGTGCGCTGTTCTTCGCGTCGGTCTCGGCGCGTCCGATGACACGCGAAGCCGCGCGCGCGCGCCGTCCTGTATCCAGCATGTAGGACTTCACGTCGATTTGCAGCTGTTCAGCGTGTACGCTCATGGATTGACCTCGGTCAACGATGAAAGCCAGGTTAGACAGCGATTATATCGAATCACGGTCGTGATTTCCGCGAATAAAAAAAGCGGCGCTGAAGGCCGCTTTTGCGCATCAAGCTGCTGTCGCTCAGGCGGATGCATACCTGCGGCTGACCGCGACCAGACCCAGCAGACCTGAGCCGAATAACCACATCGAGGCCGGTACAGGCACAGCTGTTGCAATCAGGCTCTCGCTCGTGCCATATGGCAGCCCCTGTACATGAATGCCGATTACAAACGCCGCGGAATCGAAATCGAGCAGTCCGGCCAGTGCATCCGCATAGCTCACGCCATCGTGAAGATCGAAGCTTACACCGAGCGACTCACCGGCGTGAACGCCGTTTTTCGAAACTGAAGGATCGGAATCGGCCAGGTAGGCGATATCCCCGCTTTTGTAACCAGGCAGATGACCGGGTTTGGCACCGCTGCTGAAACTCACGCCAGCGCCGTTTTCAATCACACCAGATGCGCCTTCGATGTACATAGTGTCATAAAAGTAGATGTCCGCGATAAATGCCGAAGGATCATCCCCGGTATTGTTGAAGACGAACTCGATCTTTCCGCCGCCAATATCGTTAACATCGACGCTGATTTGCGACTCGGCCACGCCGCATGCGGCGCCGGTGATGTCGTTTGCGGTGATGCAGCCAAAATCCAGCGTTGCGGCCTGCGCCGTTGATGTCATCAGGCCGGCGACAAATACCGTCCCCCATGCGACGAGTGTTTTCGGGTATCGCTTATTGCTCATTTTCCGCTCCATTCGTGTAAATTAAACATTAGTTGATAAGT
>Ga0210123_1001568_pt1 | contig 11453 bp, 11 predicted proteins | sample Muzzi_PWB_D2_FD_185535 | JGI IMG/M metagenome (GOLD analysis project Ga0210123, IMG submission 185535) | Wetland microbial communities from San Francisco Bay, California, USA, that impact long-term carbon sequestration - Muzzi_PWB_D2 (SPAdes) | ecosystem: Environmental > Aquatic > Marine >... | reverse complement strand
CGGCTTCGGCTACGGTGATGCCGCTGATATCGCCGATCGGCCGGGGTTCGACTTCAACCGGGTGTTCCAGCACGTCGGCGCCGGCTTCGGCCACGGTGATGCCGCTGATATCGCCGATCGGCCGGGGTTCGACTTCGATCGGGTGTTCCAGCACATCGGCGCCGGGTGCGGCCATCGTGATTCCACCGGTGTCGACCGTCACCGACGTGGCTGTTTCCGTCGATGCTGTGGCGGCGCCAGCGGGTGCCGGTTCGACTTCTTCCAGTTTGATGACCAGGCCGACGTTCTCGAGCGCAGCGCGGTATTTCTCCGCGGTGAGTTCATCCACGGCCGCCTTGATGACCTTGCGTCCGCCGGCGAAATACGGCGCGACCTTTTCGGGCGTTGTCCTGAACAGCTTCGCCATGTTCTGCATCACGACCGCCTTGTCCCTGCCGGGAGCGATGATGCCGAAAAATACGATATTGTAGACCGGTTCGCTCATTGATGATTCGTCGTCGCCATACGCGGAGTGTAGCCGAATCAGCGCATCCGGGCAGTTCTCCGGGACCGCCTAGTCATTGCTTCCGGGTTTGGTGAACGGTACCACCTGCGAGGTTGCGGGTTCGTCGGCGTATCGCGGCCGCAGTTTCATTTCCCGGCCGGCTTCTTCGTGTATTTCCTTTTCGCGAGCGGTGATCAGGTTGAAACACTGCCTGACATCCTCGATGGTGCTGCCGCTCAACGGATGCGGCCTGCCGGGTGGCGGTGTGGTGTCTCGAATGATGCTGGACAGGACCTTGCGCATGGTGGCAAGGATGTGATGCTCCTTCGACAGGTATTCTGTACTCATAATGCGATACTTCCGGCCAGGGTGAGGTCTGATATAATAGTTTACCAATTTACTGGGTTATTGCCACGGGTAGTTCAAATGCCTTATTTTGTATTCAAGATGACGTCGCCGGAAGGTATGCATCTGGTGAAAAACCTCGAACTCATCGATGAATTCGAGTCTTTCAAGGAAGCGAAACTGTTTGCCAGGGACCGCCGCGCCGGGCTGGCGGACGATAATCGTACGCAAATCAAGGTGATGTTCGCCGATAACCAGCTGCTCGCCGAGGAGCAGTTGCTTGAATATCGCGAGAAACCCATCGTGATGGAACACGAGAAATAGCGCCGTGTAGCGGAGCCTGCAGGATTCCGGATTGTGCAGCGCGTGACAGACAGCTGAATGCGATCGTGGACGAACAGGAATACAGGAATGCGTACGACAGCATCGCCAGCGTTCGCTGCGTTTTCGAGAAAGCGCTGACGAATAACCACGCCCGTTGCGCGTGTGCCCGGCATTTCTGGCTGGCCGACCGCGAGGGCTATGCCTGCAAATCGGGTGACGCGGCGCAGAAATGCGGCGAATTGCTCGACATTTTACGAGAGAAGTCACGTTTCGTGCTTAAAATCCAGCAAGCCGGCGGGCCGTTGCCGCACAACATGGAATTGCGCGTGCAGGCGGGCGGCCTGCAGGGTCTTCGAGCGTATTTTGCGGACGGATCGACGGGCCGGATCGCCGACGTGAATGCACTGGTTCAGCGCGCATTTTCACGATTCAGCGATTTCAGGAGCCTGCCGTTCGAAGAAATCATGCAGTCCGTTGCGCGATTTTCCGGCAGAAAACGTAGAATACGCTGTTGATCCCGGCTGTGTTTAACGACGCCGGAGCGCAATAATGCCCGGAAAGAATTCCGCATTTATCTATTCAGACAAGACCTGACAGCAGGAGACCACAGATGGATCAAACCAGATTGCCGCGCGCGCGCTCGACGGAAGAGTACGTCGCCATGATCGAGCAGGCCATCGATGACGCCTGGGACCTGCGTCAGTCGATCGAATACGATGAGGACTACATGGCGGATGCCCGCGGTTTCATCGATCAGCTGGAAAACTCATTGAAGCAGCTATACCAGAGCATGAAGGACGGTAAATACGAATTCGCCAACGGGGATCTGCCGTTCATGGACATCGTCAACAGGTATCACGACGCGCATATTCCATTCAAGTTCCTGTTGAAGCGAATCAATGAAACCCATCTGAAGGGGCTCGACGTACAATAACCGGCTTGTCGCGATCTCTGGAATTTCTGTGGATAACTCTGGGGATTGTTTGCCGGTGCTGTCGTGGTCGATACGATGCGACGCTTCAGCGACCGCAGATCCGCACTGCGACCCCGTATCATAATTATTATAATAAACAACAGGTTGTGCTTGTATATTCGAGCCGGATTTCAGCTAGTCCAGTGTAAGTCGTTGTTTGATATTCTTCGACGCTATATGTTGTGCTCTGTGTATAACTGAAACACTAGTGTACCTCGTCATTCATTCTGTAACATTCAGAGTGCGCCCAGGCCGGCAGTGCAAGGCGCGCTCCGCCGTTAATGGCCCGGCCCTTGACAAGGAGCGCAACACCGCAATGGCGGTCTGGGCGCGCTCCCTGCGGGCGAGCCAGGAAGCGGCCATCCGCGGCGTTATGGCTCTTGACAAGGGCCGGGCCATTGCCTGCGAGCCATGCCTTGCGCCTGACCGCTTCCTGACTCGCTGAATGTTACAGAATGAGTGACGAGGTACACTAGCTCATCGTGGACTGCCCAGCGAATCCCGCGCCTGCTGCCGGCTGACAGCTTCATACGGTGTTTCCCGGATCCGGTCATGGATTCGCATGCGGTATTCAATGAAGTCAGCGGGATTGTCGAAATGCATGAACGGGTTGCCCTCGACCTGTTTTTCCAGTGTCGACGTCGGGTGCGCCGGCGCGTAGTTATGTCCCGGGTGCAATCTGGTACTGCCGGGCAGTTCGCTACGGATACGCTTCAGCGTGGTGAACATCTGCTCCGGATCGCCACCGGCCAGATCGCAGCGGCCGCAACCGAAGACGAACAGGGTATCGCCGGCGATCAGGTCGTCGCCAACCCGATAGCAGGCCGATCCCGGCGTGTGGCCCGGTGTGTGCAGAACGCCGATTTCCGTGTCACCCAGGCGGATGCTGTCACCACCGTGATGCAGGCTGGGTCCGGGCAGCGCCGCGCCCCAGAACTGCGCCTCCGGTTTGAGCAGGTGGATTTGCGCATCGCTGCTGTCGAGCACCTGCTGCAGGCCGTTCACGTGGTCGTGGTGGCTGTGCGTCAGCAGGATATCGGTTATGCGGATGCCTTTGTCACGTGCCAGATCGAGAATGCTGCCGACTTCCCAGGCAGGATCGACGATCGCCGCGGTGTCACTGCCACGGTCGTGGATCAGGTAGACAAAGTTTTCCATCGGCCCGAGTTCCATCGCGTGAATGGAATAAGGATTCGAGTTCGACATCACAGATCCTCCGTCTGATTATTCAAGCGGGGTTCCAGCATAGCCTGAATTGCGGCTGGCTGTATAATACTTCTGCGCAGATATAAACACCGCTATAATCCGTCGCATCGTCCGAGGGATGCCATGCACTGATGTTCTCGCCATTGCGCAGGCGCGCGAGTACGCCTGATGCACAGGTCGTGACCCGTTCATCAGGGCGAATACTGCTCTATATCTGACAGCGGGCTGACCCGATCGAAGCCTGCGCGGAATGTTGCGACAGATGATCACTCAACAAGAACCAGTAGCCATGAACGAGACTTCGGTCAAACACGACAAGCAGATGCTTTCCAGGCTGCAGTTGTTCAGAAATGTGGATATGGACGAACCTGAGCTGGAAAAACTGCTGTCGCTCTGCGCCTACAGGGATATGGTCACCGGTGAAATGCTGCTCTCGCCCGAGGCGGAAAACCACTACCTTTATCTGATCATTACAGGTCGTCTGGTCATTCATATCGGCACATTCGATGATATGCCGCTGACCATGATCGAGCCGGGCGAATGCGTCGGCGAGATGTCCATCATCGACAGCCGGGTGCCGTCCGCGAGGGTGTCCGCGGCCGAACCGACCCGCCTGCTTGAAATCGAACAGGAAACACTCTGGCGCATGGTGAGCGTCTCGCACGAGATCGCGCGCAATCTGCTGTATATCATGTCGGAGCGGGTGCGTTACAGCAACCTCATTATCGCCGACAGCATCGAGATGCAGCGCAAATACCAGCGATTCGCCACCATCGACGCGCTCACCGGACTGCATAATCGAGGCTGGCTGGATGACATGTTCGACCGCGAGATCCGGCGCAGTGAACGCGACAATCTGAACCTGTGTCTGATGATGATCGATGTCGATCACTTCAAGCAGTATAACGATGAATACGGTCATCTGGCCGGCGACAGGGTGCTTGTCGCCGTAGGCGAGAGCATACGCAAGCCGTTACGGCCGAACGACCTGGTTGCGCGTTTCGGCGGTGAAGAATTCTCGGTGCTGCTGCCGGAGACGCGCATCGACAATGCGCTCACGATCGCGGAGCGTCTGCGCAAGCGTATAGGCAATGCCGACCCGGGCAAACTGGACGGGAAGAAGCTGCCCGGCGCGACCGTCTCCATCGGTATCGCCGAGTACAGGCCCGGCGACTCGCTCGAAACCATGATCGCCGCTGCTGACGTCGCCATGTATCACGCGAAAAAAGAGGGCAGAAACTGCGTGCGTGTTGCGACCGGGACATGAATCACCATGGTGAGGCAGTGCCGCCATGACGGCGCCGGCACAGCTGAAATCTCCAGAGGGTGAACGGCCGCGTATAGGCGTCGGCGTAATGGTGTGGAAGCACGCTTGCCTGCTGCTGGGAAAACGCGTCAATGCGCGCGGCGAGACAAGCTGGCAGTTACCGGGCGGTCATCTTGAATTCGGTGAAACGGTGGAAGACTGCGCCGTGCGTGAAGTGGCGGAGGAGGCCGGTATCGCGATCCGTAATCTCGTCCATGCCGGTTATACCAACGATGTTTTCATCGACGCGAACCGGCACTACGTAACCCTGTTCGTGTCAGCGGAGTACGATCAGGGTGAGGTAAGGGTAATGGAGCCGGATAAATGTGAATGCTGGCGCTGGTTTGACGCCGCTGAGCTGCCGTCGCCGCTGTTCGTGCCGATCAGAAACTTCCTAACACAGTACCCCGATCTCGGAATATTTCGGCCCTGCCGGGATACTCCAGCAGGCGTGCATAGATAAAATCGGCAAGCGTCGCCTCGATGTTCTCGCAGTTGTGCAGGAAGCGGTTGGCCAGCGCGGCGATGTTGAATTCGGTGTTGTCCATGTGCAGGCGTTCGGCACCCGACAGCAGCAGCAATAACTCGAATGGATTGAATCGGCTGTTGTCGAAGCCGTTTTCGGTGTCCCAGCTGATGGACTGGATGCGGTTTTGCTTGTTCCAGACCAGATGAAAGCGAACCGGCATTTCACCGCTGAACCATACATACAGATCCATGTCCGAATCCGTGAACCAGCGCCTCGTTGCCGGCTTCAGCCTGTGCGGATAGCCTGTTTCTCTGAGCATGTCCGGTACCTTTTGCCTGAATTGTTCTGAAGTGAAACTAATCTAGCTTTTTAGGCAGGCACATACTGTGATCAACATCTACAATAGAGACAGCGCAGGCAGATAATAATTCCAAATGGCTCACATCATACAACCGGGCATGCAGGAACTGTGGGACAGCTCACAGCTCAATGGCGGTAGTGCCACCTGGCTGGAATCGCTGTATGAAACCTATCTGCAGAACCCGGCAAGCGTTGAGCCGGAATGGCGCGCTTATTTTGACGGTCTGCCAAAACTGAAATCAGGCAACGGCAGCGGCGGCGCCAGGCCGGAATTGCCGCACAATGAAGTTCGCGAATATTTCCGTGCACTCGCCAGACAGCCGCGCCAGGGCCGGGTGGCGGACACCGAGTACGATCTCGAATTCGAACGCAAGCAGGTCCATGTGCTGCAGCTGATCAACGCCTACCGTTTTCGCGGGCATCAGCAGGCGCGTATCAACCCGCTGGACGGCGCATTCGGGGGCGCCCAGTTGAAAGAAGTCGATGAACTGACCCTGCACTACCACGATCTGAGCGAAGCCGACTTCGATACGGTGTTCGAAACCGGTTCGCTTGCAGGTCCGGAAAGCGCGACCCTTGGACAAATCTACCGCAGGCTGCGCAACACCTACTGCGGTCCCATGGGTGTCGAATACATGCACATGATGCATACATCGGAAAAACGCTGGATCCAGCGCCGCCTCGAGCTGGGGAACGGCGCGAGCACGCTGTCGGTGGATGAAAAGCTGAATATTCTGCTGCAGCTGACCGATGCGGAGGGTCTGGAAAAATACCTGCACACCAAGTACGTCGGCCAGAAACGCTTCTCGCTCGAAGGCGGTGAATCGCTGATTCCGCTGCTTGATGAACTGGTGCAGCACGCCGGTGAACAGGGCGTCCGGGAAGTTGTGATCGGTATGGCGCATCGCGGCCGCCTGAATGTGCTGGTCAATATCATGGGAAAGACACCGGCGGAGCTGTTCAGTGAATTCGAAGGCACCAAGCGCGTGAACGAGCTTACCGGGGACGTCAAATACCACCTCGGATTCGCATCCAATATGAGCACGCCCGGCGGTCAGGTGCATCTGGCGCTGGCGTTCAATCCGTCGCATCTGGAGATCGTTGCGCCGGTGGTCGAAGGCTCGGTCCGTTCGCGGCAGTTCCGCCGCGGTGATTCCGAGGGCGTGCAGGTGATCCCGGTGCAGATACACGGCGATGCGGCGTTCGCCGGTCAGGGCGTGGTCATGGAAACCCTGCAGATGTCGCAATCGCGCGGGTATTCGACCAAGGGAACGATCCACGTGATCGTCAACAACCAGATCGGATTCACCACCAGTCACCTCAGGGATGCGCGCTCCACGCACTATTGCACGGATATCGCGAAGATGGTCGATGCCCCGATCTTTCACGTCAACGGTGATGAGCCGGAAGCCGTCATCGCGGTCACGCGACTGGCATTCGAATACCGCATGCGATTCAAGAAGGATGTAGTCATCGACATGCTGTGCTATCGCCGCCACGGCCACAACGAGGCTGATGAACCCAAGGCAACGCAGCCGATGATGTATAAAAAGATCGATGCACTGCCGACGACGCGGACTCTGTACGCAGGCAGACTGGTCGAGCAGGGGGTGATTACGCCGCAGCACGCGGACGAACTCGTCGCCCGGCTGCGTGACGTGCTCGAATCGGGTCAGTGCGTTGTGCCGCATATGCTGCCGGATGATGTCGCCGACAAGTCCGAACTGATCGACTGGAAGCCCTATCTGACCGCCTCGATTCTCGACGATGTGGAAACCGGTGTGTCCCTGAACACGATCCGTGAGACGTCCGCGATCATGCAGCAACTGCCCGACGGTTTCGAGGTCCAGCCGCGCGTCGCCAAGATACTCGACGATCGCCGCAAGATGGCGGCCGGCGCATTGCCGCTGGACTGGGGTTTCGCCGAGATCCTGGCCTACGCGACCCTGCTGCGTGACGGTTTTGCAGTGCGTCTGTCCGGCCAGGACAGCGGCCGCGGCACGTTCTTCCATCGTCACGCGGTGTTGCACAACCAGAAGGCCGCGATGGCCTACGTGCCGCTGCGCAGCGTCGGCAGGGACAGGAACAATTTCCTCGTAATCGATTCGCTTTTGTCTGAACTCGCCGTGCTTGCGTTCGAGTACGGTTTCTCGACCGCGGATCCGAAAACGCTGGTGATCTGGGAAGCACAGTTCGGCGACTTCGCCAACGGCGCCCAGGTCGTGATCGACCAGTTCATCACCGCCGGCGAGCACAAATGGGGCCGCGCCTGCGGGCTGACGATGCTGCTGCCGCACGGTTACGAAGGCCAGGGCGCGGAACACTCGTCGGCGCGCATCGAGCGCTTCCTGCAACTGTGCTCTTCGCAGAATATCCAGGTGTGCGTACCGAGCACACCCGCGCAGATGTTTCACCTGCTGCGCCGCCAGATGCTGCGCAACTGCCGCAAGCCCCTGATTGTGATGACGCCGAAAAGCCTGCTGCGGCACAAGCTGTGCGTCAGCACGCTGGACGACCTGGCCAGCGGCTTTTTCCGGCGCGTGCTCCCGGAAATCGATCCGATCGAACCGGCAAAGGTGAAGCATGTCATCCTGTGTTACGGCAAGGTATATTATGAGCTGCTGGAAAAACGCCGCATGGAGAAATGTGAAAATGTCGCGATCATCCGGCTCGAGCAGCTGTATCCGTTTCCGGGTAATGAGCTCAACGAAATACTGAAGTGCTACACCCGTACACACGCGCTGGTCTGGTGTCAGGAAGAACCCAAGAATATGGGCGGATGGGATTTCGCCAAACCGCGCCTGCCGGCAATGCTGGAAAAACAATGGAAGCTGCATTATGTCGGGCGGCAGTCCTCGTCGGCGCCGGCGGTCGGCTCGGCCAAGCTGCACGCGATCCAGCAGCGTGAGCTGGTCGAGAGAGCAGTGCTGTTCGATTTTGGCTGATGCGTGGTATCCGGGTGTGCGAATTGACAGCTAGAGGGAATGTTCGACGATGACAGTTGAAGTCAAGGTGCCGGTATTGCCCGAATCCGTCGCGGACGCTGTGATCGCGGGCTGGCACAAGGCGGCGGGTGACCGGGTGCGGCGCGATGAAACCCTGGTCGACCTCGAAACAGACAAGGTCATACTCGAAGTGCCCGCGATCAGCGACGGCGTCATCACCGAGATCCGTTTCGGTCAGGGCGAGACGGTCAGCGCTGAACAGGTGATCGCGCTGATCGATGACACCGCTGGCGCTGATGAAGCGGTCGAAGGCGCCGCCGCGACACGCACCGCGGCGGCCGCGAAGCCCGCGGTCGTGGCCGATCGGGGTGGAACCTCCCGGGGTTTGAGCCGGCAGCCGACCCGGACCGCGCGAATTGAAGCCGGACCCGCAGAAACGCCGGCGGTCAGCCCGTCGGCGCGCCGGCTGCTCGCCGAACACGACATCGATCCGGCGCAGGTCCGGGGCAGCGGCAAGCATGGCAGCGTGCTGAAGGAGGATGTGCAGCGCTACATCGACAGCGAAACACGGGCCGCGACGACCCCCGCGCCGGCGGCGGTTTCGACGGAAGCTGAACCGGCGCAGCTGCGCGAACACAGGACCGAAGTGCCGCCAGCCGCGGGCCAGCGTATCGAAAAGCGTGTGCCGATGACGCGGCTGCGCGCGCGTATCGCCGAACGCCTGCTGCAGGCGCAGCACAACGCCGCGATCCTGACCACCTTCAACGAAGTCAACATGCAGCCGGTGATGGACCTGCGCAACAGGTACCGCGAGAAGTTCGCGAGCGAGTTCGGCGTGAAACTGGGGTTCATGTCGTTTTTCGTCAAGGCTTCGCTGGAAGCGCTGAAACGATTTCCGGCTGTGAACGCGTCCATCGACGGCAGCGACATCGTCTACCACGGGTACTACGATATCGGCGTCGCGGTATCCGGGCCGGCCGGGCTGGTGGTGCCGGTGCTGCGCAATGCCGCGGACATGAGCGTCGCCGAGATCGAGCGGGCGATCGTCGATTTCGCCGACAGGGCAGCGCGCAACGCGCTGCTGATGGAAGATATCAGCGGCGGCACATTCACGATCTCCAACGGCGGCGTGTTCGGTTCGATGCTGTCGACGCCGATCCTGAACCCGCCGCAGAGCGCGATACTCGGCATGCACAGCATCCGGCAGCGGCCGATGGTCGTCGACGGCGACATCGTCGCGCTGCCGATGATGTACCTCGCGCTGTCGTACGACCACCGTATCATCGACGGCCGCGAGGCGGTGCAGTTCCTGGTGACGATACGGGACATGCTGGAAGACCCGTCGCGTATCTTGCTCGGGATTTGATACGTATGCGCATGGCGGAACTGTTTAATAAATGAACACAAAATTCGATGTCATCGTCATCGGCGCGGGTCCGGCGGGTTATGTTGCTGCGATCCGCTGCGCGCAGCTCGGTATGCAGGTCGCCTGTGTCGATGAGTGGCAGAACCCTGGCGGTGAATCGGCGCTCGGCGGCACCTGCCTGAATGTCGGCTGTATTCCTTCGAAAGCATTGCTCGAATCGTCCCGTCTGTTCGAGCTGGCGCAGAATGATTTCAGCGGCCACGGCATCAGCATCAGCAAGCCGAAGATCGATGTGAAGACGCTGATGTCGCGCAAGCAGAAGGTCGTGTACGAACTGACCCAGGGCATCGCCGGCCTGTTCAGGGCGAACCGGGTCGAATTCGTTCACGGCCATGGCGCGCTGTCGCCGGGCAAGAAAGTGAAGGTGATCGAACGCGGCGGCAAGAAAATCCTGCATACGCTGGAAGCCGATAACATCATCATCGCGGCCGGTTCGTCATCGGTCAAGCTGGAACAGGCGCCGCTGCAGCCGGACTACATTTTCGATTCATCGGGTGCGCTGGCGTTCGAATCCGTGCCGGCCAGTCTGGGTATTATCGGCGCCGGCGCGATCGGGCTCGAACTCGGCAGTGTCTGGTCGCGTCTCGGTTCACAGGTCGTACTGATCGAGGCAATGGACGAGTTCCTGCCCGCTGTGGACAAACAGATTTCACGCGCAGCATTCCGCAGCCTGAAAAAACAGGGCCTGGATATCCGCATCGGCGCCCGCCTGATTTCGACCGAGATCAAACGCAGAAAAGTGCACGTCACCTACGAGGACAGCCGCGGCGCGCAGCAGATTGCATTCGACAAGCTCGTCGTCGCGGTCGGGCGCAAACCCAACAGCGACTATCTGTTCGGCGATGAAATGGCGCTTGAGATCGATGAACGCTGTTTCATCCACGTCAACGATTATTGCGAAACCAGCGTGCCGGGTATCTATGCGATCGGCGATATCGTGCGCGGGCCGATGCTGGCGCACAAGGGTTCCGAAGAAGGCGTCATGGTCGCGGAACGCATCGCCGGCAGGGCTGCGAGCGTGAACTACGAGCTGGTGCCATCGGTGATCTATACCCATCCGGAAATTGCCTGGGTCGGTAAAACCGGGCAGGAGTGCGAGGCGCTCGGGATTCCGGTGAATACCGGTGTGTTTCCGATGAGCGCGAGCGGACGCGCGCGCGCGATAGCGGACACCGACGGTATGGTAAAAATTATCGCGCACAGTGAAACCGACCGTGTGCTGGGTATGCACATTTTTTCGGCCCAGGCGTCAGAGCTGGTTTCACAGGCCGTGACGGCGATGGAAATGCAGCTCAGCGCGGAAGACATCGCTATGACCATGTTCGCGCATCCGACGCTCGCCGAAGCGGTGCACGAGGCCGCGCTGGCCGTACACAAGCGGGCGATACACATCAGGAACTGAACCCTGTGCGGCCCGGTCGGCAGCGCATCAACACAAGCACACAGCACAGGAAGAAAGGCGTATGAATCTACACGAATACCAGGCCAAGCAGGTCTTCAGCGCCTACGGCCTGCCGGTGCCGAACAGCCGGGTGGTGCAGACAGCCGCCGATATCGGTGCCGCGCTGAGCGCGCTCGCGGGCGAACGCTGGGTGGTGAAGGCACAGGTGCACGC
>Ga0210123_1001565_pt1 | contig 11460 bp, 12 predicted proteins | sample Muzzi_PWB_D2_FD_185535 | JGI IMG/M metagenome (GOLD analysis project Ga0210123, IMG submission 185535) | Wetland microbial communities from San Francisco Bay, California, USA, that impact long-term carbon sequestration - Muzzi_PWB_D2 (SPAdes) | ecosystem: Environmental > Aquatic > Marine >... | reverse complement strand
CCCAAATCCGGTCTCAAACAAGCCTTGCTTTTGCAAAGCATCGCAACGGCCTTGGAAAAATTCAGACTGAAATATGCATGATCGTCAAAAGCGGATTGGAAGCTATCTCAACAAACGGATTTTACGATAGCTTTTACAAACCATCATAGGCTGCTTTAACCGATACCGCGCCATACTTACGCTCGAGCCGGCGCACAATGAAATGCCCCTGCGCCATCCTCTGAAAGTGATCGATAAAAACGGCATTGATGGCCACTCCACTGGCCGCACCGACAATGGGGACAGCCTGGGCCACCGCTTTTTCTGAAACCGCGATGTTAAAGCGCACGGCCACCTGGGAAATCAGCTTCACCAGTGCAGGGGCCCCCCGCTGGGATATGCCTTTCTCCGCCAGATGTTTGGCCGCCTCCGACACCGCCTGGGCCAATGCCGTGCGGACGGCGAAATAGCCCGTCTCGGCGGCATCATCCCGACCTGAATGCCCACCGAAGGCAAACACTTCCAGACAAGCCAGCCGCACCTCCGGATCCGTGATATCTTCGCCTTCACTCCTGGCGATATCTGCGATGGAACGCAATATCACCATCGTGGAAACAGGCAGCTCAATAGCCAACCCCGGTAGACCGATGGCACCGCCGGCACCCCCGGCAGCAGAGACAATGAATTTATGAATGCCGGCGGCGGCCTTCGGATTTCTCTTCTTGCCCATGGTCAGGATTGCGAAACGCATTGCGCTGCTCAATGCGGCCATGGTGGTTTTTTGCACAACGCCGGCCCAGCGCTCAGGAAGAAAGGCCATGCTTTGCTCGATCGGCATTCCCAACAGGCTGGTCAGCCTGGCCGCCATTCCCGGATTTTCAAGGAGGCTTTTGGCGCGTCGCAAATCATCAAGATCGCTCGGGGACAATTGCATTTGGAAACACTCTCTACCTGGCGCGCATCGGCACCGCTGCCTTTCCGGAGCGAAGCAGTACCAATACCGCATATGCATGCGGTCATCGATTATAGCCGCTTGACTTTCGGCATACTGTCGGCGCCAAAAATCTTCGGCACCCGGGGGTTCTCTTTTCTGATCCTGGGTATGCAACGATTGGGCAGCACGTGTACGCGAGGCTCCTGAACAAGCTGCCTGAACTCCATTCGCCATGGGGTTGCGGATGCGGGCAGGACTTTCAAATCGTCGCCTCGCGCCTGTTTCAAAGCCACGCCGCAATGCCCGTTGCCCAGCAACCGCTTCTGAGATTCAAGATCATCCAGGGCCAGCTCCACGGCGGTGCTGTCGTCAAACACCATGGTGCCGGTCAGGGATTGATATACGACGTAGCGCAGCTTGCCGCCGTACTTATGCTTCAACCTGCGTATATGAAATCCGCTGTTGAGCAAAATCCTAATATTCCACACATTATATGGCGAAACCGTGGCGCAGATGTGCTCGTGGGTGCCCTGGTCACGCAGAACCCTGAGGGCAATGCGGTTCATCTTGAGCGCCAGGCTGTTGCCCCGGTAATCGGGGTGAACGCACACCATTTGAAGATTGGCGACCCGGTTCAGGGCCGACTCCGGCAGACCGATATCGATCCCGAGATTCCACGTCGCATTGCGCTCATCGGGATAATAGACATTTCGGAAAGCAACCAGTTTTCCGCCTGAAAAAAGTCCCAGGGCAAAGCCGCGTTTGCCGAGGTGCTCCTTCATGAATTCGGATGAAAACGGCTCCAAAACCTCACTGCAATGCAGGTGGCACACAATCACCTCCTGCAACGCCATGAGCCGTGGCAAGTAGCTGTCATCCAATCTTCTTATGACATATTCCTGTGGTTGACCTCCTCCAATTCCCGACCTTGCTGTGAGTATTCCGGTTTCCAATACAGGTTCCATAGATCTTCTCCTTCAAAGAATATCATTAAACCTGAATGGATGTGACGCCTGGGGTTTGTATGGTCTTCTGCAATTGGGGTACCGGACCGGTTGATCTGATTTCCAGGCCATCTCCGGTTGGCGTATATTCTCTTTTTAATTAAATTGTTGCAGGCATATTTGCGAATTTTTACCGCCGGATGAATTTGTTTCCGATGATCGTCGATGTACAAAAAAGAAACCCGGTCGACCATTTCGCTTCAGATCCGAGAAATTTTTCCCAGTTCCACGTTGGTCAGCCATCCGATGACGGCTTCATCACGTTTACCGGTTTTGGTGACAATGACATCCTGGCATTTGGGCACGGATTCCATGGCCGCTTTGGCTTGTCCGGCGGTCACCGATTCGGCCACAAACGCCGTGGCGTCGTAAATGAGGGCGTGAATATTGGGGTCGCTCGCCAGATCAGCCAGCATGGCCGGCCTGGAATCGTCCCATTTTGCAATAAATTTGCTCAAAACACTTTGATGGATCAGGTATCGCAGAGTTCCGTTTTTCTCCAGCACCGGAATTCTTGTGATGTCGGGGCCAATCAACGCTTCCAGGTCCGAAAGCGGGGTGGCATCTTCGGCAAGATTCAAGATGAAAGCCTTGATCTTGTTCAGCGGTATCATGATCTCGTCGATGGGTCGATTCGCGCCCAACTTGTCGATGCGTTGATCATCACCGCTGTCCTTGCGCGTGCTAAATAGGTCACTGAAGACCTCCTCCAGTTTGTCGGTGGCCTGTTTGGAAAACATGCCCACCAGACCGGCCACGGCGGCAAAACCGAACGGGCTGACATCCCCGGCCGTGGTACCGGCTGAGAGCAACCCGCCGCGAATGACGAAATAGAATATCAAGGCCAGCGACACGCCGATAAAGGGGCGCAGCACATACCACCATGTCCAGCTGGCAATAAAACTGCGGTTGCCCACATAACTGACAAATGAAGTTGCGGCATGCACGTAACTTCCCAGGGCTCCCATGGTCATCACCAAAAGCAGCATCCGGGTCTCTTCATTGATATCGTGGGAATACCAGAACAGCTGGAACGCGGTCTCCCATTGCAGCTTGCCATCAACCAGGGTGCGTTCAGGAAAGAGGCAGAAAACGATGTAGGCCAGGATTACGGACATGGAGACCATATACAGGCCTAAAATGGTGGTACGCGCACTTCCTGCAGGTTGCATGGCATCAGCAGACATGGCGGGTGTCCTTTCATTGCAACGATATGATCAAAACCATCTGGTTTGCATTATTGCCGACAGCGTCACTATACCCCATCGACGGCGTTTGATCCAGTCCGGCAAGCCGGAAGCCAAAACTAGCTGAACGGAAAACCGCCCCTGGTTTTCTGTTCAGCCAGCCACCCCTTGAACCCGGTGGTATGCCAATCGATTCCCGGGCCGAGCAGGGATCGAAAACGGCGGCCGGTGTCATGGGATTCCAGCGACACACGTTGGTCCGCCGCACGGTCTTCGTCACCGGGAACGTATTCGACCACGGTGATGCGATGTCGTGGCAGATGGTCCAATCCCCGCTTGAACAGCATGGCCACCTCAACATCGTCACTGGGCAAGCTGTATCCGATGATCACGGCCCGATCGGCCGCTTGCATGGCCGTCTCAGCCTCACGCCAGACCCTTTCGATGTGCGGATTTTCATAATCCTTCACGAAGGTGGGGGTAATCAGGATGGGGCTTACAAAGCCGTCGCACGCCGGATTGCGACACGGGGTGCCTCTGCAGCTATAGGCGTCATTGAAAGGTACCGCATGATACAACTCATCCAAGGCTTTTCCCGTGCGCATGCCTTTGGAAACGAATAGATCCAGGCGCCCGCAGGTGCTGCAATAAAGCCAGTTCAAGGAACCATGTATTTTGAGCAGCCGCCCGAAGGTGCCCCCCGTGCAAAAATCCCGATAGCGCTCGGAAACGATATCCACGCAGTAATCCGGCGGCCGCATGCCTTTATGATTCTCGGACAGGAAGAACATGGCGTTGTCCGCGATGACATCGTAATTGAGCGATATCACGGTGGGCTCCACATTGCGCAGATAGATGGGCTTAAGTAGGTCGTGGTGAAATCGTTTATCCGCGGGTATTTTTCGCAGCGCCGCCTCGATCACCGCAAACACGGCATACTCGATGGCCCGTTTGGCTTTGATGAGCAAATCGCCTTGATAATTGCCGATGGGCAGCCCCGTCAATACCGACCGCCGCAGCATGCTCAATACCATGGGCAGGGATGGGCAGGTCTCCCTGGTGATCTGCTCGGGATCATCCGGTACGTTGAAGCACTCGTGCAAAAACCGGTGCGACAGCACCAGCAACTCCTCACGGTCCTCCACCAGGGTTAAGGCATCGTCATGGGCCATCTCGCCGTGCAGGGACGCCGGAAGAATCTCGTCGGTGAGCGGTCCGCCGCACGCTTTGGTGGCGCCTGCGCCTAAAATAATAGTGGGCCTCTCGGCCATGATTCACCTCCCGGGTATGATAATTGGGTACCACAACCGTCGTTTTTAAACAAGATTTTAGCAGGTTAAATGCTTATTGCTGTGACTTGGATCACATTGCAGGCCGGAAAATGACGAGCGGGGATGCGAAGCACCTCTACGCCTGCTTCTTCCGCTTCCTCCGCGGATACGCGGAGGGAAGCCGGAAGAAGCGCGCTATACGCGTTTGATACAGGCATGTGTCTGGCAGATTCTCCATCAGGGCCGAAAGTTGATCGGTCCGCGGTGGTGGCGGGCCATACCTTACCGGGATCTCAGGCCCGCGCCGGTCGCCGCAATGCCACACTGGCCTCGATCAATACCGATAAGCAGATAACAGCGATGGCCAGCATCTGCCAGGGCGTCAGAGTCTGGCTCAGAAAGATAATCGCCAGAAAAGCGGCAATGACCGGTTTGAGAAAAAAGAGGTAGCTGCCGCGAGTGATGTCCGGCACGGCCGCCAGCCCGCCGATCCAGAAAAACTGCGCTATGGTGGTATTCCACAGGGCCAGGGTGAGCAGCGAACCCAATTGTTGGGGCGGCCGATCGAAAAGCGTCAACGGATTGACCCAGATCTGCCAAAACAGCCCCACCACCAGCCAGAGCCCCACGGCTCCCATGAACATGGTGACGGCGGTGATCCGCAAGGCGCCGTACTCCACGATGACCGGGCGAATCATGACGGTATAAGCCGCCACCACGGCCGCACATCCCATGGCCATAAAAACACCGATCAGACTTTGTCCGGAGCCGGCCAATTTGGCCAGATACCCGTCAGTGATCAACAAAGCCACACCCAGCAAGGCGCATAACCCGGTGACCAATTTGATTTTGGAGAAACTCTGCTTGGTCATCCACAAATTCACCAGCCCCACGAAAATTGGAATGGTCGTCACCATGGTGGCCACCTGGGGCACGGTGGCAAAATCCAGGGACCAGTGAAACAGCAGGTATCCAATGGTGACCCCCAGGGCCGAAAGCCAGACCATGCGCACGCCGACTTTGCGAAACGGTTCGACGAGGTTGCGGCTGGCAGGAAAGATCAGCGCCAGAACGATGAGGCCCGTGCCGCCCAGCAGGAAACGCCAAACGGACAGTTCCGGGCCTTTGATATGGGTCAATACCGCCACGAACTCACTGGAAGCGTGGCCCACCACACCCAACATTACAGCCAGATACGCCAGAACCGCATATCGATGCCAAAGTCCTTTTTTCATTTTCCCTCCTGTGCAATCGCATAGTCAGCAAGTACGTCGGTCAGCAGATCGGGTTGTTCACCTGGAATCAGATGCCCGGCCACGGGAAGGTCCACCCGTTTGCCCTTGGGAATACGGGCATACAGCTCATCAACGATAGCGGGTTCAAGAAAGACATGGTCCTGCAAACCGGTTACCACCAGCGTCGGCAGGGTTAAACGTTCGTAAGGCAGTTCCCAGTCTGCACTGGGGCCGCCTTCGGCCAGCAGCTTATAGGTGCCGCTGTTCTGCGCCAGGGGTTCGTAGCTGGCCGGCGTTGCCAGAAAATTCGGGCGGTTCGCCTGCAACCATTCCTCATTCATGAGCAGGGGCAAAAACATATCCCTGAACAGCGGCAGGCCGCCAATCCCGACGGCACGCACCAGGGCATCGCCGATCCATTTCAGCCGGGGACCATCTTTACGCAATGTATTGATCAGCACCAGCTTTTGAGCCTCGGCGCCGGCCAGCCAGGCCTGGGCCGCATAAAGACCGCCGATGCTGAGCCCCACCAGAATGGGATTGGCCGGCGAAACCTTTTGCAGCAGGCTGACGGCATCGTCCACGATGCCCTGGGAGGTCAGTCGCACATCAGGGCCAAAAGGACTCTGGGTCTGGCCGCGATAGTCAAAGCTAAGGGTGCCGAAGCCCTTTTGCCGCAGGCCCGGGGCGATGACCGCCTCCCAATTGCCGGTATCGCCGGTCAAGGGGTTGAAAAAGACAAACGTCGGCCGATCCGACCCTTCGGCCGGATGGTGCAGGTAAAAGATGCTGTCGGTTTCCGTAATCTCGTGAAGGGGCATGGGACCTCCTGGGAAATGGATTTGTTTTGGCCAAGTGGTCAGACCAATTAATCGAAATGGCGCCTTTTGTCAACCGCCAAGGCAAAGCCCGCACAGTTCACCCCATTGTTGCAAAAGTCGGAGGGCTCAGGAGCCAAGGCGCCCAAGGGTAAAGCCGTAAAAATGTACTGCGAACCCTCAGCAATGCAGGATCTGGAGTTCTCCGGCTTTTGCGGCGCCAGGATTCAATTGGAAGGCGCCGATTGCCTGGACATCATGTCGGTTTTAACATTCACCCGGTTCAGATGAAAGCGCATCAACTCTTTGGCTTTTTCAGCGTTGCCCGCTTCAATGGCTCCGAAAATCGCCTCATGATCGGCCAAGATCTCGATCTGGTCCTCTTCCGACAGGAACAACTCTTCATGGGAGATGCGGGTAACTTGGGTAAATAGATTCAGGATGGTCTTGGCCACATGATAGTAAATCCCGTTATGACAAGCCCGGGCAATGGCAAGATGGAACTCGGTATCCAGTTCATCCACAGGTCTCTTTTCGGCGCGGCACTGCTTCATGCGTTCGACAATCCCGGCCAGGTGCGCCAGCTCATCCGGCGCGATCCGCTGGGCCGCCAGGCCCACGGCCCAGGTTTCGATGGCCATACGGAACTCATACACTTCCCGGTAGCGCTTGTCCGAGCCATGGATCAGAAACTGCAGGGGATCGGTCAGGGCGTGTTTGCCGATGTCTTTAATAAAGGTGCCGCTGCCCTGCAGGATTTCCACGAATCCGGTATGCTCGAGAACCTGCAACGCTTCGCGCACGGTGGGGCGGCTTACACCGAGCTGGTGCGCCATTTCGCGCTCCGAGGGCAGCCGGTCACCGGCCTTGAGCTTGCCTTTGGCGATATGGTTGCGGATCTGGGATACGATCTCCTCCGTGATCCGTTTGACCTTGATATTTTTTAACATGGCTCCCAAGCAGAAATTGATGTGCTGTCGACAGATAAAGCACGGCTTCCCGAATATCCGGTCTTATCCGGCAGTTCAGTCACCGCTTTGCAGGATAAACAAAAGGGTAGTGCATGTCAATTGCGGCGACGTCAACCCCCACGGTCGTGGCGATACTTCGCGTCTGTCTTTGCCGAGCGGGGAACACTTCCACGGCGCGTCCTTTCTTTCTCGCCCTGGTCAAAAATGCTATGACAAGCCATGCAAAAGTGGTTAGATATGCATTATTTGGTTGCTTTTACCCAGAAAGGAGCATGCATGGCTGATCTGCCCAAGGCATTCCAGGACTATTATCCCGATGATTATTCCCATTGCTATGGTTGCGGCAAACTGAATGCAAACGGATTGCACATCAAAAGCCATTGGGATGGAGATGAAAGCGTCTGTATTTTCGATCCCTTGCCCCATCATACCGGCGGATTTCCCGACTATTTGTATGGCGGCCTGATCGCCTCGCTCATCGATTGTCACAGCGCAGCCACGGCGTCCGCCGCCAGGTGCCGTCAGGCCGGGATTGAATTGGGGACCCAGCCCCTCCCCCGGCATGTGACCGCCGCCTTGAAGGTGGATTATTTAAAACCCACGCCGGTGGGACAATTGACCTTGAGAAGCCGCATCAGGGAAATCACCGCAAAGAAAGTCGTGGTCGAAACCTCCCTGTCGGCCGGCGGCACCGTTCGCGCCAGGGGCGAAACGGTCATGGTCCTGATACCGGAAAGAGCGGTCCGTTAGCGGAACGGAAGAATCTCGGCCGCGGCCGGAGGCCGCCCGGCGTGTCGGCAACGCAGCCTTGCCCTGGCGCAGCTGTTGCTTTGAGAAAGGAAGATCCCATGGGAAGACTAATCATTGATTTATCCATTGCCATAGAAGCCGGCTTGCCCAGCGATCCGGAAATGATGATCCCCAAAATCGACTATGTGGATCATGCCCAGGGGGCCGATCAGATGACCCAATTTTTCCCAGGCCTTCAAAAGCAGCAGTTGCCCGACGGATTGGGCTGGTCTATTGAATTCGTCCACCTGACCACCCACTCCGGCACCCATCTGGATGCGCCTTTTCATTACCATCCCACCATGGACGCCGGCGCGCCGGCCCTGACCATCGACCAGGTGCCGCTGGATTGGTGCTTTCAGGACGGTGTGCTGCTGGATTTCAGCGACAAGCCGGACGGAGACCGCATCACCGTCCAGGATCTGGAGCAGCAACTGGACCGTATCGGCTACCGACTCAAACCTCTGGACATCGTCCTGGTGCACACCGGCGCGGATGCTGTTTGGGGACAGCCCCAGTACCTGCTCAAGGGGGCCGGCATGACGCGTGAATCAACCCTTTATCTGCTGCGCCGCGGCATCAAGATCGTCGGCATCGATGCCTGGTCCTGGGACCGGCCGCTGCCATACCTGGCGAGCGAATTCGAGCAGACCGGCGATGCCGCGGTCATATGGGAAGCGCATTTTGCCGGCATCGAAATCGGATACTGCCACATGGAAAAACTGGCCAATCTGGGCAGCATTCCCAAGCCCCACGGGTTTAAGGTGGCCTGCTTTCCCATCAAAATTAAAGACGCATCGGCCGGCTGGACGCGACCGGTGGCGATCGTTGAAGACTAGGGGTCAATTATGCCGAAATTTATTCTGAACTGCGCCGTCACAGGGGCCATTCATACACCCACCATGGCCCCCTACCTGCCCATCAAGCCCCAGGATATCGCCGCCCAGGCCATTGACGCGGCTGCGGCCGGCGCATCGACGGTCCACGTGCACGCCCGCGATCCCCAGACCGGGATGCCCACCGGCGACCTGGAGGTAATGGGTGAAATCGTGTCCACCATCCATGCCAAGTGCGATGCGGTGATCTGCATCAGCACGGGCGGCGGCATGAATATGAGCGTGGATGAACGCATCGCGGCCGTCCCGCGGTATCAGCCCGAGCTGGCATCCTGCAACCTGGGCTCCATGAACTTTGCGCTCTTCCCGGTGCTGGAAAAATTCAAGGAATGGCAACATGACTGGGAACCCCAGTACCTGGAGATGTCCCGCGACTTTATCTTCCGCAACACCTTTGCCGACCTGGAGCGCATCATGGGGGTCTTTCAGCAATGCGGTACCAAACCGGAGTTCGAAGCCTACGATATCGGCCATCTGCACAACGCGCATCTTTACTACAGCCAGGGCCGTATCGAGCAACCGTTCTATGTTCAGTTCGTCACCGGCATACTGGGTGGCATCGCGTCAACCATCCCGCACCTGGTCTATATGAAGCAGACCGGCGAACAACTCTTCGGCAAGGATTTCTTTTTTTCCACCATCGGCGCCGGCCGCCATGAATTTCCCCTGGCCACCACCTCCATCCTGATGGGCGGCGGCGCCCGGGTGGGACTGGAAGACAACCTGTGGCTCGCACCGGGCCAAATGGCAAAGTCCAACGCCGAACTGGTGGAAAAGATGGTGCGCATTGCCGCGGAATTGGGATACGAACCTTACAGCCCGGATGAGACCCGGGCCGTTCTGAAACTCAAGGGACGGGACAAGGTGCGGATGTAGCTCACAAGTGCCGCACCGATAAAAACAGTTTGACAAATAGGAATAATTATTATTTAGGAAAAATATGGAAAACAACGGCGGGCAGGATGAAACCCAAACGATTTTGCAGATCTTTCAGCAGCACCAGCTAAAAATCACACCTCAACGCGTTGCGATTTATCAAGCACTCCTGAATTCCAGCACCCATCCCACCGCCGATGCCATTTATCAAATCGTCAAAAAAGAATATCCGCATATCTCTTTTGACACGGTGAACCGCACACTGTTGACCTTCGCCAAGATCGGCGTTGTGGATGTCGTCGAGGTATTTGGCGGCGCCAAGCGCTTTGACCCCAACGTGGCCAGCCATCATCATTTGCATTGCACCCAATGTGGCGAGATTACCGACTTTGAGCACCGGGCCTATGATGATTTAAACGTTCCTGACGATATTCGTAGAAATTTTAAGGTGATGAGCAAACGCGTGGTTCTAAGAGGTGTCTGCAACGCGTGTCGATCATAACTGCGTCCTATAACCCCTAAATCCATTTAACCGATAGCCCAACGAAAGGAGATACAATGAGTAAGACCACAGAAAACTTGAAGGCGGCTTTTGCCGGAGAATCCCAGGCCCGAAACAAGTATACGTTTTTCGCCAAAGTCGCCAGAAAGGAAGGGTATCATTACATCGCAAAGATTTTTGAAGAAACAGCCGAAAATGAAAAACAGCACGCCAAAGATCATCTCAAGTTGCTCAACGGGATCGGCGATACGCTCGCCAATCTAAAAGAAGCCATGGGCGGCGAAGACTATGAAGTCGAGAGCATGTATCCGGGGTTTGCCAAAGTTGCCGAAGAAGAAGGCGAAAACGAAGCGGCCATGGCATTTAAACAGGTCGCCAAAATTGAAGCCCACCACCGGGAGCGTTATAAAAAATTGTTGGCATTGGTCGAGTTCGGCAATGTCTATAAGCGCGAGCAGGCCATCAAGTGGAAATGCAGTGTATGCGGTTATGTCCACGAAGGCACCGAGCCGCCGGAAACATGTCCTTCATGCAAACACCCCAAACAATACTACGAACCGGCCAACATGGATTTTTAAAGGGGCCATGGCTGTCGCTTTAAAGCAGTGTCAATACCCCGCATGATGCAGCCAGGCACACCCGATAACCGGGTGTGCCTAAGTGCATCATTGACCCATTGCAGCCAATTCCCATTGGAAATCTCTTCGCTCTCCCGAACCACCATCATGCTGCCGGGCCATACGAAAGGCGCCGCTGCCGATCACCAGAAGCAATCTCAAAAAAGTGTGACATCCGTCACAGTATTTGTCGGCGTCATGTAATACAATCGCAGTATTCACCATGGACCCTCATATCAAAATCATGCGCGCGCAATCCTGAGACCGCTTGGTCAAAGGCTTTTTAAACAATAAAACCCAAAAAAAGGAGAACGGCATGTTAGGAAATTTGAAACAAAAAGCCATGGAGAAAGCGTTGGATAGCCTTGAAAAAGAGCTCGG
>Ga0210123_1001563_pt1 | contig 11471 bp, 7 predicted proteins | sample Muzzi_PWB_D2_FD_185535 | JGI IMG/M metagenome (GOLD analysis project Ga0210123, IMG submission 185535) | Wetland microbial communities from San Francisco Bay, California, USA, that impact long-term carbon sequestration - Muzzi_PWB_D2 (SPAdes) | ecosystem: Environmental > Aquatic > Marine >... | reverse complement strand
CCAGAGGTACGCCCGTTCGCTGAAGGGGGATGTCCAGACCCGTTTGATGGACGCGAGCATTTGATCCACGGTGACCTGATTCGGGACCGTGAGGTTGAGTCCCGCACCGGAGAATTGTGGGAGGTCCTCGACGTTTGTGTCTGACCGGACGAAAATGCCGTCGGCTACGTCGCCGCCGAACGTTGTCTGCATCGCGTCGAGAATGGCTCGACGAGCCTCAGGGAGATAGTCCAACCGAAGGATTGCCTCCCGCACACCCGCAAGGACCTCGAACATGTGCCGGTCGATTTCCGTCTCGGGCGCCCCGGTCCGTCGCATCCGGTCGGCCTCCCGGAACCCCGCCTCCAGCTCCTGAAGCACGGTCCGGGCGGAGTCGCGATACGGCCTATTGACGTGCTGATAGAACATCCCAAAGGGGAGGGCCACGCCGGGCGCCACGCGATCGGGGAAGTACGCCATCAGCTGCCCCAGGTTGGCTGCCTTGGGGCCCACCACCACGCCCGACGCGTCCGCCCGGAGCTGGGCGAGTGGGATCGGGTCCGTGCGGTCTAGCCGGAGCCGCCGCGTGTCGAGCCTGACCTTTGCCACGGGGGCCTCCACCTTGGGGAGGAGGGCGGAATCCGCGGCAGTCATGTCGGCCGCGTCCTCGAGCACCACTCGGCCCAACGGCGAGACCGCGTATAACACACGGCGTCCGGCCGCGCGCTCCAGGAGGGGGAGCACCGGCGCCTCCACGGCGGCGTTCGGGATCTCCAGGTTACGCGCCAGGAGCTGCACATGGGACAGGAGATTGCCCTCTTCCATGGTGATCACCCCCGCCACCGGACGGAGCTCTCCCGTCGTCTGCGGGATCAAGTAGATCCGGTCGGCGCGGAGTGAGTCAAGGGAGCCGTGGACGATCTCGAACGGGGCCAGGGCAACGCCGGGGTTGAGTCCACGAATCCCTTGGTTGACGCTCGCTCCCATGACCGTGTGCGAGGTGCCGAGGAGCCGATCCGCGTCCGCGGTCAGGACCGCCAGGTCACGTGAGTAGGGGAGGAGGGAGGAGCCGCGAACCATGGCGTCGAGATAGCCGGCGGCCTTCGGCTCGACAGCGGTGTACCGGTCCAAGACCGGGGCGAACTCGCCCCGGGCGGTCGCCATCGCCCAGTCTAGACTCCTGGCGACGTACCCCAACGCGTCCTTGTAGGCGAGGGCGGTCAGCGACGTGTCGGCGAGCAGCCCCGCCAGGGTCTCCAACTGCGCCGCCCGCTCCCGCGCGGAGAGGAATCCGGCCCCCTCCGCCAGCCTGAGGTGCAGGCTGAGCCGCTCCAGGCGCGCCCGCCGCGCGCGGGGGGTGCTGTCGGTGGCCTGGGTCTGCGCCACGACGAAGGCCTGTTCTTGGAGGGCCAGGCTCAGGTCGAGGAGGAGGAGGTTTCGTTTTCCGTCGGCGCCGGACGTGATGCGGCGGCGGAGATCCGGAAGCACCTCCGCGAGAATGGCGAGGGCCTCTTCGTGTCGCCCCGCGCCGATCCGGTCCTGGAGGTCCGTCAGGCGTCCGGCAAGCGGCGGCCCGACTCGGCGCCGAAAGGTCTCGAGGACGCTGGCGTGTTGATGCGGATCGTACTGCCGGACCAACTCCGCGCGCAGCGCCGTGAGCTTCTCCCGCACCTGGGGGGCGAGAGTGGAGGAGGCTAGGCGGCGATCCACGGCCATGAGGTCATCGCGCGATGGGATCGAATGGATCTTGATCCGGAGGGCGGTGAACGTGGTGTCGAGGAGCGCGATCTCCGTGGCCAAGTTGCGAACGTTCTGCGTCGTCTGCTCGTTCCCCACGGTCGGGTGAGGGACGGTCGCGCCCACCTGGAGGAGAAGAAGGAAATGAGCCGCGGTCCAGTCGGGCCGGCTCAGGAGCATCTCGAGCAGCTCCTGCCCCCGGGCCTCCTCGTCCTCGATCTGGCGCGCACCTCGATAGTAACGCGCCCGCCGGAGCGCCCAGCCATCATCCACCGCAAAGAGGTAGCGGGCCAGCACCAGTTCCTCGAGTCGGTAGTTTCCGTGGGGCGCGTCGAACAGCGTATCGACTGGCGTCGCCCGGTATACCGTGCCGATGTGAAAGCCGAGGTCCGCCAGCCGGCGCGCGGCCTCACTGTATTCGGCGTACTGCACGCCACCGCCCCGCTCGGCGCACGGTGCGCCCTGGGGCGGGAGGACGGCCCCGTCGGCGCAGAACCACCGGATCCGTTGATAGGGTCCCCGGGGGTCCTGCTTCATGGCAGCGATCGCGGCCCGTACCCGGGCCACCTCATCGGGGCTCAAGGGGTTCGGCCGGACCTGGGCGGCCGCCGGAGCGGCAAGCGCTGGGGCGGCCAGGAGGACCATGGATAACAGGCCCATCGGGGCGGGAATCGTCGGCACGTCCTGCCTTTTAGCGGTTTGAGTGTAACCTGAAAAGATAGTCGGGAACGGTCGCCGACGGACGGGGTCCCGCTCTGGAACGGGACCGTGGCCACTATATTCATCCCCCCCCCCGCGATTTCCCGGAGGGATTCGCTACATGGCCGACAACTCGGGTGGTCCGCCGGCCGCCCTGGTCGCGACGGATCGCCTCCTGGGGACCGTTGCCGACGTCCGGCCGGAGGAGCGCCGACTGGCGAGCGGGGCGTTCATCACGCTCTTCGGCTTCATGGCGGGTCACGCGCTACTCGAGACGGCGCGTGACGCGCTCTTCCTCTCGCGCTGGCCGGCGTCGCGGCTCCCCTGGGTGTATCTGGCCATCGCCCTCGCGGCCCTGGCGCTCATGCGGCTGGAGCCACGGACGCTTCGCCGGTTCTCCAGCGGTCACGAGCTCAGTGCCTGGCTGGTGTTGTCGGCCATCGTCACGTCTGCGCTCTGGGCCCTGTCCGAGTGGGAAGGCCGCTGGGTGGCCTCGGCCATTTACGTCTGGACGGGCGTCCTCGCGACGCTGGTGGTGGTGCGCTTCTGGACGGTGCTGGGGAGCGTCGTCACGGTCACGCAGGCCAAGCGACTCTTTGCCGTGATCGGGTCCGGGAGTGTGCTCGGCGCCATCGTCGGGTCGGGCCTGGCCCGCCTCCTGACGGCAGCGCTCCCGGCACGTCACCTCGTGCTCGTTGCGGCGGGCGTGTTCCTGGTCAGCAGCTTTGGGCCGCGCCTGATCCAGGTCGCCGCCACCGCCGGGACGGCTGGCTCCGATGCGTCCGCCACGCGGTGGGATCCCGCCGCGGTGGCGCGTATCGTCTGGAGCCGGCCGTACCTCCGGCGGGTCGCCGTCTTGATCCTCCTGGCGACGGTGACCTTCACGCTGGTCGATTTCGTCTTCAAAAGCGCCGTCGACCGCACCATTCCCGCCGAAGCGATGGGGCGGTTCTTCTCGACCGTCTACCTGGGGCTCAACATCCTCTCGCTCGGCGTCCAGGTAGTGCTCTTGTCGGCCTTATTCCGGCGGCTGGGCGTCACCGGCGTCCTAGCGGCGGTGCCCGTTCTCTTCATCGCCGGCTCGGTCGGTTACGTGGTCCTCGGCGGGATCGGTATGGCCCTCCTCATGAAGGGCGCCGACGGATCGCTCCGCTACTCTCTCTATCGCACGAGCACCGAGCTCCTCTTCGTTCCGGTGGCAGTGGACGTGCGCGGACGCGTCAAGGCCTTCATCGACGTTCTGGGGCAGCGAGGTGGCCAGGCCCTCGGATCACTCCTCATCCTGCTGGCCCTTGCGGTCGCCGGGAGCGACGCCGGGGTCGCGCTCCTCGCCGCCGTGACTGCGGCCGGGTGGCTGATCCTGGCGCTGGGCCTCCGGCCGCACTACCTCAACGTCTTCCGCGAAACGCTGAGCCGCGACATCACCGAGACCCGTGTCGCCTTCCCCGCTTTGGACCTGGCGTCCCTCGAAAGCCTCCTCGCGACCCTCAATGATCCCGACGACCGGAAGGTCCGCGCGGCGCTCGACCTCCTGGCCTCGCAGGGGAAGGCCCGCGTCATCCCCGCCCTCATCCTGTACCACCCGTCCGCCGAGGTTGTTGTCCACGCGGTGGACCTCCTCCTGGCGGCCGGCCGGGAGGACATCCTCCCGATCATCGATCGTCTCCGGCACCACGCCGACGGCCGGATCGCTGCGGCGGCGCTGTACGCCAGGATCGTCCTCCGTCCGGGGGAGACCGATCTCCGGCTGGCCCTCCGCCATCCGGCCCCGGAGGTAGCAGCCACCGCACTCGTCGGCCTGATCGCGGGCGGATGGATGGTGGGGTCGACCGCGGCCCACGCGCTGGAGACGATGGTCACCGAGGGGTCCGGTGCCGCCCGGATCGCCCTCGCGATCGCGATCCGCCGGCAGCCGGGGGCGGCGTTCGTGGGTGCGCTCCACCGCCTGGCGACCATCGAGGATCCCGACCTGGAAGCCGAGGTGCTCCGGGCGATGGCCATGGTCAAGAGTCCGGCGTTCGTCCCGGCGTTGATGGCATGGCTGGCGCGCCGCTCGCGCCGCGAGGCCGCGCGGACTGCACTCGTCGCGATTGGCGGGCCCGCGCTGTCGCGTCTGGAGGCCGCGCTGGAAGACGCCACGATACCGCACGGCGTACGGCGCCATCTTCCGGCCACGATCGCCCGCTTCGGTACCGCCCGCGCCGCGCAGGCCCTCCTCCGCCACCTCCTCCACGAGACCGACGGCATGATCCGCTTCAAAGTGCTTCGTGCCGTCGGCCGTCTCCAGAGCGAACATCCCGAGATCCCCCTCGACGGCGCCGTCCTGGAGCAGGCATTTCGCTACACCCTCGATTCTGCATTCCGCGCCATGCGGTGGCGGACGGCGCTCGAGGGGGGCGCGGCTGCGGTCCCCGAGCGGCGGACGGCGGCGTTGGACCTGCTGGTGGCGCTTCTCCGTGACAAGGAGTCCCACGCCGTCGAGCGACTCTTCCGCTTGCTGAACTTGCTGACACACGATGAGGACTTTGCCCGCATCCATCGAGGCCTGTCGAGCCGCGACGCCGCTGCGCGCGCGGGGAGCCGGGAGTTGGCGGAGCATCTCCTCCCCGCGGCCGTGCGAGCAGAGGTTCTCGTCCTTCTCGACGACCTCTACGGGCCCGGCACCGGGGCGGCCGAAGTGGACGACGACTCGGAGCCGCTCGAATATCGCAATGCCATCGAACAGCTGATCGACAGCGGGGTCGAATCCCTGAGCGCCCTCGCCGTGGCCCACGTGGGCCAGGCGCGACTCCACACCTTGGTCCCCGCGCTGATCGAGCGGCCGGATTTCTCCGACCTCCACCGCGATGTCCTGACTCACGCACTGGAAGCCCTCCGGGGCCCGGCGGGCGGGCCCCGTGCCTAGCCCACTCCTCTTCGTCGGTCCGATCGATCGCGTCCTCTTCCTGCAGTCGGTCCCGGTCTATCGGGATCTGGGCGTGGGCTACCTCGCCGCGATCGCTCAGCACGGGCACGAGCGTTTCCTCCGTCCCGGGACCGCGTGGCACGCCGCCGGCGAGCCCCTCACCTCCGCCGCCTTCGTCGTCCAGGGGAGCCTCACGGTCGATGCCCGGGACGGGACGTCGGCGGAGCACAGCGGCCCCGGGGAGGCTGTCGGACTCCTCCAACTTCTGGCGGGGGAAGGCCGCGGGCTCACCGTTCATGCGGACGTTCCCACGCTGCTCCTCGAGGTCCCGTGGGAGGCGCAGCTGGACCTCTGCGAAGAACACTTTGCCGTCCTGGACCAGTACCTCCGGTACCTGGCGCGGTACGAGGATCGAAGGGCGGCTCGGTCCATTCTCGGTCGCGCTCGGCGTCACATGATGCCGTCCGGACGACCGCTCGATTTCGTAGAGCGGCTGGAGGCGTTGGCTTCGGCGGCAGTGCTCCCGGCTCATGGCCTCGATGCTCTCACCGAGCTGGCACATCACGTCACCGAGCTCCGGCTGACCCCGGAGCGCGAGCTCTGGGCGGCCGGGGACGAAGCCGAATCGTTCGTTCTTGTCCTGGAGGGCGAGATCGTGGAAGGGGGAGGGGCGAATCGCACAGCGGTGGGGCCGGGGGACGTCGTGGGGATGGCGGCGGCGCTCGGCCGACGCCCGCGCGCGGCGCCCGCGCGGCCACCCAGCCCGGGCGTGGGCCTATCCATCGAGCTCGAGGCCTTCCTGGACATTCTGGAGGACCATTTCGACGTCGCCATCGAGCTCCTAGCACTGCGGGCCCGAGAGATTTTGGCGGGAAGCCCGGAGGTCTCCCCCGGTCGTTAGATTAGGGTATTCCCCCGAAGGCCTTCTTCCGGACGGAGAAAGCGGTATGGCGGTGGACATCAGCACGTTCCAGAAACAGATCGTGGTGCGCCCGCTGCGGGAGGCGGACTACGAACAGGTTGTGGCGCTCCAGCAGCGCTGTTTCCCCGGAATGCCGACGTGGGCGCGCGAGCAGCTCGCCAGTCAGCTGGCGATCTTCCCGGACGGCCAGATCTGCGTCGAGATCGACGGCCGCGTGGTGGCCTCCTCCTCCAGCCTCATCATCGATTTCGACCTCTACACCGACCGCCACAGCTGGTCCGAGGTCTCGGACCGGGGATTCATCAGCAACCACGATCCGGACGGCGACACGCTCTACGGCATCGAGATCATGGTCGACCCGGATTTCCGAGGGATGAAGCTTGCACGGCGCATCTATGAGGCGCGGAAGGAACTGGCCCGTCAGCGCAATCTGATGCGGATCGTCATCGGCGGCCGGATTCCCGGGTACTTGGCACACAAGGAGGAGCTGTCGGCCCGCGAATACGTCGACCGGGTCATGGACAAAATCCTCTTCGACCCGGTGCTCACGGTCCAACTGGCCAACGGCTTTGTCCTCAAGCGGCTGATCGCGGATTACCTCGCGTCCGACGCGGAGTCGTCGGGCTACGCCACACTTCTCGAATGGACCAACATCGACTACCGGCCCCACCACAAGACCTATCAGCCCTCGCGGCCGGTTCGCATTTGCGCCGTCCAGTATCAAATGCGGAGCATCAAGGACTTCTCGGAGTTCGCGGCCCAGTGCGAGTACTTCGTGGACGTGGCCTCGGACTACAAGAGTGACTTCATTCTCTTCCCCGAACTCTTGACGACACAACTCCTGTCGTTCCTGGACACTCGGCGCCCGGGCCTGGCCGCCCGCCGCCTGGCGGAGTACACCCCCCAGTACCTCAATCTCTTCTCCCAGCTGGCGGTGAATTACGATGTCAACATCATTGCCGGCTCTCACTTCCTCATGGAGGGTGAGGATCTGTACAACGTCGCCTATCTCTTCAAGCGGAATGGGGAGATCGGGCACCAGAAGAAACTGCATGTGACACCCAACGAGCGCCGCTGGTGGGGTGTCAAGCCGGGCGATACGATTGAGGTGTTCGAGACCGACCGCGGACGCATCTCGATTCAGATCTGTTACGACATCGAGTTCCCCGAGCTCAGTCGGATCGCGGTCCACCGAGGGGCGCAGTTGATCTTCGTCCCCTTCTGCACCGACGAGCGGCACGGCTATCTGCGGGTCCGCTACTGCAGCCAGGCACGCTGTATCGAAAACCAGGTCTACGTTGCCATCGCCGGGACCGTGGGGAACCTCCCCCAGGTCGAGAACATGGACATTCAATACGCCCAATCGGCCATCCTGACGCCCTCGGACTTCGTCTTTGCCCGCGACGCGGTCGCCGCGGAATGCACCCCCAATACCGAGTCCGTCGTCATTCACGACGTCGACCTCGAGGTCCTGAATCGTGCCCGACGGGGCGGGACCACCATGAACTGGCAGGACCGCCGCACCGATCTCTACGAGATCATCGCCAAGCCGGCGCCCTGACCGGCGCGCGGTGAGCGGCCTGACCGTGACGGGAACCGTGGTCGCCGGCCACGGAGTCGCCTCCGGTCGCGCCGGCCCGTTCCCCGGTGGGAGCATCCGGGCGCAGCGCCCCCACTTCGCCGCCGCGGGGGTGGACCTCGACGGCTACTATCCCGGAACCATCAACTTGTCCATCGCCCCGGCGCGCCTGGCCCTGATCCGCCCGACGCACACGGTGCGGGACGTCGCCTGGTGGCCCGACGTCCCTCCCGAGACATTCTCCTTTGCGCCCTGCATCGTCGCGGGGCCGGGCGGCCCCGTCGCCGGCCTCCTCTACCGTCCCCACCCCGAGACCAAGCCGGATCACTTCCAGCCGCCGACGATCGTCGAGATCCTCGCACCATGGATTCCGGGGATCGCGCCCGGGGCGCACCTCACCCTCGAAGTGGACGCCGAACGCGTGGCCCTCCTCCCGTCGACGCCTTAGGGCCGCTGCACGTTCGCCTCTCCGGCGCCGGTCGGGAGCGAATACCGCTCGAGCGTCTCGGTCCCATCATCGTCCGGCGACACCACGTACACCCCACGCCGACCGAGGCCCACGACATGCTTCGCCGCGGGAAGGAACACCCGGCGCTGCAACCGCCCCCGGCGGTCGAATACGTCGTACATCCGGTCGCTCCCGGCCGGCGTGGACCTCGCCACCCACAGACGCCCGTTCGGCTCCCGCCATGTCTCACCGGTGAAGGGTGGGTGCACCTCCGCAAACGCCCCGGTGGAGACAAGGCGTTCGACCTGATCCTCCCCGGCGAGATCGGCCGGGGGACGCCCCATCCCGCCGTCGGGGCCGCGCCCGCTCATCGGACTCCGTGTCAAGAACGCGCGCACGGCCGCCGCCTTGTCCGCCCGCGAAACCGGGACACGGGAGAAGGGGACGGCGGGGCCTGCAGTCACCGACCCATCCGCGCCAGTCCATTCGACGTGGTAGTCCTTGGTACGGACCACTACCCATGTCTTTGGCCCCGCCGCCCACGCGTCGCGTTCGGCAAAGAGCACCAGGGGGATCCCCGGTGATCGATCCCGGCGGGGCGGTGGACGCGGCCCGGTGCCAAGCCGGGTGAGCCGCTCGATGACGCCGGTCCGCGCGTCCCATCGGGCCAGCACCACGGAATCCGACGGGCCCGCGCCCGACGAAACCCACGGAGGAATCACAAAGTAGAGTCGGCCGGCCTCATCCGAGCCGCGGGGGTGCATCCCGAATTCCGTACCGGGCTGCACCGTGCTGAAGCTCCGGTGGATGCGGAGGTCGGGCCCGATGACCGCCAGGCGCGAATTGCCCCGATCGATCAGGAGGGTGCTGTCGCCGGGCCAGGGGAGGAGCAGTTCCGGGAGCCGGTACTCCGTTGGGCCTCGACCGGCGCCGCCGATGGCCCTGGCCGTCCCGCCCGAGAAGTCCAGCGCCACGACCGCGTCCTCGATCCAGTCGGTGGCGAGCACGGTGCCGGAGGCGAGCTCACGAATGCCCCGCAGCTGGCTGAAGGCGTGCGGGTGCCGCGCTTCGGGCATGGTGAGCCGGTGGCTCGGAATCTCCTGGGCAGCCGCGGTCGTCCAGGCGAGGAAAAGGCCGGCGGCAGCGAGGGAAGCGTGGGGTGACACGGGCGCTCCGATCGGTCGGGGTCTGGGAAGGAGATTCCCCGATGCCCATCCCCGTCGCAAGCGGACGGCTCGGGACAGCCTCAGGGCGGTGGTGGGAGCGCGGCCCCCGCCAAGCCGACCAGGGCCCCGATCCCCGCCCCGACGGCGACGCGCGGTGCGAGGTACCCGATGGCCTCCTCGGTGGGGACGCTGTTCGCCAGCACTGCGACGCCCGTTAGGAAGAAGGCAAAGATGGCGCCTGCGGTTGCGCCGCCGGCGACGCTTCGCTCGAGGTGGCTGGGCCGGGCGGCCCGGGAGACAACGGGGGCGGTGTCCGGGGCGACCGGGACCGAGTGAGAGACCAGAACGGTGGCGCGGAGCTGGGGTGCGTAGGGCGCGGAGCCCTGGGCCGGGAGCGGGGTGGTGGCGGTGACTAGGAGGCCGACGACGAGGACGGGACGCATGAGGTCTCCGGTGCAGCGGCTTCCACCATGCGGCGCGGCCGTGACCGGGGCGTGACCCGCCCCCTCGCGCGGGTCAGTCCATGTTCTCGATCAACGCGCTCCCGAACTCGCTGGTCTTGAGGAGAGTGGCCCCCTCCTTGAGGCGGGCAAAGTCATACGTGACACGGTTCTGGGTGATCGTCCGCTCCAAGCCGCGGACGATCAGGTCGGCCGCTTCCCCCCACCCCAGGTAGCGCAACATCATCTCCCCCGACAGGATCAGCGATCCGGGGTTGACCTTGTCCTGCCCGGCATACTTCGGCGCCGTCCCGTGGGTCGCCTCGAAGATCGCGTGGCCGGTGAGGTAGTTGATGTTGGCGCCCGGGGCGATGCCGATCCCGCCCACCTGAGCCGCCAGAGCGTCGCTGACATAGTCCCCGTTGAGGTTGAGCGTGGCGATGACGTCGTACTCTGCCGGCCGGGTCAGGATCTGCTGGAGGAACGCGTCCGCGATGACGTCCTTCATGACGAGGCCGCTTGGGAGCTGGAGCCACGGGCCGCCGTCGAGCTCGGTCGCTGCGTACTCGTCTCGCGCCACCTGGTAGCCCCAGTCGCGGAAGGCACCCTCCGTGTACTTCATGATGTTGCCTTTGTGGACCAGCGTCACGCTCGTCCGACCCTGCGCCAGGGCGTAGTCGATGGCGGCGCGCACTAGGCGTTTCGTCCCCTCCTCCGATACCGGCTTGATCCCGATGCCGCTCGACGCCGGGAATCGCATCGTGGCACCCAGTTCGTCCGTGAGAAACGCGATGAGTCGCTCGGCCTCCGGGGTGCGCGCCCGATACTCGATGCCCGCGTAGATGTCCTCCGTGTTCTCCCGGAAGATCACCATGTCGACTTCCTCCGGCTTCCGAACGGGAGAAGGCACCCCCTGGAAGTACCGGACCGGCCGGACACAGGCGTACAGGTCGAGCTTCTGTCTGAGCGTGACGTTGAGGGAGCGAAAGCCGCCCCCCACCGGGGTCGTCAACGGGCCCTTGATCGCCACCAGATAGTGATCGATCGCCTTGAGCGTGTCGTCGGGGAGCCAGCTGTCCCACCGGTCCTTCGCCTTCTCGCCGGCATACACTTCGAACCACCCCAGGGCGCGGTTCCCGCGGTAGGCCTTGGCGACCGCCGCATCCAGCACCCGCTGGGACGCGGCCCAGATGTCCGGCCCCGTCCCGTCACCTTCGATGAACGGGATGATCGGGGTGTCGGGGACGACGAGGCCGTCCCCTTCCTTGCGCACGCGCTCGCCCGTCTCGGGAGGGCGGAGGGATTCGTAGGTCGGCATGGTTCCGGTCATGGGGGCCACGGGTGGTTGGGGGAGGGACGAACCGCCGCAATATAGTGCGGCCCGGCGGTGGAGGGACCGCGCCGTGCGGCCTGGCCGGATACTTGCCTTGGAGTCTTGGACCGCCATGCCCACGCCCAAGATGAATTCCACCCTCGCCACCGAGGCGGCCCGCCTGATCCTCGAGGTGTACGAGGCCTACCGGGATCAGTTTGCCCTGGTGACCCGGCGGGCCCCTGCCCGCTTTGCCGCCCGCGACTGGGCCGGCGGTCGCCACG
>Ga0210123_1001562_pt1 | contig 11478 bp, 15 predicted proteins | sample Muzzi_PWB_D2_FD_185535 | JGI IMG/M metagenome (GOLD analysis project Ga0210123, IMG submission 185535) | Wetland microbial communities from San Francisco Bay, California, USA, that impact long-term carbon sequestration - Muzzi_PWB_D2 (SPAdes) | ecosystem: Environmental > Aquatic > Marine >... | reverse complement strand
CTACTTCCGGGCCGACGTGCAACGGGAGGGAGTCAGCCTGCGCTGGGAAACGGCGGCGGAGATCGACAACTATGGTTTCCGCTTGCTACGCAGCGAAACCGGCCAATGGGCGGACGCCATCGAGATGAACAGGACATAGAGCACGAACGCCGTGCGGCTGATTTTCTCGTTGAGGACCACGGCCCCCACGGTGAGCGCGCCCAGCAGGTACCAGATGGACACCATCGCGGCGACGTTGATCTGTTGGGATGAGTGCCCGAGCCCCCACCAGACCAGCCGATACACCTCGGGGTCCACGTTCATCAGGCCCATGGACCAGAGCCACGTGGGGATATAGATCGCCGCGCCGTGGAGCAGGGTAATGACGGCGATGATGGCTGCCGTGAGGGCTCCGAACGTCACGAGCGGCACCGATCCTTCGTAGGTGCGTTCCCGCCGGGCCACGACCAGGGTTGCAAAGAAGACCCCGACGGTGACCAGAGCTCCGACCGCGAACAGGATGATCCCGAGGTAGTAGTTGGGGTGTGCCCGGAGGGGCACGTAGGACGTGAAGAGGACGTCGGCCCGACCCGTCCACATCGCCCACTCCACGAGACCCATCCCCACCGCCATGAGCCCGAAGGCACCCCATCCGACCTTCGGTGCTGCGATCCGGCAGTTCAGGAGAGGGCCGGCCGCGAAATAGAGGACGGCCATCTCGAAGAAGATGATGAAGAAGATGAGCATGTTCATCCCGTGGACGGTCAGGATCCGGTAAAACCAGACCGCGTCCAAGAGATGAACGGCCTGCCAGCGGGTGAGGAGCACGCCGAGGGCGGCGACCCCCCCGATCAGGAGGGCGACCGTCGCTACGACGGCGTGGGCCTTGATGAGGTTGTCGGCATCACGGTAGACCTTGAGGCCGGTCGTCGGACAGGTGCGGAAACCGGCGCCGGCGGGCCCGGGCTCGGGTCCTGGTGCCCGCCGCGCGACGTCCGCCGTGCCGGGGCCGTTCACGAGTCACCTCCATCCACGACGATCACTCGTCCCACCATGAGGTGGTGGCCGATTCCGCAGAACTCGTTGCACACGATGCGGAAGTCACCGGCTTCGGTGGGGGTGATTTGAAGCCCATAGTCGTAGCCGGGGACGACCTGGAAGTTGACGTTGAACGGGTAGAGGTTGAAGCCGTGGTTCACGTCCACGCTCGACAGGTGAAGCGTGTATTCGGCTCCCCGCTGCAGGCGGAGGATAGGACGCCACTGCCACATCATCGCCATCAGGTAGACATCGCTGCCGGGCGGCGGCTCCACGACGGGCATGCCGTCGATCTCGTCGACCTGATAGGACGCGATGAACTCGTTCGTGCGATCCCGGAAGTCGGCGGGTTCGACGCGCGCGCGGATGCCGGTCGGGTTCTGACCGCCGCGGAGGTGCCAGAGCGGCATCATCGCGAAGAGGACCATGCACCAGGCGAACGCGACGGCGAACCAGATCTTCTCGCTCCGATGAGCCGGCTTCCACCATACTCCCCGCGGGCTCGACATACCGGTCGTGACGGTCATGGGGATCTCCGGAGCCTTCTAGGGGAGGGTGGCTTGGGGGAGCGACGTGATCTCCCAGAGGCCCCAAGCCGTGAAGCAAACGATCATCACGAGCAGCCCCAGTACCAGAAGGAGGAAGGGGCTGTCGTAGAAGCGTTGGCCGAGCGGGACCTCTTCGATGTCTCGGTCCGTCCCTTCTCTCTCTGCCATGGGGTCGCCTCTCTGCTCAAGATGGGATGTCGTCGAACCCGCTCTCGACGGAGCGGAGCCCCGCGAGTTCCGCGATGGTCGTCTCGTGAAAGAACCGCCTGACTGACCCGAAGACCTCCTGCCACCGCCCGTGTGCGGGGCACGGATCGTGGTGGTCGCAAGGAGCGCCCCGAAGCAGGCAGGCCTCGCGCTCCTCCAATGGATCGAACTGTCCAATGACGTCGGCCAACGCGATCTCGTTCGGACTCCGCGCGAGCTCGAACCCTCCGGTGGGACCCCGCTTGGAGGACAACACGCCGGCCCTCGCGAGCGTGTGGAAGATCTTGGACAGGTAGTTCCTCGGCGCCCCGAGCGCTTCTGCCACGTCTCCGACCCTGAGTGGGCCGCCGCTGCCCTCTCTCGCCAGGTGCAACACGGCGCGAAGTGCGTATTCGGCGGTCTGCGAGAGCATCGTGGCTCCGGCCTTCATGGGTGGCGGTCGGATCATCCATCTCAGCCGGCCGATCACCCGCATCGAAGGATCCAGACAAACTTGTGTTCATCATCTTTGTATGATAAATACGGTTCCGCAAGTCCCTCGATGTGGGGAGGCGAATGCGCACGATCGTAGACGGGTCGCGGAAGACCCTTCGGTACGCAGTAGGCAAGGCGGACAGCTGCTTCAACCGAGTCCACGGCTGGCAGGGTAACCCCCTGTACCACAGTGGTGCGGTGGCTGTAGGGGCTTTCGTCGTCCTACTGGTGACGGGGGTCTACCTCCTCCTCTTCTACCGAGTGGGGGCCCCCTACGCTTCCGTAGCGGCCATCTCGCATCAGGCTTGGGGTGGACGGTGGATCCGAACCGTACACCGATACGCATCGGACCTCGCGGTCGTCGCGATCGTGGTGCATGCCGTGCGGATGTTCTTCCAGGGACGAAGCTGGGGGCCGAGGGCGCTTGCGTGGCTGTCGGGGCTGGTTCTCCTGTTCGTCCTCCTGGTCAGCGGTTGGACGGGGTACGTGATGGTGTGGGACGTGCAGGCCCGGCTGTTCGCGATGGAGGGAGCGAGGCTCCTGGACGTGCTCCCCATCTTTTCGGAGCCCATCGTCCGGGCGTTTTCGGGTGAGACGCCGATGCCGGGCGCGTTCTTCTTCCTGAACCTCTTCCTCCACATCGCGCTTCCCATCGGCCTCGCGCTCCTTCTGTGGATCCACGTGGCCCGCGTGGCCCGCCCACGACTGCTGCCGCCGCGTCCGCTGCTCTTCGCAAGTCTGGGACTCCTGCTTCTCCTGTCCGTCGTCTGGCCGGCGCCGATGATTCCCGAGGCGGACGCCCTCCGGGTCCCCGTCGAGGTGACGGTCGACCTCTTCTACGGTTTCTTCCTTCCGATCACCACGAGGGTCCAGCCCGGATGGACCTGGCTGCTCGGGGGCGGTTTGGCGGTGGTCGCGTGCTTGGTCCCGGTCGTGGCACGTCCCCGTTCCCCCTACCGTCCGGCACCGTCCGTGGTGGACGAGCGACTCTGCACCGGATGCGAACAGTGCTACCTGGACTGTCCGTACGAGGCGATCTCGATGGTCGCACGGCAGGACGACCGTCCTACGCTGGTGGCACGCGTGGACCCGGGTCTGTGCGTGAGTTGCGGGATCTGCGCGGGCTCGTGTGCCCCGATGGGTGTCGGACCTCCGGGACGAACGGGACGGGATCAGTTGGCTGGGGTGCACGCTTTCGTCGAGAGGCATGCCCCACGCGATGTCGTGATCGTGGCGTGCGACCGGGGATCCGGTGGGGTGGGCTCGATGGCGAGCTTCCTCCATGCGCCCGTCCTGCCCGTGGGCTGTGCCGGGAGCCTCCACACGTCCGTCGTGGAGCACCTGATTCGTTCCGGCGCGCAGGGGGTGTTGGTGGTGTCTTGTCCCCCGCGTGATTGCTGGAACCGCGAGGGGGCCATCTGGCTCGAGCAGCGCCTCTTCCACGACCGGGAGGCCGAGCTCCAGGCTCGTGTGGACCGGCGGAGGGTGAGGCTCCTCTTCGCGGCCGAGCACGAACGGTCGATCGTGGCGGAAGCGCTCCTCCGGTTCCGCGACGACGTGGCGGCCATTGGGTCGACGGCTCCGGAGGACGACGTCCGGATCGAGGCGGAGTGCGACCTGGAGGGCAGCGTGGGCCGTGTGCCCTCGGAGCTCAGGACGTGAATGCGGTGCGAGTGACCGGGATGCTACTGGCGCTCGGGATGGCCGGGGCACTGGGGGCAGGTTCGCGGATTCCGGTCGCGTTGGGCGACCCGGACCTTGGACAGATCCGCCTTTCATGGCGGTTGGCGGGTGAGGTCGTGGAGGTCTGTCGGGAACGGACGGCAGAAGAGCTGGAGCGGCTCCCGGCCCACATGAGGACCGCTACGGCCTGCGAGGGCCGCGGGACTCCCTGGCTCCTCGTGGTCGAGCTGGACGGGACCGAGACGGTCCGGCGGATCGTCGAGCCCCGGGGGGCGAGGGGCGACCGACCGGTCGCGGTCATCGAGGAGTTGGCGGTCGAGGCGGGCGCGCACCAGGTGGAGCTGCGGTTCGGACCGACGGACCCTGGCGCGGTTTCCGATGCGATCACCTACGACGACTTGGTGGAGCTCGAAAGCGGGGAGGTCGCCCTCATCACCCTCGACCGCGAGGCCCGGCGGCTCGTGCGGGCTCGGTCCGATCCTTGACCCCCTTCTACTATACGATCGTCACCGTCCACGTCCTGGCGGCCCTCGTGTGGCTCGGTGGGATGTTCTTCCTCGCCCTGGTAGGGGCTCCGGTCCTGCGAACGGTCGATTCCCCGGCCCTCAGGAGGGAGCTCTTCCGTCGGCTGGGCTCTCACTTCAGGACGGTGGGTTGGGCGTCGATCGTGGTCCTCGTGACCACGGGGCTTCTGAGCCTTCGAGCGCGTGGGGTCCTGAGTCTCGATGTGCTTACGTCAAGGGAATTCTGGGCGACGACCTGGGGCACTCGGCTGGCGTGGAAGCTGGCTCTCGTGGTGACGATGGTCGCCATCCAGGCCGTACACGATTTCGTCCACGGGCCGGCGGCCTCCCGGCTCGAACCGGGAAGTCCCGAGGCCCGGCACATGCGGTGGTGGGCCTCGTGGATGGCCCGGTTCAATGCCCTCCTGGGGGTAGCGCTGGTCTACGTCGCGGTGCGGTTGGCCAGGGGAGGGTAGCCGGGGGGCCGCGCCTAAGGAATCCCCTCCGACAGGGCGCGGAGGACGTCCATGGTGGTCACGATCCCCGCCAGCTGTTTTCCGTTCGTGACCACCGCGCGATGGATGCGGCCGCGCAGGAGGAAGTCGGCCAACTCCCGGACCGAGGCGGTCGGTGACACGGCGAAGGATACCGGTGTCATGATATCCGCGACCCGGTATCCGTCGAACCCGTCCGCGTCGACCTCCAGATCCAACTCGGGTGCCCGAGGCGAGTTCTCGGGCAAGAAGAATCCGGCGGACTCCTGAGGCAGGGAGTCGTCAGGGTCTTCGCGGTCGTCCCAGCCCCCTACGTGGACCGGTTCCCAGGGGCCCCCCGACATGCCCACCTCGAACTCGTCCGCGGCGAGCCGTACGATATCTGTGGAGGATACCACCCCCACGACCATGCCGGTCGCGGATACGACGGGGACGCCGCTGATCCCACCGTCCGAGAGGATGCGTGTGAGCTCCTGCACCGACGTCTCCGGGCCTACGGTCGTCACTTCCCGCTGCATGATATCGCCGACGGTCACCTCTAGCACATTGATCATCTCACGCTCACTCGTCCGGCCGATAGGCGAGGATCGGCCTGTGGGCTCCGCGGATCACCTTGTCTGCGGTGCTGCCCAGCACCGCGCGAGCGACGCCCCCTCGTCCGTGCGTCGACATGGCGATGAGTCCGACGTCCCTCTCTTGTGCGGCCTTGAGGATGCCGTGGCCCGCCTGCGTGTCCACGACGACCTGATGGTCGACCTCGAGTCCTCGGGCGGCGAGGGGTGCCGCCACCCGCTTCAGATATTGTTCGGCCACCCTCTTGGCCTCCTCGACGATCTCCTGGTTCATCCGCACGGTGTGGGGCAGGTACGGAGACGCGATCTCGACGGGGTAGGCCACGACCCGCACGAGGACGACCCGGGACCCGAACAACAGGGCCAGCTCGTTGACGATGTCGAGGATCGTGGCGCTGAGCTCCGAGCCGTCGAGGGGTACGAGGATCGTCTCGGGCACCTCGTGGCCGGTCAGGTCCGCCGGTCCTTCTTCGTCGGGTCGGACGAGGAGGACGGGGCATGGTGCGTGTCTCACGAAGTTGTCGGCCACCCCCCCCAACCAGGTGCGAGTGAACGCCCCGCGGCCGTGTGTGGCCATCACCGTGAGGTCCACACCTTCGCCTTCCGCACGCTTGCGGAGCGTATCCGCGACCCGCCCGCTGTGGATGCTGGTCTCGACCGACCCCCCTGCCGATGCGGAGACACGGTCCTTCACATCGGCGAGGTAGCTCTCTGACCATTCACGGGCCGCCGCCTCCCATTCCTGGTAGGCGAAGGTGGGAACGGGCTCGTGCACGGTGGCGAGCTCGATGCTCGCGCCACTCCTGCGGCTGATGGCAAGCGCCAGGGGAAGCGCCGATTCCGCGAAGGTCGAGCCGTCCAGAGGCACCAGGATCGTGCGAATCATGATCCACTCCTCCCCTCTTGGCCTCCGGGACGTCCACCCCGGAGGCGTGGGACGTGCCGCACGGTCCGATTCGGACCGTTGCGTTCTTTCCGCTCCAGGACATGCCCTCCGAACAACGGTCCCCTCGCGGTTCTGCCCGACACACGTAAATTGGGGCACGTACCCCCCGAGTTTCTGTCGGGAGTTGAACGAATCGACTGTGGGAGAAATCGGAAGCTGCCTTGAGCGAATCGATCGATCTCTACCGTAAAGTGTTTGAATCCGCTCCGGACGGGGTTCTCGTCGTGGACGCCGCGGGGGTCGTCGTCGATGCGAATCCCGCGGTCGAATCCCTGTTCGGCTACACTCCCGCCGAGTTGGTTGGCAAGTCCATCGAGATCCTCGTCCCCGAAGCGGACCGCTCCTTGCACGTGACGCACCGGACCCGCTACATGGGAACCCCCCATCCTCGACCGATGGGCCCGGGGCTCCAGCTCACGGCTCGGTGTAGGGATGGTCGTGAGATTCCGGTGGAGATCAGTCTCAGCCCCTTCGAGATGAAGGGCGAGACATGCGTGGTCGCGATGGTGAGGGACGTGACGGAGAGGGAAAGGCTCCGAGCGTTCGGGTCCGGTGCGCTCAAGGCCTCGGAGGAGGAGCGCCAGCGCATCTCCCGGGAGCTCCACGACGATACCGCGCAGCAATTGGCCGCGTTGATGCTGCGTCTCCGTGTCTTGGAGCGTGCCGGCCAGAAATCGGAGTGGCAAGCGGGGATCGAGACCATTCGCGATGGACTCGCAGGGTGCGCGGATGGTGTGAGGCGAATCGCGCGCGGCCTGAAGCCTCCGGAGCTGGAGAGCATGGGGCTGGTGGAGGCGATCCGATCCCACGTACGGGCGGTAGAGGAGGACTCGAACGTGACCCTCGTCGTCGACGCCGAACCGGTCGATGCCCTCTTGTCCCAGGACGCGAAGCTGGTCCTCTACCGTATCATGCAGGAGGCGATCTCGAACGCGCTTCGACACGCCGGCGCCAGCCGCGTGCGCGTGCGGTTGTTCAAGCACGGTAGTCGTATCCAGGCGGAGATCCAGGACGATGGTGTGGGTCTGAGGCTGGAGTCGCTCGATCGCCGGGGAAACCGTGGCCTCGGCCTCATCGGCATGCAGGAACGTGCGGCGATCTTGGGGGGACTTGTGGACATTGTAGGCCGGCCCGGCGAAGGTACCCGCGTGACGGTGGTCATTCCCAGCGAACTGGCGAGAGAGGCTGCTCGTGTCTGAAACCAGAATTCTGCTCGTGGACGATCACGCGATGTTCCGTGCCGGTATGAAGGCGCTTCTCGAGGACGAGCCGTCGCTGACGATCGTCGGTGAAGCGGGGAGTGGTGACGAGGCGGTCGACCAGGTCCGGGCCCTGAAGCCCGACGTCGTCATCATGGACCTTTCCATGCCGGGGTCGAACGGAATCGAGGCGACGCGTCGTATCGCGGCCCTCGGGTTCGACACCAAGGTGCTCGTGCTCACCATACACGACGAAGAGGAATATCTGGTTCCGGTCGTCGAAGCCGGCGCGAGCGGCTACCTGACCAAGACCAGCGCCGATCGTGATCTAATCGATGCGATCAAGATCGTCTCCCGGGGGGAGGTCTACCTTCCGCCCAGGGCCACGCGACTTCTCCTCCAGAGGTACAAGGAGGCCGAGGGTGAGGAGAGGGCCGGTCTCCACGACCTGAGCGCGAGGGAGCAAGAGGTGCTGGCGCTCACGGCGGAGGGATTCAGCTCGAGGGAGATCGGTCAGAAGCTCTTCATCAGCCCCAAGACCGTGGATACCTACCGCTCGCGGATCATGCACAAGCTCGGCTTGAGCCACCGATCCGAGCTCGTCCATTTCGCGCTGAGGGTGGGACTCCTCAAGGAGGTCTAGATTCATGGGGATCGGCAAGCTCGTCGCCATGATGGCCGTATATGTCGTCGTGGGATTTCCCCTGGTATGGTATCTCTGGGAGACCGTCAACGAGGTTCTCAAGGCCGAGTTCAATGGGCCTCGGATACTCATCGCCGTCCCCGTGTTGCTGCTCCTTTTTGGTGTGCTCGTCCTTCTCGGCCGTTCGGTCCAGCGTTGGGACCGGACGATCGGGGACTGATCTCAACTCCATCCCCCACAGGCCATGACCGACCCTTCGACACCTCCGACGGCCGCGGACTCCCAAGGCTCTCGGACCGATTCGGAAGAGGGACCCGTCACCACGGGCACGCTGTTCATCATGGTTCTCTTCCTCATGGCGCTCGCGGGGTTGTGGTCCCTGATGTACCTCGTCCTCCTCGACCGATGATCCAATGAGAGTCCACCTCTACGAAAGAGCGTTCTTGTGGCTCGGGGCGGCGATGCTGATTGTCTTCGGGATCACGCTCATCATCACGTCGACGGCCATGGGGATCCACCTCCCCGGGAACGTCCAGAGGCTGGATCCCGCGCAGGTGAGGGAGATCCCACCCTTCGACGAGCCGGGGGTCCGTCAGATCGGAGAGAACCGCTACGAAGTCGTTCTCATCGGGTTCGCATGGGCGTTCCAGCCTCGTGAAATCCGCATCCCGGCGGGGTCCGAAGTCACGTTCATCGCCACCTCGACCGATGTCATCCACGGCCTCCACGTGCAGGGCTCTCGGGTCAACATGATGTTGATCCCGGGTCAGGTGGCCCGGAACACGTACCGCTTCGACAAGCCGGGCACGTACCAGATGGTCTGCCACGAATTCTGCGGTAGCGGGCACCACATCATGGCGGGTGAGGTGATCGTCCAATGAAGGGTGCGAGCGTAGTTCACGATCCGACGGGCTACCAGATCCCTCCGTCCCAGCGCCGAGTCCTTGCTTGGACGATCTACGTCGGCTATGCGGCGCTCGCCGCCGGCGTCGCTCACGGACTGGCGCAGGCGCTCTCCTACGCCGGCATCAACATCCTGCAGTACTTCCCGTTCCTGAAGAGCTACTACCAGGGCCTCACGGCACACGGTGTCGCGAACGCGCTCATCATGACCTTCGCGTTCTCGAACGGGTTCCTCCCGCTTCTCACGGCCCGGGCCCTAAGTCGGCCCATGAAGAGCGGGCTCGTCTGGGGATCGTTCGTACTGCTCCTCGCGGGGAACGTGCTGACTGCGTACGCGGTGGTGACGAACCAGGCGAGCGTGCTCTACACGTCGTACGCGCCGCTCCAGGCCCACTGGACCTACTACACCGGTCTCGTGCTGGTCGTGCTCAGCACCTACGTCGCGGCGGTGAGCATGTGGATCGCATTGAAGGGGTGGCGGCGCGAACATCCGGGTGCGCGCATCCCGCTCCTCGCGTTCATCTGCGTGGTGTCGTACACGATGTGGTGCCTCGCGTCCGTGGGGATCGCGGTCTCCTTCATCGGGTTCCTGATCCCGTGGTCGGTCGGGTGGCTCGAGTTCGTGGACCCGCTGCTTAACCGGACACTCTTCTGGTTCACGGGGCACGCGATCGTCTATGCCTGGCTGCTCCCGGCCTACATCTCCTGGTACGCGCTCTTGCCCCGGCAGGTGGAGGGAAAGCTGGTGAGCGATCCGCTGACCCGCGTCGTCTTCATCATGTTCCTGCTCCTGTCGATTCCCACTGGGTTCCATCACCAGTACACGGATCCCGGCATCTCGACGGGCATGAAGGCGATGCACGCCGTGTTGACCTTCGGAGTGTTCTATCCGTCCTTGGCGACGGCGTTCACCGTGGTTGCCGGACTGGAGATCGGGGGCCGAAACCGAGGTGGAACCGGGCTTCTGGGGTGGATACCGAAGCTTCCCTGGGGCGACCCTTCCGTGGTGGCTCAGGTGCTCGCGATGTTCACCTTCGTCTTCGGTGGGATCACGGGGCTCATCAACGCGAGCTATTCTATCAACCAGGTGATCCACAACACGGCGTGGATCCCGGGCCACTTCCACATGACGGTCGGGAGCGCGGTGGCGCTCACATTCATGGGCGTCGCCTACTGGCTGATCCCGTACCTCACGGACCGCGAGCTCTGGGGGCGAAAGCTCGCCGTTCTGCAGGGCTGGATGTACACCGTCGGTGTGCTCGTGATGGCTCGGGGCCTCATCTCCGCCGGACTCAGCGGCGTGCCCCGGCGGACGTTCTTCGCGGAAGCGGTCTACCGCGACTCCATCGAGGGCGCGCGGCTGTCCGGAGTCCTGACGGGAATCGGAGGCACCCTGATGACCGTTTCGGCAGTGCTCTTCTTCGTGGTCATCGGCATGACCGTGCTCGTCGGACGGAAGGGAGGAGGCCCCCGGGACATCCCGGCGGCCGAGACCCTCACGGGCCCCGCCACGGGGGGCTGGGAGTTGAAACTCGACCGGATCGGCTGGTGGGTGGTGGCCGCGGTCGTCCTGATTCTGATCGCGTACGGGCCGTTCCTGCTCACCTATCTCCCGCCGAATCTCGTTTCCCCGGGGTATCGGTTCTTCTGACGGGCGGAGTAGGCGTCGGAAGCTCTCAGTCGATGGTAGTTTCGCTCAGGTAGGCGACGACCCGCTCCGCGACGTCCGCAGAGAGGGCGGGCGTGCCGAGTAGGCCGGCGTTCATGCGCATTCGTGCCACGACCGCGCCCCACTCCTCGGGCGTGTGCGCGGCAGGGTCCGGCACCTCGTGGCAGAGCGAGCAAGCCTCCTGGAACAGCTCCGCTTCGGGACCCGTGCCGAGTTGGTCGGGGTCCGCCGTGGGCATTGCGTACCTCTGGAGGTACGAGACCAAGCTGTCCACCTCTTCGCCGTTGGGCACCTCCGCGCTGGCCATGCCCGACGTCAGGATCTCACCCAGCATCTCCTGCATGACCGGCCCGCCCATCCGATCTCGAAGCGTCATCGCCCGTAGCACCATCCGTCGCACGAGGACCGGCCACTCGGCGGCAGCGTGCATCTGAGGAGCCGGCAACTGGTGGCAGCGCGCGCAGTACGTCTGGAGCACCACGGCCCCTCGGGAGCCCGGGTCGGGGAGGTCCGTGATCTGAAAACCCGACGGAGGGAGTCCAGCCCCGATGGAGCTGATCATCCGCCAACGCTGCCCTCGGCTCATGTCGGCCGTGGGCCGGCCACCCAGTTCCGTGAGA
>Ga0210123_1001560_pt1 | contig 11490 bp, 13 predicted proteins | sample Muzzi_PWB_D2_FD_185535 | JGI IMG/M metagenome (GOLD analysis project Ga0210123, IMG submission 185535) | Wetland microbial communities from San Francisco Bay, California, USA, that impact long-term carbon sequestration - Muzzi_PWB_D2 (SPAdes) | ecosystem: Environmental > Aquatic > Marine >... | reverse complement strand
ATCAGGGCGAACTCCACGCGGTTCAGGAGCACGGGCCTCCCCGCGTCGGGGGCAGCCTCCTCAGGCCCGAGCCGGATGGGCGAGGTGGACAAACGAGCATTCGCCGCGGCCGTGATTGGCAAAGTGGTGTTCCACGGCCCCCGAGTAGGTCAGCGTATCTCCGACGCGTACCGCATAGACCTCGTCGCCGACCGTCGCCGTCAGCCGTCCTCTCACGACGGTCACCTGTTCCTGGAGGCGCGGATCGCGGTGAACGAACGGTCCGGCCTCGGCGCCCGGCGGAAGGCGATACCAGGTCACTTCTGCCACCGACGGCGGGAGGTTGCGCGACAGGAGGACCCGGTGAACCCCGGTCTCCGGATCGACAGCCCCGGACGCCTCTTCTTGCCGAAGGACGCCCTGAACGGCCGGGGCGGGGCCGTCGAGGAGATCGGACAAATGGCAGGCGAGGCCCTCGGCGATGCGAAGCGCGATCGGGAGCGTGGGGACGCGCTCCCCTCGCTCGACCTGAGACAGCATCGGCACACTGACCCCGCTCGCGGCCGCCAGCGCCTGCAGGGTCAAGTGGCGACTGGTCCGGCGCGCCCGAACGCGTTCTCCAAAGGTGAGGGGCATCTTTGCCGTGCCTCGTCGGTCGTATACGGGGGCCGTCATTGGCTCCTCCTCCAATTTGCCCAAACCCCGTGCTGCCGCCAGCCATCGGCGGCCGGTTCCCACCCACCGGACTCAGAGCTCGATCTCGAGATGGAAGGTCACCCCCCAACCTTCCGCGGCCGCGGTCAGGCCGAGAGGAATGCCCACCGCCACGACCACACCCTCCGCCCGGCGGCCTCCCGGGCGCCACGCGAGGCCCGGGACCACGGTCGCGGCCGCGGGTGTTCCCACGCGTCCACGGCCGCTGATCGCCAGGATCAAGGCGGGATGGATCGGCCGCTCGACTGCCACGTTGAGCCACGCCGCCTCGATCTCCTCGAGGCCTTCCAACGCGATGCCGACCTCGACATGGCCGCGAATCCGTGCGGCCGGCCACGGCCGGGTCGCGACCAGCGAGGCCTCTATGCCCCACCCAGACCCGTTCGCCGCCGCAGGCCCACGCCGCGGGGTAACCTCGACACCCAGGGACGCCGCAAGGAGGGCTGGGGAGGCGTCGTGGATAGTCCACTTCCCTTCCAGTTCGAGGAGATCCTCCCGGACGGACTCGGAGCCATGGGCGGATCGCCGGGTTGCCACTCCCAGCTCGACCTGGCCGGCCTGGGACACTCCATAGGTGACCTCCCCCCGCACCTCATTCCAGCGGGCGTCCCGGGAGGCCCCATGCGCCAGGACCAAATCCACCTCCACCTCACCCGCGTCGACCGTGTACGCCGTGTTCATTCCCAATTGCTCCAGCCCTTCCGGACGAGAGCAGTCCCCGGCGCTCGCTCCGCTTAGGGGTCGGGCGCAGTGGGCGGCGAGGGAAGCCGGGAGGGGCTGGGCGTGGCTCTCGGCCGCTGCCGCCCGCCCCAGGACGGACAATGCCATGCACATGACCGCCCATCGGTGCCGCGTTGGAGATCTCACGCTGGACAGGTCCCTTCAATGAGATTATGCTATAGCATAATCATAGCTATTCTATAGCACAAGTCTCTTTGGACCCTTGCCCGATCGGAGGTCTCCAATGCCTCTCGACTCATGGCTCGGCGTAACCGGGACGATCGCCCTCGTGGTCCTGGCTCCGGGACCCAGCGTGACCCTCGTCTGGGTTCAGCGGGCCCGACACGGGCCGCGGGCGACGTGGCCGACCATCGCCGGGGACCTGACCGCGAACATGCTGCAGCTCGCCGTCGCCTGGCTTGGCGTTGCCCGTCTCCTGGCCGTCGGCGTCGCGGGGAGGGTCCTCGGATCGGCGGGGGTGGCCTACCTCTGCTACCTGGCCGTTCGCCAACTGTGGCCGGTCGCCGGCGCGGCCACGGCGGTCGCGGCCTCGTCACCACCCGCCTCCGCGATTCACTCGCGCGCCTTCTTTGCGCGGGGATTCATGGTCTCGGCTGCGAATCCCAAGGCCATCGTGTTCTTTATGGGTCTCCTCGCGCCGACGATCGCCGAGGCCAGAGGAAGCCTCGTCAGCCTCGCCATCCTTGCGGGCACCTTCGCCGCCATGGATGGGAGTGCCCTCGTGCTGTACGCCTACGGCGGGGGGCGGATGCGGGCGTGGCTGGCGCGCCAGGGGCGGCTCGTCTGGGAGCGGCGCATCGCCGGTGCACTCCTCCTTGCCGCCGCGATGATGCTGGCGACTAGGATCTGAGCCGTGCCCTCTCTCTGTGGACGGGTGTGTTCCGCGGCCGGGGGGGGTCGGAGACACCGGCACCGCCTGTCTCCCTCTGGATGCAGCCACTAGTATCTTTCAGCCATGGATGCGCTCTCGGATCTCCTGCGCACTGTCCGTCTCGACGGCGCGTTCTTCTACGCGGTCGAGGCGTCGGAGCCCTGGAGCGTCGAGGCGCTCCCGGCCGCCGAGCTGACGCCTCGGATCCTCCCGGCGGCGGAGCACTTGATCTCGTATCACATCCTGACGGAGGGCCGTTGCTACGCGGGTCTGGTTGGTGAGGAGCAAGTCGAGCTCGGCCCCGGTGACGTCATCGTGTTCCCCCACGGTGATGCTCACATAATGTCGAGCGGACGGGGGGTACGGATCGGTCCGGATGTGTACTCCAATGTCCCCGCCCGATATCCCGAGACCGTCGTCCTCGGCGACGGAGGGGAGGACGTCACGTCGTTCGTCTGCGGATTCCTCGGGTGCGATCGCCGTCCCTTCAACCCCTTGTTGGCCTCGCTCCCACGCCGGATGCACATGCCGGGGATGTCCAACACCGGCCTGGGCAACTACACTCGCCAGTTGGCCGAGGAATCGGGTCGCGGCGGGGCCGGGGCCGACTGCGCCCTCACACGCTTGGCCGAGCTGATGTTCATCGAGGTCTTGCGTCGGTATCTGGACGAACTGCCGCCGGGGCAGACTGGTTGGCTGGCCGGGCTTCGCGACGAGGTCGTCGGTCGGGTGTTGGCGCTACTCCATTCCCAGCCCGGGCACCCTTGGACCCTCACGGAGCTGGCGCGGGAAGCCGCGTCTTCGCGGTCCAGCCTCGCCAAGCGATTCGCCCTCCTCGTCGGGCAGCCGCCGATCCAGTACCTGGCCCAGTGGCGCATGCAGGTCGCAGCAACCCTCCTGATTGAGAGCGGAGCCAAGGTCGCGGCGATCGGTGCGAAGGTCGGGTACGATTCCGAAGCCGCATTCAGTCGTGCCTTCAAGAAGGCGACCGGGTTGGCCCCCGGCGCCTGGCGCGAGAAGCGCACCACCGCTCGGCCGTAGGCCCCCTCCCGGCCCGATTGAGACGATCGGGCATGTCCGCTGGACGCTCGCACATACAGAGAGGAACATCGAGCAGGAAGTCGGGACGACCAGTCATTGGTCGAATGCCCGCGCACGTGCACTATTGGGTTCGCGTGCCACGAGGGTGCACACGATCCCTGTTCAGAGAGGCTGGTATGCCATCCGACACCATTCGCTGCGTAAGCGGCCCTGGCACCCACGGGGACCTCCGTATCCGGACCGAAGATCCCCTGACCACGCGTGCGCGGACCGTGTGGACCGCCGGCGATTTTCTCCAAATCGCCCGCAGCTTTGAAGTGGGCGCCCAGGACTTCGTTGCCCGACTGTCGTTCCGTCCGGAGGAGGCGGTGCTCGACGTTGCGTGCGGCACCGGCAACCTCGCCATCCCGGCGGCCCGTGCCGGTGCCAGTGTCACCGGCATCGACATCGCCCCGAACCTGATCGAGGAAGCTCGCCTCGAGGCGCAAGCGGCCAACTGCGCCATTCGGTTCGAGGTGGGCAACGCGGAGACCCTACCCTATGGGACGGGGCAGTTCGACACAACGATGACAATGTTCGGGGCAATGTTCGCCTTTCGCCCCGAACGCGTCGCGGCGGAGCTGGTCCGGGTCACTCGATCGGGCGGGCGCGTGGCCATGGCCAATTGGACACCGCAGAGCGTGATCGGTGACATGCTGCGGGCCCACACCGCGGTGGTGCCCTCGCCGCGCGAGCTCCCGAGCCCGCTGGCGTGGGGCGATGAAGACACGGTGAGGGCGCGCTTCGGCGGACAGGTGGATGCGTTGACCTGCACGAAGCGCATGCTGGAGCTTCGCTTCCCCTTCCCGGCGGCGGAGGTGACCGAGCTGTTCGCCGTGTATTACGGCCCCACGGTCACGACCCTCCGCGCCGCCGACTCTGAAGGCGGGCGCCGCCTTCGCACGACCCTGACCTCTCTCTTTCAGGAACACAACCAGGCCACCGACGGCACGACCACGATTGTCAGCGAGTATCTCGACGTTCAGGCGCGAGTCGCCTGACAACCATTCCACACCGGACAGGAGTAACACATGAGCCAGCGTACCAACGCCCTTGCCGATCGTCTCGAAGCGGGGGCCCGCGCTCTCGCAGATTTTGCCGAATCACTCACGGACGCGGAGTGGCAGACCCGGGTCCCCGGGGACGACCGTAAGGTGGGCGTCATCGTGCATCACGTGGCCAGCATGTACCCGCTGGAGATCCAGTTGGCCCACGTACTCGCCAGTGGCAAGCCGGTGGCGGGTGTGACCTGGGACGACGTCCATGCCATGAATGCCAAACACGCCATGGAGTACGACGGCGTCAGGCAGGAGGAGGCGCTGGACCTCCTCCGACGGAACAGTGCGGCCGCGGCCGACGCCATCCGCGCCCTGAGCGACGAGCAGCTCGACAGCGCCGCCCCGCTCTCGCTCAACGCGGACGCTCCGCTGACGTGCCAGTTCATGTTGGAGGATCACGCGGTCCGGCACAGCTATCACCACCTGGCGCGGCTCCGAGGGGCCGTGAGATCACCGGAGACCGTGGCCGTAGCAGGGTAACCTCCGTGGTGCGGGTCGAGCGCACACCGGTGGAGATCGCCGCCAGCGTTCGGCCCTCGCCCTGAGGTGGCGAATCGGACGGTCCCTCGAATTCGAGGCCCCCCCGTTTCAAGGGATGGATTCAACTGACCGGTCGGGCATGACCCGAATCGCGCGGTTGGGTACGTTTGGGCCCCCGGCGCACGACCCCGTGGGGTTCACGGGTGCGAGATGGGCACCTGGGCGTCCTGCACGTCCCGCCCAACGACGGAGGTGCCCACGGCCTTCCTGCCCATTGTCGCGTGGAGCATGAAACTCGACTCGCGGGGACGCCGTCGGGATCGAAGGTCCTCACCGCATGCCCACCTCACCCGAGTCCCCCGTGACCACGCCGCGACCGATCGTCCGATCCACGGAACGGATCCTGTACCAGACCGCTGAGTTCCGCATCGGCACGTTCCGATGCCCGGTCGATCACCCGGGGTTTCGAACGGCGGGGCCCATCGAGGGATACACCATCGCCTTTCCACGAACGGCCGTCTGGATTCAGCACGAGCACGGCCGTCCGTTCGTGGCGGACCCCTCCGTGGCGACCGTCTATAATCTGGGCCAACCGTACCATCGGTTGCCGCTGGCCCCCGACGGAGACCGGGCGGATTGGTTCAGTGTCAGCCGACCAATCGCCGAGGGGATCGTTCGCGGCATCGTACCGGAGGCCGCGGATGGGGAGCGCCCTCTCCCGGTCGCGTGGGGCCCCGTGCCAACCTCATTGTATTATCGCCAGCGGTTGCTTCTCTCTCGTCTCGCGTCGGGGCAGGCGCTCGACCCATTCGAGATCGAGCAGGAGGTGATCGTGCTCTTCGGCACCGTCCTGGAACAGGCCCTCAGGAGGAATCGGGCTACCCGCCGGCGCCCGCCGACGCGGGAGCAGCGCGAGCGGGTGGAGCGTGCTCGTGCGGCCCTCGCCGGTCGGCCCTTCGATCGCCTGACGGTCCACGAGCTTGCGACCGCCGTCGGCTGTTCTCCCTTCCATCTGTGTCGGATCTTCCGGCGATGCACCGGAATGACGCTCCACACGTATCGGCTGGAGCTGCGCTCACGACTCGCGCTGGAGCACCTGGAAACGGGGTGTGCCAGCCTGAGCCGCCTGGCCCACACGATGGGGTTCTCGAGTCACAGTCATTTTGCCGCGGAGGTCCGCCGACGGCTCGGCACCTCCCCATCCCGCATTCGCCGAACCCTGTCACGATTCGCGACCCTCACCGCCCGGAAATCACGAATACCCGTCCGGACCGAAAGCCGTTCACGTTACTCCACGCCGAGGTGAGGAGGAGGTCGACGACGCCGTCGCCATCCACGTCGCCGATGCCGGTGGCGTCGAAGCCGAACGTCTCACCGGCGATGCGGCCCGTGATCGCCCGGAGGAGGGCCCCGTTCTTCCCGGAATACAGGTACACCTTCCCCCCCGAGGGCGACGCATTGGAGTACTGCCACGCGCCGACCAATAGGTCATCGAAGCCATCGGCGTTGACGTCCCCGACATCGGCCGACCCGATGCCAAAGCCGTCACCGGCCTGTTCCCCCGTCAGCCGATAGAGGCGCCGCCCAGTCGCCCCGGAATGGATGTACACCCGCCCCGTAGACGCCCCCTTGGCCGCGTTGCTGAAGTCAGCCGCGTACACATCCGGCACCTCGTCCCCATCCACGTCACCGACGACCGAGGTGAACATCGCGCCCAACGCCGTCCCGGTCTCGTCCGCCTCGATGACGAACGCGGGCGTCCGGGAGAGGCCACGGTAGGCATAGACCCGGCCCGTGTGAGTCGCGCCGGCGCCGGGCGCACCCACGAGAAGGGGTGAGTCACGACGGTTCTTGGCGGCGGCGACAATGCTGCCGAACGCATGACCGGCGCTGTCCCCGTCGAGCGTCAGCAAGAGTGCCCCGTCCTTCCCGGAAAACACATAGGCCCGGCCCGCTCCTTGTCCCGCCGCGTTGCTGTTGGGAGCACCGACGATCACATCGGCAAAGCCGTCGGCGTTCCGATCCCCCGCGCCCGACGCGCTGCGGCCAAACCTCTCGTTCGGATCGGTCCCGGAGAGCGTCAGCAGAACGGCGCCATCGCGCCCGGAGTACACGTAGGCCTTCCCCGATCCCGGCGCGCCCGCAACGACGTCGGGCACCCCGTCCCCATTCACGTCTCCAGCACCCTCGAGGCCGATCCCCAGCGACTCGCCGTCGCCGCCGGTTGCCTGCCACTGGAGACTCCCCGTCCGCCCCGAGTACACGTACACCCGCCCCGGTCCACGCGGTCCGGCGGTGAGGCCAAGTGTGGGTGCCGATGTGACGACGTCGTGCACCCCGTCGCCATCGACGTCCCCAATGTCCCGGGCGATCCACCCGAACTGGTCTCCCTTCGTCTCTCCATCCCATTCGTGAATGATCCGTACCGGCTCCACGAACGGATTTCGGAATTCGTCGGGCTGAAACGAGACGTCGTCGAGGCGCGGGTCGTCCTTGAGAGAGGCGAAGGCCGGGGTCGTCCGAACCAGGTCCATGTCGAAGGTGCCGCCTGCCTTCAACTGGGCGAGGAGCGCAAATGCCGTGTCTGCATGGCCCCTGGTCGCATGAATGCCGGCGGCGTTGAACATCGCCTGCCGGCGCGCCGGGGGTGGCGTGGTGACCTGGTCGTAGGCGGCTAGCGCTCGGTCCAGGTCTCCGCGCTGCCGATAGGCGTTGCCCAGGAGGAGACGGCCCGATGTCGCGGACGGTGCCCGCCGAAAGTAGTCCTCGAGGATCGTGATGGCGCTGTCGACCTCACCCGCCTGCACCAAACGGGAGGCCTGCACCACCTCTCCTGGTGGCCCCCCTTGCGCCGCATGGAGCGGGGCGCCGATACAGAATGCCAGACCGATCAGCTGGCATTGACGAAATCCTCGAAGGACGGGCACGCGCACCGTGGTCTCCTCGCCTGGGGGCAGCCGGGATACGAACGGGTACGATACCCCACGCCTGTCCGGCCAGGCTATCAACGAATTGCTGCCACCGCTGGTCGTCCCTCCCTACCATGATCATAAGACGTTGTTTCTCCGTCGTTTACGATACCAGCGACAGGTTCGCCTTGACGATATGGTATCTTGGTGATATCATTTCAATACCGTCTAAGGGAGACAACTGATGATCCGGGAACTCAAGCGGCCGGCGGGGTCGGGACTGGCCTGGTTGTTCGCGCTCCTGCTGGCCTTCGTGGTAGACCTGTTATGGCTGCTCTCGGCGGTGCGGTCCGCCCTCGCCAACCTGCCGGGGGTGGGGCCCCGGATCTTCCTGGGCGTCCTGGCGCTGGTGCTCATCGCGCTCCTCGCGGCCGGCCTCTTCGTGGTGAACCCCAACGAGGCCAAGGTCCTCCAGCTCTTTGGGAGCTACCGCGGCACGGTCCACACGCCTGGCCTCCGTTGGGCCAATCCGTTTCTCACCAAGACGAAGATCTCGGTGCGGGTGCGGAACTTCGAGACCGGGAAGCTCAAGGTGAACGACAACCGCGGCAACCCGATCGAGATCGCGGCCGTGGTGGTGTGGAAGGTGGTGGACACCGCCGAAGCGCTGTTTGAGGTGGACAACTTCGAGAATTACATGCACGTCCAGAGCGAATCGGCGGTGCGCGGCCTGGCCACGAACTACCCGTACGACACGTACGAGGACGGCGAGGCCTCGCTCACGGGGAACTTGGGCGACATCGCCACGCGGCTCCAGACAGAGATCCAGGACCGGCTGGAGAAGGCGGGCGTGAAGGTGATCGAGGCGCGGATCAGCCATCTGGCCTACGCGCCCGAGATTGCCGGCCCGATGCTCCAGCGCCAGCAGGCCACGGCGATCATCGCGGCGCGCCAGCGCATCGTGGAGGGTGCGGTGGGGATGGTGGAGATGGCGCTGGACCAGCTATCCAAGCAGAACATCGTCCGCCTCGATGAAGAGCGGAAGGCGGCGATGGTCAGCAATCTCCTCGTAGTCCTCTGCTCCGACCGGGCCACGACTCCGGTCGTGAACACGGGGTCGCTGTACACCTAACGGCGATGGTGGTGCGTGGAACGTAAGCCGTTTCTGCTCCGGATCGATCCGCGGGTCCACGAGGCCCTGGAGCGCTGGGCCCGCGACGATCTCCGCAGCGTCAACGCCCAAATCGAGTTCCTCCTCCGCCGCGCGCTGCACCAGGCGGGGCGGCTCGGTGACGTGGCGGGCGGGAGCCGCGGCGGGCCATCTGGCTCCCAGGACGACGCCGGGTGATATTGGCCGAGTCCCCCCTACGCTGACCGTCCGGAGCGAGACATGGACCTCGTGGTACTCGCCGTCCTCGTCGCCGTCGTCGCCTTCTTTGTCTTGACCTACAACAGCCTTGCCTCCCTCCGGCTCCTGGCCGACAACGCTTGGTCCGACATCGACGTCCAGCTCAAGCGCCGGCACGATCTGGTCCCCAGCCTCGTGGCCACGGTCCAGGGCCACGCGGGATACGAGCGGGGCACGCTGGAGGCCGTGGTCGAGGCGCGCGACAGGGCGACGCGCGCCGCCGGCCCTGCCGAAAGCGGCGTTGCCGAGGGATCGCTGAGCGGCGGCATTCGCCAGTTGCTCGCCCTGGCCGAAGCCTACCCCGACCTCAAGGCGGGGACGAGCTTCCTCGAGCTCCAGCGCGCGCTGACCGATCTCGAGGACCACATCCAGAACGCCCGCCGCTACTACAACGCGGTCGTGCGCGACTTCAATACTAAGATCGCTCAGTTCCCCGCCAACACGGTCGCGACCCTGTTCCGCTTCGAGCCCCGCGAGTTCTTTGGCCTCGAGTCCCGCGAGGAAGGCGCCACCCCCAACGTGGACCTGGGAGGCGCGCGATGAAGGCCCTCTGGACCCTCATCTTCCTCACGGCGGCGGCGGCCCCCCTCAGAGCGCAGCGGTCGCTGGTTATCCAGCGGTTCGATGCCACAATCACCGTCAACCGCGACGGTAGCCTCGACGTCGTCGAGGAGATTGTTCCTCGATTCACCGGCTCCTGGAACGGGATCTTCCGCACCATCCCGATCGACTACCACACCCCCCAGGGGTTCAACTGGAGCCTGTATCTCGACCTGGTGAGCGTGACCGACGGGGACGGCAACGGCCTTCGGGTCGAGTCCAGCCGCGAACGGCACTACCGCAAGTTCAAGATCTACGTGCCCGGGGCGGTCAATGCGACGCGGACAGTCATCCTCCGCTACCATGTGCGGAACGGGCTGCGCTACTTCGAGGACTACGACGAGCTCTACTGGAACGTCACCGGCGACGAGTGGGAAGTCCCCATCGAATCGGCCACGGCCGGCATCGTTCTCCCGGACAGCGCCGAAGGCGTCCGTGCCATCGCCTTCAACGGCGCCTACGGCTCCACCGCCCAAGAGGCGAGCGTCGTCATCGAGGGCCCGACGGTCCGGGTCGCCATGCCGCACGGGTTGGCGTTCCACGAAGGCCTCACCGCCGTCGTGGGGTGGAACAAGGGCCTGGTCGCCCGGCCGGGCAAGGACGCGCGGGCGTGGTGGTTCCTGCGCAGCAATTGGCCGCTGGCGATCCCGATCGTGGCGTTTGTCTTGATGTTCCTGGCGTGGCGGCGTTGGGGGCGGGACCCCAAGGCGCTCCCGGTCCCCGTCCAGTACGAGCCGCCGCCCGGTCTTTCGCCCGCCGAGGCTGGCACCCTGATGGACAATTCGGCCGACATGCGGGACATCACCGCCACGATGATCGACCTGGCAGTCCGCGGCCATCTGCGCATCGAGGAGACAGAAGAGAAGAAACTCTTCGGCCTCTTCTCCTCGAAGGAGTTTGTGTTCCACCGGCTGGAGGGGCCACGCGAGCCGCTGGCCCCCCACGAGACTCGAGTATTGCAGGGCATCTTCGCGGACGGAGAGCGGGTCGAACTGTCGGACCTCGAGAACGAGTTCTATGCCAGTCTCCCCGGCATCAAGAACGCCATCTTCGACCGTCTCGTATCACATGGGATGTACCGGAAGCGGCCCGACACGGTGCAGCGCACCTGGGTCCTCCTCGCCATTGTAGCGGGCATCATCCTGGTCGTGGCGGGCGGGATGGTGGCGGCGCGGTTCAACATGACGCCGCTTCCCTTCATCGTCTCCGGCATCCTGGTGGCCATCATCGTGCTCGTGTTCGGCATCCTCATGCCTGCTCGGACGACGGCAGGCGCCCGGTCGCGTGAAAAGATCATGGGCTTCGAGGAGTTCATGCGGCGGGTCGATTCGGATCGCTACAAGCGGATGCCCAAGACGCCCGAGATGTTCGAGCGGTGCCTCCCCTACGCCATGGCGTTTGGGGTGGAGAAGCAATGGGCCAAGGCCTTCGAGGACATCTTCGTCGAGCCGCCCCGCTGGTACGTCGGGCCATCGCCGATGTCGTTCAGCGCCGGCGATTTCTCCAACCGGATGAGCGCGCTCAGCACCGCGGCAGGCCAGACGATGGCGTCCTCCCCCAGGTCCTCGGGCGGCTCCGGATTCGGCGGAGGAGGCTCATCGGGCGGTGGAGGCGGCGGCGGGGGCGGCGGCGGGTTCTAGAAGCGGGGCG
>Ga0210123_1001558_pt1 | contig 11500 bp, 6 predicted proteins | sample Muzzi_PWB_D2_FD_185535 | JGI IMG/M metagenome (GOLD analysis project Ga0210123, IMG submission 185535) | Wetland microbial communities from San Francisco Bay, California, USA, that impact long-term carbon sequestration - Muzzi_PWB_D2 (SPAdes) | ecosystem: Environmental > Aquatic > Marine >... | reverse complement strand
CGCGGCACCGCCGGCGACAAAGGATAAAAAGCATCTTCTGGAGAGTTTCATACAATTACCTCAACCTGAGTAGCCCATCGTTGATCAATGTATGGTTATGCATCATCGTCTGTGGTCTGCCTTTTCCTTGGGCCATCAATGGAATTTCTACTTGTGGCAAACAAAACAGGCGTCGCGCCCCGTCTGCACGCTGGAATCATGAATGCCGGCTGTCTCATGGCATGCCGCGCAATCATCCATTTTCATGCGATCCCAGGTGTTGTGCTTCAATCCGGAAATGCTATGGCCCCAAATATCCCGACTATAGCCTGTAATCCGGTTCTCTTCATATGGTTTGAGACTTTCGGTGGTCTCCGTGGGGCCATGGCAGACGGCGCAATCCAATTTGGCGCCTTTGACATGGGCTGCATGGGAAAAGAAGACGCAATCCGGCTGGCGCGCATAAATCAACCAAGGCACCTCGCGTTCCTGCGCCACATACTGTTCCACAAAGATGGCCTCATCTTCGCTTTCACCGAGCACCTCTTCATGGCACCCGACACACTGTGCCAGGCGCGGCGAACCGGAAAAGGTACCGTCTGCACGGAAAAAATGGCAGCTTTCACAGCTTTCGTCCACCTGCTCCAGATGCATCTTATGGTTGAAATCGAAAGGCTGGCTCTTTTTTGAGTAGAGCGCTTTGGGAAATACCGCCCAGCCAACGACCATGCTGAGGGCCAGGCCGATGATAAAGAAAAGTAAAAGGTAGGCGCCGCCTCCCGGGGGGGATGGAGAGGAGGCGTGGGCAACTTCGGTTACGTCTTTGGGTTTAGGATCTTCATTGCTGCTCATGGACACTCCGTCTTAACGTTTATGGGATCCAATCCGCTCAACCGCGTCAGCAAGCGGAAGGTGCCGCCATTTTGAGGGTTGCACGCTCCACGATATGACAATCGGGCGCTGGGCCCGAATTCAACCTATGCTGCTGTATCCGGTACAGCTAAAAACCTGCTATAAGGTCTTTGCGAAAGGATTTTTAATATCCAGAGCACCTGATTTTGTCAAGTCAAATCATCCCTTCATGGCACCGTAACTGTGCAGTCCGGGCAACAGGTTGACCCCAAAGTAAGTAAACATCACCGCAGCAAAACCGACGATGGACAGAACCGCGATCCGCTTGCCGCGCCACCCGCGCATCAGGCGGAAATGCAGGAGGGATGCATAAATCAGCCAGGTGATGAATGACCATGTCTCCTTGGGATCCCAGCCCCAATAGCGACCCCAGGCAGAGTTGGCCCACACGGCCCCGCTGATGATGCCGGCCGTCAGGAATAAAAACCCAAACATAATCAACTGATGGGTCAGCTCATCGAGCATTTCGGATCTGGGCAGGCGAAACAGCAATCCTGAATCGGCCGGGTCCTCCTTGCCCTTCTTTAATAGGTACATGATGCTGACACCGAACGCCAAGGCAAAAGCCGAGTACCCGATGAAGCAGGTAAACACATGGGCAATGAGCCAATTGCTCTTCAGGGCCGGAATCAACGGCTGAATTTTTACGCTTGTCCCGAAGGAAGCGTAAGCCAGGGCAAAGAAAGCCAGCGGCATGGCGAAACAGCCAATAATCCTGTTTTTATAGCGCCGTTCTATTACAAGGTAGATCACGCCGATGGTAAGGGCGAAAAACACCAGGGACTCGTAGATATTGGATAGCGGGGCATGGCCATATCCGCTTCCCAGTTGATAGGACTCATGCCAGCGCAACAGGAAACCCGCCACGTTGCCCAGACTTGCGATGAGGGTTATCCAAGTGGCGGCTTTGCCGGCGCCCTCCTTATGGAAGGCCCAAGAAAAAATATACAACAGCCCGGCCAGCCCATATACGAAAGTGACAATGGATAGCAGCATTGAAGATGTGTACATCATATTCACCTATTTGTTAGATCGATGGCAGCCAATTTCTCAGCCAACCGTTCCAGCTTGTATTGAAATCCGACCTTGTTTTTATTGGCCTTGCCGGACAACATCAGGGCAACTTTTTTCCCTTTGGGCTGAATCTCAACCACGACTTGCTGATGCGACATGAAAAATGTCACCACGCAACCCAGGATCATCATGATGAAGCCGACATAAACCAGGCTGACGCCCGGGTCCTTGGTAACCTGCAGGCCGGTGAAGTATCGCTGTTCGAATATGTCGCCGGTCTGCAAGACGGAAATGACCGCCGTCCCTTTGCGCATGCTGTCAAACTTGGGGAACCTCACGGGGAGCAAGACTGGAAAGGGCTTGCCCTCGGTCGGTGTTAGCGTTCCCTGAAAGGCCGGCCCCACAGCCATGCCCCTGAATTCGGCGGCGGGGTAGTACTTGTCGAGTACAAAGGTGCCCAGGCCATCCGGGATTTCAACCGGTTTGTTCATCGAAGCCTTGATATTGTATGTCATCCCCGATGTTTTGCTTTGAAAGCCCAGTTCTATTTCTCCGGTAATATTCGCGGCCCCGGCCTGTCCATCAAGCTTGCCGTAGCTGGATTGAAATATGTTGATTCCCTTGTAGCGCAACGGATCATTGACGATGATGTCCTTTTGCAGGACCGCCTGTCCGTTTTCGATAATGGTCAGCTTGGAGCGAAACTCCTTGGGTGCGCCGGTATCATAAAACTGGACATCAAAATCATCACATTGAATGGCAAAGGGCAGTTTGAGCGTGCCATCCTTAAAACGCAATTGAATCGTATCGGTATATTCTCCCTCGGCAATATTGGCGTAACCTTCAAAACCCCTTAACGAACCCACCAGGCTGCCGATCAGCAGGATCACCACGCTGAGATGAACGCCGTAGACGCCCAACCGCGTCCAACGCCCCTTTTCGGCTGTAATGGCAAATCCGTCGGCAGCGGACTGCACTTTACAAAAGCGAAATTCCCTGGCCAGGACGTTTTTGGAAAAATCCAGAGCCGCCCCGATCTCACCGGTGATGACCAGATCCTTGCGGGATTTTCGCCGCCGATAATTCCCGAGATTGAATTTCGGGTTTCTGGTGAAGATGATTTTCCCTGTTGTCTGGAGGCGTTCGATGGAACAGATGATAATATTGACGGTCAGCAGAATGATCAGGCCTTGGAACCACCAGGAGCGGTACATGTCAAATATGTCCAGGGTGGCCAACACCCGGTACATGAAGGGACCAAAGGCCCTGAAATATTCAGCCGGGCTTTCGTTTTGGGGAATCAGGGTTCCGATGATGGACAATGCCGCCAGCGATAACAACACCACCACCGTCAGCTTGACGGATGCAAAGAATTTCCAGAGGCTTTCAAAATAATTCCCTTTTATTTCAGACTCTTGCACCATTCAGTATGAACCCCGCATTCGGTGTGTTTTAGCGCTGCGCAATAAATAGGCTAATATTCATAACAAAACTCCGCATGGGTGGCAACGTTCTTTATGGTGTCACCAACATCAAACGACGGTGGGCTCATAGAGGGGATCACTCCTGTGGCGTCGCCCCATCCGGGGTCAAAATCAAGGTGGCGGCGTTGGCGTTGGCCAGGTATTTTCGCGCCAGAGCAGAGATCTCATCGATGCGAATGGCGGCATAATCGCTTTCAAATGAACGCGCCCATGCCAATTGCTCGGGATGACGGGCGGCACCTATTAATACAGAGTTGATCCAGTAGGTGTTTTTTTGACGGAGATCCTTGATATGGGTCAATATGGGATCCAGCACCCGTCTGAATTCATCCGCTTGGGCGTCTGTGGTCCGCAGTTGATCGGCAATTCGCCGGATTTCATCCACAATGGTATGGGTCAATTTGGGGTTCACTTGGACAAAAATTTGCGTCAAGCCGTACCCTTGGTAAGCGCGATAGGATCGATTGTAGGCATATGGCGAATACGCCGCGCCCAGCTTCTCCCGGATCTGCTGGCGCAATCTTTCGGAAATGAGCTCCGCCAACAGCGATAATCGGCGCGTTCTTTGAATGTCCCAAAAATCCTCGGTGGGATAAGCCACGACAACCAATGCCTTGGGGGTCTCCGTCTGAACCGGAAGCGTCAACGATTTACCCTGCGGAAACACTGGACCGGCCATGGGCGTAAAGGAAGATGCATCGGGTCTTTTCGGTAAAGTGCCCAGATAGCGGGAGGCCAGATCGATCACCTGATCAACATCAAAATCTCCGGCCAGTGCCAATTCCATGGGGGTATGGTGCAGCTGCCGATCCATCCATGTCTTCACCTGCTGCAGGGTTCGCCGGTGCAGCTGCTCCCACTCCGGCTCACCGAAACGGGTATCGCCCCCGGCCAGGAATTTTTGTCCCTGCAGACGCAGGACCCCATCGACGCTTTTTGACTGCTCCTGATACGCTTGCTCAAATTGTTTTAAAACCAATTGCCTTGCTTCTTGCCGGTATCCGGTATCGCGGACAAATGTATTCAGCAATTGAAATAACAGCGGAAGCTCTTTGGGGGACGACTCCCCCTTGACCAGAAACAGATCTTCCCTGGTTTCAAAATCGATATGCGCCAGACGACCGTTGAGCGCTGCTTCCAATTCAATTCGATCCATGGCACCGAATCCGGATTCATTGATCACGGCCTGGGCAAGCTTGGCCAGCCCCGGCTGATCGATGGGCTCCGATGCCTGTCCGTTGCCGAAGGAGAGCGCAGCCAGGATTTGATTCTCCTTAAAAGGGGTCGGCTTAAGCATCAGGTGAATGCCGTTTGCAAACAACACCCTGGTAATCCCCAGATCTTTCAGCTCCTCTTTTTGCAGAATCACCCCTGAAGATGCGGGCGGCGCCAGGTAGGGAAATTCGGCAATACGCTTTTCTTCCGGCGGCTTCACCGGCAGTTGGTGGCTTGCAGCGTACGCCGCGACAACCTGTTCCCGGGGCGTTGTCGGTCCGGAAGATAAGATGGCATTGCCGGTCACCAATACCAAACGGTGTTTGGCGGACCAGATCTCAGCGAATGTATGATTGACTTGTTCGAGGGTGATCTTTTCCAACTCCGGCAACAGCGCATCCGCCCTCTGGTCAGGTGATTGGAGCACCCGCCATTCTTCGATGCTGGCCAAAATCTCACGCGCCAATTTATTGCTGTCCCGTGTTTTTGCTTCGCGCTGGGCCTTGATAAGCATGGCGCTTAAATCATTTTTGGCACGCCTTAACTCTGCCGACGTAAATCCATACCGCAACGCTTTGCGTAGGACCTGCTCGATTTCAAAAACGGCTTTTTGCCAATTCTCCGGGCTCGTATCACCGCTGATCTGCGCATATTTGATCTGTTCGAGGTAGTAGCCGGCAGCACTATCAGCGGAAGTCAATACAGTTTGCTTGCGCCGCACGTCAGCGTCCAGTCGCCTTTGCATCATGGTATCGGTCAGTTGCACCACCATCTGGCGTAACTGGTAGCTTCTCGAATCCTGCGGTTGAACATGTTGCCCGACAGTCTCGATGCTCACGGAGGTTGCCCCGGCATCTTTTTCATAGTGATAGAACCCATTAATACCGTCGTGCGTCATATGGCCAATGTGCGGCAAAGGACTTTCGGGCTGCACCGGCTTTATGTCGCCAAACTTTTCTGCAACCAATTCTGCGGCCGCCTTTTTATCGAGATCACCAACCAACACCAGGAACATGCGTTCAGGGCGGTACCAGGTTTCATAGAAATGTCGAAGCATGCGATTGTCAATTTTTTCTATGGTCTCGGTTTCACCTATGGGAAATCTGTTTCCAATCTTTAATCCTGGCAGTTCAAACCGCAAAGCGGCTTTGAGTGTCCTGAAAGCAGCTGAATCACGGGACCGCTTTTCTGCCAGGATGACATTTCTTTCCCTCTCGGTCTCTTCGGGCAGCAACAAAGCACCATCCGCATAGTCCCGCAACACGAGCAAGCCTTCGGAAAGACTTTTTTGATCGCCTTTGGGAAGGACGACATCGTACACCGTCTGGTCAAAACCAGTGTGTGCATTCGCATCACCTCCGAATTGCATGCCAATGCGCTGAAAATATTTTACCATTTCGCCGGGCGGAAAATGCCGGGTACCGTTAAAAAGCATATGCTCCAGATAATGGGCGATACCCTGCTCTTCATCATTTTCGAAAAGAGACCCCACACTGACATACAAATGCAGGCTGACCCTGTCCCTTGGTGTCTGGTTCTGTCTAATGATATATCGCAGTCCATTGTCCAGACGCCCGAACTCGACCTCTCGATCCGGAGATATATCGCTGCGGTCGTGTGGCCAGATTGCTTGATTCGCCACGCGGCCGAATAAATCCGACTTCTGATCGAAATAATGGCATGAAGATGCAAAGAGTGTGATGATTGCAACCAAGATAACACTTAAGGCTGATGTAAGACACCGGGTATCAGGCCCCGGTTGGCCGTTTGATGCTACGCTCATCTATCTGCTCCCCAGACCATTATAATGATCCTTATTGTAGCTTCCGACTTAAATCGGAAGACGTCCTTGAAGTGGATGGGCCTGTCCAATCGACCCCCATGCTGGCCAAAAACAATAACAACAAACTGACAAATATCAACCAATCTCTTCATTAAAGTGAAAGTGAATTACCACTGTCATTCAGCCCTGCCTTGCCATGACATCAGCGATAAAGAAGCCCTCGCTGTTTTCAGATCAGGATTCGCAGATTTACGCGGTAAGCCGGATGTCGGCCGACGGTTTCCTATAAGCCGTCCCAAAAAGCGGGTTTTGGCCCAAGGTGCAGACGGGGATCGGGTTCGGACCGCAGGCATACAGTAGTATGTCGAGGATTCGAAATCCGGCACATAGGCCCGGATCGGGCCAAAAGACTTTTTTGAGATGGTTTCTAATGAACTGGTTGGATCAAAAGGAAGGAAATAGGTTCAAGCTTTGTGAAAAAATCTTTCAGCGCCCGTAAACTGCTGTCGGGGACGCTGAAAGATCTCACTTGAGCTATAGATAAGCAGGCAGCATTGAATATGAAAAATACGCCATACTCAGTCAGCCCAGGGGGAATATTAAGCTTTAATATAGACGCCCCGGGATTTGGACTGGATCATCTTTTTCTTGCTCAGCTTGTAGAGTGCGTTGCTGAGTTGGCGAGATTCCAAACCGGTTTTAGCTTTGAGCGTTGCAATATTGGCGCCGTTGCGGCTTTTATTGATAACTGCCAGCACAGCGTCCAGAACAGTCTCTTTGCCCGCGGCGGCCTTTTTGGCCGGAGCTTTCTTAGCAGCAACCTTTTTCTTGGCGGCAGCTTTTTTCTTGGGAGCAGCTTTTTTCTTGGCGACAGCCTTTTTCTTGGGAGCAGCTTTTTTCTTGGGAGCAGCTTTTTTCTTGGGAGCGGCCTTCTTCTTGGCCGGTGTCGCAGCCACCTGGGTGCTGAGCTTCTCTAGTTTGCTTGCCAGACTGGCCAATGACTTGGCCACCGTCTTAAGTTGGGTCTGAACTTTCTTCATGTAAATGCCTCCTTAATATTTAATATTGTTACAAAAATCAACCATTCTCTTCAGCCCTAATATAACTTCTTTCACTTGTCAACAACTTCTTAGTAAATAAGGAGAAAATTCTTTACCGGCCTTCTCCTACAAAAACTTCGAAGGACCTCTCCTGCCGCGCCAGTCAAGCAAATAGAAGCATAATAGAAATAAAAAGGCCGATTGATCAATTTTCTTCGCGCCTCTATTTTTACCAAATTTCAATCAATAACAGGCCTTAGGGGACGTCTTCCATTAATCACATCACTTCTGAAGGCACCTTTCTGCGGTGGTAACCAACCCCCATATCGAAGAGCTTTAAATTCTCTCTCCACCGGCAGAAGCCAAATTCCGGTCTCCTGAAACCGGCCAGTGCCCCTGCGGTGTGCTCTACTTCTGTTGATGGGCAATGATCACAACATATTGATCCGCCATCGTCAGGGACACCTTTATTTTGTGGTGGAAGCATAATAACTTCAACAGTTAAGATCCCGGTTTCAATTGCACTACCCTATCGGCTTTGTTCGCCGCAGACTTTAGTTCTGTCTTGCCAGTGGGTTGCAGGACAAAAACCGACCCTATCAATTTGAGAGCAGTCGGCATACAATACTGCATGTCTATGGTTGATTGGAAACAAAGGTCCAGCAACCATCAAACGTACCAACCACTGTCCGAAATCAACTAATTGCATGCCTTCGTCTGCCTTCCTGAAGGCAACCCTTGGAACGCTTGACAAAGGAGACGAAAAGCCATAGGTCAACATCTCAGCATCGGTAGTTATCCGCGCTGATTTGATGACCAGCTTGTATTTTCTGATATAAACATATGTTGGTAAATCAGCAGAATCCGACAAAGAAATTACCTCTTGAAAGATATGGGGCAGCATGGGGCCGATCCTTAAAGTTCGCAAGCAGGGGCGGCGCCTCCCACGACAGGATAAATAAATGGCTATGGATCAAAAATCACTATTCCCAGATATAACCCCCGCCCGGGATGACGGCAATCCCACCGGCACACAAACCATCGACTATGACAAAGTGCTTAACCCCGCACAATTGGCTGCCGTAACGCACGATGCCGGCCCCCTGCTGGTCATTGCCGGCGCCGGAAGCGGCAAAACCAGAACACTGACCTACCGTGTTGCACGGCTGGTCGAAAATGGTGTGGAACCCAAATCCATCCTTTTGCTCTCGTTTACCCGCAAAGCCTCTCAGGAAATGTTGAAGCGTGCCGGCGTATTGTTGGATCACCGCTGCTACCAGGTTTCCGGGGGCACTTTTCATTCTTTCGCCAACGCAGTCCTGAAACGTTATGCTGCCAAAATCGGCTTTGAAAAAGGTTTTTCGATTATCGACCGATCGGATGCGGAAGATCTTATTGCGATGATTCGCAAGGAGTTTAGCAGGGCTCAGGATGAAAGGAAGCTGCCACGCAAATCCACCCTTGCCAATATTTTCAGCCGTTCAATCAACAAGGCGATGCCGATTGAAGAAGTGATATATGATGACTACCCGCATTTTGAATTCCAGATGGAGACCATCGCCAGGATATGGCATCTTTATCAGCAACGCAAACGAGAACACTATTTTTGTGACTATGACGACCTGCTGGTCAATCTACATCGACTGCTCAGCGAAAATGAGGATATTCGGCAACGTCTGACCACCAGCTACCGGCATATTCTAGTAGATGAATACCAGGACACCAACCTCATTCAGGCGGATATCATCTCGTTGCTGTCCGGCCCTCAGAAAAATGTCATGGTAGTGGGTGACGATTCGCAAAGCATATATGCCTTCCGGGGCGCCAATTTTAAAAACATCATCACCTTTCCCGATCGCTTTCCAGGAACCCGGATTATTAAGCTGGAAGAGAACTATCGCAGCCTTCAGCCCATCCTCGATTTGACCAACACGATCATAGATGAAGCCGCAGACAAATACTCCAAACGGCTGTTTACCCAAAGGGGGGGAGGCGTCCTGCCCACTCTCGTTGCGGGGATAAATGAGAATGCACAGTCCCGATATGTCACCAATGAAATTATGCGCCTGGTCGGCCAGGGGGTTGCGCTTCAGGACATAGCCGTACTCTTTCGCGCCAGCTTTCATGCTTTTGATTTGGAACTTGAATTGACGCGGAAATCCATACCCTTTATAAAGTTTGGCGGCTTCAAATTTACGGAATCGGCCCATATCAAGGATGTGATCGCTCACCTGAAAGTAACGAGAGCGCCAAAAGACAAGATCAGTTGGTTCCGTATTTTATTGCTGCTTAAAAAGGTGGGACCAAAGACAGCCCAAAATATTTATAATGCCATCGACGAGCAAGGTATGGGGGCAGCCGGTCTGCTGACCGCCGACCTGAAAGTCAATACGGCGTCCGGTATCGATCGTCTGAAGGAGCTGGTTGCGACACTGCAGGATGAAACCGCATCCATTCAGCAAAAAGGCGAATCGGTGTTGCAATACTATCTGCCCATTCTTCAGCAGCGCTATGACGACCATCCCCGGCGCTTGAAGGATCTGCAGCAACTGCTGGCCATTATGGAGCGCTATGAGAACCTCGACGGTTTCCTCTCCGATATGGTCCTGGAACCGCCCAACAGCAGCGCGGACGGACAATTAACCGGCGATGCGCAGACCAGCCGCCTCAATCTGTCCACCATCCATTCGGCCAAAGGTCTGGAGTGGCACACCGTTTTCATTATCTGGGCTTTGGATGGTCGCTTTCCTTCCCACCATGCCATTGATAGCCCGGATGCCCTGGAGGAAGAACGCAGATTGATATACGTGGCCGCCACGCGGGCTCGGGAAAATCTGATCATCACCTACCCCAGCCAGGTTTATGACAGGGCCACGCAAACCGTTCTCTATCGGCCGAGCCGGTTTTTAGAGGGAATTGCCGATGACATGCTGGACAGGATCTATTTCAACCCAATGGCCTAAGGGTTTGCCGATATAGGGCCATTCCAAATTTGCACTTTATGCCCCACCATGTTATGGGGCAAGCAATTCCTGCCATCGGAACTGGTCATGACATAAATAAAAGGACCGACTACCAACTGTGAGCGCAGAATACGGCATCCTCATCCTCGGCTATATCTTCGGGTTCTACATGGCCTGGAATATCGGCGCCAATGACGTAGCCAACTCAATGGCATCGGCCGTGGGCGCCAAAGCCATCACCATTCGCCAAGCCATTTTCATCGCAGCCATTCTTAATGTCGTCGGCGCAACTTTTATCGGCGCACATGTGACCAACACCATCCGGAAAGGCATTGTTTCAACCCAGGTTTTAGCAGATCCGCACCTGACCCTTATCGGCGCACTGTCGGCGTTGCTGGCCGCGGCCATGTGGGTCTCTTTCGCCACCTGGAAATCTTTACCGGTATCGACAACGCACTCCATCGTGGGCGCCATGATCGGATTCGGTATCATGGCCGGGGGAGTTGATGTGATCAATTGGGCCAAACTCGGGGCCGTGGTTCTGAGTTGGGTGATCTCCCCCATATTCAGCATGGTGATTGCCTTCATCTTGTTCAAGGTTATTGTCAGGCTTATTTTATCCCGTTCCGATGCAACGACGGCCGCTTTAAAATGGTCCCCGATATTTATCGGCAGTACCTGTTTCGTGGTCGTGCTCTCCTTTTTGTTTAAAACCCCTTTGGGCAAAAAGCTGGCCCTGGAGGCCCACTGGGCGCTGGCGGTGGCCATGGTGACGGCATACCTGCTGGGCATGTTGGGCAGGTGGCTCACCCGGCGATTTGTGGTGGATCGCAGCAATAACGGCGTGGAAGAGATCTTCAGACGAATTCAGATCGGCACTTCCTGTTACGTGGCCCTGGCCCAAGGGGCAAACGACGTGGCCAATGCCATCGGCCCCTTGGCGGTTATCTATTTCCTGGTTAAAACAGGCGCCGTGGGAGCCAAAGTTCCGGTTCCCATCTTCCTGCTGCTCTTCGGCGGCGTGGGCATCGCGTGCGGCATCTGGATGGCCGGCGGCCGCGTCATGGCCACCATAGGCACCAAAATAACCACCTTGACCAATACCCGCGG
>Ga0210123_1001557_pt1 | contig 11506 bp, 12 predicted proteins | sample Muzzi_PWB_D2_FD_185535 | JGI IMG/M metagenome (GOLD analysis project Ga0210123, IMG submission 185535) | Wetland microbial communities from San Francisco Bay, California, USA, that impact long-term carbon sequestration - Muzzi_PWB_D2 (SPAdes) | ecosystem: Environmental > Aquatic > Marine >... | reverse complement strand
TGCCGGCGGTCCACCGCCCGCCGTAGCTCACCCGCGTGCCCTCCGGGATGTCGCGCACCAGGACGATCCGCGTCTTGACCGACATCACCGGAACGAGCCCCTCGAAGACGCCGGCCGGGTCGTACCCGTAGAGCGCCAGACCGACCCGCACCAGGTTGTAGCGGCTGTCCGGGAAGTGGAGCGCGCCCGCGCTGTTGGCCAGGTGGACGAGCGCTCGGGAGCGCTCCTCGGCCGTCAGCGCCTCGACCATGCCGGCGAACCGCCGGGCCTGGTCACTGTTGCGGGGGCTCTCGAGGACGTCGGCGTCGGCGAGGTGGGAGAGCAGGCCGGCCAGCTCGAGCTCCTCGCTCTCGCGGATGATCGCGAGCGCCTCCGGCAGCTCCTCCTCGAGGATCCCCAGGCGGGTCATGCCGGTGTCGACCTGGAGATGGACCGGCTGCACGTAGCCGCCCGGGCCGGCCAGCCAGTCGCGCCAGAGGACGAGCTGATCCATGGCCGAGAGCACCGGGGTCAGCCGGTAGCGCCGGAAGTACGGGAGCTGCTCGCGCTGGGCGACACCCAGCACCAGGATCGGCAGCTCCACCCCCGCCCGGCGCACCTCGGCCCCCTCCTCGAGGAGGGCCGCGCCCAGCAGATCGACGCCGGAGCGCTCGAGCGCCAGGCTCACCTCGGAGGCGCCGTGGCCGTAGGCGTCGGCCTTGATCACCGCGAGGATCGCCGGTCCGCCCGGCCCCGCGGGGCCGGGCCTCGAGCCGGTCCCGGCGAGGGCCGCTCGCACCGTCCGGAGGTTGCTGCCGAGGGCGTCCAGGTCGATCTCGGCCCAGGCGGGCCGCAGAGCCTGGTGCAGCGGGTCGCCTCGCCTGCCGATGGCGCCGGCCCGGGAGGCGGGCTTCGGCAGGGGGCCGCCGGTCGGCGTCCCGGCCACGGCCCGAGCCTCCTCCGTCCGAAGCACCTCGGTGGCTGCCCCGCGATTCCCATCCGGTCTGCTCACGTCAATGGACCTCGGGCTCCGTGCCGTACGAGGGACCGCCACCGCCGCCGCCACCACCGCCACCACCGGGCGGTGCGTGATGGCGATCCAGGTTCCGGAAGGTCGTGGTCTCGCCGATGAACGCGAGCTCCACGGTTCCGGTCTCGCCGTTCCTGTGCTTGGAGATGATCAGCTCGGCCAGGCCTTCGACCTCCGGGTCGTCCGGTTTGTAGACCTCTTCCCTGAAGATGAACGCGACCATGTCCGCGTCCTGCTCGATCGAGCCGCTCTCCCGGAGGTCGGAGAGCTGGGGGCGCCGGTCGGAGCCGCGCCGCTCCGGGTTCCGGGAGAGCTGGGAGAGCGCGATGATCGGGATGTCGAGCTCCTTGGCGAGCTGCTTCATGCCGCGGCTGATGGCAGCGATCTCCAGGTTCCGGTTCTCGTACCGGCCGCCGGCCTGCATGAGCTGGAGGTAGTCGAGAACCATCAGGCCGAGCCCCTTCTCCGCCTTGAGCCGCCGCGCTTTCGAGGCCACCTCGAGCAGCGACGGGTTCGGCGAGTCGTCGATGAAGAGCGGGGCGTCGCCCACCTGGCGGGTGCACTGGATGATCCGGGCCCACTGCTTCTGCGACAGGTGCCCGGAGCGCAGCCGGGAAAACGGCACGGCAGCCTCCGAGCAGAGAATGCGAAGCCCCAGCTCCTGGGCGCTCATCTCGAGGGAGAAGATCCCCACCGGGCGGCCCTCCCGGAGCGCGATGTGCTGGCACATGTTCAGGGCGAGGCTGGTCTTGCCCATGCCCGGCCGGCCCGCGATGATGATCAGGTTGCCCCGGTTCAGGCCGTGGGTGATGCGGTCGAGGTCGACGAACCCGGTCGGCACGCCGATCAGGGTCGAGCCGGGACGCTCTTCGAGCTCCTCCAGCGTCTCGTGCAGGACCGACCCGAGCTGCACGAACCCCTTGCGGATCGCCTCCTCGCCCAGACCGAAGACCGCCTGCTCCGCCCGGCCCAGGGCCTCCTGGGCCTCGAGGCCGCCGTCGAGGCAGTCGCGGATGATCGTCTGGGAGGCGGTGATCAGCCGCCGGCGGATCGACCGCTCTTTGATGATCTCGACGTAGGAGTCGACCCGCCCCAGGTCGGGGAGATCGAGGTCGAGACCGGCGATGTAGGCCAGGCCGCCGGCCGCCTCCAGCTTGTCCTTCTGCTCGAGCCGCGCCTGCACCGTGCGCAGGTCGATGCCGCTCCCCTCCTCCTGGAGGTTGACCATGGTGCCGTAGAGCAGCCGGTGGCGATCGACGTAGAAGTCGTCGTCCTTGAGCCGCGAGGCGATCGACGGCAGCACGCTCGGGTCGAGGATCACCGCGGCGAGCACGGCGCGTTCGGACTCTTCGCTGTGGGGCAGGCTCTTGGGCTGTTCGGCGGTCTGGAGCATCGTCCGGGCCGGGGGGTCAGCCCCCGGGGAGGGCTGTCATTCTACTGCGCCCTGGGCTTTACCGTATGAACTGTTGACGGTCTGCCCCACCATGCCACAGTTCCGCCCTATTCCACCGACTGTTCGTCCAGCAGGGCGTCGACCACCCCGCGGGCGCCCTGAAGCGCCACGCGCTGGAGGTACTGCTCGACGCCCACCATACCGCCGAGCTCCTGACCACCGCCGGCGCGCCCCGGGCCGCCGTGGAGCGACTGGGGCAAGGCCACGCCCGAGCCCGGAGCCGCCTCCGCGGACTCCGCGGAGCCGATGTAGATGCGGCCGGTATGGGCGGCACACTCTCCAGTGAACCGGGAGAGCCAATCCATGTCGTCGGCGTAGACGGACGTGACCAACGTGCCGCCGCCGAGCCCGACGGTGCGGGCGGCCTCGGCGGCGGAGCCGTCGTAGGGCACCAGGGTCGCCACCGGGCCGAAGACCTCCCGCTCGTGGAGCACCCGGGCGGCCCCCGGGTCCTTCGCACGGAGCAGGGTCGGCCCGAAGAAGTACCCCTTGCCCGCCGAGGCTCCCGTCCCGTCGACCCGCCGGCCGGTGCCGTGGACGATCTCCGCCTCGGCGGCGAGCTCCGCGACGCCCAGCTCGCAGTCCGCGAGCTGCTGGGCCGAGGCCACCGGTCCCATGGTGACCCCGTCGGCGCCCGGCACGCCCGGCACCACATGCTCGAGGTGGGAGACGAGCTCCTCCTCGATCCGGTCCACGTCCGCCGCCGGCACCAGGATGCGGCGGACCGCCGTGCACTTCTGCCCCGTCTTCTGGGTCATCTCGCGCACCACGTCCTTCATGAACAGCCCCAGGGTCGCCTCGGCGCTCACGCCGGGGCCGAGCACGGCGGCGTTCAGGCTGTCCGCCTCGACGTTGATCCGTGTGTTGGTGTCGCGCAGATTGGGCCGGTCCCGGAGGCGGCTCGCCGTGTCCGCGGAGCCGGTGAACGCGAGGACGTCCTGGGGGCCGAGGCGGTCGAGCAGGTCGCCGGTGCCGCCGGCGATGAGCTGGAGCGCGCCCTCGGGAAGAATGCCGGCTTCGATGACGATCTCGACGCAGCGCACGGCGACGAGGGCGGTGGCGGTGGCCGGCTTGGTCACCACCGGCACGCCGGCGAGGATGGCGCAGGCCGCCTTCTCGGCGAAGCCCCAGGCCGGGAAGTTGAACGCGTTCACATGAACGGCGACGCCCTGGAGCGGGGCGAGGGCGTGGCGGCCCCAGAACGCCTCCGTCCTGGCGAGCTGGGTGCCGTCGTCGCCGGAGAGCAGGTGGCGATCGCCGAGGCGCTTGCCGATCGCGCCGTAGTACGCGAGCGTGCCGGAGGCGCCGTCGACGTCGAAGGAGCCGTCCGGCTTGGTCGCCCCGCCGTTGGTGGCGGAGAGCTCCAGGAGCTCGTCCCGGTGCTCGCGAAGCGCCTTCGACATCTGCTTCACCAGGTCCGCCCGCTGGGCGAAGGTCAGGCTCCGGAGCGCGGGACCGCCGGCGGTCCGCGCCCATTCGAGCACCCTTCCGAAGTCCACGCCATGGCTCGAAGCGCGGGCGATCTCTTCCTCGGTCGAAGGGTTCACCAGGCTCGCGAAGCCGGTATCGGCCTCGTGCCACGTACCGTAGACAAAGCTCCTCAGGGTCTCCATCGGTCCTTCCTCCAGGGTTCGGTCCAGGGAATCGTCAGGCGCGGCCCGGTCTCCGGGCGGCTCGCCGGCGGGGGCAGGGCCCGCTGCCCGGAAGCGTACCACCGCCCCATCGCTCCATCGCTCCATCGCCCCATCGCTCGTCCTCCGGCCCGGATCTCCAGAGCGATGACGGCGGGACCGCCCCGCGGGTAACCAAGAACGCGGGCGCGAACAGGTAGGAATCAGACGGGCGAAGCTGGTGCCGGAGGCGGGACTCGAACCCGCAAGCCCGAAGGCGGAGGATTTTAAGTCCCCTGCGTCTACCAGTTCCGCCACTCCGGCTAAGTCGTTCAGGCCGCGTTTCTTGCGGCGTAAGTTACTGTTATATAAGGCACTTTCTTCGCCGCCCCTCCCTCCGTGAATCGTCCGCCGAAGTACCCGGAAATTCCGGTATAATTTGCGGCGAGTGCGGCGAATTTGCGGCGAACCCGCTGGGGACTACAAATCCCCCGCCGCCGCACATTCGCCGTAACGGATCTGAGACAGGAGGCCGACATGGCGTCGATTGTACCGAAGAAAGGCAAGACCGGACTGCGCTGGCAGGCGTCCGTCCGGCGGAAGGGGCACCCGAACGTCCACCGTACCTTCCGGCGGAAAGCGGACGCCGAGAGGTGGGCGCGGAAGGTCGAGGCGAAGGTAGAGCGCGGGGAGTTCGTCGCGGAGACGGTGGCCCGGCAGACGCTGCTCTCCGAGCTGGTCGCGATGTATACGAACCGGGCGCCGCAGGTAGACGCCGCCGGAGACCTGATCGTCGATCGATACGGCGAGCCCGTCCTGGGCGGCAACCCGGACTTCGGTGACCATCCGGAGCGCGACCGGGCGAAGACCATCGCGAAGCTCGACTGGTGGGTAGAGGCCCTGGGCGCCCCGACCCTCGACCGCCTCCTCGACGGGCGGCTCATCCGCGATGCCCTAGTGAAGCTCCGGGCCGGGGCCGGACCCTCCGGCCGGAAGGTCTCCCCCGCGACAGCGAACCGCTACCGGGCCGCGATCCGGAGCGCCCTGTCCTACGCCGTCGACCATCGGATGATCCCGACGAACCCGGCGAAGGGGATGAAGGCCGGCCGCGAGGTCGCCCGGGTCCGCCGCCTGGACAACGGCGAGCGGAAGCGCCTCCTGGAGGCGTGTAAGCAGGCGAGCGACGGCCGCCTCTACCCCATGGTTGTTCTCGCCCTCGCCTCCGGGGGAAGACAGGGGGAGCTGATGAAGCTCCGGTGGTCGGATGTCGACTTCGAGCGCGCGCGCGTCCAATTCCTCGATACGAAGAACCGGGAGCACCGCGGCATCGGGATCTCCCCTGGGGTGCTCGCGGTGCTCCGGGAGCGGCTAGTCCGGGTGGTCGGGGATGACCATCTGTTCGCGGAGCCGGGCCGAGTGAAGAGCGACGAGAGCGCGAAGACTCCTCTCCCCCGGTTTCCCCGGGCGGCGTGGGAGTGGGCGCTCCGGGAGGCGGAGATCGAAGACTTCCGGTTCCACGACTGCCGGCACGACTTCGCCTCTCGGCTCGCCGAGTCCGGCGCCACCCTCGCCGAGCTGGCGGAGGCCCTGGGCCATCGCACTTTAGCAATGGTGAAAAGGTACAGCCACCTGACCGAAGGCCACGTGGCCGACGTCACTAGAAGGGCGTCGGAGGCACTGCTGTGACCCGAGAGGAGCGCCGTCGTCTGGTCGCCCGGCTGCGGGCGATCGACCACCCGGAGGCCCGCGCCCTGGCCGACGAGCTAGCCGCCGGTGACCGGCCGGCGCACCGGCCCCCCGACCCGCCCCGGGAGCGGCTCCTCCGCCGAGCGAAACGGGTGATCGTAGCGAACGCGATCTACGCCGGGACGTTCCCCCTGAAGCTGGCGCCACCCGGTGACCGGCCGGTCGTCGAGAGGGCGAGGGGGTCGCGCGCCCGGTCGGACGCCGCCGCAGCGACGCTGATCGCCGCCGGTCCGGAGACCGTGCGGAACGCCCGCCGCCCCCGAGGGCCGATGGACCAAGCCGCGTGGGAGGAGCTGAAGGAGCTCTTCCTCGTGCGGTCCGGTAACTAAGCTGCCGAGTTATAGGCCGCCGGTCTCGTTGTACGCCAACGTACTTTGGCGTACATGGAAACCCGTCCCGACAACACTCTACCAACGCTCCTGACCATCGCCGAGGCCGCCGAGGCGACCGGCCTTCCCGTCCGGCGGCTCGTGTACGGCGACCCCGACTTCGCCGAGAGGTGCGTGGTGCGAATCGGCCGGCGCGTCCGCATCCGCCGCGACGCACTCCGCCGCTATATCGACGATCGGACAGGCGCCCCGCCGCACGAGTACTCCTACACCCGTCCGCCGGGCCGGCCGCCGAAAGCTGTAGGAGGCGCGCGGTGAGCGCGTCGGAGGACCGGACGATGTACACGGTACCCTGCCCCGTCGGCGAGGCGCGCCGCGAGCCGCACTCGGCCGTGTACGACTTCGAGCTGCGGGCTCTATCGTGCGAGTCGTGCGGGTTCTCTGGTTCTGGCCGTACCGCTGCGGCGATCTTCTCGGTCTGCGACCGCGTCGTGGCGCTAGAGCAGCTACTAGAGGAAGTAGAGCGGGTCGACCCGGGCCGGGTGCGCGAGGCCCGCCGCCGCGCGGAGAGGGCGACGTGCGCCGCGAGCTGACCGCCGCCGAGCACGCGGCGCGAGTCCGCGCTATGGCGGAGCGAGGAGCGGCCGAAACCGTGCACTGCGAGCCGTCGGAGAAGCCGCCGGCCAGGTGGGCGGGGCCGGCGGAGATCACCGCGGAGGACCTCCTGGCGGCGCCGTCGACAGGCGAGGAACGGTCTGCGGTCGACGAGGCGGTGGACTTCTTGCTGGGGGAGCTGGCGGACGGGCCGCGGCCGGTGGCGGAGATTCACCGGGCCGCCGACGACATCGGGATCCCACGTCGGACGTTAAAGAGGGCGAAAGCGCGAGCCGGGGTCGACTCCGCGCGCGTCGGCGGCGCCGGCTCGGCCGGCCACTGGGAGTGGCTCCTAAGTGGGCCAAAGGGGACCGTAGACGACCCCGTGGCCCCCTTAACTGAGGCGCGTACAGCGCAGGAAACACGGGGACTTGCGCGTACCGGCCCGGTTAAGGGTGCCAAAGATGTGCACCTGGCCCCCTTAGCGGCCCAGAGCACCCTGGACTTCGTGTTGGAGGAGTTCGCCGGCCTCATAGAGGAGGAGCTGCCGTCGTGACCCGTCCTGAGCAGCGGAGCCGGATCACGAACGGCGCGTGGCCCGCCGAAGTGGACGGCCGCGGGTCGTGGCCGCGGAGATTCCGCGATCTCGTGGAGCTTCACACAACGGACCTGGGCGGCCCTGACCTGTTGTCGGAGGCGGAGCGGCAGATCGTTCGGCGGATCGCCGGTCACGAAGTAGAGCTGGAGCGGATGGAGGCGGGCTTAGCCAGCGCGGGTGAGGCCGACCCGGAGCTTCTCGACCTCTATATCCGAATGTCGGGGAGTCTGAAGCGGCTGCTAGACGCGATCGGCCTGGGCCGCCGCGCGCGGCCGGTGCCGTCACTAGACGAGACGCTTGACCGGCTCCGGGAGGCGAACGCGTGATGAACGTCTCTCCGCGAGAGTTTCGGCGCCTCTGGCCGGAGTTCGAGGCCGGTTCCTGGCGGACGTGGGCCGCGGTCGAAGACGCGGCCGTCGGCATGGAGCCGGAGGACGCGGAGCTGGTGGCCCGGGTCGCCGGTGGCCGGGCGCTGCCGGAGGAACCGGTTCGGGAGCTTTGGGCTGTCGTCGGCCGGGGCGGCGGGAAGTCGCGTTGGGCCGCGCGTCTCGCGGTCTACTTCGCCCTCGGCTGGACCTACAAGCGGGCACCCGGAGAGCGGGTCTTCGCCGGCATCTTCGCCCCGGACCGCAAGCAAGCCAAGATCACGTTCAACTACGTGACCGGGCTCCTCCACGCCGTTCCGGCGCTAGAGCGCGAGATCAAGCGCGAGACCGCCGAGACGGTCGAGCTACGGGGTGGAACTACCGTCGAGGTGATCACCGCGTCGAAGGCGGCGCCGCGCGGCCGGTCCTACGCCTTAGCGATCGTCGAGGAGGCGGCCTTCCTCCCGGCCGACGACAGCGCCGAACCCGACCGCGAGCTGCTGCGGGCGCTCCGCCCCGCCCTGGCCCGGGTACCGGGGTCAATGCTGGTCGTGATCAGCTCCCCTTACGCCCGGCGCGGGCAGCTTTTCCGGGCCTGGAAGGCGCACTACGGAAAAGAGTCCCCCCGCGTCCTGGTCGTGGCCGGCGACACCCAGACGTTCAACCCCGCCTTCGACGCGGCGGAGATCGACCGCGCCTTCGAGGAGGACGAACCGGCTGCCTGGAGCGAGTACGGCCGGGGCGGCGAGATCCGCTTCCGGGCGGACGTCGAGACCTTCGTCCCATTGGAGGTCGTCGAGGCGTGCGTAGTCCCGGGCCGACACGAGCTGCCGCCGGTCTCTGAGGTGCGGTATCGGGCCTTCGTTGACCCCAGCGGCGGCGGGCAGGACTCCTTCGCGCTGGCGATCGGTCACGCGGAGACTCGGGACGGGTCGCCGGTGGCGGTGCTCGACGCCCTGCGCGAGCGCCGGCCGCCCTACTCGCCCGAGAAGGTGGTCGAGGAGTTCTCGTCGCTGCTCAAGACCTACGGCATCGGCGAAGTAACGGCTGACAGGTACGCAGGTCAGTGGCCGAAAGAGGCGTTCGCCCGCCACGGGATCGAATACGAACAGGCGGCGCGCCCGAAGAGCGACCTGTACCGCGACGCGCTCGCGCTGCTGAACAGCGCCCGAACCGAGCTGCTCGACCGTGGCCGCCTGGTGGCCCAGCTCGTCGGGTTGGAGCGTCGGACCGCCCGCGGTGGCCGGGACAGTACCGATCACGCCCCGGGCGCGCACGACGATTGCGCGAATGTCGTCTGCGGCGTGGCCGTCTTACTGGCCGTGAGTCCTGCCGAACCGACGAAGACCTACGGCACTTGGGGACGTTCCGCGCAGCGATCCTCGAGCCGACGGCCGACCCCTCCTCTGGAGGTCTTGACCGCGCGCGGCGAGGAGGCCTTCGCGGCCCGACTGGCGGACGTGCCACCGGAGGAGCTGACCGAGCAGGAGGCCCTGCTTCTCCGTCGAGGATGGGGGCGTCGCTCGGGGTTCGACATCGGGGGTCGAGACCATGTTGCACGAATCGTCCGCCGGTAACGCCGGCGAGTGAGGAGAAACCGATGAAGAAGACCGCAGTTTTCCGAGTGTCGGGAGTGAAGGCTGGGCCACCGGCCGACGACCGAGAGACCTACGTGGAGGAGACCGACGGTTCGACCCGCTACGTCTCGTGCGGGTGCCGTGTCGGCGAGTGCACGTGTTCCTCGGCGTCGTCGAAGCCGGCTCGGCCAGCAGCCTCGACGGCTCCGAGGCAGCTCGCGCTTCCCGCTCCGCCTCCGGACTTGGGCGAAGCGATCAAGGGCCGCCGAGGCCACAAGGGAAGCAGCGAGCGCCGCGCCGCAGCCGCGAGTCAGGCTCCGCGCCGTGAGGCCAGCCGGCGCTCTGTCGTGGCGAAGTTCCTTCGCTCCCGGCTGAGCCCTCCCACCGAGGCGCCAAAGTCCGAGCCACGCATTCGGCGGGCGGCGTCGGAGGAACGTCCGGACCCGCCGCCAGACATCAAGCAAGCGATCGCGAGAGCACGGGGTGCGGCGTGACCATTTCGGTCGGACACGTCGCCGTAGAACACATGACTCCCGCAGAGCAGAAGGCCCTTCGCTTGGAGCTGGAGCAGCTCGACCACGCGCGGGAGATGCGCCGACGCGAGGTCGAGAGTCTCAGGAGGCAGCGGGAGCGGCTGCTGCGCCAGCGCAGGCCCTTCGACCGGCGCTTGGGAGCAGGTGCCATCTTCGGCCCCGACGAGCGCTGGAAGCTGGAGTCCCTTGACCGCGAGATCACGAAGCTCGACAACCACATTCTCGACCTGGAGGTTACGTCATGACCGCAGAGCCGAAGCCCGTCCCGATCGACGAGCTGACCGACGCGCAGCGAGCCACTCTCGTCGAGGAGCTGGCAGAGGCTCAAGCGCGGCGGGAACGGGAGCAGCGACTGGCTGGGCGCCGGGCGATCGCAGAGCACCGGCGCCTGGGCCGGCTCGCCCGAATCGAGAAGCGCACCGAAGCGCTCTCGGAGTGGGTCGCGGCCCTAGAGGCCGGAAGAAACGCGTTGGAATCGGAGCTGAGGAGCGCAAATGAAGCCCTGGCCGCGGCAGATTCGCCCGCGGACATAGAGCACCACCAGCACCGCCGACGGGAGGCTGAGCGGCGCTTGGATGAGATCCGGAATGGTGCGGCCCCTGCCTTCGGCGGGCTGGAGGGGACGCTCCAGTCGCTCGGAGTCCCGGTCCCGGACGCGTCCGGGCCGCGCCCCCCTCTCGCGGCGGCTCAACGGCTGCTCGCGGAGCTTCGACAAGAGGCCGAAGAACTTTCCGCGTGAGCCGGGTGTGGCCGCTTGCTTGGTCGTTGGCTCCGTGGAGGTGAGGCTACGCCGTCAGCCGCTCGCGCGAGTGGACCGCGGTCTCCTGGTGTGCTCGCGTTGTAAGCACTCGGTCGCGGTCATCGCCTCCGAGAGCCGGGAGACTCATGAAGATGGAGAGATGCTAGAAGCTGGATGCTCGTAGCCGCCGCCGGGAACAGGAGGGGCTAGCCTGCACTATTCATGAGGCGCCGTAGCGAGAGCCGCAAGTGGGTGTGAGATCAGGGCGCACACAGCGATGCGCGACGCAGGCGTACTGGACAGTACGTCGAGGAGCAAAGAGCGAGTACGCCCTGAGATTGCATGCAATTGCGGCTCGCAGTAGGTGACTCATGAATAGTCCAGGCTAGAGCTGCTACCTCCGCCGCGCGGCCACTCCTCCGCGCGGTCGCTCATGCTCGGCGTCGGCGTCAGGTCGCGGCCGGCCGTTTGCTTCCTCACTGGCCGGTCGCGGCCTCCTTCTTAGTTCTTTTGCGCGCACGAACGGAGCCAAGCGATCAGCTCGCGCATGACCGGTAGGACCACGCGTACCGCGCCGAGCGTCCAGAGGACCTCGACGGCGGTCAACGCTTGGAGCAGCTCCTCCTCGTCCGCGGCTTCACAGGCGCGCCAGATCTCCTCCCACGCGTCGTGGAGCCGCACCTCGGCTTGCGTCTGTTGGTCGTTCATCGCGCGTCACCGCGGAGAACGGCGCCGTACTCATCTGGCTTGATGCCTTCCGGCCCGCACGGATTGACCGCGCCGTCCGGCGTGCAGACGATGAAGTTGAGGTGGCTCTCGCCTTCGAGGCCGACGGCCATCGCTTCGCCCTCGCGGGCCAAGACGGCGAGGGTGACCTCGTATACCGGCGATGCCGGCGTGCTCGGCGCAGTCGCCCAGACGTCGAAGAAGACAGCCTGGTTGTTGTCGAGGTC
>Ga0210123_1001555_pt1 | contig 11512 bp, 11 predicted proteins | sample Muzzi_PWB_D2_FD_185535 | JGI IMG/M metagenome (GOLD analysis project Ga0210123, IMG submission 185535) | Wetland microbial communities from San Francisco Bay, California, USA, that impact long-term carbon sequestration - Muzzi_PWB_D2 (SPAdes) | ecosystem: Environmental > Aquatic > Marine >... | reverse complement strand
TGCTGCCGGCAGTACAGATGGCCGGCGGCGACGACAGAAACAATATCAGCAGCAGTGTTCGCATATCATCAGGCCTCTTATGAGTTGACTGATCCGGCCAGTGATGCCCGTATCTGTTAGATCGACGCCCGGGTCGGGATATACACAGGCCGGCACCCTGAGTATCCATTGCATTCTCATTATACAGGCCCGTCGCGACCCGGATATGTTCCGCTCGTGACATCCGCTATGCGAGACCGCAAACAGCCGGCACCGAAACTCACCGGCGTTGCAGAATGCGGGCAGCATCTCCCGAATTACGGTCCCGTTCCGCCAGGGCAGGACTGGTTCCCTTGCGGACGCCGAACGGAACCTGCAGGTCATTTAGCCTGGCTGCGCCGTTTCTATTCCATACGTATAGTGTGTGGGTCAGCGCAACCGCTTCGGGCATAATGTAACTATCCCGGTCCTGTCGGCGTCCTCTATCCCCTTGAAAGCAATGCCTTTTAATAACAGTTATTTCGGCCTTGGCCGCGGTTTTTACCAGTCGGTCAAACCGGTTCCTGTGCCGAATCCCGAACTGATCATTTATAACCGGGCGCTGGGTGCTGATCTGGGGATCGATGAAACGGAACTGGCTTCCGCTGCCGGCGTATCCGTGTTCGCGGGTAACCGGATACCCGCGGGCGCCGAGCCGCTGGCAATGGCGTATTCCGGTCATCAGTTCGGGCATTTCAATTCGCAGCTCGGCGATGGCCGCGCAGTGCTGCTGGGGCAGATTACCGCGCCGGATGGAAGCTCCGTTGACATCCACATGAAAGGGACGGGACAGACAGCTTTTTCCCGCAGCGGCGATGGACGCGCTGCGCTCGGGCCGGTGCTGCGCGAGTATCTCGTCAGTGAGGCCATGGCCAGGCTGGGTGTGCCGACGACACGCGCGCTGGCTGCCGTGACGACGGGCGAGGATGTCGCCCGGGAGCGATTGCTGCCGGGCGGCATTATCACGCGGGTTGCCGCGAGTTTTGTACGAATCGGTACTTTTCAGTACTTCCATGCGCGTGATGACGCAGACGGCCTCACCCGGCTGGCGGACTATATCATCGAATATCATTATCCCGGGCTGAAAGAGGCCGATAATCCTTACCTGGCTTTACTGGATGCGGTCATCGAAAGGCAGGCCGCACTGATCGCGCAATGGATGCAGTTCGGCTTCATTCATGGCGTGATGAACACGGACAACATGTCGATCACGGGTGAAACCATCGATTACGGCCCCTGCGCGTTCATGGACCATTACGCGCATGACAGGGTGTACAGTTCGATCGATCACCACGGCCGGTATGCCTACAGCAATCAGCCGAATATCGGCTTATGGAACCTTTCCCGGTTAGCCGAGTGCCTGCTGCCGCTGATCGATACCAGCATCGACGCCGCTGTCGAAAAGGCCAGGCAAAGTCTGGAGCGGTTTATCAGCAGCTACCAGCATCACTGGCTAACGGGTATGCGCACCAGGCTCGGCCTGGCGCATCAACGCGATGAAGACAGGGCACTGATCGAAGAGCTGCTTGACGTCATGTCAGACGGCAATGCGGATTTCACACTGACCTTCTACCAGCTGTCCAGACTCGATAGGGCGGCCGCAGCGGATGCCGACATCCGCGGTTTGTTCGATCACACCGGGCGGATTGATCGATGGCTCGAAAAGTGGCGTCAGCGCCTGCGGCAGGAGGCCAGCAATGACGAAAGCAGGAAACGCATGATGCTGGGTGTGAACCCCGTGTACATACCGAGGAACCACCAGATCGAGGCTGCGATACGAGCTGCCGAGGACTATGATGATTTCTCGGTTTTTCATGCACTGCACGAGGTGCTGCAAAAGCCATACGAAGCGCAGACGGGCAGGGAGGATTATATGCGGCCTCCGCAGCCGCATGAAATTGTCAGCAAGACATTTTGCGGGACGTAATCGTCAGGGATTTTCAGTCATCGTTGTGAGCATACCGATGGCATGGGCTATCGCAAGGAAGGTCTATAGCTCTGCGTTATGTCTGCGTTGCCAACGCTGCGTTCTAGCGGGCGTATCGGCATTCACAATGGAAGAGTGGCGCGTGGGGAAACAGCGCCGCTGAAAGCGCAGTGCTGTACTCAGTGGGCGTATTACGCCGCGGCAAACAGCGGCGCGTAGGAACCGAGGCGTCTGCCTTTATAGTAATGGCCGTCGATGGCTTCAGCGATGGCGTTTACCGCGGTCCTGCTGCAATGCAGCCTGACCCAGGCGTAGTCCGCATCGCGGTCGCAGCAATCGATTACATGGATATCATCGATGATATTCAGGTGTTCGAATAAATCCGCGATATCTTCGCAGCTCACGTGTCGGGGCAGGTTCAAAATCTGAATTAACATGTTTATATCTCATTTAAAGGTTAGAAACCGGTAGAAAATAAGTAAAAACTGATATAAAAAGCCGGAATCTAGAATATCGACGTATAAAAACAGAAATCGCATTATTACCCAAACGAAACTATTATCAATACCCTTTGTTGCTTAATTCTGACTATTTGATCTGGGTCAAGTTCATCAGCGGCTAAACATCTCCACGGCCCCTGTTTTATCGCAGGAACGGATGCCGGCTGCACGGGCACAGACTGACAACGCCGGGCGCATTCGGCCCGTAACCGAAAAACTGCTGTAGAATCCTGTATACAACTTGCGGCCAGACCACTGATTTATCCGGCCGACTGCAATCCTTGCCAACGACACCGAGCTATCGATGCGACGTCATCTTCGCCGAACCAAACACCGGTTTTTCAGAAAATCGACCTGGATAACCAGCACCATTTTCTGGGGCGGCGCGATTCTGGTCGGCCTGGCTGCGGCCCTGTTCGCGTTGCTCGGCGCGAAGGGGGACGAGTTTTTCCGCTCGCTCGTTTCCGATAATCCATGGCTGCCGTTCATCGTCACGCCGCTGGGTCTGGCCGCGATCGTAACCATCACGCGAAAATTCTTCCCGGGGGCGGAGGGCAGTGGCATTCCGCAGACCCTGATTGCGATCGAGGGTCGTGGCGGCAAGGAGCTGGGCGGGCAGTTGCTGTCTTTCCGCATCGCGGCGGGCAAGCTGCTGATGACGGTCGCGGGCCTTTTCTGCGGTGCATCCATCGGGCGGGAAGGCCCGACGGTGCATCTCGGTGCGGCGATCATGCACTCGCTGGGCCGTTATGTGCATCTGCCGGCGCGCTATTTCGAGCGGGGCCTGATCATGACCGGCGGCGGCGCCGGCATCGCCGCGGCGTTCAATACGCCGCTCGCGGGCATTGTTTTCGCGATCGAGGAGATGGCGCGCACATACGACCGCCGGCACAGCAGCATGATGCTGATCGGCGTGATCCTCGCCGGTATGACCGCGATCCTGGTACTGCAGGAAAACTATAACTACTACGGCACATCACCGGCGGACATCGACTTTAACTGGGTGTGGCTGGGGGTGCTCGTTGCCGGATTCACCGGCGGCATCCTCGGAGGCAGTTTCAGTTACATACTCGTCACCGGTTCGCGGCTGCTGCGACCGCTGGTGCAGTCGCATTACATCACGATCGCGATGCTGTTCGGCCTGGTGCTGGCCATGCTCGGTTTCCTCAGCGGCGGCCTTGCGTTCGGCACCGGATATATTGAAGCGAAACAGATCGTAACCTGTACCGGCAGCGACAGCTGCGTGATCGAAACCGGCCTGATGTACCCGGTGTACAAGATCCTGGCCTCGATTGCGTCCTACCTGAGCGGTATACCGGGCGGTATTTTTGCGCCGTCGCTGGCCAGCGGTGCCGGGCTGGGCAGTGATCTGGCAATGCTGTTTCCGCCGGAAATGGCGTCGAAGATGGTCATTCTGGGCATGGTCGGTTATTTCGCCGCGGTGGTGCAGGCGCCGATCACGGCCTTCGTGATCGTGATGGAAATGACCAACGACCAGGACATGGTGCTGGCGCTGATGGCGACCTCACTGCTGGCGACCGGCACTTCCAAGCTGATCTGCACAAAGCCGATCTACGCCGCGCTGGCCGACAACTTCATGACCGCGCGCCTGTATGCGAAGCAGGCGCGGGATATGAAGTAAATCATTCACCGCAAAGGCGCGAAGGACGCAAGGATTATTTATCAGGCAGTACGCGCCGGGCATTCCGGGCGTACTGCGTTCGAGCATTAATAACGTCCCGTAAGGCATTGTTTGTTTTGCGTCTTTGCGGTGATACGTTCAGCCGGATTCCTCACGCAGCCTTCTCAGCAGCACGTACACCGCGCCGCTGCCGCCGTGTTTCGGCAGTGCGCTGTGAAAGGCGAGCACTTCGGCGGCGTCGCGAAGCCAGCGATTCAGCAGGGGTTTGATCACCGGGCGGTTGTCGGGCGAGCTGTAGCCCTTGCCGTGCACGATGCTGACGCAGCGGTATTCGAAGCGGCGGCATTCATCCAGAAACCGGAGCAGGCTGGAACGCGCCTGTTCGGCGGTCATACCGTGCATATCGAGTTCGCTTTCGATCGTGAGTTTGCCCTGTCGCAGCTTTTTCAGCGTGTGCTGCTGTACGCCGCTGCGGGCGAAGTCCAGAATTGTCGGGCAGTCGCCATCGACCGGGTTCACGGAGAAACGCCCGGGCGGCTGATCCGCTGTACCGGTCTGTCGGATACGCGCGGACCGCCTGTTCAGCCGGCGCCGGCGGCCGTCGGTTTTCAGCGGGGTCACGCCCTGCATCGCGTCTCGGAAAAGGCGCCGGTCTTCGTCGCTGTCTTCGTCGTCCTGCATGGTTTCGCCCGACTTGCTGTGTACCTGAACCCCCGGAATCAGGGTATAGTTATACATTCATTTCGGACTGCAATTCTAGCGTGATATTCGATGCATATACTGATCAGCAATGATGACGGTTACCTCGCGCCGGGTTTGAGCCTGCTCGCGTCCCGGCTGGCGCAGGACCATCGCATCACCGTGGTCGCGCCGGATCGTAACCGCAGCGGTTCGAGCAATTCCCTGACCCTCGACCGGCCGCTGCGGACGCGTCAGGCAGAAAACGGTTTCTACTATGTCGATGGTACGCCGACCGACTGCGTTCATCTGGCGATCACCGGGCTGCTGGAGAACGAACCCGACATGGTCGTTTCGGGCATCAATGCCGGCGCCAACATGGGTGACGACGTGCTGTATTCGGGCACGGTCGCGGCCGCGATGGAGGGCCGCTTTCTCGGGCTGCCGGCGATCGCGGTTTCGATGAATTCGTTCGATCCGAAACATTTCGAATCTGGCGCGCGCGCGATCGCCAGCCTGGTCGAACAGCTGCAGACTTCCCCGCTGCAACAGAACAACATCCTGAATATCAATGTGCCGGACATTGAATGGGGCTCGATCAGGGGGTTTCGTGCGACCCGGCTCGGCAATCGCCACAAATCCGAAGGGGTAATCAAGCAGGCGGATCCGCATGGCGAGACCATGTACTGGGTCGGTCCGCCCGGTGCGGCCGAAGACGCCGGCGACGGCACCGATTTTTTCGCGGTGGAACATCATTTTATATCAGTTACACCTTTGCAAATCGACCTGACCCGTTATGATAGCCTCCAGCATCTCGAGAACTGGCTGCAGCAGTAATTCCGGAAACCTCACACGCATCCTAATGAGCCTATGAAAAACCTGATTCAGGGTATCGGCATGACTTCGCAGCGCACGCGCGACCGGCTGGTCGAGCGCCTGCGCGCGAAAGGCATACGCAATGCGCGGGTGCTGGAGACCATACGTACGACGCCGCGGCATATCTTCATCGATGAAGCCCTGGCGCACCGCGCCTACGAGGACACCTCGCTGCCGATCGGTCTGGGGCAGACCATTTCACAGCCCTATGCCGTCGCTCGCATGACCGAGATGATACTCGAGCAGGGCATACCGGATGTGGTGCTCGAAGTCGGCACCGGTTCCGGCTACCAGGCGGCCGTGCTGGCGCAGCTGGTGCCGAAAGTCTACACGATCGAGCGCATCAGCCAGCTGCTGCAGAAAGCCAGGGCGTGCCATCGCATGATGAATCTCAGCAATATTTTCAGTAAACACAGCGATGGTTCGTGGGGCTGGCCGCAGCATGCGCCGTACCCGGCGATCCTGGTCACCGCCGCGCCCGAGCTGGTGCCGGAATCGCTGCTGGATCAGCTCGCGGTCGGCGGGCGCATGGTGATTCCTGTCGGTACCGTGTCGGGCAACCAGCAGCTCAAGCTCATTACCCGCAACCCGGACGGTTATGAAGAAAAGGTGCTCGACCCGGTGCGGTTCGTACCGCTGCTCGGAGGAGCGCTGCACTGATGATGTTCGCCAGACTCTACCAGAACTGCATGCGTCTCGCGGCGCACAGGCACGCGGAACGCTACCTCGCCGGCATCAGCCTGATCGAATCGATATTTTTCCCGGTGCCGACCGCGCTGATGGTCGCGCCGATGGCGGTCGCCCGGCCCGAGCGCGCAGTGCCGATCGCGCTGATCGCGACACTGACATCGGTGTTCGGCGGTATCTTCGGATACCTGCTGGGCTACTACGCGATCCAGCTGGTGGAGCCGCTGATCCAGTCCGCCGGATACTGGGACAAATACCAGATCGCGCTGCAATGGTTCGGCATCTGGGGTTTCTGGGCCGTTGTCGTCGCCGGATTCTCGCCGATCCCGTTCAAGCTGTTCACGATTTCAGCCGGGGCGCTGGCGATGCCGCTGCTGCCGTTCCTGTTCGCCGCGCTGATCGGCCGGGCGTCCCAGTTTTTCCTGGTTTCCCTGTCGATGGCCTGGGCGGGTCCGAAATTCGAGCCGGTGGTACTCAGATATATCGAATGGCTGGGCTGGGGCAGTGTCGCACTACTGGTAATCGTGTACCTGCTGAAAACCTACTAGGGTCTCGCGGTGTTGACGTACTCACGGATAGCCCGTCGAATCATTTGCCTTTGCTGTGTCCTCGTGCTGACCGCGTGCGTGAATTCACGGGTGATCGACTGGAACCCGGATGACTACACGGTGCGTTCTGGCGACACGATCTATTCGATCGCCTGGAAATTCGAACTGGACCCGTTCGAACTGGCGCGATGGAACCGCCTGGACAACCCTTACATCATCCATCCGGGCCAGCGCCTGCACACGCGCGAGACCGAAGCTGATGCGTCTGTGGCCGAACGGGATATGTCACCCGCGGTCATTACGCCGGTCGCCACGCTGCCGGATTCGGCGCCGCACGCGACATCACATCCGACATCGCATTCGACAGCGCACAGGAAGCCGGCTTCATCGACGATCACGGTGCGCGACGGCGATACGCTGTACAGCCTGGCGAGGCGCCACGGCATCAGTGCCGGCGAACTCGCACGAATCAACAAGCTCAAATCGCCCTGGCTGCTCAAGCCGGGCCAGACGCTGTCGCTGAATTCCAGATCGACACCGAAACCGAAACCGAAACCGGCAAAGCGAACCCCCGGCGCCGGACGGGCGACAGTGGTCGCCGCAACACCCCAGGCCGGACGCAAACCGGCGGCGGTCGTGTCCGGCAACAGGCAGGTCAACTGGTCATGGCCGGTCAAGGGCACCGTGCTTACCCGCTTCGACCAGAGTCGCAACAACAGCAAGGGCATCGACATCGCCGGCCGCGAAGGCAGCACGGTACGCGCGGCGGCGCCCGGCAAAGTGGTGTACAGCGGCAACGGCCTGATCAGTTACGGCAACCTCGTGATCATCAAGCACAACCGCTCCTATCTGAGCGCCTACGCCTACAATAGAAAACTGCTGGTCAGCGAGGGCGATAACGTCGATGCCGGCCAGAAAATCGCGGAACTGGGCCGTCCGGGAACGGATTCGCCCCGCCTGCATTTTGAAATCCGCAAAAACGGAAAACCCGTGAACCCGTTGTCGTATCTACCTTCTAGTTGATCATCCTGATTTAAACCACAATATACTGTGGCTTATATCCATTACCTTGAAATATCATAAATAATTGGAAGAAAACGCTTGATCCTTCGGAAGGTTTGATGTTATATACTTTTATGACTTAAGGAGGTGCTTAGGAAAGATCGGTAAGTGCACGGAAATATAAGGATTTATGAAAAAGGCTTATCATCAGGCTTTTTCGGCGGAAAGATAATAATAAAAATAACTAACAAGTGATCAAAAAAATAACCAAACTTGTGATCCGGGCGAGGGAATCCAATGATGAAAGTAACAGCTGATGCCGAATCCGAAAGCATCGAAGGAATCAACGTCATAATGCCAGACGATATTGACGACGATGAAGTTGAGTTCGAAGCAACGGAAAACGAGCCAGAACCTGAAGAAGCGCTGGTCAAGTCCAGGGATACGAGCAAGGACATCGATGCTAAAGTCAATCGCAAGGAACTCGATGCTACACGTCTGTACCTGAGAGAAATCGAAAGTTCACCGCTGCTCAAGGCGGAAGAGGAGGTTTATTACTCCCGGCTTGCGCTGAAGGGCGACATGGAAGCGCGCAAGAAAATGATCGAATGCAACCTGCGCCTGGTGGTCAAGATTGCACGGCGCTACATGAACCGCGGTCTCGCGCTGCTGGACCTGATCGAGGAAGGCAACCTCGGCCTGATACGCGCGGTCGAGAAATTCGATCCCGAAAAAGGTTTCCGTTTTTCCACGTATGCGACCTGGTGGATACGCCAGACCATCGAACGCGCGCTGATGAACCAGACGCGCACCATCCGTTTACCCATTCACGTGATCAAGGAACTCAATGTCTACCTGCGCGCGGCCCGCAAGCTGGAGCAGACCATGGACAAGGAGCCGACCGCGGAAGATATCGCGAAGATGGTCAACAAGCCGGTCGCCGGCGTCGAGAAAATGCTCGGCCTGCGCGACCGTGTTACTTCGGTCGACGTGCCGGTTGGCAAGGAAAACGACCGCCCGCTGCTGGAAATCGTCGCCGATGACCGTATTCCCGCGCCGCCGGAAATGCTGCAGAATGACGACGTAATGGCCAACCTGGAAGTCTGGATGGGGCAGCTGGAAGAGAAACAGCGCGAAGTGCTGGTGCGCCGTTTCGGCCTGTACAACCACGAGCGCACCACGCTGGAAGACGTCGGCCGCGAGCTGGGCGTGACCCGCGAACGCGTCCGCCAGATCCAGATGGATGCGCTCAAACAACTCCGCAAGATTCTTGAAAACCAGGGCTTTACTGACGAGCTGCTGTTTCAGGACTAGATAACAATAATAATAACAGCAATCCCGGGGTGGTCACGGCCGGGCTGATCAGTCAATGATCAGCCCGGCCGTTACTTTTCTGCCTTCGGCCACCAGTACATTGTAGGTCCGGCAGGCCGCCTGCGTATTCATGATTTCGATGCCGACATTGCGCTGGATCAGGCCGGCGTAGATCTGCACCGGCGGAAACACCAGCCTGCTGCCGGTGCCGAGCAGAACCAGTTCCGGTTCCAGTTCGATGATGGCGGCGATGTGCGTTTCATCCAGATCCTCGATGCATGCCGGCGGCCAGTCCTCGATCAGTCGATCCGCGCAGATGATCAGGCTGGACGCATAATCCCTGCCCGCGATGCGGATGCTGTCGCTGTCGTAGGCCGTGATAATGAATCCGTTGCCGGGGATGTCTTCGCTGAATTTCATGATCGGGAAATTATACCCGGATTGCCGGGCGCATTAGTCGAAACAGGCAGGATGCAGTAGAATGCGCGCCTGTTCAGATTGATGAATATGTAACGGAGACAGTCTTGCAAGCAGTCAAAGTCGGATTACTGGGTCTGGGCACGGTCGGCGGCGGCACCGCGACCGTGCTGCTCCGGAACGCGGATGAAATACAGCGCCGTGTCGGCAGGGCGATCGAAATCACCCACGTCGCCGGCCTCGGCATCGCCGGCCAGACCATCGTCGACCCGGCGAAGGTCAGGCTCACCGAGGACGCGTTCGAGGTGGTCAACGACCCGGAAGTGCAGATCGTGGTCGAGCTGATCGGCGGCTACACGCTGGCGAAAGCGCTGGTGATGAAGGCCATCGAAAACGGCAAGCACGTGGTCACCGCGAACAAGGCGCTGATCGCGACCCACGGGCCTGAAATCATGCAGGCCGCGATGGCCAAAGGCGTCAGCGTGTGTTACGAAGCCGCGGTCGCCGGCGGCATCCCGATCATCAAGGCCCTGCGCGAAGGCCTGGCCGCGAACCGCATCCAGTGGATCGCCGGCATCATCAACGGCACCGGCAATTTCATCCTGACCGAAATGCGCGACAAGGGCCGTAACTTCGATGATGTGCTGAAAGAAGCGCAGCAGCTCGGCTACGCCGAGGCCGACCCGACCTTCGACGTCGAGGGCATCGACGCCGCGCACAAGCTGACCATCCTGGCCTCGCTCGCGTTCGGTATCGAACTCCAGTTCGACAAATGCTACACCGAAGGCATCAGCCGGATCACCACGGACGATGTGAACTACGCGGGCCAGCTCGGCTACCGCATCAAGCACCTGGGTATCACCCGCATGACCGAAAACGGCATCGAAATGCGCGTGCACCCGACCCTGATTCCGGAAAAACGCCTGATCGCGAATGTGGACGGCGTGATGAACGCGGTGCTGGTCTACGGCGACGCGGTCGGACCGACCCTGTACTACGGTGCCGGCGCCGGTGCCGAGCCGACCGCGTCGGCCGTGGTCGCGGACATCATCGATACCGTGCGCGCGATCGACTGCGCCGCGCAGCAGAAAGTGCCGCTGCTCGGCTTCAGGCCGGACGCGATGTCCAGTACCCCGGTACTGCCGATGGAAGACACGCAGACGGCCTATTATTTGCGCATCTGCGCCCAGGACAAACCCGGCGTGCTCGCGCAGATCTCGAATATATTCGCCACCCACCATATCAGCATCGAAGCCGTGCTGCAGAAGGAACCCGCCGAAGGGCAGAGCATGGTATCGCTGATCCTGCTGACGCAGAAGGTGCAGGAACGCAACATGAACAACGCCATCGCTGAGATCGAGGCGCTGGGCAGTATCCAGGGCGAGGTTATCCGCATCCGGATGGAGCATCTGAAGTAAACATCAATACATAAAGATGCACCGCAAAGGCGCGAAGGACGCAAAGAAGAAATTAAGGGAAAACCGCGGAAGCGCAGAAGCGCTGAGTTTATTTAAGACAGCAGGGTGGGCGCTGCCCACCAGAAGCGTGAAATCCGGAGAACAGAATGGCTGCTTCAACGATTAGCGTAATATAGTTCTCTGAACCCGGTTCCAGCAAAGAAGCGGTTGTTCGCAGGTCGGGTTAGCGCAGCGTAACCCGGCATCTCTGATCGTTACCATGCTTCGCGCAGGAATTCATGCCGGTAGTGGAACAAGGTTACTGAATTATTTGTGGTACACCACGACCTTGTTTTTCGCCCTTGCGGGCGAGTTACTTTTAAATCGCATCCCTGTGATTTACCCTTCGGGCCATGCTCCGCATGGATGCGCGGCGTAAGCTCGCAAACGATGAAACTGTTTGCTCAGACAGTTTCAGCCGAAAACCCCCCGCCGATCACGTCCTC
>Ga0210123_1001554_pt1 | contig 11514 bp, 12 predicted proteins | sample Muzzi_PWB_D2_FD_185535 | JGI IMG/M metagenome (GOLD analysis project Ga0210123, IMG submission 185535) | Wetland microbial communities from San Francisco Bay, California, USA, that impact long-term carbon sequestration - Muzzi_PWB_D2 (SPAdes) | ecosystem: Environmental > Aquatic > Marine >... | reverse complement strand
AGAATCTTTCTCCCCTGGCCTCACGCAGATGACTGCCAACGGGGCGGATGCGAGACCACATCGTCCAGAAATAGAGGCCGATGCCGGTCACCTGGGCCAGTGCGCCGGCCATGACCAGCCACCCCAACAGCGGCGCCGCCGACCACGCGCGGGCGGCCTCCGCGACGAAGCGCCCCGCCGTACCGACGACGAGAATCCAGTACGCCGTCTCCACGAGCGCCGGTCGATAGCGCCGGTCGTCCTGCGCGGGTCGCGGGAACAGCCACAACGCCACGCCCAGGATCAGGAAGAGTACGAAGCCGACGAGCACGAGATGCGCGTGCGCCGAAACGAGGTACGGATCGGGCCAGGTCCCCAGGAGCTCGCGCCGCGCCAGCATCCACAGGCCGAGCACGAGGCCGACGAACAGAAAGCCGATGCCCGTCTTGATGAACCGGCGAACGAGGGTGTACACGGATCAGCTCTCCGGCCCGTTACTCGGAGGCCGGAGAAGCGACTAGCCGGTACGTCTCGTGGCACGACACGCAGTTGGACGTCAGACGGCCCAGGCGTGCCACCACGGTGTCGCCAGTGGCGCCCGCCTCCACGGCCCGTGCGAGGTCGTCGAACGCCGTGTGCGTGGCCACACCCAATCGCTCGAATTCCTCGGGGAGCCGGGAGGCCACGGCCGGATCCGTGTCGACTGCGACGGCCATCCCGCCCGCGCGGGCCGCTTCAGCGGCCCCCGCGAGATCCTCGTTCAAGGTCGCGGCCAGCACGCCGTGGAGTGCCGAGAGCATTTGTCGCATCTCCCGGCGCACCATCTCGCGACCCGCTTCGGGCACCGCGATCGCCGTCCGTGAGTCGTCCTGGGCGGGGGAAGTCTCGTTCGCCCGTCCGACGTCGGCCTCCGGTCCACAACCGAACACTCCGACGACCAGCCCGGCCGTCAAGAGTCCGAGCGACATCTCACCTATCTTTCCGAATCGCATCTCGGTGCCCCTCTCTCTTGATTGAACGAGCCCGGTCACGTCGCGGCCGGTTGCAGTCGATAGCTGCAGGACGCGTCTCCAGCCGGAATGTAGGTCTCCCGGTGCAACTCTGTGCCCAGCAGTTCCTGCACGAGCCCGACCTCGGCATGGCACGGCATCGTGGTGGCATCGACGAGGGCTCTCAGCGGGCAGTGACACAGGCGCAGCCGCGGGCCGGTCGCCTCGCCGGTCGCCTCGCCGGGATCCTCGACGGTCGCCATGAAGCCGAGCTCCGACAGGATCGCGGCGACCGCTTCAGCCCGCGCCCGGCCCGAAAGGCCTCGCAGACGGGGCATGGCGTCGTCGCGCTGCTCCCGGATCCACTCTCCGAAGTAATCCTCGAGCAACTCCCGGTTTCCCGTTCGGCGCAGGTACGTCGCCAGGCCCTGCAGGATGTCCGCCTCCCGACGTGGAAACATGTGCTCGGCCGCGGGGGTCAGGCCAAATACGATCTCGGGGCGGCCCGGGCCGTCGGCGATACGGCCCTCCCGACGGACGAGCGTCGCCGCCTCCAGTCCGCTCACGTGACCCCGCACGGTCTCGACGTTCAGGTCGAGAGCCCCCGCGAGCCACGGAATTGTGAGCGCGCCCTTCTGCTTGAACAGATCGAGGATCGTGCGCTGACTGCTGTTGAGCTGCGGCATCTCCATGGCGACACCCTGCCGCTTCCCTCGCCTATTGTCAAGGTGCATACCTTGATTATATGTTAGGAGGGAGCATTGAGAGATACAGGACGATTTCAGCAATACCGGAGCACCGAAATGGATATCACGATCGACACGCCGGTGGGCCAGATCGCCGCCGAGCATCCGCTGGCCACGCGGACGCTCGCCCGGCACCGCATCGACTACTGCTGCGGGGGCGACCGCTCTCTCGGTGACGCGTGTGAGGCGAAGGGGCTCGAGGCGGACACCGTGATGGCGGAGATCGAGCGTGAAATCACTTCTGGGGACGGCGCGGATCAGCAGCGCTGGGACACGGCCTCTCCGGAGGAGATCATCGCACACATCATCGCGACGTATCATACCCCACTGCGGGAGGAGCTTCCGCGGCTGGACGCGATGGCTCGCAAGGTGGCCGCTGTGCACGGAAACCGACGACCGAAGACGCTGCCGCTCCTCGCGGCGACCGTCAGCGCACTGCGCGCCGACCTCGAGCGGCACATGTCCGAAGAAGAGCAGGTCGTGTTTCCGGGCATCACCGCCGGGAGCGAAGCGGACGACATCGCGCCGCGAGTCGCGGATCTCGAGCAGGACCACGAGGAAGCCGGCGCGGCGCTGGAGCAGATCCGACGGCTGACGGGCGACTTCGAGGTCCCCGGCGAAGCGTGCGCGACCTGGCGCGCTCTGTGGCACGGGCTGGCCGACCTGGAGCGGACGATGCACGAGCACGTCCACCTCGAGAATAACGTGCTGTTTCCAAGGGTGATGGCCGGCTGACGGGACACATTCGACCGCTGGCGTCGACTACGCGGCGACGCTGCCGGAAACGTCTTTCGCGTCCGGCGGAGGCGCTCCCCCACCCCCCGCGGGGGGGCCCTTCGCGTTCGCGCGAGGCGCCGGCAGCGCCGCGGCTGCCTTCCGCGTCCACCACCCGACGAACCGTTCGATGGCCCCGGGACGCGACGGGGTGGACCCCCGGAACAGCACCTCGTAATGGGTCACACGCTCGTCACGCCGCACGAGGAACGCCTCGTCCTGCGGATAGAAGACCGCTCGCTCCGGATCCGGCCCCGCGAAGCTCTCGACGGAGCGCAGATCCTTCCACACGGAGATGAACGTGAACTCGGCCTCTGCCCTGTCAATCCGCCGCAGACACCAAACGGCCTCGTTGCCGGGCGTGTTCCAGGAGTCCGCGATTCCCGTGCGCCGCAGATAGTCCAGATATCGGTCGGCGTCCTCTACCTTCGTGCTCCCCGTCCACATTCTCGCGATCGACATCATCCTCCCCCTTCCGTTCCGAGCGGAACATAACCGTCTATTAGTTGTTTAATAGTTATCAGTATGGCGAGCGCTACGTAACTAGTCAAGTATGTGTAGATAGTTATCTCTTCCGGCCGGTCCCCAAGACGCGCGGCCGGACGTCGGATCCGTACAATGAGGCGACATGATCGAACGAGATTGGCTCTGCCTGGAGCTCTTGAAGACGCGCGGCTGGGAGCCGCGCGACCGCGAGGATGACGTGCTCGACAGCGACATGCGTTTCCTCGCATGGACGCGGCGCCAGGGGATTCTCACCCCGGCCGACACCCGGGCGTTGCGCGAGCGAAACGGGTCACGCATCTGGCCGGAGGACGTGTTGTCAGACGTGCGCGAACTGCGGCAGCTCCTTCAACGGGTGTTCACGGACGTCGCGGAAGACGGTCTACCCTGCCGCGACGACCTCTCGGCCCTTGAAGCGGTGCTGACCGAAGCGGGCCAGCGTCGGGTGATCGTGCCCGGTGGCGAGGGAGACCTCACCTGGAGCTGGCAGGGGGAGGCGAGCGCCCCGGCCGAAGTGACCGGCGAAGCGCGGGTGTCAGCCGCCCGCGCCCGGATCCTCGGACGTATCGCCCGCTCAGCGGCCGACCTGCTCACCAGCGGCGAGCTCGACCGCGTGAAGGTGTGTGACGCCCACGACTGCGGTTGGTTCTTCGTCGACGTAAGCCGCAACAAGAGTCGCCGCTGGTGCGACATGGCGGGGTGCGGAAACCGGGACAAGGCGCGCCGCTACCGCGAGCGGCACAGCTGACGGAGGCCGGGCTTCAGCGCAGCTGCAGAAGGAACAGCCCGTCCTCCATGCTCGAGACGGCGATCACGCCGTCGGCGAAGAACGGGTAGTTGGACCACGACCCACCGAACGCCACCGCGTCCGAAGCCGGATCCGTATCGAAGTGACCGCGCTCGGACGGGTTTCTTGGATCGCTGATGTCGACGACGCGCAGGCCGTACGTGTAGTTCGAGTAGTAGGCCCGATCGCCGACGATGTAGAGGTTGTGGTCGATGGCGCGCGTCGGCCCCTCGTATTCGCGCGCGAGCACGGGATCTTCCAGGTCGGTGACGTCCCAGATGAGCATCCGGGTCATCGTCGCCGCACCGGTCACTTCGTCGAGCTCGTCATTCTGCAGGAAATATCGGTGATCGGGCGTCAGCCATCCCTGGTGGACGTAGCGCACGTCGGGATAGCTGGCCGTCGACAGGCCAACCGGGGTAGTCTTGTCGCTGACATCGGCGATGACGAGCGCCGTCTCGTTCGCGCCGAAGCAGATCTCCCGCCCGTCGTACTGGTTGTCGGGGCCGTCGTACACGACGCACTGGGCATCGTGCGTGTAGCCGGACTTTGCGCGGCCCGTGCCGATCTCCGCGAAGCAGCCCGCGAACTGCGGACTCTCCGGTGTACGGATGTCGATCATGTGGAGGCCGCCGCCACACGTCGTTCCGCCGCCGTTGCTCCCGAGCGCGTAGGCGAACCCCGTCTCTTCGTCGATCGCGAGATTGTGTACGCTGCTGACGCCGGTATACACGGCGTCGGCCGTGAAGGTGGTAAAATCGGTTGCGCTACGGACACGCCTGAGGTCGAAGACCTGCATCCCGTGGCCCGGGGCGCCGTCGGCCACCACGTACATGTGGTTTTCGTAGACCTTGATGTCCCGCCACGCGCTCGCCCCGGCGGCCGAAGGCAGGCGCCCCACGGGCTGCGGGGTCCGGGGTTCGGTGATGTCGACGATGTCGACGCCGTTCTGGCGACCCACGAGGGCGTAGTTGTGGCCAGTCGATGGATCGGTCCAGCCCCAGATGTCGTTCGCCTCGGCCACGTTGGGCTCGGGCTCCAGGTCCGCCAGGGCCAGGTGGCCCAGTAGATCGACCCGGTTGCACGTATAGCCGTCGGCCTGGCCGCCGCTGCAGGCGGCGAGGGGCTCGTAGCGGCCGAGACCGCCGCCGGGGCCCGCCGGGCCGTCACTGCAGGCGGCCAGCGGAAGGACAAGGAGAAACAGCAAGTGGATCGGTCGTCGCATTGGTGGCATCATCCCGTCGTTTGAATATCCGTCGCCATCCGACCGGCGGATGCGGCGACGTCCACGGTCCTCGGGATGCTAACCGGGTGGGAGACCCCGGGTTCCACCGGGCCTCATCTCGGGGTCCGGATCGGCATCGCACCTTCGAGGTGATTGTCGCGGAGCATTCGGAGGTAAATGGGGTGCTCGCGGAGCGAGTCGAAGGCCGGGGACCAGACCATCGCAAAGCTGCCAGTCGTTGTGAAGCGTGCCAGTTCCCTGGCTGTCAGATCAGGGCTGGCGAGAGTCGCGAAGACTCGCCTCGCCCACCGCACGAGATGTTCTCGATCGAAAAGTCACCCTCGACGAAGCGACGCCTCAGCTCTCTGTCTTCGTCATCCCACGCGTTGTCCACCCCAATCGTCAATCTGACCCAAGCTCGCGTAGGCCCATCCCATGATCAGGACGACGGGGAAGGCCAGGACGACGAGCGCCACGACGAACGTCACCGTCCAGTCGGGCAGACCCAGACGGGGAAGCATGAGATCGGCCGCCTGCAGGACGCCGAAGGACACGATGCCGTAGATCCCGGCCAGGCGGAACACCTTTCGGCGTCTCAGCTCCGCGAAGAACTGCTGGTAGCCCTGCGGGAATCCGTCATGGACCCCAAGATCGGGGATGAGGCGGAATCAGGAAAGAAAGCGGGCGATCAGGTCAGAACGGCCGCCAGTGCGTCCAGGTGGGCATCCGTGAGTCCCTCGGATTCGAAGAACGAGACACCCGAGGCCCCCGCGTCCCGGGCGGTCGCCACGGCACGCCCCAGATCCTCGGGTGACAGATCGGGTAGATAGAGTCCTGCGTTCAGCGCTCGACCGCTGCCCCGCAGAGCTGAGACGCCCTCCGCGACGCACGCCCCGATCCAAGGGATGTCCTCCAGATAGAACTCGTTGTAGAGCATCGGGAAGAAGCGATCGAGAGGCCATTCGTCCCACGACTGCCGCACCAGGGTCCGGGCGATGTCGGGCGTCGGGAACACGGCCGCCGTGATCGGCTTGTTCCGCGCGTGGACGGCGTCGGCCAGCTCGCGCACGGCACGGGTCACCGAATCCCACCGGAACTGCCTCCATTCCTCGTCCGCCGTCGGATCGGGCATCGTGAACGGATCGCGACCCGTGAGCGCCTCGAAGTCGGCGCGACATACTTCGCAGTAGCAGAAGTCGAACTCCGGAAACTCGACGTCCTGCACGAGGTCATACTTGTCCCACAGGCCGCGCGGCAGGATGACGTCGCAATGGCGCACATAGTCGAGGTGAACCCCATCCACTCGCGAGTCGAGAGCCAGGTCGTCCACGAGGCCGCGCAGGTACAGGCGTACCGGCTCACGGCTCGGGCACACCCATCGGTAATACCCGACGTACGGAGGCGTGTCCAGCGATGAGTCGCCACTGCGGCTGACGGTGAACCACTCCGGGTGGTTTTCCCGGGCCCAGTCGTCGCCGTTCCGGTTCATCGTCCAGAACCAGCTGTGGTACTCCAGCCCCTCGGCGTGCGCCGCATCCGAGACGCGGCCGACGTCCCCTCCCCCGACGAGCACCGCCTCGAAGCCGGCGCCTTTCAGTCGGGCAAAGCGACGGCGCCACTCCGCGTCATCGAAGTCCCGGCCGCCGTGCACCCAGGTCCACAGGCTGAACTCACGGCCCGGCGCGCCGCCGCCCGCCGCCCTGCGAGCCTGGGGAGCCGCGCATCCGTACAGTCCGCCGAGTGCGATGGCACCGCCCGTGGTTCTCAGGAAGTCCCGGCGCCTCACGGCGTTCCTCCCTCTGCGAAGTACACGAAGCCCCACATCTCAGGGATGTGCATGTTGATCTCACCCTGGGGAGACCACACCCAGTTGTCCTCGTGGTGCACCTCGAAGGAGGGCTCCGCGGCACGCTCGTATCCGCCCGTTTCGAGATAATGCAGGGGCCACTGGACCCGCGAGAAGTTCACGCGCCACACGTCGCCGAAGGCGGGGGGTGCCGTCGCGGCTGCTCCGTTCGGTGGAACGAGACCCGCCCAGGGAATCGCCATTTCGACGCCCCAGCCTCGATCGGTGTCGGACGCGTCGTTGATGGTGCCGTCGGCGAACACCGCCGTTCGTAGTCCCTCCAGGTCCCACGCGATATCGGCCTGCCCGCCCTCGGAGTACGGGCGGTCCAGGAAGAGGTCGAACTCGGTGCCGAGCACATTGATTTCGATCTCGAAATAGGCCTCGCCGTCTCCGTCGGGGTCGAGGAACACCTCGAAATCGTGGTCGTGGTAGATGATCGCGTCCCGGTCGGTCAGCGTGCCCCACAGATGGGGCTCTTCGAGCCACGCACCGACATACAGGTGCGTGTCGTCCCAGAGGATTCGGGCCCGAGTCGTCCAGGTCGGTTCGGGGTAGTCCTCCCCCCGAATGTCCACGAACGACTCCGTCGTGGGAGCGCCGACCCAGGCGATCTCATCGAGGCGCCCATCGATGGTCGGAGCGTCCGCTGTCCGCGCTGCCTGATAACTGCGGGGGGCACCGGGGGTTCCTTGCCGGCCCATCCAGCAGCCCCCGGACAGGAGAGCGACGCCCATGAGCACCAACCGGGCGAGGGACCGGAGCTTCGACGCCAACTCGGCGAAGAACTGCTGATAGCCCCTGCTCGAATCCGCCATGGGCCCTAAGATCGAGGAGAGGGGGGCCCCGGTAAAGTAAAGCGGGCGACCGGGGTCGAACCGGCGACCTTCAGCTTGGAAGGCTGACGCTCTGCCAACTGAGCTACGCCCGCATGATTTTTTGTTCGGAAGCGGGCGACCGGTCTCGAACCGGCGACCTTCAGCTTGGGAAGCTGACGCTCTACCAACTGAGCTACGCCCGCGTGCCGCCGATCCGGCGGTTCCTGCAGTGGGGCGGGAGGGACTCGAACCCCCGACTTCTGCGATGTGAACGCAGCGCTCTAGCCAGCTGAGCTACCGCCCCGGGATGCCGCTCGTATCGCGGCTTCTTGCAAGCGGGCGACCGGATTCGAACCGGCGACCTCAACCTTGGCAAGGTTGCGCTCTACCAACTGAGCTACGCCCGCATATCGGGGCCGTGCGACGCCCGCGATGAAAATGGGAGCCGCCCCCGGAGGGCCGACTCCCAGTGCCGAGATTCTACCCCGACAGGGCGTCCCGGTCAATCTTCCCGGGTCGGACGACGTAGCAAACCGTCAGCGCCGATCCGTCGCCCAGTCGTCCGTGTGCTCGATCGTACCGTCCGCGCTCGCCCACTGGATACGCTCGTATACGAACGAGATTTGCTCGTGCGCGACATTTTCGTCGGGCGCCGAGGTCGAGTGGATGCCGACGATCCGCGCGTTGCTGAGCGTGATCATCACGGGCTCGCCGCCGCGGCCCGGGCTCGTGGGGACGCGAATGCGCACGCTCGGAATCGTCTCGCTCGCGGTCATCGCCCGGTACAGCAGAGGTGTCGACCGGTCGACACGCTTGGTGACGCGGAACGGCGCGTGCTCCCGGCGTCCGGTCGCGCGCGCGGTCAACTGATCCGTCGGAATCTCGATCGTATGCTCGTAGGCCTCCACGAGGGCGCTGAGCCCTTCGCCCCGACCGGCGGATTCGAGCGTCATCGTCATCTGGGCCTGCGCTTCGCCCTGGCCGGGCAGCAGCGGACTCAGAATCAGGGCGGACAGGGTGCAGAGCGCTACGAGAGGCGTTCGTTTCGACATGGTCCCTCCTGTGTGCGTCGTGAGCCGGCGAGCCCTCAGCCGCGCCAGGGCGTCAACATGCGCTTGAAGATCGGCCCGTTGTCTTCGAGGAACTCGCGGAAGGTCTTTTCGGTGTTCGCGCGTGTGCTGATGTAACAGGCCTCGCACGTGTTCTGTTTCGTGAAGTTCTCGAGCATGTCTTCCTGCTTGTCGAAATACGCCATCACCATCGCGCACGGCGTGAGGCGGCCGTCCGGATTGATGACCAGGAACCGCCGCCCGGCCTGACAGCCCGGGATCCCGCCCCTGGTCAGGAACTCGAAGTAACGCCACATGACGCGCGGGGACGTGTAGATCGGATAGCCCTGTTTCTGCAAATCGATCACTTTCTCGATGTTCTCCCGGAGTTCTTCGAGCCCGCCGTCGCCGTTCACGAGACCCGCGCGATCCTGCACGCGCAGGTGCGAGTAGACGCTGAAGTTGATCGGCAGCCCCCACCGCTTGGCCGTCTCCGCGAGTCCGCGCAGCTCTTTGTAGTTCCAGGCCGTGATGCAGACGTTCAGCAGGATGTCGTCCTTCGCCGTGCGGCTCGCGAGATCCGGCAGCACTTCGTCCATGTGGCTGAACAAGTTCGGGATACGGCGAAACTCGTCGTGGCGCTCGTCAGGAAAATCGAGCGACACGGACAGCTGGTGCATCCCCGCCTTCTTCAGCTTGAAGAACCGCTCGGGCGTGAGATTGGAGGAGTTCGTGACGACGATCATCCAGGGAAGCCCCCCTTCGTTCGTCATCTTGTCGACGATCTCGTACACGTCGCCCCGGGCGAGCGGCTCACCGCCCGACACGTGGGACACGACGGGACGAAGCTCGCGGCAGATCTCCGCGTACTCGTCGGCCGAGAGGCGCGTCTCCTTGATCGGCCCGCCCCAGTTGCAGTGCCAGCAGTTGGCGGTGCAGGAGTGGGTGACCTCGAACGACACCGACAGCGGTTTGTTCTGGAGCTTATTGCGGAACCCGCGCGCCAGCATCTTGAGGCCCATCGATCCGGAAACGTTCATGCGGTGGACTCCCCGGGGTGAAACGGCGGAAATACGGGACTTCGGCCTGCCGGTATCATCGTGTACGATAGTGTAGGGTGGCACAGTTTCGGACAAGGTAGAGAGGTGGCCCGCCCTTGCGGCCGCCGGGCCCAACCCCCTAGAACCTTCGGCATGACCGACGACCTCAGCCGCAGCCTGGACCGTGTCCGCTGGCCACTGCGGATCGCGTACGTCGTGGTCCTGCTGCTGGCCACACTCACCAACCTCGATCCCGTGCTCGACGCCTCCGAGGCGGCGGCGCGAGCGGAAAGCGTCTTCTCGCTGCACCTGACGCCCAAGGCGCTCGTCGACGCCGCGCGCAACGTCGCGCTGTTCGCGGGCTGGGGGCTCGTCTGGATGACCACGGCCCGACCCGGAAGAACGGCGCGCTCGATGGGTCTCGCCGTCGGGACCGGGCTGCTGATCAGCATCGGCGTGGAGACCGCACAGCTGTTTTCGAGCGTCCGCAATGCCTCCCCCATCGACGTGCTGTCCAACGGGGGCGGCGCCCTGATCGGAGCCGTCGCGGTGATCGTCGCGGTCCGCTGGCTGTCGGGCCTGCGGAACGCCCGCTCGTTCGTCGGCCTTCCGGCCGCGCTGTTCGCGGCGAGCTACGGGCTGGCGATTCTCGGTGAAGCGTTTATGCCCCTGCTGCGGCAGGACCGGCTCTCGGTCTACGGCAATCCGATCTCCCGCTTCAAGTACGTGCTCACCCAGTTCGATCCCGCCTCGTTCGGCGTCCTTCCGCTGAACGAGATCGTGCTCTACGTGCCGGCGGGCTTCTTCCTCGCCGCCGCGCTGACGGAAGCGGGACACGGGTACCGGCGTTCAGCCGTGTGGGCTGCCGTAGGGGGGGCGCTCCTCGTGACGCTGGCTGAGATCGCCCGCGGCGCCGCCTCGTTCGAGATCGCCGGCGGGCCTGTTCTCGTGCACGTCGGAGCGCTGGCGGCCGGTGCGTTCGCGGCCGCCGCCTTGCTCCCGCGCGTCGCCCGGAGCCTGCGAGGCCGGGAGCGGCCGCTACTGCTGTTCGCCGCCTACGCGATCGTCGTCGCGTTCTGGTATCTGCGGCCTTACGTGCCGCAGACCGACCCGTCGGCCTGGCTCGAGCAGCTCGGCGGGCACTGGTGGATGCCGATGGCGTTCGCGGTGGCGCGCCTCGACCTGTTCAGCATCATCGACGTGACCAACGTCTTCTTCCTGTTCCTGCCACTCGGCGGCCTCCTGGCGGTCTGGCCATTCCGACGAAGCGGACCGTGGAGCGGCATCCTGCCGGGACTCTGGCTGGCCGCCGGGGTCGAGTTCGCACAGCTATTCGTGGTGGGCCGCTATCTCGCCCTGGCCGACATCCTCGTGGCCGCCGCCGCCGTGTGGACGGGCTGGGTCTTCGTGCGGCGGGCCGGCTTCCCGGTGCGCGGCGAGATGGCTGCGAAAATCGTCTCGTCTTCCTGACTCAGGGAGGCGTCCCGTCCCGCGGCGCGCGCGACGTTCTGAGGTACCGCACGATCTCGGGGCCGGCCTTGATCGCGTAGCCGAGGATCGCGCCCCCGAAGATCGCGATCAGCAGCCACCCCGGGATGTGGATCACGTAGCCGATCCACGCGAGGAGCACATAGCGCGGAAAGCGTCCGATGAGCAGGGCGCTCAGATACTTCCAGAGCGGGTAGTGCAGCGAGAAGCTGAGGAACTTGAACGGAAAGAACGGGATGGGCGTGAATCCCGTCACGACGATCACGGCG
>Ga0210123_1001553_pt1 | contig 11515 bp, 8 predicted proteins | sample Muzzi_PWB_D2_FD_185535 | JGI IMG/M metagenome (GOLD analysis project Ga0210123, IMG submission 185535) | Wetland microbial communities from San Francisco Bay, California, USA, that impact long-term carbon sequestration - Muzzi_PWB_D2 (SPAdes) | ecosystem: Environmental > Aquatic > Marine >... | reverse complement strand
CCTCTAGCCTGGACTATTCATGAGGCGCCGTAGCGAGAGCCGCAAGTGTGTGTGAGATCAGGGCGCACGTAGCGATGCGCGACGCAGGCGTACTCGGCAGTCCGTTGAGGAGCAAAGAGCGAGTACGCCCTGAGATTGCATGCAATTGCGGCTCGCAGTAGGTGACTCATGAATAGTCCAGGCTAGGCACATCGAACATCGACGCCATCCCCGTTCGGCAATCTCGACATCTGAAGCGGCCGGCGCCCCTGCCGGCCGTTCACTCGGCGAGTGACGCGGCGGCGCCCCGTCTGGCTTTGAGGAGCAGCATGGCCCTGGTAATTGGGCCGAACCTGGGCGGGTCGGTGAGCATGAGGGAGTCGGCGTCTTCGAGGTCGGCGAGGAGGCGGAGGCCTGCCAGGAGGAGGTAGGTGGTCGCTCGCTGGTAGGCCCCCGGGAGGGTGGGGAGGGCTTTGCCGACAGCGAGCAAGTCGGGCCGCAACCGGCTGCATTCGTACCGGACCGCGGCGACGACCGCCCGAAGGTCCGGCTTTTCTCCTTCGGCCGGGAGCTCTTCGATCGACAGCGGGCAGCGGCCGGCGTCGAGCTCGGCCCCCAGGTTCTGGAGCATGGAGAGCCGCACCAGCGCGGCGGCGAAGCGCGCGACCTCGGGCGGCTGGGGGGAGCCGAGCTGGGCGCAGGCGAGGGCCGCGGCGAAGCGCAGGGCGGACGAGAACCACTCGCGCCGGGTTTCGAGCCGCGGTGTGGTGGCACGATGGCGGGCGGCGGTGGCGAGCTCGTCGAGGGCCGTCCGGGGCCAGGGGCGTCGCCGGTGCTCCAGGCCCATCGGGCGGACCGGCGCCGGAAGCTCCCCGGCCGGGCCGGCGAGGCTCCGGTCGAGGTCGTCGACGAGCCGTTCGATGCTCTCGAGCCGCGCCCGACGGTTCAACGGGTCCTGGCGATCGTCACCGCTCCGGGCCCGCTCGAAGAGGGCGGAGGTGTAGCCGCCCAGCGCCCGGGCCCGGCTCCGCTCCACCTCCGGCAACAGCCTCAGGGCTGGTGCGAAGTCTCCGAGGACTGCCGCCACTTCCATCTACAAACCCCGACCTTGTGACGTTGGAGTCAAACTGCCCTGAACCATCGGTGACGCCGCTCCGATCGATCTAGACGATCCACTGGATCACCCCCCAACCCCTCGATCCCCTTCCCACCCTTGCGCTCGAAGAGTCTGAGCCGAAGCTTCGCCGGCCCCTCTTACAGAAGGCGGATGAGCTCGCGTTGGGGCTCGGCGCCGGTCACTTCGACCCCTTCCGGGGTGAGGGCGACGTTGATCTCGCTCCGCACGCCGAAGTTCCCCGGCAGGTAGATGCCGGGCTCGATCGAGAAGCCGGTCATCGGGATCATGCGCCGGGTGTCATGGGTCTCCAGGTTGTCCAGGTTGGCTCCCTGGCCGTGGTCCGAGGTGTCGATGGAGTGGCCGGTCCGGTGGATGAACCGGTCGCCGTACCCTGCGTCCCGGATCACGTTGCGGGCGGCGTCGTCCAGCTCGTAACCCCGCACGTCCTGGTCGGGGTAGCGGCTCTTCACCAGATCGAGGGCCGCGTCCCGAGCGCCGGTGACGATGTCGAAGATCTCCTGGTGGCGATCCTCGGGCGACGCCGCACAGACGCCGGTCCAGGTGATGTCCGCGTAGACCGAGCCCGGAGCCTTCTCCTTGGCGAACAGGTCGATGAGCAGGAAGTTGCCGCGCCGGATGGGCGACGAGCCGACCGGCCCCGGCTGGTAGTGGGGGTCGGCGGCGTGGGCGTCGATGGCGACGATCGGCGGCGACTCGCAGATCAGGCCGGCGGCGTCGAACTGCGCCAGGATGAACTGCTGCACCGCGTACTCGTCGATCTCCTCGCTGGCGGCGAAGACGCCGCGCACCCGGTCGAAGGCGGCGAGCACGATCCGGTGGAGCTCCCGATTCGCCCGCCGGTGGCCTTCGAGCTGCTCCTGGCTCCAGGTGGCGGCGAAGCGCTGCACCAGCTCGGCGGAGGAGACCAGCTCACAGCCGGCGGCGCGGAGCAGATCGGCCGTTCCCACGTCGAGCCGGGAGACCGACGGCAGAGCGCCGTCGGGGCTGTACTGGACCGCGAGGCGCCCGATCCCCTGGACCAGGGCACCCACCGCCTCCCGGTGCTCCTGCCAGGTCAGGTAACGGCTCTTGACGCCCGGAACGTGGTCGAGCATGGCGGGCTCGAGATCGTGCACCAGCTTCCGGGGCTCGCCACTCCTCGGCACCAGGTAGTAGCAACGCCTGGTGACCAGGTGATCCCCCGCCAGACCGAGGAGCTGCAGGCTGATCGGATCGTTGGTCTGGAAGCAGTTGAAGAGCCAGCCGTCGACCCCCTCGTCGGCGAGTGCGCTCTGGATGTCCTCGATCTGATGGGCGAGCATCGGCAATCCCTTCTCGGTGTCTGTTCCCGGTGTCTGTTTCCAGCGGCCGTCCGGAACGGGGCCCCGGAATGGGGCAGTCGAAATCCTATCAACCGCCGATACGTCGTTTCTGCCCGAACGAGATGACGGCCGGGTACGATCGCACCCGGCCGTCGAGATTCTCCGCCTGCGGCTCGTCCGGTCAGCCGCTACAGCCGCAGCAGCCGTTCGAGAAACAGTATCCGAAGCGGGGATCGCCGCAGTAGGCGTCGCACTGGTCGTCGTTCCAGCAGTGGGGAGCCCCGTACGGGCAGTGCCACGCGGCATCGAGCTGGAGCACCGGAATCGGCAAGACCGAGCCCTCGCACGCCGGGGTCTCCACGGCGGTCTCGACCTCGACCGCCTGGACGTCAGCGGCCGGCGCCGGAACGACCTGCGCTTCCTGCGCCTGTTGGGCCATTACCGGCACGACAAACCCGGCAATCAGCAGAATCACTGCGAGCACGGACAGAGTGGCCGTCTTCATGGACTCCTCCTCGTTCAAGGTTCGGGGCGGCGGAGTTGCCGCCTTACCCACATCAGTGCAGAATTTGAGGAATTACGAGACGGTTGCGATCCGCAGCCGGGCCACGCAACCGGACCCGCCGGCCCGTTCTTCGAGGGTCACCGCGCCGCCGTGGGCCTCGGCGACCTGGCGGGCCAGCACCAGGCCGATGCCGGTTCCCTTGGGCTTGGTGGTGTAGAAGGGCACGAAGAGGTTCTCCGGGTTGGAGAGCCCGGGACCGGAGTCCTCGATCCAGACCTCGACGCCCCTGCCCGAAGGCCGCCAGCCGATCCGCACCGCCTCGGCAGGGGCGGCGCCGCCCGACGCCTCGAGCGACGCTTCCGCCCCGTTCTGGAGCAGGTTGATCAACGCCTGCTCCACCTGGTCCGGGTCCGCCGGCACCACCATCTCCGGCCCCGCGACCACCTCCACCGGCACCCGGCGTTCGAACGCGGCCACCCGCCGGACCAGGGGCGCCACCTCGGTCTCGCGGATCGTCGGTGGCGGCAGGCGGGCCAGGCGCGAGTACGCGGCCATGAAGCGCGACAGCGCCTCGGAGCGCGACGAGATCATGCCGAGGGCGTGCCGGGCGTCGTCGTCCCAGTCGGTGGGCCGCGGGTCCCGATCGAGGAGCGTGGCCAGGGTCTCGGCGGTGGAGCGAATCGGTGCCAGGGAGTTGTTGAGCTCGTGCCCGAGCACCCGGATCAGCCGCTTCCAGGCCTGGCGCTCCTCCTCCCGGAGCGGCCGCGAGAGGTCGGAGAGCACGACCAGCCGCACCGGCAGGCCGTCCTTGCGGAAGCCGCTCCGGCGCACGTCCCAGCGCGCCGCCCGGCCGGGGAACGCCCGGTCCATCAGCCGGTTGGCCGGGCCGTCCAGGAGCTCCCCGAGACCGAGCTCGTCCGCGCTCCGACCGATCAGGCGCGAGGCGGGAGCGGCCAGCAGCCGCGCTCCGGCGCGGTTGACGAGCTGTAACCGCCGGTCTTCTCCCAGGGCGAAGACCGCCACGTCGATGGCGTCGATCACCTTGCGCAGCAGCACCGTGGCCTCGACCGCGCCGAGCCGCTGCTCGCGGAGGATCGCCCCCACCGCGTTGACCTCGGACATCACCTCCTCCATCGACCCGCCGCCCTGGGAGGTCCGGGCACGGAGCGAGAAGTCCCCTTCCCGCAGCGCTTCGAGGAGGTTCGACAGCGTGTTCAGCGTGTACGTGAGCCGCCGGTAGAGGAGCACCGGAAGGCCGACGGCGGAGGAGACCAGCAGCACGGTCGCCGCCAGGGCCGGCGGACCGGGGTGGTGGATCCAGAGAAACGCCACCGCCGCCCCGGCCGCCGGCAGACCGGCCCCGAGGGCGAGCAGCAAAAGCTTGCCCTCGAACGAAGGCCGCAGCACCCTCCCCGCGGCGGCGAGGGAGCTACGGCTCGGCGGGCGAGGATCTTCAGGCGTCGACGTCGTACTTCTCCAGGCGCCGGTAGAGCGCGCTCCGCGAAAGCCCCAGCGCCTTGGCGGCGTCGGTGACGTTGCCGCCGTGGCGCTCGAGCGCTCTCTGGATCATCACCCGCTCCGCCTCCTCCAGGGTCATGTCCTCCAGCCGGGGCGCGACCGACGCGCCGGCGGCCTGGGAGAGGCCCAGATCCTCCTCGGCGATCTCCTCGCCCCGGGCCATGAGCACGCCCCGTTCGATCACGTGGTCGAGCTCCCGGACGTTGCCCGGCCAAGGGTAGGTGACGAGCGCCTTCATGGCGCCGTCGTCGATGCCGGCGAGGCGCTTGCGGTACCGCCTGGCATGGCGCTCGAGGAAACGCCCGGCCAGCAGGCCGACGTCCTCCCGGCGGTCGCGGAGCGGCGGCAGGTGGATGGTGACGGTGTTGAGCCGAAAGAGCAGGTCCTGGCGAAAGCGGCCACTCTCCACCTCGGCCTGGAGATCGGCGTTGGTGGCCGAAAGGATGCGCACGTCGACCTTGCGCGTGCGCGAGGACCCGACCCGCTCGAGCTCGCCGGTCTCGACCACCTGGAGCAGCTTCGCCTGCTGGGCGGGGGTGATGTTGGCGATCTCGTCCAGGAAGAGCGTGCCGCCGTGGGCGAGCTCGAAGCGGCCGGCCCGCTCCTCCTTGGCGTCGGTGAACGCGCCGCGCACGTGGCCGAAGAGCTCGCTCTCGAACACGGTCTCCGAAAGCGCTCCAGTGTTGACCGTCACCAGCGCCTCCTCCGAGCGCGGCGACAGGTCGTGGATGACCCGCGCCATCAGGCTCTTGCCGGTGCCGTGCTCGCCCGTGACGAGCACGTTGGCCTCCGACGGCGCGACTCGCTCGACCAGCTCCATCACCGGCCGCATAGCGGCCGACTCCGCGATCAGCCGGCCTCCGGCCCAGCCCCCCTCCGGATGCCGGAGGATGCGGTTCTCCGCCTCCAGGAGCCGCCCCTTGCGGAGGGCCCGCGCGAGCTCCACCTGGGTGCCGACGACCGACAGCAGCCGGGCGTTGTCCCAGGGCTTCTCGACGAAATCCCGGGCGCCCCGGCGCATCGACTCGACCGCCACGTCGACACTCGCCCAGGCGGTCATCACCACCACCGGCAGACCGGGGTCGAGCGCGCGGACCTTCTCCAGCAGCTCGAGACCCTCCTGGCCGGAGGTGGTGTCCCGAGCGTAGTTGAGGTCGATCAGCACGGCATCGAACTGCCGGGCGGAAAGCGCCTCCAGCACCAGCGCCGGCGAGGTGACGCACTCCACCTCATAGGACTCACCCTTGAGCAGCAGCCGCAGCGCATCGAGCACATCCCGCTGATCGTCGGCGATCAGAATCCGCGCGGCAGAACCGGCCGCACGGTCAGCGCTATCCCCAGACAAGCTCATGGCTCGATTCTACGTGGCGTCCGGCAAGGGGTTTCCCAAACCGGCCAGCCCAGAGAGGCCCACCGGCAGACAGGACAAGGGTTTAGCCAGCCTCAGAGAGCGGCCACCCACCGATTCCGCACCCACGACGCCGGGCTGAGATGCTGATCAAGGTCGCGCGCGTTACGCGCACTCGGCCGACACGGAGCCGGGTAGGGTCGTTCGCTTCGCTCACATCCGGCCGGCAGGGGCGCCGGCCGCTTCGATCCAAGAAGGGGGACGGAAAACGCCCCCGAAAGAGGGAACCGCCAAGCGCAGCGCGAAGCGCCAGCCAGCACCCAAGACCCCAAGCGGAGCGCGAAGCGCCAGCGAACGGGTGCAGCGAGCGCCAGCGAACGGGTGCAGCGAGCGCCAGCGAACGGGTGCAGCGAGCGCCAGCGAGCGGCCACCCGAGAGACCTCGCCCACACGCGCCGCCAACCTGAGCGGCGTCAGAGTGCGGCAGATCGTGGCACCGCAGCGGAGGGGCGACTGAGGCGTACGTCTGTACGCCGCAGGGAGCCCCGCAGCGAGGACGCCGCGAGATGCCGTGCTATGACGCCGCTCAGGAGACTTCGTAGCCCGCCTCGCGCAACTCCTGCTCCGCCCGGGCAGCGGCCTCCTGCTCCTCCACCACGCGGCCGTCGAACAGATGCACCACCCGCTGGGCGTGCTTCGCGTACCGCGGATCGTGGGTCACGCTACAGATGGTGGCGCCGTCGGAGTGGAGCTCGTCGAGCAGGCCCATCACCGCGTCGGAGTTCTTCGAGTCCAGGTTACCGGTCGGCTCGTCGGCGAGCAGGATCGAGGGCTTGCCGACCACCGCACGGGCGACGGCGACGCGCTGCTGCTGACCGCCGGAGAGCTGCGAGGGGTAGTGCTTGGTCCGGTGGGCCATGCCGACCCTCTCCAGAGCCTCGAGCACCCGCTTCTTGCGCTCGCCCGACGAGACGCCGCGATAGACCAGCGGCAGCTCCACGTTCTCGAACACCGTCAGGTCGCCGATCAGGTTGAACGCCTGGAAGATGAAGCCGATCTCCCGGTTCCGGATGCGCGCCCGGTCGGAGAACGACAGGTTGGCCACCTGCTTGCCGTTGAGCCAGTACTCGCCGTCGGTCGGCGTGTCGAGCAGCCCGAGGATCGACAGCAGGGTCGTCTTGCCACAGCCCGACGGGCCGGCGATCGACACGTACTCGCCCTCTTCGATCTCGAGGTGAATGCTCGACAGCGCGTGGGTCTCCACCTCTTCGGTATAGAAGACCTTGGTGATGCCGTCCAGGTGGATCAAGGATCTGGTATCGCTCATTCTGGGTTCTCCTGCATCATCCCGATTCGATCTCCCGTCAGGGGAGAAGTCCGTGCGTCGGTTCAACCGTTCTCTGTCGCCTACGCGACGCACCCCCCGGATGTTTCATCGGGCTTGGGTTTTAGGAGTCTGCGCGGCAGAACCGCGCGACCCCGGTTCTGCCGCGCAGACTCCTAGGCCATGTTTCCTGTTCCCGTATCCTCGCAAACCTTCTCCGTACAGTCCAGCGCGAAGCGCCCGCGTCACTCCAGCCGAATGCGGTCGACGTCGTCGAACTGGGAGGTGTCGGAGAGGATGACCTGGTCACCCTGCTGGAGACCCTCGACGATCTCGATGGTGTCGACCGAGGTCCGGCCGAGCTGGACCGGCACCCGTACGGCTATGTCGCCATCGTCGACGAGCTTGAACAGCTCCACGCGGCTGTTGGACTGGCCGTAGGTCGGCCGCCCCACGTGGAGAACGTCGTCCAGGCGCTCGATCTCGATCGTGCCGTCGACCGAGAGGTCGGGCCGCGCCCCGGGCGGAAGCTGGCCGGTGATCTCCACGTCCACCAGCACCGTGCCCTCACGCACCGCCGGATCGATGCGGGAGACCCGGCCTTCGACCACGCCGTTCCTGGTGTCGATCTCGGCCGGTAGGCCGATCTGGATGTCCTTTGCCTGGGTCTCGGCGATCCGTAGCTCGGCCTTGAGCTCCTCCGGCTTCGCCACGCGCGCCAACACCGTCCCCGGCTGCACGCGCTCGCCGACCTCGACCGGAACCTCCTGGAGCACACCGTCGATACCGGCCCGCACCGAGAGGGAGTCGATCTCCTTCTGACGGAGCTGCAGCAGGTTCCGCGCCTGGGCGAGCTGGGCCTGCTGGGAGTCGAGCCGCGCCTGGACCGACTCCTCCGCCTTCTCGAGCCGCCGCTTCTCGAGGTCCAGCCTGCGCTCGAGCTGCTGGGCACGGATGCGACTCCGCTTCAGGTCGATCTCCGGCACCAGGCCGTCCTTGTTCAAGATTTCGTTGGCCTCGGCCTGGAGGCGTGCCTCCTCGTAGTCGGACTCGACCCTGGCCTCCTCCGCCTCCTGGTTGAGCAGGTCACTCTGGAGCTGAACCTTGAGGTCGACCAGCTCGGCCTCCTGGGATTGGAGGGCCAGCCGGGCGTCCTCCAGCCGCTGCTCGGTCTCGGGGTTGGTGAGCTCGAGCAGCACGGTGTCGGCGGTGACCTCGACCCCGGGCTCGAGGTGGACCTGCTCGATCCGGCCGTCGACCGACGCCGTGATCCAGCGGATTTCCTTGGGCACCAGCGAGCCCGGTCCACGCACGCGGCGGACCATGGGACCTCGTTCGACCTGCTCCACCCAGACGCTCTGGCGCGAAACGCTCCGCGCCGCGGGCTCGAGCTGGCCGATCCCGAAGGTCAGGACGACCAGCGCGACGATGCCGATGCTGCCCCAAAGAATCCGCTGGCGGCGGCGCTTCTTCTTGAAATCCTTGCGTTCGATGTCCATTCCCATGATGCACTCTTCCTTTCCGCCTCACCGGTTAGCACCAAGCATGCCAACGGCTCCCGGGGGCGGGAAACTCCCACCCCGGGACCGTGGCCGGGTGCCAGGCGCCCGACTCATAAGTGCATCTGCGTCCGCTCCCGGGACGGGCCGTCCCGGAACCGAACGGATGGCGCTGGCTACTCGGGCGCCGCGTCTGCGGAGGCGCCTTCCGGCGCCTCGGGCGCCGCGTCACGCACCGCGGCAAGCGCGTCCAGAATCCCCTGGACCGTCTCGCCCGAGAGGCGGACCGCCACCGTCCGCTCCGACGAGCGGGCGAGGCGGGCGGCCCCCGTCTCGTCACCCTCCCCGTCGGCGGACGGCTCCCCCTGGAGGGTCAGGGTCACCGGATCGCCGTCCTTCCGGGTGACGTGGAAGGTCACCGGCTCCGGCGAGGGCTCGCCGTCCGCCGCACGGCCTACCACCACCTCGCCCCGGGCCTCGGTCACCGCCGAGAGCAGGCCGTTGACCACCCCGTAGGGAAGCGTCTCTCCGTCCCGTTGCCAGTCGATGCCGTCGCGCTTCAGGGTGAACGAGCCGTCCGGCGCCTCCACGTCGACGCCGTCGATGTCGAAGGAGCGAAGGCCGGTCCACGCCGGGGAGCGCCACTGGCCCGCCGGCACCGTCCCCTGGGCAAGGAGATCGGTGGTGACGGTGAAGGTCTGGCCGTCGGCGCGGGCGTAGAGGGTGGTCTTGGCGGCCTTCCCGTCGGTCGCGTCCACCTCGGCGGCCGGCGCGGGTTCGCCGGCCGGAGCGCCCAGCTCGAGGCGGAAGGGCTCCTGCTCCGCGCCGTTCTCCCCCGGGATGGTCTCCTCCAGGGCGGCCTCCCCCAGAGCAATCTCAATACTCAGCCGGGGGGACAAGAGGCCCAGGTCGGCCCCCTCGGTCTCGTCGGCCCCGTCAGTCCCATCCGGCGAGACGTCGTCGACGAACTTCGCCACCCGGAGGCTGGCGAGGCCGGCGAGCAGATCGTCGACCCGGTCGGCGTCGGCCAGGTCGGCCACCGGCTGCTCGAGCCAGAACCGATCCCCACGCCGCTCGAGGACGACCGGAGCGGTCTCGCCCGGCGTGTGGAGCGTCAGCCGCTCGACAGCCCCCTGGACGGCGGGGAAGACATCCCGATCCCGCCAGTCTCCCGGGTCGCGCCCGAGCTGGTCGACGAAGCCGGCCGTGGTGACGTACGTGTCGGCCGAACCCTCTCCCGCGGCGAGCGATACCAGCACGTCGCTCGAGGTGGGCACGTCCGCGCCGACGCCGAGGGTCCACTGCCGGTCGCCGGCACGGAGCGTGATCGTGCCCCGGGGCGAGTCGAGACCCACCGCCTGGAGATCGGCGTCCTCGAGGGTGCGCTTCTTCTCCAGGCCGGTGAGGGAGTCGACCAGGCGGTCCACCTCGGAGGAGTCGGCCCGGGCGCTCATCGGCTCGACCAGCCACCAGCCGGCGGCGGCGGCACCCGCCTCCTTGCCACGGCGCTCGAAGCGGACCGACCGGCCCTGCCACTGGGCGGTGAGCCCGGTGACCTCATCCGGCTTGACGGCCAGGAGCTTGCCGGCCAGCTCGGCGCGCTCGTCGCTCGACGGCAGGTCCCGGTCGACGAACCAGATGAACACCCCCAGGGCGATCACGACGACGGCGAGCACCAGCACCGTGCGCGGCTTCACGACACCCTCCGCCGCCGGGACCAGACCCAGATCCCGGCAAGGATGGCGAGCGCCGGCAGCACCACGGTCACGGCGAGCACGGACCAGCGCAGCTCGGTCGGGCTCATGGACAGGCGGACCTGCTCCGGGCGCTTCGGCGGAATGCCGAGGAGGGCTCTCCTCTCGACCATCCAGTTGAACAGGTTGCCGACGAAGGCGGCGTTGCCGAGGCCGGGGTTGGCGACGAGCTGGGCGGCGGCGATGTCGGAGTCGCCGATCACCGCCAGGCGCAGGCCCGAGCTCTTGGCCGCGTCGGTACCGTCGGCGTCCGCCGCCTCTCCGGCCGCCTGGTCGTCGGCCCCGCCCTCGGCTTCGACCACCACCGCCAGGGAGAGGGGACCGCGCGGATCGTCGGGGCCGGGGGCGAGCTCCTCGGTGGAGGTGACGTCGGTCTCACCCCAGGCGTCCGCACTGGTACGGAAGAGCTGGAGCGCCCGCGCCCCGTCGGGGGCCGTCCCCGCGGAAACGGAGCGCGCCACGCTCACGATCAAAGGGATCTCCCGCTCGCCGAGGGAGCCGACCACCGGATGGGCGGTGTAATCGTCGACCACGAAGGTCTCCGGCCCGTAGCCCAGCACCAGCTTGCTCCGGTCGGCCTCGAGCACCAGATCGTCTCCGACGTCGACGCCGTAGCCGGCGAGCCACGGTTCGAGGCCGGTCTGCAGCAAGCCGCCCTCACCCGACGAAGCGCCCGATGGTGCCAGCACCGGATCGAGCATCACCAGCAACCGGCCGCCGCCCGTCAAGTAGGCGTCCAGAACCTCGATCTCGGAGGGGAAGAAGGAGCTCGTGGGGCCGGCGATGACCACCAGGTCCGCATCCTCCGGCACGGCGTCCGCGCCGCGGAGCGACCACTCCTCGAGCTTGAAGTTGTCCTTTCCCAGGACGTCGACCAGGCCAGCGAGGTTCCGCGGCGCCGTCCGGTCCAGGCGCAGCTCCCCGTGCCCGGTGGTGAACAGCACCCGCGGCACCTCCTCCTGGGTCAGGTCGACCAGGGCGTTGGTGAAGAGCTGTTCGCCCTTGAAGGCCGAGACCTCGGGCTGCCCGCCGAACTGCGTCGCCGAGTAGTCGATCTCCTCGAGCTCGTCGGCCGAGACCGCGCGCCGCTGGTCACCCGAGGAGAACACCACGCTCCGGGTGGTGACGCCGTACTGGTCGACCAGCCGCT
>Ga0210123_1001552_pt1 | contig 11519 bp, 11 predicted proteins | sample Muzzi_PWB_D2_FD_185535 | JGI IMG/M metagenome (GOLD analysis project Ga0210123, IMG submission 185535) | Wetland microbial communities from San Francisco Bay, California, USA, that impact long-term carbon sequestration - Muzzi_PWB_D2 (SPAdes) | ecosystem: Environmental > Aquatic > Marine >... | reverse complement strand
CGAGGACCCGCGGGGGATCGAGCCGCTCTCAGCCGCCCTCGCGGATGGCGACGCCGACCTTCGCCGGATCGCGGTCCGGGCGCTCGCCGATATCGAAGACCGCCGGGCTACCCCGGTGCTGCTTCCGATGCTCAAGGACAGCGATCCCAAGGTACGGGCCGCCGCCGCGGCGGCGATGGCCGACATCGAAGACCCGGCCTCGGTCGCGGCCCTGGGCGACGCGCTCCACGATAGCGACATGACTGTCCGGCGGCAGGCGGCCCGCGCCCTGGGCGATATCCAGGATGCCCGTGCGGTGCCGTTCCTGATTCCGGCCGCGAAGGATGAGGACGTCGACGTCCGGAAGTACGTCGTATGGGCGCTGGGTGAGATCGAGGATCTCCGCGCCGTGGATGCCCTCACGGAGGCCCTCGGTGATGCCAGCCCTGCGGTTCGGGCCCAGGCGGCCGAGTCCCTTGGGGATCTCGAGCATCCCAATGCTGCGCCGGGGCTCCGCCGTGCCTTGGGTGACGCGAGTCCCCAGGTGCGCCGTCAGGCCGCGAGTGCCCTGGGTGACGTGAAGCTCAGCACCGCGCCGGCCGAACTCATCGCGGCCCTCAAGGACTCCGACATCGAGGTCCGGAAGCGGGCCGCCAATTCCCTCGGCGACATCGAGGACCCGGCGAGTGCTGCGGCGCTGGCGGAGGCGGTCCGGGACGAGAATCGGGACGTGCGGCTCCGGGCGCTTCGGGCCCTCGGAGAGCTGGGGACGCAAACGTCCATCAACGAGTTGGTCAAGGCGATGGATGACCCCGATCCCGAGGTCCGGGCGGTCGCCGCCAGGCTCCTGGGGAAGAGGGGCTCCCGGTAACTGCGAGGTGACCATGTCGACGCCATCTACGCCACGCCGACGGGCGTATCGGTTGGGGCTCTTGAGCGGGATTTCGCTGGCCCTCGTCGCCGCCGCCGGCCTGGCCCTGGGACCGGTGAATCGCACCCCACCGGCAGCGGCACCGGCGCCCGAAGGCTCCCTCGGCCAGGACGATGTGGCCAAGGTGACCGCCATGTTGGCCGGAGTGCGCGGAGCGGCGCCCCTCACTTGTGAAATGACCGCCCGGAACCTCCGTGGGAATTTCTGGGACCGGGGGATGGAGCCGGTCGCGGACCCCGAAGTCCGTGCCCTGGCCAATTGGGCGGGGAGGGACATCGAGGATCCGGCCGTCGTCCCGATCCTCCGGCCCGCGCTCGCCGACCCCGACCAGTGTGTGCGACGCATCGCGGCGCGACTCTTGGGCCGCACAGAGGCCCCGGAGGCGGCCGTGGCCCTCCTTGACTCATTCCGAAGCTCCGATTCCACGGTGCGGGAGATGGCCGCCCTTGGGCTGGGGGTGGGAGAGCCGCGTGAGGCGCTCGACCCGCTCCTGGCGGCGGTCCGGTCCGATCCGGCGCGGGGCGTACGCTTGATGGCCGTCTGGGCCGTGGGGGAGCTGGAACAGGCCCGCGCGGTCGAGCCGCTTCTCCGGGTCCTGACCGATCGAGACCCGGCCTTCCGGCGCGCGGCTGCGTCGGCGCTCGGGGAGATCGAGGACCAGGCGGCGGTCCCCGGCCTGGTCCGCGCCCTCGACGACGGTAACGCCGAAGTCCGCCTCATGGTGGCCTGGGCTCTTGGAGTGATCGAGGACGGGCGTGCGGTCCCCGGCTTGACCCGAGTCCTCCTCGGCGACTCCGATCCCCGTGTCCGGGTCGCGGCAGCCGGGGCGTTGGGCGACATTCTGGACTAAGCCCCTTACGAATTGCGGTTTAGGGCCGGCTCATCCATTTTCCTCCGTAATCCCAATCGCTATTACGGTTGGCGGTGTGCGCCCGGCGTCCTCCCCCACGTCCCAAGAGTCTGGCGGGACGGGAGGACGGCGGGTCCACACCGACTCACGGAGGAATCGAGGTCATGCGCGTTCTGAAGAGACATTTGGGATTGGTTCGGGTACTGGGGCGTGTCGGCCTCGGGAGCGGTCTGGTGATGGCGTCGGCGTGCGCCGGGACCGAGGGGCCCAACGACCCGGTCGCGTCGATCAGCCGCACCCAGAGCACCGATAACCAGACGGCTCCAGCCGGCACGACCCTGCCGACGTCGCCCGAGGTGACGGTCTTGACGGCCAGTGGGGCCCGGGCCCCGGACGTGACCGTGACCTTCACTGTTGGCGAGGGCGGCGGCACCGTCACGAACGGTGTCCGACAGACCGACAGCCGCGGCACGGTCCGCGTCGGCCTGTGGCAGCTGGGGATCGCCGCGGGCCGCAACACGTTGATCGCGTCCGTCGGTGACATCAAGACGACCTTCACGGCCAACGGCGTCCCGGGTCCGGCGAGCCTGATGAACATCGTCCGCGGCAACGAGCAGACGGCCCCGGCGGGAACCGACGTGCCGATCGCCCCCGTCATCAAGGTGTCCGACCAGTTCGGCAACGGTGTGGTGGGAGTCCAGGTGACGTTCATGGTCACCAGCGGGGGGGGGAGCATTACCGGGGCCAGCGGGGTATTGACGGATGCGATGGGCGAGGCCGGTCCTTTGACGTGGCAGCTCGGCCCCATTCCCGGGGACAACTCCCTGGACGCCACCGTCGCTGGCATTGGGACGCTGACGTTCACTGCCACGGGGCAGTAACCCACACCAGAGAAGCCGACATGCACCATCGCTCCAACCTCGTCTGGGGTTCGCCGGTCCTTTGCGTGATCGCTGCTGCGTGCGGGGGTGGAAAGGAGTCGCGGGCCACCGGGCCGGTGACGCCCGCGACCGTGACCGTGAGTGCGGGCGACAATCAGGAGGCGCTGCCGGGGACAGCGGTCGCCATCTCGCCCGCGGTGTTGGTAGCCGGCGCAGGCGGGACACCGGCGTCGAGCGTAGAGGTGACCTTTACGGTCGTGAGTGGCGGGGGGAGCATCACGGGTGCCACCGTGCAGACCGATGGCCAGGGGATCGCCCGGGTGGGGAGTTGGACCCTCGGCGCCGGGACGGGGCAGAACACCCTCCAGGCGGAGGTGGTGGGCCTGACCCCAGCCACATTCACCGCCTCGTCCGTCACTACCCTCTATCGCATCGTCACCCGGTTCCTCGTGGGCGCGCCCTACGGTGGCCAGGCGCCGACGGCGACACAGGCGCAGGCGTTCTCCCTTGCCGCGACCAAGTGGAGCTCCATCGTCAAGGGCGACCTGACCGACATTCGCTTTACCAACTCCTCGACCGATCCCTGTGGCCTGCCCCACCCCTCGCTCAACGAGACGGTGGACGACCTGCTGATCTTCGCCGTGTTGGAGCCGATCGATGGACCGGGTGGCATTCTCGGCGCGGCCGGGCCGTGTTTTCTCCGGAATTCCAATACGGCCAACCCGTTCCTCGCCGCCACCGGGACGATGCGGTTCGACACGGCTGACCTGGTCAACCTGGAGGCCAACGGCACCCTCGTGGCCGTGATCACCCATGAGATGGGACACATCCTCGGGATCGGGACCCTGTGGGGAAGTGGGACGCAGTTCTTCGGCTTGGTCGTCAATCCTTCGGTGGACGTGTGCGATCCGAACACCAATCCCGGCTGCGTCGACACCTATTATCAGGGTGCCTTTGCGCGGACGGAGTTCGACGCGGTGGGAGGTACCGCCTATCTCCTCGGGAACAAGGTTCCCGTCGACAACAACGGTCAGCCCGGCACCGGGGACTCGCATTGGCGAGAATCGACCTTCGGTAACGAGCTGATGACCGGGTTCATCGCCACGGGTGCCAACCCACTCAGCCGCGTCACCGCCGCATCGCTCCGCGACATGGGCTTTCCCAACGTCGACTTGACGCAGGCCGACGCCTACGTGCTGGCAAACCCGGGGGCCGTTCGGTCACCGGACGCACCGACCCTGATGCCCCTCCAGGAGAGCGTGTATCACGGGCCCTTCCCCGTGGTGGGGTCCGACGGCCGGGAGACCGGGACGATCCTTCCATAGGGCGTTCCGGGGTCCTGCACCGGGTTGCACCCGTCCACGTGACCGTGCTTACATCCTCATCGCGCTATCCTCTCTACTGTGCCAGAGGTCTCTCCCCCTGGGCGGGTGTGTGGCCCCGGGGGCTCCAGGCGTCGCAGGAGGTGGCCTCCCGGAGACCGGCGGGCGCCTCAGAGTCGCCCCGTTTCGGAGGATCCCGTGTCCCCTCGGCGCATTCGTTGGCCCGTTACTCCCCTTGTCCTCGGTGGCCTCGTGCTGGCCATCTCAGGCTGTCCCGGGCCGGACGAGCCCGTCGTCGCCACCACCATCCAGGCCGCGGAGGGCGATAATCAGCAGGGCCTTGTCGCCACGCCGCTCTCACTCTCTCCGGCGGTGATCGTCACGGGCGATGGGGGCCGCCGCGCCGGGGGTGTCGCGGTCACGTTCTCGGTGACCGGCGGCGGCGGCTCGATTACCGGCGCCGCGGCGACCACGGGGTCGGACGGCATCGCCCGGGTGGGAAACTGGACCCTCGGCAGCCAACCGGGGACCAATGAGTTGACGGCCGAGGCGGAGGGACTGGGAACCGTGGTGTTCCACGCCAGCGGCTTTGCCTCGCTGTTCAACGTCGAGGTCCGGTACCCCAACGGGCCGCCCACCCCCGCGCAACAGCAGGCGTTCAACCGAGCAGCGGCGCGATGGCGCTCACTCATCATCGGCGACCTCCCTGATTTGGCCGTCAACCAGGGTGCCAACGGGTGCCACCCCGCGATCAACGAAACCGTCGACGACCTCGTGATCTACGCGGTCCTTCAGCCGATCGACGGCGAGTTTGGGATTCTCGGGCAGGCCGGACCGTGCCTGGTGCGCTCCGCCACCGGCCTCACGATCGTGGGCCGAATGCAGTTCGACACGGCGGACCTCCCGCGACTGGAGACCAACGGTACTCTCGATGCGGTCATCCTGCACGAGATGGGGCACGTCCTTGGCTTCGGGAGCCTGTGGACCAACTTTGGGCTCCTCGCCGACGCAGTCGGCTCGGGCGGAACGGATCCGCACTTCCTGGGGGCAGACGCACGGACCGCCTTCGACCAGGTGGGCGGCGCCGGATATGCGGGTGCCAAGGTCCCGGTAGCCAATACCGGCGGACCCGGATCGCAGGATTCGCATTGGCGGGAGTCGGTCTTCGCTGCGGAGCTGATGACCCCGGTTATCAACGGTGCCGGCTTCAACCCGCTGAGCCGGGTGACGATTTCGTCATTGGCCGACCTGGGCTACGCGACCAATCCGAGCGGAGCCGATGCCTACACCCTTGGGACCACGGTTCGGGCCCAACTTGGGGGAGCGGAGGAAAGGCTGGGATCCGATATCCTCCAGGTGCCGGTGTACGCCGTCGATCCCGGCGGAGCACTGACCCTTCTGCGAGGCCCCTAGGGGCGTGACCCGCCGGCCGGGAGCACGACGGCGATACCGGTTTCGGCGAATTGGGTCATGCCCGCGAGAGCCCGGCTGACGTCCTCGAGGCCAAGGCGACGCCGGATCAGGCTGGCGGGGTCGAGGCGGCCCTCGGCGACGGCCGCGAGGAGGGCGGGGTATCCCGTGGCTGGGCAGCCGAAGGACCCCAGCAACTCCAGTTCATTTCGCACCATCAGATCCACCGGGATGGGAAACTCACCGCCCTCCCGAGCGCTGGTCAGCCCCAGCTGAACGTGGCGTCCGCCCTTGGCGAGCGCACGGAGGGCCGGCACCGTCGTAGCGGCCGAGCCGAGAGCATCTACCGTGACGTCGGCGCCGCCCCCGGAAAGTTCTCGGATGGTGGCGGCGGTGGTGCCCGCGTCCGCACGGACCGCGTGCTCGGCGCCTTCGCGGAGGGCGGCGTCGAGCGCGGCACGATGAAGATCCACAGCGATGACGCGAGCCCCCCACCGGGCGGCGATCTGGACCGCCGAGAGACCCACTCCACCGACCCCGAACACCGCAACACATTCACCGGCGTTCAGGCGTCCACGCTCGATGAGCCCGTGATACGCCGTCATGAATCGGCACCCCAACGCGGCGCCCGCCTCGGGTGAGACGCCATCGGGGAGGGGAATGAGGTTCGCATCGGCGTGCGGAACCACCAGGTACTCGGCGAACCCACCGGGGCGGGAGAAGCCGGAGGCGCTGTAGGTTGTGCACCGGTTTGTGGCGCCGGCGCGGCACGCAGCGCAGTCTGCGCACGAGAGATGGAAGGGCACCACGACGCGCCGAGGCGGCGCGATCGTGGTGTCGGCTCCCACGCCGACGACCTCGCCGGCGATTTCATGGCCCATGATGTGGGGAAACGTGAGCGGGAGGCGGGATCGCCAATCGCCCTGCCACAGGTGCCAGTCGCTGCGGCAGACGCCGCAGGCCTCGACCCGGACGAGCGCCTCGCCGGGGCCGGGAGCGGGCTCGGCCACGTCCCCCACAGCCAGGGGGAGTCCATAGCCGGTGAGGAGCGCGGCCCGCACCGGGTCAGTACCCGCCGATTGGTGCGGTGAGCCCGAAGAGGAGCCGGAAGGGGTCGTCGCCGGAGTGGAGAAACCAGCGCGCCTCTACGAACCAATGCGGGCCCCGGCGACCCCAGCGGTACGGAGCCAGCCCCACTAGGAGATTGCCACCCAGAGAGACGTCCGAGTTGCCCCCCGGGACGGTCCGGTCGACTACGGCCGCGCCGAGCCCGCCGCCGGCGTAGAGCCCGCCGTTGGGTCCCAACGGGAGGAGGAGATCCAAGTTCATCTGGAAGTTGGTCCCGCCGCCAAAGATCCAATCACCGCTCGCCACGAGTCCGGTGCCCCGCGGAAGCCCAAAGCGGAGCTGCCCGCCGAGCATGGCATCGTCCACCTGGAAGTCGTATCCCGCGCGAATGCCGATCTCCATGATGTTGCGAGGACGTCTTCCCTGGCCGGCGAGGTCGGCCGGAAGCAGACTCAGCGCGCCGAAGGCAGCGACGAGGAGGGCGATGGCTCCACCCGTCATCCGGGCCCGGGTACCCGGGGTGGGTGGCCGATTCACGAGACGCCGGTAGACCAACACGGGGCCGACCTCAGATTTCCGGGATTCCATCGTCGGACGGAGCCCTGCCTTCTCGGCGACCCGGATCGACGGGATGTGTCTCGGCGGGATGGTGGCTTCCACCGCGTCGACCTCAGGTTGCTCCTCGATCCACTCGAGGAGGAGCCGAGTGGCGGCGGTCGCGTAGCCCCGACCTTCGGACGCCGGATATACCGAGTACCCTACGGTGACCACGCCACGGCCGTCGGGCCGCCCACCCAGACCGACGACCCCCACCGCGGCACGCGACGTTTGCTCCATGATCAGCCAGACCCACCACGGGGCGTCATCCGGCGTGGTGCGGACGCGCTCCTCGAAGACGACCAAGTCTTCATCGAACAGCGGCGGGGCGGCGAGCGGGGTCGGGAAGACGGCGCCGGTGGCCGCCTCGAGCGTGGCCCGGTCTCCCGCGCGGAGGGCACCGAGCGCGTCAGCGGTGAGTGGCTCGATGGCGACGGTATCGTTGTGGCGGGTGAGGGGATGCATCCCCAATTGTACACCAGGCCAAACGGCGTGGGAACTGCTGCTCACCCGGTGGATGCCCAGACCCCCATCGGGAAGGGGACCGTTCGCATCGCTGCCGTTCGGCCGTCAGCGATACGATATACAAAGGAAAGGGGCGGTGCGGGTCCGAGCGAGCGTCCGCTAGGGATCCGTGGGAAGATCGAGCGCTTCCGGATCGGGCACATGGGCCAGGCGGAACACCACCTCGATGTGCACCACGATGTGCTCATCCATCTTGAACAAGCCAAGGAACTTGCTGAGGCCGCCGATGTCGTAGTCCTTGAGGTTCATCGGGGTCTCCCCCTTCACCAGGGCGAGCGAGTCCCGAACCACAACCAAGACGGAGATTGGCGCGTCACGAGTCACACCGTGGATGGTGAATGCCCCATGGAGCACCGCCTCCGCCGTGTCTCCGTGCGTCGCCGAGACGGTGAGGCTGTCGAGGCGGTAGGCGATCGTGGGAAACGACTCGACCTCCAGCGACTTGTACATGTCGCGGTCGCGCTTTCCGTTCCCGGTCGCGAGGCTCTCGGACAGGGCCTCCACTCGGCCGTGGACGGTCGAAAGCGGCCCCCCCTCGAAGCTCCCGCTCAGCGCGGTCGTTTGCCCGGTGAAGTCGCCCATCGTCGCCTTGGCGTCGAAGCTCAGCCGCCCCTGAATGGCCGTGCCGCCGGGGAGCGAATCGGGGACGCCCTGCGCGGCCAGCGCGCCCGGGATCACGAGTGCCACCGTCAACGCAAGGATCGGCCGGGGCCGGCGGAGTCGCCCGTGAGACGGCGTCACGATCCGAACCGTGCCCGGACGACAAGGCGTCCCGTCACGCCGTCGGCGGGAACGGCGTAGACCTCGCCGCCGGCGTCGATTCCTCCACCGGCGGCCCAGAGGACCCCGCCAAAGAGCGTCGCACGGTCCAGGTCGACGCGTACCTTCGTATCGTCCAGCGTTCCGACGATGTTGACGAAGTAGACCTGAAACCGGGACGCCAGGTGGGAATACCCGGCACCCGCATACGGGTGGAGGCGGCCGCCGGCCAGGCTCCACCCCACCGCGGCGTCCACCCCGACGATGTTGGGGTGCAATCGATCATCCGACCGGGTTCCACCAAAACACTCGCTCATGGCATCGAGGAGCGCCTCATCGGAACAAGTGACCGGAGCGCGGATCTCACCCACCGTTGCATGGGCTCGGACGGCAATCGTCCATCGGGGGGCCGGGGCGGTGGTCCACCGGAGCGCCAGCGCCAGGAGGTTGGCCCGGACCTGGTTGACCCGGAGGGGGGGGATCCAGCTGGCCTCCAGGGAGAGGTGCGCCGGGAGCGCGACGCCGACCCGTGGGCGGGGGATGACGTCGGCGACGTTGGCGTTCTCCGGCTTCTTCCCGGGCCGGCACACGGTCGGCGTGCGCGTTTCCGCGTCCACGTTGGGAACGTAGCTGACTTCGAGGGCCGCCCACGCCGTAGCGCGGGGCGGGGGCTCGGCGCCGAGCGGAGCGAATGCCAGGGGGACACTCAATCGGGCCATCGTGTTGGCTTCGTTGGAATTGGCCCCCGGGCGACATTCTTCCTGCGCAAACGCCGCCCGGGCCGTCACAGCCGCAAGCACGGCCAGTAGGACCATGGAAACGCCCGCGTGACGGCTCACTGGACGATCACCGTCCCGATCATGCCGACGCCCGGGGCCCCGTGTACCTCGCAGTGATAGTCATAGGTGCCCGGCGTCGTGAATTGGTGGACATGCGACGCGGGGAAGTTCTGTGGGGCGCCACTCGAGGGCGGCTCCGTCCCGGGCGGATCCGGTGTGACGGTGTGCGACACCGCGCCGGTCGTCCACTTCCAGACGACGTAGTCCCCCGCATTGACCGTGACACTCACGGGGCTGAATGTGTTGACCGATTGGACGTTGACCAGCACGCCCGCGACCGCGTTGAAGGTGACAGTCCCGAGGCCGGCCGCAGTCGCGGTCACCGTGATGGGCCCGGTTGTCCCACCAAAAGTCAGAGCGTTGGAAGCGATGCCTGCTGCCGACGTCGTGGTGGAACCCTGGCCCAACGTCGCCGTGCCTGAGGTCACGCTCCACGTGACGGTCTGGCCCGAGAGGCCATTGCCATACTGGTCGGCGACAGTCACCCGGAGTGGCCCGTCCGCCGCACTGCTGACCCCGCCGACTTGGTCGTCGCCGTCGAGCTTGGTCAACGCCGCTGGGGGGCCGGGATTCGCGGTCGCGGTGAAGGAGACGGGCGACCCGCCTGCGCCGCTCACCGTGGCCGACGCGCTGGGTGCTCCGGCCTGCCGCGGGAGGGTCCAGGTCGTCTGGGCAATTCCGCTGGCGTCCGTGATGCTGCTGCTCGGCGAGAAGGAGGCCGCCGTGCCCGACCCCCCCCAGGTCACCGAGACGCCGGCCTCGGGGGCGCCGCCGTCCGTCACCAGGACGCGGAGCGGATTGGCCAGTGCGGTCTGCACCACACCGGTCTGGCCGTCGCCGGAGGGTGACGCCTTGGCCACGGTCCGCGTCGGTGGCGGCGGTGGTGGAGGATTCATGGTGGGGGGGCCATCGCCGCCGCAGGCGTTGGTCAATACGGCCACCATCACCGCCACGGTTTGTGCGGCGGCGCTTGCCTTGCTCCGCTGATGCCTCATGGAGAGTACTCCTCGGAAGGGTGCGGTGTCGGAGCGCCGTGGAGAGTACGGGAGACGCTACAGGAGGCGGCCGGGCGTCTGGGGGCGGTTACTGCACTACGATGGTGCCGCGCATGCCGCCGTGTTCGAGGCAGTAGTAGTCGTACGTCCCCGGGGTCGTGAACGTGTATTGATAGACGTAGGGGCCGTCGACGATGTCCGGGCTGTAGGGGACCGACTGGGTGCCTTCGGGGAGGATGTTGTGCCGCCGGCTCACCACCGGCCAGTTCCACGTGACCGTCGTCCCGACGGAGACCGTCAGGGTTACGGGATTGAAGTAGTTGTTGGCCACTTCGACCGTGTTGGGAGCCGGGGGCGGAGGCGGCGAGCCGGACGACGGCGCGGCAGCATCCCCGGCGCACGCTGCCACCAGGCAGAGCCAGAGCAGGGCGGACCGGCGGCGCAGGGGACTCCAGGGCATTCGGGGCTCCACGGGGTTGTCTAGTGCCCCAACGATCGCTCCTAACGCCCTGTCTAGCCGTGACTTGGGTCACGTTCATCCGACCGGGAGTGTCGCTACGGTGTGCAATAGGGTGCACACCCGCCTCCGCCTCCGCCTCCGCCGTTGCCTTGCCCGACGGTCACGGTGCCAGACATGACGGCCGCGCCGTGGACGGAGCAGAAGTACGAGTAGGTGCCGGGTTGGTCGAAAGTGCGTTGAAACGTTCCAGTGGACTGCACCGGGGAGCTGGGCCCGGCGGAAAAAGTAACCGAGTGTTGATTGCTCCCCTGCCATTCCCACGTCACGGTCGAACCGGTCGTGACCGTGACAGCGTTGGGGCTGAAGGCATTGTCCACGACGCTCAGGGTTGCGGGTCCCCCCTGTTGCGAGGGCTCCTGGCTTCCCGAACAAGCCGCGACGCCCCCGGCCAGGGCCAGGATGGCGTATCCAATGTATCGCATATGTGTCGTTCTCCGATCGTAGCTGCCTGCGACCCTACCATAAAGGTATAGGAAGAAATGACTTAAGCGTCTTGCACCCGACTTGTGGTTTTGCACAGGATTAGCGGCGTCTCCCCTCCGGGCGGTGGCGGTCCACCGCCCGGGCAGGCATGTTTCCGGGAACCGATCCAATCCCGCGCGCGTTCTTTCTCCGAGGGATGCGCCGCAGCAAGGGAAGACCAGATGCAAGTCCGACGAGCGAACATTGCGGGCTTCACACTTACCGAGTCGATCCACGAGGCGGGGGGGGATCTGCCGTGGCACTGGCACGATGGCCCGACGATCTGTTTCGTTCTCCAAGGTGGGTTCATAGAACGATCGCGAGGGGCGGCGATGACCTGTTCCCCGGCGACGCTCAAGTTCACCCCTGCCGGCCAGCGTC
>Ga0210123_1001551_pt1 | contig 11530 bp, 10 predicted proteins | sample Muzzi_PWB_D2_FD_185535 | JGI IMG/M metagenome (GOLD analysis project Ga0210123, IMG submission 185535) | Wetland microbial communities from San Francisco Bay, California, USA, that impact long-term carbon sequestration - Muzzi_PWB_D2 (SPAdes) | ecosystem: Environmental > Aquatic > Marine >... | reverse complement strand
CGCTCGTCGTTCGGCAGGTTGAAGGCAAGGGTCTGGACGCCGGCCTTGGCGTCGCCGCCGGTGAACACCTCGTCGACCACCCGGATCGGGCTCTCGGTGCCCCGGTCCAGGTTCTTGTGCTCGTCCGGCAGCGGCAGGTTCCGCTCCAGCCAGGGCAGGCGCTCCTTGTAGCGCGCGAGCGCGGCCGACTCTTCCGGCAGCGCCACGGTGACGAACGCCTCGAACGACGCCTTGTAGCCGAACAGGCCGTCCTCGTAGGTCTCGTAGGGGCCGATGGTCACTTCCACCGGGGCGTCGAGGTCCATCCACGCCTTGTCGCTCTCGTAGTAGTCGTCATCGAGGAAGGCGTCGGCCCGCAGCTCGAGGAAGCGCGCGAGCGACCCGTTCGAGGTGATCGCCGCCGCCTGGCGGAGCAGCTCGGCCGCCGGCTCCAGCCACTCCCGGTAGGCCTCCGAGTAGGGCACGGCCTCGAAGCCGCCGTCGCCGGTCCGCCGCACGACGGTGAAGAGCGAGGTCAGAGCCTCGTTCTGGTCCGGATGGGCTGCGATGTAGCCCTCGAGCTCCTGCTTGGTCAGGTCGACCGGGTAGAAGCCGGCCCCCTCCGGATGGGGCATGGTGCCGATGAACGGCTCGAGGGCGGCCAGTCGGTCCCACGGGCCGAAGTTGATCTCGAAGTAGGTGCGGGCCGCCTCGGCCTCGGGGCCGGTCGCCTGTGCCAGCCGCTGGGCGAGCTCCGGGTTGCCGACCCAGACCTGACGCTGGAAGACCTCGTCCAGCTTGCGCGCCGCCTGGACCAGCAGGTCGAGCACCTGGCGGTCCTCGTCGGACAGCGCGGACAGGTCGGCCTCGAGCGGCGTCGGCGCGTACTGAGCCACACGCGCTTCGATGTCGGGGGCGATCGCGAGCTCGGCCTCCGGCGCCTCGGCCGACTCCTCGCCCTCACCAGAGGGGCCGGACGGGCCGCAGGCGGCGAGCGTCGCCACCAGGAGACCCGCCGCGACGAGGACGGCGGACCGAAGCGAGGCCGCATGGACGGCGGTACGGATACGGTGCATGGATCTCTCCTTTGTTCTTGTTACGACCAGGTCCTCGGGGCAGCCGGTGCAGCCTGCTCAGCCTGTACAATCGGCGCGATGCGATACTGGCTACTCAAGACCGAACCTTCCGACTACAGCTTTGACGATCTGGAGAACGAGCCGTCCGGAACCGTGTGGGACGGGGTGAAGAACTTCGCCGCCCTCAAGCAGCTCCGAGACATGCACGAAGGCGACCGAGCCATTGTCTACCACACCGGCCGAGAGAGGCGAGCGGTGGGGATCGCCGAGGTGACCTCCGACCCCTATCCCGACCCCAAGGAGGACGACGAGCGGATCGTGGTGGTCGACGTGGCGGCGGGGCCGCGGCTCGCGCGACCGGTGACCCTCCAGGAGCTCAAAGAAGAGCCGGCCTTCGAAGGCCACCCGCTGCTCCGCCAGGCGCGGCTGTCGGCGATGGAGCTGGCACCGGAGCTCTGGGAGCGGGTCCTGGCGCTCGGCGCGGGCTAACCCGGGCGGCGGCGTCCCCTTCCGCCCGGAGGGCGGGAAGGGGATCGAGGGGATGGGGGGAGGAGTCGAGGGAGAGAGCGGGGAGCCGTAGGGTGCGCTTCAGCGCACCAAGCCATGGTCCGGTGCGCTGAAGCGCACCCTACCTTCCGACCGACTCGAGGATCACCTTCTTGAGCGCCGGCGGCAGCTCGCCACCGACGAGCTGGATGCAGAAGCTCCGGGCCAGGTCGAGGCTGTTGAAAAGCGCCCGGCACCGCTCGCAGACCATCTCGGGGGACACCGGGAACTCCGCCCCCCGGTCCATGGCCTCCTGCTTGCCCCGGAGAAGCTCGAGACAGACCGAGCGGGGATGGCTCGCGCCGGGGCTTCCGTTCTCGGCGTCTTCGGCCGGCAACCGCTCGACCAGTGCCTTGCGCAGCGCCAGCCGCGCCCGGTGCACCCGGGTCTTGACCGTGGCCTCCTTGATCCCGAGGATCTCGGCCACCTCGGCCACCGACAGCTCGGCGATGTCCTTGAGCACCAGGGTCAGGCGAAAGTCGGGGGGCAGCGCCTGGAGCGCCCGGTCCACCGCTTCGTGGGCCTCGCGCCGAAGCTGGGCCTCGAGGGGACCCTCGGCCTCCGGGTCGGGGACCGAGTCGTCCTCGCTCGGCAGGAGCTCGTCCAGGGGCGCCATGTGGCTCGGCTCGCCGGAGCGCCGGCGGTGCATGCGCTGGCAGGCCCGCGCCCCGATGGTGTAGAGCCACGAGGAGGGATCGGAGCGGCCCTCGAACTGGTGCCACTTGCGGTAGGCCTGGAGGAAGATCTCCTGGACCAGGTCCTCGGCATCCTCCCGGTTGCCGCAGAGCTTGAGCCCCAGGCCGTAGAGGCGCCCGCCGTGGGCGTCGAGCAGCCGCGGGATCGCCTGCTTGGCGGAGAGGTCCGAGGAGATCTCGGAATCGGTCGTCGGTGTCGGGTTCTGCATGTTCGTGTCTGTTGGTGTCTCTTGTCTCAATCGCTCCGGGCGCGTGCCCATTCCGGCGCCGCTCAGTGGTTGTGCACCGCGGCCCGCGCCGCCAGCTCCAGGATCTCCTCACCCTCCACCAGCCGGCTGCGGCGCACCTCCTCGACGAACGTCAACTCGACCGGGAACGCGATCTCCTCCGCCTCGAAGGCTTCCAGGAGGTAGGGCGGCAGATCGTCCGCCACGTAGCCCCACACCTCGACCCGGACCCGCTCGGTGCCGGCGCTGACCCGACCCCGGGCCTGGCTGCCCTCCCAGGCCGGAGCGGAGCGCTGCGTGTAGCGCAGGATCGACGGCGAGCCGAGCAGCAGGAGAGCCCGCCCGCGGTCGGTCAACGACCCGGAAACCCCTTCGCCGTCGTACAGCAGGTCCGCCGCCTGGACCCGCTCGAAGAACTGCTGGGCGAACGGGTTGCCCGGCGTCTGGAGGTCCGGGTCCCTGCGCCGCCAGAACTCCTCGATGAACGAGAGGGCCTCGGCGCCCGAGTCGAGCCGCCGGAACCGCCTCGCTTCGTCCGGCAGCACCAGCCAGCGCACCGGGCCTTCGATCCAGGAGCGCGCGCTGCCGGGGAGCCGGCGGCCGTACCGGCTTCCGGCGCAGCCGAAGAGCGATACACCCACCAACGCCAGGACGACCAGTGCGCGGGAAACGCGACCGCTTGCGGTGGAAGCCGTCGTCACGGAAGGGGTATGCCCGCGCCTGGACTTCGGCGGGGCGCGTTGGTCTCTGTCAGTTGACCGAGCCGCTCGGCTCCGGCGCCTCCGCGATTCGGCCGTGAGCCGCCTCGTAGCGGGCCAGGTTCTCGGACAGGGCTCCGATGATCCGCTTGAGGTGCCCCGGGCTGGTGACGATGCGCGCCGAGACGATCCCCTGGGGCGGCATGAGGTTGATGAAGTCGAGCACGAACTCTTCGCGCGTGTGGGTGACGCGCAGCAGGTTCGAGTAGCGCCCCTTGAGCTCGTCGTCGACGATCTTGATGTTCATCTCTTGCGGGGCGGCCGGTTTGTCTTCGTTTGCCATGGCCTCAGCATCCTACCCTAGGAGTGCGACGGTCAGGCTCACTCTGCCTCCGCCGGCGCCCACTCGACGCCGCCGGCCACCTCCCAGCGGTGCTCGGGGAAGTAGATGCCCACGCCGCGATCCCGGGCGATGACGCTGAAGGCGAACATCTTGCGCCGGTAGTCGTAGGGCGTGCCGTCCTCGGCGTGGACCGCCACGTCCACCAGGTACTCGCCCGGGCCCAGCCGCAGGCTCGGGCAGACCAGCCGCACCCGGCCGCTGCCTTCGAGGCGCTGGGGCTCCAGCCCGGCCAGGTCGGTGTTCGTGCCCCAGACCTCGCCCCCCCGGGGCGTCGAGACGGCGACCCCGAAGACGAAGTCCTCGAGCGGCTCGGTGGCTTCGACCTCGATCTCGAAGGTCACCGGCTCGCCGCTGGTCAGGTTGTAGCGCTCCTCGGCCGCCTCGCCGGTGCCCGCGAGGAGCCGGGCACGAACGATCTCCGCCCGCCGCGAGCCCCACCGCAGCACCTCTTCGTCGGTCTCTCCGGCCCGCACTTCGGCCGCCTCGTCCTTGGCCCGCTGGTGGCTCCGCCCCTCCTCCTCGGCCACCGCCTGCCGGTAGGCGTCCGTCACCCGGCGGGGCTCGCCCACCAGGCGGGGACGCCCGCCGTCCAGCCAGAGCACACGGTCGCAGAGGTCCTCGACCAGATCGAGCGAGTGGCTGACGAAGAGGAGCGTCCGGCCGTCCGCCAGGAGCTCTTCGATCCGGCGCAGACAGCGGTGGGCGAACGCTTCGTCGCCCACGGCGAGCACCTCGTCGACCAGCAGGATGTCGGGGTCGGTGTGGACCGCCACCGCGAAGCCGAGCCGCACGTACATGCCGGAGGAGTAGTTCTTGACCGGCTCCTCGATGAAGTCCCCGAGGCCGGAGAACGCCACGATGTCGTCGTACTTGCGCTCCAGCTCGCGCCGCGACAGGCCGAGGACGGCGCCGTTGATGAAGACGTTCTCGCGGCCGGTGATCTCCGGATGGAAGCCGGCGCCGAGCTCGATCAGCGCCGCCACCCGGCCGTCGGCCACCACCCGCCCCGAGGAGGGCTTGAGGATGCCCGCCACCACTTTGAGCAGGGTCGATTTACCGCAGCCGTTGCCGCCGATGACGCCGAACGCCTCGCCGCGCGCGACGGTGAAGGAGACTCCGTCGAGGGCGTGGATCGCCCGGTCGGGGTCGAGGCCTCGAGTCAAGGTGCGCTCGAGGAGGGCGCTCTTCAAGGTGCGGAACTGGTCTCCCGGCGTGGCGCGCCGGTAGAGCTTGCTCACGCCCTCGACGGTGAGCGCCGGAACGCTGCCTTGGGCCTCGCTCACACCGCCTCCACCACGGTCTCCCGCAGGCGCCCGAAGAGCCAGTCGCCGGCCAGCCAGCCGAGCGCCGAGACCACCGCCATCTCGAGCCAGAGCCGCGGCTCCGGCACCGTGCCCGCGAACAGGGCCTGCTGGTACGCGAGCGTGTAGCAGGCCAGGGGGTTGGCGCGGATCGCGAGCTTCATCCAGTCGATCGGGATCGCCTGGACCGGGTAGATGATCGGCGTCAGGAAGAACAGCAGGGTCAGCATGTTGGTCAGGATGTCCCGCATGTCCTTGAAGTGGGCGGTGAGCGCCGACAGGCCGAGGGCGAGGCCGGCGACCAGCGGGAGCTGGATCAGGATGACCGCGGGCAGGGTGAGCACGCCCCAACCCCCGACCGGATGACCGAGCACTCGTCCCACCACCAGCGCTGCGCCGACGATCGGCAGGGCGAGCAGGAAGTGCACGAGGTTGGCCGCCACGGAGACGAGCGGCAGGAGCTCGGCGGGGAAGACCGCCTTACGGATCAGACCGGCGTTGGCGAGGAGCGATGCCGACCCCTCGAGCAGAGAGGTCGAGAACCAGATCCACGGGAACAGGCCGGTGACCAGGAAGACGGCGTAGGGCTGGGCACCCTCGGCCCTGAGCGGCACCAGGATGAAGCCGAAGACCACGCCGTACACCCCGAGCAGCAGCAGGGGGTTGACCAGCGACCAGAAGAAGCCGAGGACGGAGCCCCGGTAACGGGCTTTGAGCTCGCGCGCCGTCAGCGTGGCCAGCAGGCCCCGGAACCGGACGATCTGGGAGACACTCTCGACCATGGGGTTGGAGAGTACACCGGTCGGCGTCCGGCGCAGCCTCATCGAGAGACCGCGCCCGTCGCGGACAGGCTGGAACGGCGCCCCGGCAGAGGGGTCAGCCCTCCTGCCCGCTCCCTTCGAGCGCCCGGCGTTGCCGCTCGAGCTCGCGCATCCGGCGCTCGAGCTCCCGGCGCCGCTCCTCCAGCGCCTTGCGGCGCTCCTCGAGCACCTTGTCGTAATCGACGAACTGACCGTTCTGGATGATGTAGACGCGCGGGTACTTCTGCACGTCGCCCTGCTCGTCGAACTGGATGGTGCCGGTGACGCCCGCGAAGCTGTTGATCGAGCGCATGCCCTGCCAGAAGTCGCGCGACCGTCGGCCGCCCACCCGGAGCGCCTCGGCGTAGACCTTCATCGCGTCGTACCCGTGGGCGGCGTAGAGATCGGGCGACGAGCCGTACTTGTCGCGGTAGGCCTGCACGAACTCCTGGACATGCGGGTCCTCGGAGTCCACGTCGTAGGCCGACTGGGTGAACAGGACGCCCTCGGTCGCCTTCCCCGCCTTGTCGCGCACCTCGGCGCTGGCGATCGAGGAGGTGGTGAGGGTCTTGCCTTCGTAGCCGCGCTCCTGGAGCCCCTCGAGGAGCGTCACCAGCCCATCGGCGTAATCGGCCAGGTAGGTAGCGTCCGGATCGAGGGTCATGACGCGCTCGAGCACGCCGCCGAGGTCCGACGTGTTGCGCGGGTACTCGATGACCTCGAGCACCTTGCCGCCCCGCCGCTCGAACTCCTGGCGGAAGACCTGCTGGATGCCCTTCGCGTACGGCGACTCGGCGGCCACGATCACCGCGGTCTTCATGTTGAGGGTCTCGGTGGCGAAGTGACCCATCTTCGTCCCCTCCAGGAAGTCGGAGGGGAAGACGCGGAAGAAGTTGGTCGAGATGCCCGACAGGCGCGGGCTGGACGCCGAGGGCGACAGGAGCACCCGGTCGCGCGCGTCGGCCTCGGAGACCATGGCGATCGCCTCCTCGGTCGTGACGCCGCCGATCACCGCCGGCGAGCCATCGTCGTAGAGCTCCGTGAGCAGCTCGACGGCCCGCTCGGGATCACCCTGGGAGTCCTGGATGTCGAGCTCCAGCCGAATCGGGTAGCCGCCACCGGTGGTGATGTCCTCGAACGCGAGGTCGATGCCCTTGCGAATGGGCTCGCCATAGATGGCGAACTCTCCGGAGAGCGGCAGAACGGTGCCGACCTTGACCGGCGCCCCCTTGTTGCAACCAGCAAACGAGAAGGAAGCGACCAGCAAGAGGCACTGCGCGAAGAGGAGCATCCGTTTCATGATGGCGTCCTGTGCGGTGGATTCGTCGGATGTGCAGGCTTCTATGCGGCCTACCGGTCAGTTTCTAACTCACGCCGCGCCACGAGGTCAAATCCTTGCGGGGTGCGCGTGCCCCCCGGAGCTGTGTGCAGGGACCGATAGACTCCGGGACGTGGACCCCCCGATCCTTGCACAGTCCGCCCTGTCGGGTGGCCTGGGCGTCGCGGCCCAGCTCGCTCCGGCCGCCTGGCTGGCGCTCGTCGCGGTCCTCCTGCTCGGCGCCCTCGCGCGCTGGTACGACGCTGTGCCGCGGCGGGCGGCGCTCGTCTTCGCGCTCCTCGTCGCCCTGTTGTACGGGCGTTCCCTGGCCGGCGGCGCGGTGCTCCTGCCCCTCGACAACCTGCGCGGCAACGTTCCTTTCCGCGAGCTCGTGCCGGCCGAGCCCCATGGCAATCTGCTCCAGGGCGACCTGCTGGTGCTCATCGCGCCGGCCCGGGCGGAGGCGCGGCGCGCGCTGGCGGCGGGGGGCTGGCCGCTCTGGTCGCCGCGCATGGGCGGCGGCCTTCCCCTGCTGGCGGACCCGCAGGCCCAGGCGCTCGAACCGGTGGTCCTCGCGGCCGAGGGACCCCTCGGCGGGGTGCGGGCGCCGGTCTCGGTCGCCGGCCTACGCACCTTCCTGGCGCTGGTGTTCACCTTCCTCCTGCTGCGCCGCCTGGGCGCCGGCGAGGGCCCGGCCCTGGCCGGCGGCGTGGCGTACGGCCTGGGCGGGTTCCTCCAGCTCTGGGTCGGCTGGCCGCTGGCGAACACGGCGGCGCTCCTGCCGGCGGTCCTCTACGCGCTGGTGCTCGGTGACGAGCGGGGAGAGCGGCGGGACTGGACGCTGCTCACCCTCGCGCTCGCCGCGCTCCTTCTCGCCGGGCACCCGGAGACGATCCTCTACGCCCTCGCGGTGACCGCGGCGTTCGCCGTCGCCCGGCTCCGCGACCGCCCCCGCGGCCGGCGGCTGCCGTGGCTCGCACGGACGCTGGGAGCGCTCAGCCTGGCCGCCGCCCTGGCGGCACCGGCGCTTCTGCCGTTCGGCGAGGTACTGCCCCACACCCTGCGCTGGGCTCGGCTGACCGGTTCCGCCGGACCGGCCGATGTGGCCGATGTGGCCGGGGCGAGCGAGACCCCGGAGGCCGATCACCCCGGCCCGGCACCGGCCACACGGCTGGTCCAGACCGCCGCCCCCAACGCCCTCGGCAACAGCCGGTTCAACCACTACTGGGGTCTGCGCAACACCAACGAGGACGCCGCCGGGTTCGTCGGGACCGCCGCGCTGCTGGCGGCACTTCTCGCCCTGCCTGGCTGGCTCGCGGGAGGCCGGCCTCTGCGCCACGAGCTCCTCGGCCTCGGCCTGGCGGCCACGGCGGCCCTCGCCCTGGCCCTCCCCGCCGGCCTGGCCGGCGTCGTGCCGCCCCTCGGCGCTCCCGGCCGACTGGCTCTGGTGCTCGACCTGGGCCTGGTACTGGCGGCCACCGGCACCTTCGAGCGCCTGCGGCGGGGCTCCCTGCCCGGGTGGCTCCGCTGGGCCGGCCCGCCGATCGCCGCCCTCGCCCTCGTCGCGCTCCACCTCTGGGCCTACTTCGCCCTGGGAAAGCCGGGAGCGCCGGAGACCCTCGACATCCTCCGCTGGGGCTGGGTCCACTGGCACCTGCGGTTCGCCGTCCTGGCAACGCTCGTGCTCGTGCTCGGCACAGGCCGGTGGTGGAGCGCTCCGGCGCTCGCCCTGGCGCTCGCGGCCGAGCTCTTCCTCGCCCACGGCCTCGCCAACCCGCCCATGCCCGCGCGGCTCGCCTTCCCGGAGACGCCGCCGGTGACCGCCCTCCGGGAGGCGGTCGAGACCGCCCCCACCGGGGCGCGCATCGCCGGCGTGGGGCAGGCCTTCCTGCCGAACCTGCCGGCGGTCTACGGCCTCGCCGACGCCCGCGCCGTGGGCCCGATGACACCGGCGGCCTACGTCCGGGAGCTCCAGCCGGCGATCGCGCGCTGGAGCGGCGAGACCCCGGAGCTCGACGGCCGGGACCACCCGGACCTCTACGACCGCCTGGCCATCGGCTGGATTCTCGCGGCCCCGGAGGCGGGCTGCCCGGAGGGGACCGAGGTGGCGCTCGCCGATTCGGCCGGGCTGGTCTGCCGGCGGCGTGGTGCTCCCGCCCTGCTTCGACTGGCGGGCACACCGCTCGAAGCGCTGACCCTCTCCGCCGATGGCACCCGCTGGAGCGCTCTGGTGGAACCGGCCCGCGGCGGACGTCTCGAAACCGGCGTCGCCCGGCTGCCCGGATGGCGCATCCTGGCGGACGGCGTGCCGGTGCCGGTGGCCGGCGAAGGACTGCTCGAGGCGGAGCTGCCACCGCACAGCCGCCTCCTGGAGGCGCTCTATCGCCCGGCCGGCTTCGTCGCCGGCCTGCTCACGGCCGCCCTCGGCCTGGCGCTCCTCCTGGCGTGGGTGGCTCCGCCCCCCGCCACCACGGGCTTCCACCACCCCGAGGCCAGTCAGAGGTAGACTTTCGGCGTGAGCGACAAGACCAAACTCTCCGTACGCTGCCCGGACTGCGGCTCCGACCTGGTGATCGACGCCGCCACCGGCGAGGTGTTGTTTCACAAGAAACCCAAGGAGCCCCTGGCCGGCGGCAAGGACCTGGACTCGTTGTTCGCCGAGATGGAAGGCCAGAAGGCGCGGGCCGAGGAGCTGTTCGAGCGCGAGCGGGCGGCCCAGAAAGACCGCTCCCGGCTGATGGAGGAGAAGTTCGAAGAGGCGATGCGCCGCGCCGCGGAGGAGGACGACGACGAAGGGCCGCCGGCCCGGCCGTTCGATTTCGATTAGAGGCAACCGGACGCCGAGTCGAGAGGACGCCCGCGTCGCTCGCACTCGGCCGACTGAAGTCGGCCGCTTCAACTCCGGATTGTATGTGCGGACGAGTGTCCTCAATCGACGGTCCGGTTGCTCCAGCCGAAGAAGCTCTTCCGATCCGGCAATCCTCGATCGAAGCGGCCGGCTTCAGCCGGCCGGGTGCGCCCGCCGGGGTGCGTCCACATCGGCCCTCTCCCAGCCGGCTTCCGCAGTCTGCAAGCGGTGCCAGCGCACGTCTTCTTCCTCCCTCCTGCTCCCTGAGACGTCCACGACCGGTCGATGGGTGGATGCACCATGGCCTGGTGCGCTGAAGCGCACCCTACGCTACGGTCGCCGCGATCTGAAGGTAGGGTGCGCTTCAGCGCACCGGGGAACCGGCGATGAAACGGTGGCTGCCCCCATCGGCGGTACTGGTAGGGTCCGTGGTCGGGGCGTTCGGGCGACGGGGGCTCAGCGGGCGCGCTCAGAACAGCCTTGCGGAGTCCGGCGCCGGTGAACGCGCCCGATGGGCAGGCGAGGCCTTCGCCACGAAGTGCAGCCAGCCGAGCCGGCCCTCGCCCGAACGCCCCGACCACGGACCCGGACCTTGCCGACACCGCCCGGACCAGGGCCGCCCCTCTCTACGACCTATCCCATCCTCATGAGGGGTTTCCTCGGCCTGAAGCGTTCAGCTCCCTGACGACAGCTCTCGCGTGACGGGCGTCTTGCCAAACCGGGGACAGACCTCGGTCCGGCCAGACCGCGCCCGTCTTTCTTCTATCTGCGGCCCTGACGACCACCATGCCTCCGATGATCGAACGCCCCTCCCCTCTCTACGAACAGCTCTCTTTTCGCTGGTTCCTCACCTTCGGCCCCCGCCTGGGCAAGGTCGAACCGGGGAGCCCACCGCCGGCCCTCGCTCCGTTCGAGACCCTCCGGATCGAACGGCACGAGCGCCCCGGAACACTCTTCGGCACCTGGTTCCCGACCACCGAGGAAGCTCGCGGCGCGGTCCTCCTGCTGCCGCCCTGGACGCCCTGGGGCAGGGCCTACTTCCACCGGCGAGGAAGAATCCCAGCACTGCGCCGGGCCGGCTACCACGTACTGACCCTCGACTTCCCCGGCCGAGGCGGGAGCGGCCCGGTCGCCGGCTTCTTCGACCGCGACGTCGAGGACGCCCTGCGCACCCTCGACGAACGGGTGCCCGGGCTGCCCCACCACGTCTGGGGGATCTCCGCCGGAGGCTACTGGGCCCACATGGCCCTCTCACGGCGCAACGGCGTCGTGGGTGCGATGTTCGAGGACGTCTCGCCGCACCTGATCGAATGGGGCGGGCGCCTGATGCCGGCGGCGCGGCCGGGCCACGTCGTCTTCCGGAACCTCTTTTCGCGCTCGTACCGCTACTTCGACCTGCGCAACCACGCTCCCTGCCTGCAGGTGGCACGCACGGGCTACGTCTCCGGCGCCGAGGACCCGGGCGTGCACCCCCCCGATACCCACGATCTCGCCGAACGAGCCGGCGGCACGGTGCGGATCATCCCCGGAGCCGGCCACCTGGAAGCGATCAAAATCGCCCAGGACCAGGTGATCGGCCTCGCGCTCGAGACGTTCGCGGCAGCGGAGGCGGAGGGCCCGGCACCCCCCTGAGAAAGGG